>Ga0335072_10000624_pt1 | contig 65300 bp, 47 predicted proteins | sample Lox_Sample_21_FD_206725 | JGI IMG/M metagenome (GOLD analysis project Ga0335072, IMG submission 206725) | Soil microbial communities from Loxahatchee National Wildlife Refuge, Florida, United States - Lox_Sample_2.1 | ecosystem: Environmental > Terrestrial > Soil > Wetlands | place: USA...
TCCATGGAGGGGGGGGGGGTGTGCCAAGCGTTTCTCAATGATTTTGAATACGAGAATAGTTCATTCCCGGGGATTTTCTATTTGGCAGAGCTAACGCCTATCGTATCTTCCCAACCACGTCCTCCTATGTTTTTCACCACACCTCCACTCCAATACCTCCCGCAGCGGTCGCCTCAGTCGCAATACCTAATAACGTCATCACACATCGGTTTTATCGCATCGTTGAACCCTGTTAGGCCCATCGGCTGATATAGAAACATCTCATAGGTACCCGAGCTAACTACACGTGCTGTGCGTGTGTATAGCGCAGCGGCTGGACAACGGCGGCAAAAGGAATATAATTGACAACATTTATCCCGCCCCAAAGCCAATGTCGTCGCCAAAGCCGACGCCTCAAGGTTGGTACGTCGACCTTAAGTGGAAAACACATGGACCAGGATTTATACAGTGTTCAACTCACACCAACCGCAAAAAGCAACCCACACACCACGAAAAGCAACCCATATATAGACTGCTGCAGCAACAATATGCCTCATGCCCCGCATTGGCTGTACATCGTTCTGAATGGAGGTGTGATGATGTTTCCTTAACAGTCTGGGCGACTCGAGAAACGCCACAGTAGCACAGAACTATGATGCTCCCCATAAGGCTTTTTGCAGACGGCTCAGACGGCTGAGATGTGCGGAGTCTGAACAGACTCACCGTATCGAGGCCTGTCATTTTATCACGTTGGAATTCATTCCCGTCTATCCTTAGATTAGGCCGTCTGTTCGAATGCATGCCATGGGAGGTGGTTCGAAACCGCTCATAGTTCCCCTTGGACCATGTTTTCTATCGAAATATTGCATGTTTGCTCTCATTAGTATCTAACATTCTCTTCCATCCTCTCTCCGAGCAATCCATGCGTCATTCTGACTAGTGGACTTATCAAGATCGTCACCCTGCACCTGCGCAATTACTTTGCGAACGACAAGCCGAAGCCGAAGGCCCAACAAACCTCAATTCCTATGGCGATGACTGAGCCAACGGACATGGTCAATCAATATGCTCAGGCTAATTCGCAGGCACCTTCGACTATACCTTCCATTCCATCGACGTCAGAAGCGCCTCTTCCATTGTCAACACGTAGCTCACGGTACGAGTACCGAGACAGCAAAGCCGACTTCATTAATGATATGAAATGCGATGTCATTGTGAATCAACTTCACCAAAGGCAACAGGAGATGCTGTGGTGGTTAGGTACAGACCCAGGAGAAGGTGTTGTTCTGAAAAAATCGCGCGGATTGTATACCTGCGCCCCAATGTCATTGACGGATGATGGTAGTAGTTTCTTTGAAGCCGTTCAAGCCCTGAATGTCAAGGTATGATTCGATCGCCATTGCTTCCCATTGCACATTGCCAACATGATAAGGTCGCAATGACTGTCACCACTCCAGTGGTACGAATAATACTCCATAGGAATCTCATGCCGTTCATTTGTATCCATGACGGCCTCCAAATCCAGGTCTTGCCTCGCCTAGAAGACCTTCCTCGTTGTCAGAAACATCAATATGCAGCCTTCATTGCCGACCAAGGTATGCTCATTGTATGGGATGACAATCCTCGTAACATCGTCCAACGAGTTGCCGACCTTGAAGAAAACTTGGTGCGCATAGTTTGGGGTGGAGACAAAGCCTATCCCGAAGAAGACAAGAAAGAGGAGGCACAAGTTGAAATGATCGAAGTTAATGGCCATTCTAAGGAACCAGAAGTTGAAGAATTACTCAAGGAGCGACCGATTGCACTTTGGCAGGCTGTTTGCACTGCGTGCGCAATTACCTTGACCATCGGAACTCTCGGACTAGGCTGGCGACAACTTGCCATACAGTCCAGCATGGACCATACGTACCTTCGGCTTCTCATCGTTCTTAGTGCGATTCCGCTATTCTGGCTTGCTCTGGTTAGTGTTTGAAACTGATTGCGAAGTATCTGCTAACAAAATATCAGTTCTTCTTCCAATGTTTGGTGGGTGACATAGCACAGCTCGTAGGACCGGTAAACCAGGTGAAGGAAAACTCCAGATACTACTCCGGAAAAGCTCCATACCGCCTTGATCCTGACCGATGTACACTTCCACACGTTACTGTCCAGTGTCCAGTGTATAAGGAAGGCTTGCGCTCTGTCATTGTCCCTACGATCCAGTCGATCAAAGCCGCCATCTCCACCTACGAAAGGCAAGGCGGTACCGCCAACATATTCATCAATGACGACGGCTTGCAACTCATTTCTCTGGAGGATGCACAAGCTCGACGAGATTTCTACGAAGAACATAATATCGGATGGGTTGCCAGGCCGAAACACAATCCAAATCCAAATCCAAATTCACAAGGAGACGAGAAACAATTCATCCGGCGTGGCAAATTCAAAAAGGCATCTAATATGAATTATGCTCTCTGGGTTAGCTCCCGGGTTGAGGACCGTCTAGTGAACATACACCGACATGAGTCCTGGGCGCAAAACGACGAGACGGCAGCATACAACGAAGCTCTTGCTCAAGTCGTTGCTGAAGATGGAGGTCAGACTTGGGCAGAGGGGAATATTCGAATTGGTGACTACATCCTCATCGTCGATTCAGACACTCGGGTTCCGGAAGACTGCTTTTTGGATGCAGTCAGCGAGATGGAGCAGTCTCCTAATGTTGGCATTGTCCAATTTCCTTCTGGAGTTATGAACGTCACCAACAGCTTCTTTGAGAGAGGCATCACCTTCTTTACGAACCTCATCTATACTCAAATCAAATTTGCGGTTGCAAGTGGTGATGTTGCTCCTTTTGTGGGTCACAACGCAGTTCTCCGGTGGCTTGCAGTACAATCGATTGGATATGAATGCAGCCTCGACAACCGTGAGAAGTTCTGGTCGGAATCCACGGTATCTGAAGATTTTGACATGGCTCTTCGCCTCCAGACAGCCGGTTATATTGTGCGGTTGGGAGGGTGGACAGGCGACGGGTTCAAAGAGGGAGTTTCGTTGACGGTGTATGACGAGCTTGCTCGATGGGAGAAGTACGCCTACGGCTGCAGTGAGCTTCTCTTTTTCCCCATTGCTCAGTGGTTCCGGAAAGGCCTTATGACTCCACTGTTTCGCCGCTTTCTCCTTTCGAAAGTTCCTCTCGGAAGTAAATTCACGATTTCTGCGTATATCGGTACTTACTACGCCATCGGGGCCTCACTTCCTCTCACCACCATGAACTACTTTTTGATCGGCTGGCAAAATGGCCACTTAGATCACAGCTACCTCGATAGCTTCCGGTTGTTCGTCTCACTTATTACGGTTTTCACAGTTCTCGGGAATCTATCTCTCGCGGTTCTTCGGTACCGAACTGGAGAAAAGAGTGTATTCTCTGCGCTTGTCGAGAACATCTCCTGGATTCCACTCCTTTTTGTATTTCTTGGGGGCCTCTCACTCCATGTGAGCAAGGCGCTTCTATGCCACCTGTTTGGAGTCGACATCACATGGGGAGCTACAAATAAGGAAGCGGAAGATATTCCATTTTTCCAGGAGATTCCACGTGTGCTGCGGAGATTTAAAGTTACCTTTATTCTTTGTGTGTCGCTCACGTTGATGATAATCACTATGGCGCTGGTGGTTCCGTACAACTGGCGTATTGACTTCTTGACTGCCGTCTTTCCACTGGCGCTGCTTACTTTTGCGCACGTTGCTCTGCCGACGCTATTGAATCCGGGACTGATGCGATTTACGTGGTAAATGGAGGTTTATTTCGGCTATGAGACTAATGGATATAGACAAACCGATGGACGGGACGAGCTATAGATCCGGACCTAATGTTGGTACATAATCTCACTATTTAATTTACAAGTCTCCTATCCTCCGTGGAAAAACACCATAGCTAGCTCAGAACGAATTTTTGAAAGCACAAAATACTTTGCAATCCCTATAGTGAGCGTGTGTCACCTGAGGACAGCCAAATAGAGAGAATAGGCAGACGACGAACTCCCACCTCCACGTGGTGTCCGCTGGGAACCCTCAGAGAAACAATTCAGCTGTCTCTGAGTGCAAAGAGGAGCTCAACAACGCGATTATCCTCCCTGAGCGACGCGTCGACACGCCGAAAACCGACCTTCGAGCCTCACGAAACACCAAACATTACAGTCACAGTACGGTAAAGAGATTGGTTCCCCGTTCAGGTACGGCCCACGATGGAAAATAGACTTGGGTACTCCATTCTCCTGCCCGACAACACTTTATGGCATCGCGGATCGAGTACGCGATGGAGACGCGGAACGAAGCGACGGATATGACCGAATCAACAACGCCACGACCACTAATAGCATAGAAGGTACCTTCAAGAACACGACGATTCTCTACCAATAACGTGGCAACGCGCCGAAAACCACCTCCGAACCTCACGAAACAACGACACCACCAACAGCTCAGAACATACCTTTCGAAACGCGACACACTTTACACAGCACATAACTAGTTCACTTCTACGCGTAAATGGCTTCAAGTAAACACTGATCTGGAACACATCAACGAGCGAGCCACATACACCTACACCTCTAGTGCAACAATTACGGTCACATCGGCACTCAATCAGCGGCACAAACACACAAAGTTTGCAGTAGGCAGCAGGAGACTGGGCAGCCAAGCCAACAGTGGTACAAACAGATGTTCCGCAGGATAGAACTCCCGAAACAATCTGGGCAGCGTCATCCACAGTTCAAATAGCATCGCAGACGAGTGATTATTGTCAAACTGAAGGACAGGAGGGTCAGAAAAGGCCCGATAAGTACACAGATACAGAACAGTTATTAGGGCTACAAATAGAGAGGCGACCAGACTCAAGCGGATGGGGAAAACAATCTTTTCAGCGGAAGACAGCTGTTTGGCAGACGGGGTTGCTCTTGCAGGATGGGCCGGTTTCCCGAAAGCAGGACATACATACAATAGAGGGAATAGCCGTAGATAGGGGATAGCCATAGAGACTGGATGGCCGAAGTCAGAAGACAGCTCTAACAAATTCACAGATACAGAACAGCCATTAAGACTATTAGTAGAGGTGTGACTGCGTTGAAGCAGATGGGGAAGCAATTCTGAGCAGGAACGGCTTATCTTCTGGAAGCGAGAGGAGGGAACACCTGCATTTATAGTCGTACGCTGCAACAGCTGCCACTAGGGCGGCTGGGACAGCCTATGAATCAATCAATCAATCAATCAATCACGAAGTGGATGGCCGAAGACGAAGGACAGCCGCAAAGAGAGGACAGCCAACACGAGAGGATACGATAGCCAGCTTACGATAGTCAATGGTTCTAAAGGTTGGGTCGGAGCCACCCATTTCAATAATGCTCAGGCTTTCTCATGCTTTGCTCAGCTCTGCTCAGGTTAAAAGCGGCAAACTATGTAGTTCCAGAGACGGAAATAGATAAGGCTCGGAGATGGAACAAGCGGCTATTTGGAGAATCTGCTTGGAGCATGGCGATGCTGGGTATGAAGAATCATATTTGAAGTGCAAATTTTCTTTCTTGGGTCTGCTGTGCGCTTCACGTGAATCTCCGCCGCGGTATAGAGCAGAGTAAATGCGAGGCGGATTTCCCGACAACAAAATTACTCGCAAAGTTGTACGATCAAGTGGCACGAGTCTCATCTGGTGTTCAAGGCAGACCGAGAAGCGAGATCCAACTTGAGTGTGTATCTGGCGCAAAGCAGTCAACGGCTGGCGGTTGGAGAAGCAATGTCAAGGGAGATGTTTCGATCGGGCGTACGGTACGGGTATTTTCTCAGATACGAAGGGCATCATCAACGGGGTTGTTTGGCGTGGGGAACATGTTCAAATGTCGTGTCCTGGCTGTGCATTTAGATTGATTGATTGATTGATTGACCGGCAAGAAATTGGAATGACTCTCCACGATGCTCTGCAAGATGATCCTCCGTAGTCTGTCAAGCGTCGGTTACCCCTGGCGTCCAAACGGGATGCCAATGCTCTCACCGCCAAAAGCTCGAGAAAACTGGCACGCGGTACGGCTCACTGCCAGCAGTGCCGCCGCTCATCCATGCACGCTGTCATAGCCCTCGTTTGGCCCGTCGAGCCCGTGAAGCCTTCCGGACTTTTTCTCGCCCTCCACTCCATCAGACTCAAGACCACCCCGCAGAGCTTGGAGGCATTTTCGTCTTTGTTTCTGCGATGCACCATCAGCGACACCGGTGCTGTGTCTTCATCCGTGCGCGCTCTGGCCTGTCGCTCACCCTCGCTTCTGCACGAATATTAAAGGACGTTGAACGCATGTCAAAGAAAAGCGCGGCCATCCGGTGAGGCTTTAAGCGTGTCACAGCATGATATGCCGCACGAGAAAAACATGTCTCCCGCCCGCCGTCATCACTGTCTGCTCGGATCGCGCCCGTCCACCGTGGCCAAACCCTATGGGTTGCTCGCCAGCAGTTCAGCGCTCGGCGGTACTCTGACATGACAATGCTGTCCGTCAACCTCAATGGCCCATCTCGAAGTTGCCGCTGAGCATGGCGCGTCTTCAGAGGCCGTTGGTCCTGTCCTGTTTGGGCCGTGGGCGCAGATGGTTCGAATGCAAAGGAGGGCCTGGCGTCTTGACAACTCAGCATGCAGCAAGCATGGTCTGACCAGGGTTGTCGTCAGTCGAAGTCGCGCTTGCGACCATTGAAACTCCATTTTTCGAACGTCCCGCGTACCGACAAGCGCTGTATGCCTGCAACTCTGAGCTTCAATCGTGGTACGCTTAAGCATTCCTCGAGCCATGGCTCCGTATCTTTCTGCTCGCTCGCCGTCATGTCTGTGGCCTTTCATTTGCTCCGATGTATCTTGTCCCTCATCGTCTCTGAAATGGCTTTGCTTATCCCGGATTGGCTTCCTCTACACAATAGCCGCGATTCACGGCTGTATTCCAGTGCACTGTACTCTTCCGAGTGTCGGAATCCCTCTGACGTCTTAGCCTCTCAGGCTCGGCAATCTCATGCTGGGGCCATGCCGATGCGTTGCGCTGGCATTATCTCCCACTGCACGGGCTTTTCTGAAAAGTCTGGATTCCATCACTAATGGAACATGTACAGCATGTACCATTGACATGCTCCCTACCGTCGTAAGCGCTCGACGCTCGACGAGACTAGCATTCCTCGCCCATCCGTATTCGCCACCCCGCTGCTGCAGCTCTCCCCCCCGTCTCGAACTGCGTTGTCCTCGGACGTAGGCCGTTTCTGCAAAGCTCGCCAGCCCTGGGGCGTTCCGTTGCTCGATCGACATGCTTGTCGTGCCTTGCGGGGACTCTATCAAAGCATTTCCCACTCTGGACCCTTTTATTCCACTGGCCAAAACACACGCCAACACATCAGTATGGGGTCCTACTCACAGAGCCTCAGCAAGACTTGCATGATGCTCATTTCGCCTGCCCGTTGCCATTGGACTGCTAGACTCCGGCTCTGCCATCTCGGACGCATAGCGAGAAATTACCGCTTCCTTTACCTCAGCGATAAATGACATGTGTCTTCCCCCGTTGGAGAGTCTCCGCGTCCATATCCTTCTCCTTGCAGACCATTCATCTTCTCTTGCCTCCACATGAATTGGGGCCAGCTGTCAAGTTTCCTTTCGTAACGTCTCCGTGAGGTTTGGTCGTTGCACGAATTCCGTCAGAAAACTCGCCATCGACCACCTGGAAGCTTGCATCGCCCACGAGGTTCCTATTTCCGGATTTAGCCATCGTCTCTGTCCCTTGCATCGTTTGCGTGGCTTTCAAAGAGAGCCACATCACCGCCAGCATGTTCTACATCATGTATCTGACAAGTAAGATGACCCAATTACCGCTTGAACTCCTCCACCACGAAGCAAATGGCCGAAATAGCCGGCGATCCCATTGGAAAATAATCTCTCCCAGGTCCCTGGCTACGATGGTAACGATGTCGATCGACCGTTGACTGACACGTCATGCTAGATCTCTGTAATCGTCGGCGATGGCCAGATCCAATGTTCGAGACGCGCCACTCCCGCAATGGCTGGAGCTGCAGAGTGCGTGTCAACAACCGCGAATACACCTGTGACCATGTCTATTCGACAGAGGAGCTGGCTCGAGACAAAGCCGCCGAATCCGCATACATGATCTGCCGTAACTTCTCTCTCAATGACGGAATGTATCCTGGTCAAAAGCAGGGACAAGCCGGTGTCACACAGGGACTGCCTGTAGCCATTGGCACGGGTAGAAGGAGCAGCAAGCATCAGTACGGTGGCGAATACGCCACCGCGAACATGTATCCCCAATACGGCGAATCTCCCAGCGGTGGAAGTAGCCCACGATCCATGGAGAGCCCACGATCCAGTGAGAGCGAGTTCGAGACTGGAAGTCGACGTTCCAGCTCCAGCTCCTCGGGAAACGCCGAGATCTGTTACTGCAGGCGAGGATACGTCAGCAGGTATCAACGCTGCGCTTACTGTTTGTCAGAGAACGGCTGGTAATGGATTTGCTCCATCCACCAAGCCGGATCGACCGCAATGCACGACGATATAACGACTGAATGATCATTCACGTTGCAAGATATGACCTCGGGAAAACGATTAACGACCATTACGACCAAAGTTGATGATTTTGAGCCTTTACGGAGCATCTGGCCGACATTTTGATCAGCGGCATAAGATATTAACGACTCACGTCTTCCATTCTAGCAAAAAGCAAGGCGGTCTAAACGTCTTTCTCCCAGCGCGGCTTGGGGATTTTTGACATTCAATTATCCAGCGAGATATCCATGTCTGAATTGGACGGTAATTTGGTGTCTTTCCACCGAAAGCCACAGAGATGATCAAAATGATGAACGTTTGACGTTTCGGTGGTGAACATTCTTCTTTCTCAGATAGAGAGCCATAACGTGCAAACAAAGAATGAAGTGCCTGTCCAATCAAGAGACGCCAACCACCCACTCAAATCAAACGTGTGTAATGCATAAACTTGGCTTGGAAATGGGTTCCACAAGCGAGTCTGGATTGATCAGATGGTAGACCGGGTGGAGACGAGGCTGGGCAAGTTGGCCGGCATCCCTGCTCCCATACCCAGCAACATGGTTACCAATCCGGAGTAGACGGCACGGCCCGGTGAGCGAGTGTGATAGGAACGGCATGAGGAGTGTAGAAGATGTGATGCCCAAAGGCCAGCCGCAGTCTTCGAGGAAGCAGGTGCTTTGATGGGTGCTGAGGCGGAGGCACAAACACCAGCACCGCCACTGAAGATTTGAAGCCACCCACTGCTGACAGGACATCCGGCTTTGATTGAACGTCGCTTCATCATCACCACTCAAGCCATTTGATATTTCAGGTCGTGTCAAATAAAGCTGATTGCTAAGTGATCTGTACATATACCCTATCTCGATTTTTCGGTCTTCAGAGCTGTTTCTTTATCATACAACCAACCACGAATCCGGCAATACGATACATCAGCCTGATAAACCGTTCTTGGCCGCATTCCTGCAACACGAACAATGCTCTTTTCGCCGTCCATGCGCAAATCTGCAGAACAATACTAACACGAGGCCCACATGCCAATCAGTGTTCCTCTGCGCAGGAAACGAAAGGTAGTCCTCATCCGATCTTCACTCCAATCTCCCAATCCAAAGCCAGAGTTACCGACTACTGATCCCTCAAAGAGCGAAGAGCTTCGCCGACTCAGCCTGGAAGAAGAACGCGAAGCCATGGCATCCAGCACCGCCGAGGAAGAATTGCTCAGAGACGAGGACGTGCCGCCAGTCCCAAGCCTGTTCACGCAGCCGCCGCCGATCCGCGACGCGCTCTCGACGGAGAGCTCACGGCTGCAGGACGAGACTATCGAAGAGTGCCTGCCGTGGCTGACCGAGCCGGAGTTCGACCTCAACGTCTTCGGGGTGCCGCAGCTGCAGCGCGCGAAGCACGTGCGATATCTGCAGCACGCGCTGGACGACCGCTACCCTGCGCCGTTCGTGGCCATGGACGCCAGCCGCGCGTGGATCCCGTACTGGGCGCTGACGGGCCTGCACGCGCTGGGTGAGGACCCGGCCGAGTACCGCGACCGGTGCGTTTCTTCCGCATGCCCCTAGTTCCACTTTCTGCTCCTGCTGACTCACCCAGCGTGATCGCGACGTACACAGCCTCGCAGAACACCACCGGCGGCTTCGGCGGCGGGCCCGGCCAGCTGTCGCACCTCGCCGCCACCTACGCCGCGGTGCTGGCGCTCGCGACGGCGGGCGGGCCATCAGCGCTCGACGTCATCGACCGCCGCGCAATGTGGCACTGGCTGGGCGCGCTGAAGCGGGCGGACGGCGGGTTCAGCATGGCCGCCGGCGGCGAGGAGGACATCCGCGGCACGTACTGCGCGCTGACGCTGGCCAGTCTGCTCAACCTACCAGTGGAGCTGCCGCGCGACGCGCCCGCGCGCGCCGCCGGCCTCGACTCCTTCGTGTCGCGGCTGCCCGAGTGGGTGGGCGCGTGCCAGGCGTTCGACGGCGGGATTGCCGCCGCCCCGGGCAACGAGGCGCACGGCGCGTACGCGTTCTGCGGGCTGGCGTGCCTCGCCATCGTCGGTCCGCCTGCCGAGACTATCGCCAAGTATCTGGATCTGCCGGCGCTGGTGGCGTGTCTCTCGTCGCTGCAGCACGCGCCCGAGGGCGGCTTCGCGGGCCGCGCCAACAAGCTCGTCGACGGCTGCTACAGCCACTGGGTTGGCGGCTGCTGGAACCTGATTGCGGCGGCGGTGGGAGACGGTGCGGGCGCGGAGGCCGACCTGTGGAGCCGCGAGGGCTTGGTGAGGTATATTCTTTCGTGTGCGCAAGGCAGGAAAGGCGGACTCAGGGACAAGCCCAGCAAGAATGTCGACTCCTACCACAGCTGCTACAACCTCGCTGGGCTGAACTGGGCGCAGAATCGCTACGAGTTTGAGCTCGATGAGAGCAGGAAGGATATACCTTTCACGGCGCCGTATGGCTGGAGCTGGAAGGGGGAGGCGGACGTGCCTTGTGAGGAGGCTGAAAGGGTGAAACCGCTGCACCCGGTGTTTGTGATTCCAATTGAACGGGCGGAGGAGTGTAGAAGATACTTTGAGGAGAGGGCAGGATTTTGAGATGGAGAAAGAGCATTGAAGAGCTCAAGGTTGCGACCATTCCATGAACATAGTTTTACATTCTTGCTTCGAAGCGTATATATCAAGGGCTGACGCCTTTTCGCCGTGAACCTCTATATGATACCACCCCCGAAGAAGTTGAATTCTATCTCAATGTCTTACAGATTCCGAAATCTATGAAAGGTCAAATCCAGCTCCCGCATTGACAGCGTACAGCAACTTTTCCCTCAACACCTTTTCATTCGTATACCGCGGCAGCTTTAGCAAGTTAACGCAGGTGCTAGTACTGGGCAAGCGGCTCTCATCGGTGCCAGAATCGCGAATGGAGAACCTGGGGTTCAGGCTACCGAAACCCAACAGCGGGCCACGCGGCGTGCTGGTCACAAACTTGAGGACCTTGCGCTGGTCCGCATCGCTGAATGTGCCGAGAACGCGCCAGAACAGCTCGATGGTCGGATGCTCGAGGCCGTCGTCGCCGATCTGGTAGATTCCGCCGTACATCGTGTTGCGACGGAGGTCGGAAATGTCGAGAGATGCCGACGTACCACCTAGGAGCGTCTGCAACTCGGATTGGTTGAACATGGAAAGCCATGACGGTTGAATCATGCTTGACAGCCCTTTCAAGAATGCGCTGGTTTGCTTGTATGGCTGGACTTGGAGGCGGTGGCGTGCAACGTATGAGATGTACACGAGACGGTTTTGGTTCGTCACAGGAATATTAGCTCCATCGGGCTTGAGTTCGGAAGTTATTGTCTTCTCAGCGCCAGTATGGTAGTTTGTAGTGATGGTGTCGCTAATAGTGAAGTTCAGGGAAAAGTCTTCGACATCACCATCGTAGTTTTTAAGCTTAAGCAGGCCTTGATACAGTCCTTCGTCGAGATCTCGCAGGTCGTTTAGGTTGGCGCGATAGCCTGATTCTCGTGGAGCAGAGCCAGTGCCACCCGTTAAAGCCCACTTAAGAAGGAAGAATGGAGCAAAATTCACATCTACGAGGATGCCCTCGTATAGGCATTTGCCAATAATGCGTCCTAGGAATTCGTACCGTCTGAGGAGATCAGTCTGCTTGTTACGAAAGTCTGCCGACCGTTCCCTGTACCCCATTTGCCGCAGCAATTCGGCGTGCTCTTCGTATGCAGCCGGATTCGGGTAAAGGAGGTGATTCTCGTTCTCAATGAAGAGATTTAGGTTATCATTTGGCGTGAATGCCTGGGTTGTGACGCTGGTCAAGAATTCCTTGGTCACTCCTCCACCGTCTATGCCGGCTTCGATTGTGCCAAATTTATCGACAAACGTAATTTGGATGGGCTCTTTCAAGCCTTCTTTCAGATCGTAGAACTGTTGATATGCATCTTCGAACTCGTTTTCTCGACGGATCTTTGCGTGATGACGCTCGAGAGAATCTCCGACGTTTGGTCCATGCAACACTGACACTCGCCACGTATCCGGGTCAATAAAGCCAGCTCTTCGACGCGACTATGGCTGGTTAGTCAAGTTTCTTCAGTGAGATAGCATTTGAACGGTTGCTTACCTGATCAAGGCGAACGAAGTCACGGAAGATTTGGACTCTCGTCTCAAACGGAATAAAGAAAGGTAAGTTTTGCAAGATCTCCAATCTTGGAGCAACTGCTTGTAGGTATCGCTTTCGCGACGCTTTGCGCTGTTGTCGGCGCAGTCGTTCAAGGTGCCTTGTTCGAAGTTCGCGGCCTGTTCCGACAAGATGGCCACGTTCTACAATGTCAAATTCTGGATCCTCACCGTCGCCCGTGTCATCAACGTCTGCGTCATCTTCCTCTTGAACCTTATGCCGGTTCTCTTCCTCAGCCACGACAGCTGGAATAAAACCTTCCATATCGAAACGGGACGTCATTAACCAATGATCACGTGGTAGGAATTTTCTGCGGGAGTCGCGCTCATATATCATGCGCAAAAGACCAGTGACCAATCCTTTAACATAGTCCATGCTCATCCCCGATAGACCTGCTACTGTGAATTCTCTGGGCTTTTTGTCTTCCGTTGGCCCAGTATTGGTAATGCCACTAGATGAGACGCGGAAGTAGCTGCTAATGCTGCCAATATTGCTGTCTCGTTCACCCATGTCTATGATCTCGGTTGAATTGAAGTACATCGTGAAACCGAGGTTTTTAAGGAAGGTGGTGAGAGATTGGACATCGAGTAAGGGCAAGGCATTATGGCCTGCCCAAGTTGAAGCGCCCTCCAGCGCATTTCCAGGTACGGAAGAGCCTGTAAAGAACTCCTCGTCATCCATAAGCTTCAATACGAATGTATATAGCTCTAGGAAAACTAGGATGACGCGCCAATCATCCTGGACGAAGTCCATCTTCTCCTGGTCCACTTTGGAAACATTCGGAGCCTGCCACGAGTTCGAGGGTTCTTTAGGAGGCTTCAGCAGTTTAATAGCTGCCCGGGAGTCGCGACTGATAGTGTCGAAAGTAGTAGATGATCGAGCTGCCTGCCAGAAGTACTTGATAGCAGGAAGACGATCTCCAGCTGCACCCGATCCTGTAGCAGAGCCGAGATAAATCCACATTCGAATTTCGTCACCCCTTCGAGGAAAGAATCGTAGGAGCGTCAAGGCATAGCTTGCGAGCTGTTTGGCTTCTTCATTCAACCCACCGGCTCTTGATGCGCCGCGTTGAGAGTTTTGGGCTCCCGATAGTAGATTGGCGACGCTCTCCTGATTCACTAACGACATTATTTGCTCTTGGACAAAATTGGATATTTTCACTGAGCTTTGCTCGTCCTCGTCATCCTTCTCACGGCTGTAGTCTATGCGCTGGAGATTGTCCAAATTGATCTCATCAGCAACAGAGGAAAGCAGGATGGAGATTACGTGAACGAAGTCTTTGTGAGTGGTAGAAGCCTGGGATCCTTGAACGATGTGTGAACGTCGGTGTAAGTAGACAAAGTTGCCTAGTAGTGTGAGGCGATTCTCGCTGCTGTTTAACTCTGGATGACCACCATAAATTGGCAGAGAGAGGACCTTGGACAGTGCGCTAGACAAGGCTTGAAAATTGATGCTCTGAGCTAAAGCATCAAGCCACACTGGAAACAATGGCGGCGTATGAAGATCGGAAGTGGTAAATATCTTACTGGCTAGTGCAGTATATGTGGAAAGATCTCCAGCGGCTTGATATCGTAGGGAGAATCTGATGATGTCAAGAATTTGTTGGCCTTGATGATCATCGAGCAATCGTCGTGAGAGCTGCGCATGCGTGAACTCGGCGAGCGTGTGGTAGAGTTGGGATGCATTGCGTGCTGTGAGCTCTGGAATTTCGAGAGTCGTGAATGCAATAGCATCCAAAAGTGAGGGGCCGAAGTATGGATTTTCGTTAGAATATATCCATCTGTCCAAGGCGATCAGAGCTTTCTTTTGCAGGCGAAGGTACGATAATGGCCAAGGACCACCGGAAGTTGTGAAGTTCCCACTCTGTAGGCCCAGTCTCAGACGTCTGGTGAGTCGAAGAAGTCGGGCCACATCTCTCTCTTCACGTATATTGACAAACTGGAGCAGCCTCGAGAGTTGTGACAACGCTTTCTGTTCGGATGGGTAGGAAGCAGAAGCGCTCCTGATATCGATGAGCTCGGCACCACTATCCACCTCGTCCTCTCTATCCCAGTCCTCTCTCCATTTCCTTTTGACTCCGCGGCGGCATGTCGAACCTCTCCATGTCTTTTGGATGAGCTTGGCGGCGTTGACACGATCTCTGTCCCGTTGGCGCTTCTCTCGCTCTTGCTGAGCGGTGATTACCGCCGAGTGTCCTTGCCCAGATGTTGCGAAAGGATTCGTTGTCCTTCCGGAAAGATTCACCTGACGCGGGCGCCGAGATGTACCGGTGAAGGTCTGAAACATGATCGAGGGATGTCGAAGGTGAGAACGAGAAGGCGTTGGGGTAGTAAGGTTCAGAGGACCAAGGCCTGTTCTTAACTCCTTCGGTGAAGATCCTTTTAGAATCCTCCGACGGGGTAGGAGTGTATCTGCCTGGATGAGTTGATGTGGCGCGAGTGGGATGGTGTGCTCGCCGTGTGGTTCGCGGCAAATGAGGCAACCGCCCCGGGCGTCAGCTGCTAATGGGACAGTTCTAATCGAGTAAGGCAGCTTGTACAGCTCATATGCGCAGAAAATGTTATGCGAGAGCTCGACAGCGTGTGTAGATGCTCAAGAGAGATCTTTGTAGAATGCGATGTTGTTGAGCCTCCATGGTCGGAGAAAGTAGAGTTAAAGCCGTCGATACCTATCGATAGAAGGTCGCTCTGTTTCCATCATGGTCGAAATTACAGGGAACGTCGAATACTCGACCAAACGCTAAATAATACTGGTCACAAGCTGTAGATCGCTTCATAGTACAGTGCTTTGCGAATCGCTTTCACCCCAGACAAACCCGCCTTCAACCTCTTGCCTCGTTGTGCCACCAGCCGGCCCTGGTGCGCTTCAATGCTCCTCCAAAACAAGTTATTACATGTAGGCGTGTTACTGTACTGTGGCTTGCACTTTACTGATGTTATAAATGACCGTTGTAACTACTTACATGTACCTCCGAAGGTTATTCTATGAGAACCAGGCGTAGGCGGGAAAGGTCAAGCATGTGCCGATTTGACTAGGTCACGTCCGGCGGCTGAACAGACATACTCCGTACCGTATCGTATATCTTTCGTCTAAATAACTCACCTATTTTACTCTCTCTTCCCAGAACAAGCCGCATTTGACTGTTTTCCTATTTCGCTACATCAAGTCTCGCCAAATCTAGATGTCTGGTTCAGGGCTTCAGGACATGGAAGAAAGAGAGGGAGAGAGAATTACGGCTATGGAAAACCCTACCGGGTTTGTCGAGGATGTGGAGAAGGGTGCAGCAACAAGCATCGATGGGCCCACCAACCCTCTTCCAACACATACGCAAAACGAATTACTTACGCTAGGTGCCTTCCGCCAATGGGCCGGCATCAGTGGCAAGGAGGAATTCAACAAAGGCGTATATCAAAAAGTAGTCAGGAGAGGGAGATCAGCACGATTGGCATATATCATTTCCTCACGCCTGATAATCATCTGCATAGTCATCCAAATCATGGTCGGTGCTGCCTTGACCGCTCTAGGCGCTAGCAACGCTTCCTCCATCGCTGTAACGGTCTTGGGTGCAGTCAACACCGCCATTGCAGGCTTTCTGGCCTACTTGAAAGGCTCTGGATTGCCAAATCAAGCCAAGTCCACCCAGATGAAATGGAACGAGCTGCAGGATTACATTGAACAATGTGAACGCGAACTTCGCATTGGTTTTACCCCCGTAGACACAGCAGAGTTAAAGAAAATAGAGGCTATGTACAAGAAGGTTCAGACAGAGATCGAGGTCAAATCGGTAGATTGGTACGGGAGCGCAACGAAGCAAACAAATACTTCAGGCACGACTGGTGGACCGCCCTCTGCTCTACCGGAGACGAATTCGAAATAGCTGAACTTACTGCTTCAAGCTTGCAAGAATCAGATGACTGTGCGATAGGTGGAAGATGCTGGGGTTTGAAAGTATGGAACTGGGCTCGAATAGCAATAGGGGAAGCTCGGCCTTTTGGAGTTTGATGCTATTTGATGTATGGAGAGAGCAAGTTTTGAACCGCCTAGATACGGAGTATTGCCTCATGGATACCCTCGACAGTCTCTATCAATTCTATCTTGTGCGCACAGCTTTGGACTTTCCTACCCCTCGTCCTTGTAGCCACGTCCTCGTAGATAGTCTATTAAAGAACTATGAGCGAATAGTGACCGCTTCCTGAGAAGTGGCTGCATGTTGCATTAAAGGGAGGGAGTGTGTAAGGCGGCATGAAATACCTCCTTTCCTCGAATGAAGTTTCCCGTAAGCCTGATTGTGCCGCTAGAGAAGAGGAGACGACGTCGAGGCTAAGTATAAAAAGAGTGCTTGGGTTGCAACCGATTTTGCAAAGCACTGTAACGACTAGCAGTTGATTTTCCGTGATACACAAGCTTCATAGAGAAGTTGCATTACATCTATGCGATCTATGCGGAAGGGCTGGGATCGGGTTTCTTAACCTCTTGACTTTCCAAAATCGCCTTGCTTTAGAAAGTTTAAGGCCTGGTCCATAGGATAGTTGATGAAGACTGGTCCGTTAAAAATCATCTGCGTCGGCCTCTCCGGTTTCGGTTCCACGCTTGGCGTATCGTTAGCGGGAGATCGTGGCGTTGAAGTCTTCTCTGGCTTCTGGGGCGGCTGTTTTGGTGAAGAGGGATTCATGCCGGAATTGAGGTGATCGAATGGACACTTCGCTTTGGGTTTGCTTTCGACGTTCAACGGTAGCTCGAGCGGTGCAGCAGTGGGATCGGATTTGGCGGATGTGACACTCGAGGCTTTATCGTAATGCTGAGGAACTTGAATGCCCCATGGCCTGGTCGGAGATTCGCCGACCCGTACTTCTTTAAGAGGTCTTTCAAACCGCGGCTCTCGATCTTCATCCTCCATGCGTTCAGCTGTGGGTGCAACTGCTTCCGCATCCACACTCTCGCTCACTGTTCTTGCCCACTTTCCGATCTTACTATCGTCTGTGGTCTCCTGCGCTGGATCATCCTCGACCGCCACGTCGTCCTTTTCTGGAAACATATTCTGATGCTTCACTCCTAGTCCTTGAATCATGCTGATCAAATTCCCATACTTCTGATCTAGCTTCCTGATGCTTTCCTCGTTGCTCTGATACCTCTTAACGCAGAGTTCATGGCTCCTTGGTAGCTCATGTTTGTGCTTTTCGAAGTACTTGGCTACCTCCTCAGGTGAGTGCTGATCCAAAAACCTAATAGGACACAGCGGTACGGAGCCTTCGACGCTTACGGCCGCTGAGGACCCTTGATTGTCGCCGCATATCTCAGCGCGGATAGGATCATGGAAACTTGGCCGCTTTGAGCGGCGCGAGGGCGGACGTGATAGCGACGAGCGAGGTGTGCTTGTGCCGCGGCGTGGCCCATTCGGCGAGGACGACACACCAGCTTTCTCCGCAGACTTCATAAATGGACATCCCAGTTGACCTTGTCGTCCCGGAACTGTGAAGTCTCGCTCCATGACTACGCCAGAGTCTGCACTGTCAGCGTTCCGCCCGCTCCATATTCGCACGCCGCGACTGCCTTCCGAGGTGTTCCGTCTGAATCGTATCTTCTCGCGCGCGTCTAACCCCATCTGGATCTCGTACGCGCGGAGCTTGCGTTCTTCGTTGTAGGATTTTGAGAGAGCTGAAAGCCATTCTATTTCGCGATCACGTTGCGTAGCACCGGCTTCGTCGAGCTCGGAGAGGAATGTGTGGAAGGTTGGAGAAGAGGTAGAGGGTGCGAAGCGCTTCAAGGCGTCCAGATACTTTACGCAGTTAGCACGAGAATCGAGTGGAGTTCTCAGCCGCATAGAAAAGGACAGGAAGGATCAGTGGTTGAATGTGGTTGTGTTTTCGGTCACCGCTGTGAGCAGCTATAGATCTAGAGCTTAAGGTGTATTCATCATAGGGATGTAGGCACTAGAAGTGGTTTTCTTACCTGCTGCTTTGCCCACGATAGCTTGTTCTCCAACTCTTGTCGTTGCTCATTAAGAGTCTTTACTTCTGCCGTGAGGGCATCGTAGCCCTTGACGAGCTGATCGACCAGTTGATCGGGTACATGGTCGACTTCGCAGTCTACCGCTGACATGGTGGAGTCTCAGGGAGTTTATCAACGGTCACGCAAGCTTGTCGTCGATTCGGTTTACGCCAGATCAATAAATAGGCCTCAGAGAGTGTAATGCCGTCGACGGGACCTAGCGTCGTGTGTGAATTGGATCTGCTGATATCGCGGAATCGGCGAAACTTCAACGCATCGCTGGTTGCATGACGATGTACTGGGGTATTCGGCTACCGGTATCTTCTGCCGTTTCACACCGATATCTGCACCTGAGAGAAAAAGTGGTCAGTGGTTCCCGTTGGCAAAAAGTCATGCACCCAAGCAGGTGTGCAGTAGGTCGAAAGTGCCGACAGATCGGGTGCCAACTTCTGCTCCGTTCTCTTCCTATGCGATAATCCTAGCCGACCAACCCCAACAAAGCTGCTCCTACTTCAGATTTTAGGCCAGCAACGCAAGCTCCATTCGCTCAAAACTGCTCTCGGAGAGTTCGGTTGTTTCCGAGGACACTTCATCATGATACCACGACCTTGACCTCTACTAAGTTTTGTGCTCCTCGAGCTCTTCTACGTCCTGTCGCCTCCTTTCCCTTTTCATTACGACCCACGATGGCCTCTTCGCTACACATTTCGCGCGTAAACAAATGGATCCTACAGTTTCCGCCCTTCGAATGGGCCATCCACCAGGTCCAGGAAGCAATCCTGGCTGCTCTCCGCCAAGGTCCGGTCCCAGAACATATTGCCTTCGTAATGGATGGTAATCGGAGATTTGCCAGGAAGAACCGCATTGAGATTGTTGACGGACATAACAAGGGCTTTGAGACGATGGCTAAGGTACATAGCGACCTCTGAGTTGATTCCGAAGGTTGGAATGAGAGCTAACGGTGAATAAAGATGCTTGAGGTCTGCTACAAGGTTGGAGTTCGCGTCGTAACCGTCTACGCCTTCAGCATTGAGAATTTCAAGCGGTCCAAATTCGAAGTCGAGGCGCTCATGGACATGGCAAAGGTCAAACTTACACAGATCGCCCAGCACGGTCAACTGCTGGAAAAATATGGTGCTCGGATGCAGTTCCTTGGCCAGCGTGAACTTATTCGGGACGACGTTCTGGAGCAAATGGACAAAGCTATTGCTTTGACCGAGAACAATTCGCTTGCTATCCTGAACATATGCGCTCCTTACACCTCTAGAGATGAAATCACCACTGCAATTCGACGAACCGTAATCGAATACAGCGAACCCCTTCGTCCACCGCTGAAACGACCCTTCTCCGAGTCACGAATAGCTCGTCGCATTCAAGCTGCTCACCTCGACACCGTCTCGGAAAGCGAGGAAGACGTCCGGCAGAAGGGAGAATCACAAACCGCAGAAGTTCCTCGTATTGACGTGTCAGATCTAGACTCCGCAGCTGAATACGAGGTTAACTACAATCCCTCAAATCCAGAGTCTCGTGCGACGCTGAACCGTATGAATACCATAGTCGCTCGAAATTTGGGCAGCATGGCCGATGGTCAGACAAGCAAAGAGGCAGACTCTCTCACTCGTGGCGCAACAGATCGTATCCTCGACGTCCTTAATGACCCAACCCTTGGCGAAGAAGACCAGCGCGGATGTATCAGCGATATTATCGACACTGATATTGATGCATCGGACTACGCAGAGCTCGCAGAATTGGCTTCGAAGCTTACAGACTATGCTCCTCCTCCGGACGCCGAAGCGGCGGCTTCTAACGCCAGCGGTTCCACCACACTGAACCAACCTAGCACTAATGGTACCTCGTTCGCACTCCCAACCAACTTCAGAGACCCAGAGACCATCACCACCGAGACGCTCACTGCGCACACATTTACAGGCTCATCCACACCTCCTCTCGATCTTCTGATTCGAACGAGCGGCGTGGAGAGGCTAAGCGACTTCATGCTTTGGCAATGCCACCAAGATACCGACATTCGTTTCATTGCTTGTATGTGGCCCGAATTCGACCTGTGGCAATTCATTCCGGTGCTGCTAGAGTGGCAATGGCGGCGTACGAAAGAGATCATCGGTGACCGCAGAGGCGCGCGAAGAAAAACTGCATAGCGAGGCGTTGGACGGAAAGTAGGAATGCGAGAAAAGGTGTAAATATACCCCAACCACGCATACTCATCGCTTAATAGACAATACTCCTTTGGCCTGCTACATAATTTTTCGAATAGAAGTATATCGATGCCATCAAATTCCTGCTCTCTTTGATTTTACTCAGTCCTTAGTTCCACCGCTGTCAGACCACGCCGTGCACATTCCTCACGAGTCCATTTCATTGCCCTGAAACCTCTCCATTCCGAAGTAGTTTTTATTGAAGCGTTCACCACGCTCGGCGACCAAACTAGGTAGGAGTCCCTAAAAACGCTTGAAGTCAAAGTCTGGGAGACATCAAGACTCCCTGAGGCCTAACACTACGCTTGCTGTTGCCGTAGCTTCGGCGGCGGCGGTAGTCTCGTATCCTTGGGTGACGTACACCAACGCCCGCGTCGTGACTGTCGGGTGCATGTAGATCGCGGCGTAGGTCGAATAGAGGTAGCTCGTGCTCTCCGTTGAAGAGAGTTTGACGACTGGTGGCAAATGTAGAGCTTCGAAGAACCGAATGAGATAGCTCAATGTATGCTTGTTACACGGATCGAAATCGCCAGACCAGCCAAGTGGAAACCAGTTACAAATTTACTCGAAGTAGCCTTCGAGCTCAGTTATGACTTCGTTGAGGATCTTGAGTTGGCCATCACGATAGTGTTTCGCATAGGCCTGTCGCATGTTCTGAGGTGTATGTGGTAAGTCTTCATCCCAACGTGAAATAGCTGAGCGTTTGTCCCGCAGACGGTCGAGTATGGCAGAAATTGTGGCGTCGACAAGAGCCTCGTCGTTTAACTCACTGTCCGTATACGAAAGGATGGCGCAAATGGCGTGGAACAACTCAGGCTGAATACCTCTCAAGCAGGGCATCTCATGCGGATAGCCGCCTGAATAGTGATGCGATCCACGAAGGAAAAATGTCGATGAGTCTGCAGTCCATTCGGGCGACGAGAATTGTGACGGAAAGGTTTCGCGAAGGGCAGCATAGACTTCCTCGGGAGGTTTACCCAGTCGGACTGTAACTGCATCGCATGGATTATCGGGAATGCAGAAACCGTATCCCATGAGCACTGTCGATCGTTTAGTCGGATTCATGTCTTCGCTCTTCAATTCTCTCGACTTACGTTCTTCGTTACCCTTTGGTGCGTAATTGTTAAAAACTTGCTCTCCATTCCTTGCTCCTTCAGTGATGGAAAGGACGAAATTCCCATCATTCATGTCCCACAATACCTTAGCGCCAAAGCGGTGGTTGAAAATATCGATCACAGGATACAGCAGTGAATATTCTCCTTGTTCTTCTGTGTTCATCATAATCTTTGACGTAAAACCCCTTGATGTAAATATTGTAGCAGCCCACAAATAGAGTTCCCTGTGGGCGTTGGGGTAAGCTCTTCGAGTCCGTTTGCTCTTCAATCACGAAGGGAGATCACTCACCAACTGAATGACTTTGAATCAACTTTAGCTTCCTCAAAAGCCTTCGATACTTCTGCAAACTCCCTCATCCACATATTCCTCCTTCCCTCAACCGCGCTCTTTCCAGGCTCTTCACTCGAATGCATCGTCGTACCTAGCAGCCACTTCAGATCATCCTTTTCAAACCACAGAGGCGTACACATCTGATTATCCTTTGGCAAAGTGTCGATATACGGTGCCCAGAAACTTTCTTTTCCCTTTAGTCGTTGTTCGGCCAGGAAGACGTAGCCTAAAGAACGCGGCGATACTTTGCCTACAAGCTTTGTCGTCACACTCCCTGCAGCAAAGTCCGCAACTCTCGACGGAACCGAAGATCGTATATTCAAATGCGAGAGTGTTAGTTGCAATAAACAGCGGCACACAGGCGTGCAGGAGGCTTCTGTTGATGCTGAAATGTCCTGTGTCGCCATGAAGTGATAGCCATCAGTATCATTGTATTCTAGTGATAATGATGGATGGACAGTGCCTCCGTTGTCTTTAAACCACTTCAGTAAGACATCAATCTTATTTCTCGACATATTTTTATCGAATTCAATTGATGCTTAGAAGTTTAGGTTCGATACCGTTTGATATCGAAGAGCTTGAACACGGTCACGGCCCGTGCGCAAGTTTCTGTTGACGATACGTAGAATGCAGTATTCGCATTGACACGCAGAAAGGTATTCAAAGTACTTACAGTTACTCCCTTAGAATGATCTAGCTGAAAGTAATGTCTCTATAATGTTACATGATTCAACATCTTCGAGATGCTTTCCCAATTCAGCGATCTAGTCCGCTTGCCGGTAGAGCTTCACCCAGAGAACCTCCATCTCTGGATTTTGTCCTACGCATTTTCAAGCGCTGACCTCCTCCATTCCTTCCAGCTTCTTCTTCTCTGTTGGGAGGTGGCTCTATTCATATCCTCTTCAATGTTGTGCCGGCCTACAATCGTCAAGAATACCTGATCCAGTGTAGTCTGCGAGACACTGTAGTACTCCAACCTCAGCATTTGCCTGTTCTCTTCAAGCTGCCTGAACAAGGAGGCAGCACTGTTCCCTATGACATGCCTATGGACTTTGAATCTTAACTGCCCGTGCCACATCCTGGTATCCTCGAACACTGAGCCTGCGATGTTCTCCTCGATCCACGCCCGAACTCGTTCCGCCACCTTGTTGGGAACGTGAGGTGCGCCTCTCAGCACGACATCTACGTGCCAGTCGTCTCCAAAGCGCTTCCGCAAGCCAGCCACCGTGTCGAGCGCCAACCCACGCGTCGCCATGATACCAGCGCGGTGAGCCAGCCGATCGGCCTCCTCCATGGAATGGGTGGTGATGAGCATGGCGCGGCCACGGGTGACAGCCTCAAGGGTGCGCCACATGACCCTCTTGCTGGCGGCGTCCATGCCGGAGCTGGGCTCGTCGAGCAGCAGCACGGCGGGGTTGCCCATGAGGGCGATGCCCAGCGACAGCTTGCGCTTGCTACCGCCGGACAGGGTCTGCGCCATGCGGTCGCGGTACGGCAGCAAGCCGACCGCTTCGATCACCGCCTCGACGTTGCGCCGCACGTCCGGCACGCCCCGCGCCCTCCCGTAGAACCGCAGATGCTCCGCCACCGTCATCGAGTCCATCGCGTCGAACTGCGGGCACACGCCCAGCCGCTTGCGCGCCGCCGTGCGGTTCGCGTTCACGGATATGCCTTCGACGAACACGTCGCCGCCTCGGGGGTCCGGCCGCAGGTCGCCGCGGATGAGCGAGATGGTTGTAGACTTTCCGGCACCGTTGGGGCCGAGCAGCGCCAAGACCATCGACGGCGCCACGCTGAATGTGATGTCGTCGACCGCCAAGATGTCGCCGAAGGACTTGGTGAGGTGTTCCACGCGCAGCCCGCTCATGGATGATTTGAAAGTGGGTGAGTTGGGAGACCTAGGCGACCTAGGCGATCTGGGAGACTGAGGAAGCGACGTGGGATCAGTCTCTGGTGTACCCGAGTAGAGTTCGTCGTCTTCTTTACGGCGTCTGCTGTTCCGAAGATGGAAAAGGGGATTGAAACCACCGTCGCACCAGATTAGGAGGGCAAGTAGGATCAAACCTTGAATGATAAGGTAGGTGATAGGTCCTCCAAACGCGGTGATGGCTCCCGGGTTGGGTTGAACGACCTCGCCAACGCAGAGAGTGTTGAATTCGTTGAAAGTGAGGAGTAAAGCGCGAAGAAGATTGCCGGATGGTGTGACAAGAGCGATTGTGAAGTGGGCGATAAGAATATCGTGGTCGATCTCGTATGGAGGCCTGTAGGTTTTGATTGTGATATATCTGTGAAGCATTAATATGTAGGCTAAGGGTGGTGTTTAGTATCACTTACGCAATGAAGTAAAGCAGAAACATAATTCCCTGAACTCCAGCCGACATGGCGAACGCTGCTAGCTGAGACGATACAAAGAGGGATACGAGGTGTGACCACAGAGTCGAGGTCAGACCGTAGAAGACGAAGACTATAAAGACGTACCCAGGGTAATGCCAGATACTTGTACTCTGCAAATGCGTTAGTTGAGCTTCTAAAAACGGCACAGGATTTCCGACTTACGGTGACAAATATTACAATGACCAAAATGCTAATAATTAGCACGAAGACGAAATCGAACGCCAGATATGCAAGCCAAAGAGGTGCCACTTCAATGCCGTTACTATAATGCAAAGCTCGGACCATCCGAACCCGTTCTGCGGTCGGATAGAGTGCAAAAAATGCTGGATATGCGCACATAGCAAGACCGAAGTAGAAGATCGCTTGAATAGTCTTGCCATCGCTTGGAGCAAAGGGAGTAGCGAATGATTGAAACTGCGTCGCAATCGGAATACCACCAAGGATGTTGTCTATCAAGTTCTGAGTGAATACTGACCACCCGATATACCAATTGCCGATGTAGGCGATAGTTGGAACAGTATGGGCGTCCCCAAGGTAAGCACCACCTGGTGTGACATTTTGATAATTCGCTGCGACATATTCATTAAAATCGTCAAAATTGTTGACAACATGGAAAATGCTGGCATTTAAACCTGCGAGATCAGCGATTTCTTGAACTGAGACTGCCCCTGGGGGCCCAATTGGGATGTCAAGCGACTCGAGCAATGCCGTGGTGTTGATGTTGGGATTAGACGCCTGATCTCCAGGGTTACATCCAAGACCCGGAAAATCCTTCAGAAATAGCATTACCAAGCCGGCCGTCACAAGAGGAACAAAAAGAGCGGCAAGATAGGGCATGAAATTGCGTCGAAGTACCGTCATCCGCTTCATAAACAGGATCGTAGCTTGTCGTAGGACGCTTGTTCCCTCTCCTTTGACAAGATCCAAGACATCTTCTGTGCTGGTAGGGCCAAGGGAAAAACGGTTTGATCGGCGATGCTCTTCCATTTCTGTAGATGCTGTAGGGGACTGTGCAATAGTGTTGCCTTCACTGAATTGAGAATATCCTCCCCCAGAATGCGAACTAGTGACAACCGTCTCGTTGAGCTCGATCTTGACTTCCTCAGAAAGACTCAGGAAAACGTCTTCGATTGTTGGGCCACTGACTTCGTAGTCAAAGATCCCGTTCTGCTCAAGTTGATTTATGAAGGTTGAAGTCGTTGCAGAATCTGGAAGCTTGTATGTTCCAACTTGAAATCCTGCCACAGACCTCTCACGCAAACTGTTAATCATAACATGATAACCGTCGCCCAGCTTGGACTTCAACTCGACAGCAGATCCTTGCGCTTTCAGTCTACCTCTTGACAGAATGGCGATGTGATCCGAGAGAATATCTGCTTCATCTAGGAAATGGGTGGTTACTAGTAGCGTGCGAATGCCTCTTTCGCGAAGGAGGATGTCCCAAATTTTCCGACGGGAAAGCGGATCGAGACCAGACGATACCTCATCGATGCAGCATACCCGACTGCCGCCGGTGAACATCATGGCAAGCTGGAGCTTCCGTTTCTGACCTCCGGATAGCGTCTTTGCTTGAACGTGGACTTTATTTTCCAGATCGCACCGTTGGATTAAGTCCATTATCTGGAACTCATCATCTGTCCAGAGGGTCGACTTGAGTCTATTGAAAATGACGACGTGCTCCCACACAGATAGTTCGTCCCACAAAACGTTCTTCTGCGGGCAAAGGCCTAAGCCACCAGTGCCATTGACAATAATCTCTCCGCTAGTGATTTTGTTGAGTCCGGCTATGGAGTCGAGAGTGGTACTCTTGCCGGAACCGTTGGCTCCCAGTAGAACGTATATTTGACCTCTCAGGGCACTGAACGAAAGATTATCGACAGCAACGACCGTCTCGCCGCTTGTACCGCCCATTGATTTGGGCATAAGCCTTTGCCACCAATTCGGTTTGTAATGCTTTGAAAAGTTCCTCAACCAGATAGCATGAGTTTTATCCCTCGGATTGAAGAGCAGTCGACGTGCTTCCGATCCGGTCCCGTATAGTATTCTCTCGGTCCAAATAGCAAAGACAGGATACACGAATATTTGGACAACGAAGAAGCAGAAGAAGCCGATGCCCGGAAACGCGAACTTATAGTCTGGTGCGCTTTCCGTGAGGTTCGTTGGAATTCCGTTATACTCGAAACGAGCCATGTAGAGGATGAGCAAGGTGTAGGTCATGGGCGGGAAGAAGAGACCAAGGAGTGCGGCTGTCGCCTCGCTTGTTGGAGTTTCGACCTGAGGCATAATGACTAGAATTATCGCTACGACTGTAACGCTGATGCCGGATAACTGCGATATCCTGAAGAGGCTACCTCCAAATATCGACATGCTGCACAATGACAAGCCAGCCAGAAGATGGAATCCTATAAGCAAGCCAGCATCTGTTTTGGTGAAGACCAAGGCTTTGAGGACCGCAGCCATGATAATCCATCCAGGAATATAGATGATGTCAAATGCCAAATGACAGGCAATCAGCCGTGCTACCTGCGTGGTGCTTCGTTTTTGATTTGGGACCATGGCCTCGATGAGCTGCGACATGCCAATCTCGCGTTCGCCAGACATGTGACCGGGAAGCTGGTAGATAAGACCGAGCATACCAACGAAGAAGCCGACAGCCAGGACATTGTCGAGTACGTTCATGTAGTATTGTCGAATCTCATTTTTGCGTTGCGCGGGATCCTCAGTGGTGAAGATGTACTCGTCTACGTTCGAGGGGAACTTGGACGAACCATTGAGAATGTTAATCGAGGCGTCGATGGCATGCTGAATAGGGAGAACGTAGATCTCGGCATCGTTGTCATCGCGATTGACAAAGCACTCCTGTTCCAGTGCTCCATCTGCCCTCAAAGTGTAGTTCCAGTACGGATATGGACCTTCACTTGGCGATGAGTGAAAACTGGCAGCAGCGAAACATGGCGACACTCCTCGCAAGGTACTGGGACAAGTGGCAAGCAGATCGTCGTCAGTAGATACGATCGCAGCAGAAAGGCCGGCCACGTTCACTACGTCAGAGAGATAGTTTACGAGGTTCTCGATCTCACCCCCAGTGAAACCGTTGTTCACAAAAGCTACAATGTCCCTTCCGCCGGCACTCGCATGCATTGCCTCAATAAAGTCGCGAATCGGGTGGACTTCGCCAATGCCATAGGTGGATGGAGGTACGAAGAAGTTTCTTGCGTATGATATGAAGAACATCTACAAGAATTGTTAATGGTCCTGCGATGAGCTCAGAATGCAGAGTATGCGTACAAATATAGACGGGACCACCAATGCTCGCATCGTCGTCCAGAACCAGTGCCGAAAGAGCAATATTCTGATATTTTTCTCCGTCAAGGTCCATATTTGGCGTGTGATCCCCATTGTGGGGATTCAACCCCCGAAGTAGTCGAAAAGAGACCGCTCCTACCTATAGAGAGTGTCTTCTGCTGGTACAGCGGGTTAGGGAAGAAACGAATGGCATAGCGTTCACGATGAGCGGACAATGTAGGACGGTAGGAGAAAGGAAGGCTGAAGAAAAGAAGCAGTTCATGTCACTCTGGCAGGCATTAAGCAATGGCATTACATGCGGTAGGCTGGAACCTCACAATGGGTTGCCATATGATGGCGATGCGGCTTGGAAACGTGAAGACCACAAGAATACCGTGCAATCCGTGACGCGGCAATATCTAAGGAACATCATTTTCGAGGGCATTCCCTGTCACGGGTAGGCAAAGCCTGTCAGTTCCGCGTGGTGATGGAGGATATTCAACACATCTGGATGGTTGTCGCAGAACATGTGATTGGCCCTAAGTAGGCGGCACGTCAAAAGCTGCAGCAGCTCCAAAGACCAACATGAAGCCGGAAGAGATTACAGTGACTGGAGCTACATAACTTTTATGCAGACAGTAAATACAATAAAGGTCGGCCCTTCTAGTTATCATCAAGTGTATGCTGGTAGCGATGATGGTAGTCGGTAGTTGAGAGCTGACAGTGGTTTCTCGGGATGGAATATGCGAAGCTCCGCCGTGCCATACAAGCTACAAGGGGCCATTCCACTGTATTACGGCTCGGAGCCTCGCGGATAGGCATGAGAGTCATGTAATTGTGATCTTCTACTGTCGAAACGCACCAGTCACGTTATGAGCCAGCACGTGAGAGACACCGTTGAAACTCGACCTAAGCCTAATGTGGCTTCCACAGTTGCTTCAATCCACCACCCACGGTTTGCGCAATCTATCACCTACACGTTTCGCCTGTCCTTGTGATGCACGACGACTCATGCTTCCAATCCCATTCGACCTCGGAATATATCCATACTATCCTCAAACGTCCTCGTACCTGCCAGTTCCTGGCACACCCACACCACCAACCCAGCGCCCACTCCATCAAAACACCACCGGGGCATGTGAAGCTAGTCCTGACATGCGCACGCAGGGTATATGACGATGCGTCGCTGATACACGCCTATCGCGACCATGATGCGCTCGGTTCGGATTCCCTACTTCCGAATTTGGTATTCGTCGTCCTTCATAGTTCTCTTCGCGATCACGTTTCTCATTACCCTTATCGCACCGGGCGACCTCATCTACCAATCGATCAAGCATGACATCGTCCGCAATGTCTTCACCATCGGCGCTACATATCTCATCACAATCATCTTATCCGTCTTCATATGGGCGAGCAGGATATACACGAACAGAGCAGTCCTGCGCGAGATCCCTAAGGCCTACATCCCCATCGACGATGGCGAAGTCCCTCACAAGGTCCACCGCATGATAGTCAAGCAATGGGAGCGGAGCGCAATTGTTGCATGGGACTCGAAGCCACGCGATATACGCGACGAGATAAAGAGCCAAGATGAAGCTGCCAGAGGCCACACCAATGAGCAACACCACCCGCATCCTCCACATCTGCATAAACATCGCAAACGGCCCAGGGTCTTTATCCCGCCTCATACTGCACTTGCGGCGTGGGGAGAGATTGCGCATCCTGGATGGTCTTCTCCGGCATCTGAAGATTTGCCAAATCTCCACTACAGCGACGTTATCGTCGAGCTTCCAAATCTCATTGAAGCAAAAGCAGTGTCGCTGGCTCCTCCGGACCCCGCATTTGTCAGTGGCGATGGCCTTGCTGTCAACGACAACTCTGCGGCCATTCCCGATGCGCGTATAGTCGCGCTTCTGCAGCGACCAGTGAATATGGGCCTCCGAGACTATCTAGCACATCTGTCGTCTTTTGGTGTTATCAACCCTCCGGATCTCGCGCCGGCATTTCTTGCACAGTACGAGTACGCACGCTTCTCGGCAGCTCCTCTTACGGAGTCTCAATTCCGCGACCTGATGGCCAGCTTCGCGTCGCTGCTGGGTGGGATGACAGCTCTCGACCTCGATCTTATCGATGCGATCCTGAACTCACGCACCTCTTCATCGTCTGCCTCTACAACCACAAGCATCAGACGACACTACCTCTCCTCACGGCCTCCATCATTAGAGAGTCTCGCCAACGACGGGCTTCGTCCACCGCTGCACCGCCATCAATCTAGTACAGGAACTGTACTCACTGCTCCATCGCGGGCGCGAACGAGCTGGAATGACTTCGACGAGAACTCCCCGAACAGATCTCTCGAGTCTGTTCGTTCTTTCACGCGCACGCGGGCAAACATGAGCGCATCGTCATCCTCACCGTCGGTGTCTCTTCGTTCAGCGCGATCTGTCATTCGCCTCACACCCAGCCCGCACGAGCCAGGAGACTTACCGTATCAATTCGACATACCTGGGAATTGAAAACATGAATTATGAAGTCCGACATTGAGAATGCACGCGGCTAGAGCTGCAAAAAGTCCTTTGGCAATTTGCCAGGCTGTAATGGACCACGGCTACTCGAGCCCAATTGATACCCACGTCCGGGGCTATTTATTAGGAATAACACCAGAGCACAAATGATAGACCATTGGCTTTTGGAAAGATCGAGCAGAGCTTGGATAGGCGCTACGTAATGTGTATATTACCGAAAGAAATGAAAGGACACAACCACCACAGTGGTATCAACAATCCTCCCTGAAGCCCAAATGTACCGACGCACAGTCTTTTCATGAAATCCTCAAGTCCGTGAACCACACGCTATGCAAAGAACTAAACACAATTTAGCGCTAAAGCCCGAAAATTAGATGTCTTCACCCCTTGGCACTCCACCTCTCGTTGTAAGCATTGACCGCGACAGCGATCTGGCGATACAGCCAATTCCTGCTGACCTCGTCGGCAATGGGGACGAAAGGGCCGTTCATGCCGCCCTTGAGGACGATGGCGATGCCGGTGCGCTCCTTGGAAATGGTCTGGACGTCCTTCCAGGGCACGTCCCACTCGGAGGCGAGCTTTTTGGTGCGGGCGAGCAGGATGCCGTCGTAGGTGAGCATGACCATCATGTCCTTGCCGGGCAGCTCGAGGTGGGCGATGTAGCTCTCGGCGAAGTACTTGCCGTCGTCGAGGGTCTTGAGCCAGAACTGGCCGAGGGCCTCGCGCTGGGCGTAGGGGCGCACGACGCCGTCCTGGCCGATGAAGCGCGTCAACCGCACGCGGTCCAGCCCCTCCGCGTCGAACACCGTCGTCGTGTTGCGCACCCCCTCCGCCATGCTCGACGCCAGGTCGAACGCCCCGATCGCTGGCTTCGTCGCCAGCCCCAGCAGCCCCTTACCCACGCCCTTTGCGAAGCCCGCAACGCCCTCCTTCTCCGCGCCCTGCATCGGCAGCCGCGCCAGCCCCCCGATGCCCGATGCCATCGACGACGCGAACGCGTTGCCGCCCGCCGTGATGCCGTACAGCGCGTGCTTGGGCCGGTTGCGCGTGCGGCTGATGCGTCGCTGCTGCTGGAACTCCTGATCCATCGAGGCCGCGGCCAGGCCTTTGGCCACCGCGCCGGTGAATTTTCCGACGCTGTCGCTGAGCCCGAAGACGCTCTTCTTCACGAAACTCGTTGCGCCCTTGGCGATGCCGATCCCCAGATCCTGTGGGCGATCGGTCATGACAAGTCCTTGGTACGGCTCGTAGAAGATGTCTCCTATTCCAGACGAAATGTTCTGAAACAGGCCGACAGGGTTGCCGAGGAAGTCCGCGGAGCCTAACACAACGTGGACCTGCCGAAGAGATTCTTGGATGTAGTGCGTTTTGATGGCGCTGATTAGCGCTGAGATTGAAACGCGGGCATTCTCTAGCATCAACGCGTTGTAGCGGATTGGCGCATCGTTGACATTACCAACTGACATGGTGAGCACGTTGATCGCGAACATTAGCGGACCGCTGGACGTCATGGTATCCTCCGCATTGATACGCTCCGTACGAACAAAGCTGATATCGAACTGCATTGGTTGGAGATGCAGCAGCTCGAAGTAGATGTCTGTGCTCGACTGTTCTTGAGTCGGTTCAGGAATATCGAGAGTTTCTTCGCAGAGTTTGCCTTCTTTAAGCTCTGACCAGCTGGCGCCCGGGATCTTTATGAAGTCGAGGAGGGCGAAGATGAAGTCTTCATCAATCTCAAGCGTCATCTGCTGTAAAAGAATTGTAAAGTACTTGATATACAGAACACCGTACGAGTCATCCTTGACGCGAGTGATGGCCGTGTGCAAAATCGGATGTGCTTCCATCTCCTTTCCTGTCTTGGGTACAACACTAGGATAGAAGATGATAGGGAAGATGCCACCGTAAAGCTGATTATCAATTTGGATCCACTTTATCGTCGCCTTCAGCGTTTGATAGAGCTGGGACTCCGTGTACTTCAGTTCGATATCACGCAGAGTGATATAAACGAGTTCTTTCAGCTGTCGATTGACGAGAGAGATGCCGATACCAGCAAGGCGAAGAGTAGCGGCGAGGGTCGTATCCGTATCTACATCCTTCACTTCGAAACCTGATTCCTTTGATTGAGTTGCTCCCTGAGAGCTTATCTTGTACAAGCTCTTGGATTGCTTGAAGTTTGACAGAATCAGAGTCTGCGTTGGGCCATCCGCGACAATGTTGAGGTCAATAATGACTCCCCTAGGATTGTCTGGGCTCGGCGGTATACGCACAGGTGGTGGATTACCAATCTCAGCCAGCTTCACGGCCTTCTCTTTGCGGTTCGCAGATAGAATAATCTCCTTGATTCGTGCAGCTGGAAAGTCCCAGGCGTATGGCATGACGCTCCTGGGTGGTAGGCGATAACGAATTGGCTTCCATCCTGATCCTTGATCTTCTTCGTCCTCTGTGGTGTACGGATTGGCCTGCCAGAACAGGAATTCAGTATTGCTTTCATTGCGCATGGAGAATGGCCAGTGCTTGGTTTCGATGCTGACATGGATAAAGATTGTCGCCAGCTCCATCAGAACATCGACGCGGACTAACTGTTGTCGCTGTCGGGCCTTTGCAATTTTGACATGCACTGTACCGACATTGGAAATATTGAAAGGCGAAGTCCATTGATTATTCATGCCTGGGTAGCACATCGAAAGCTGTTGACCAGCGCCTGCTCGCAAGTATCGAAGAGGGAGGAGGTCATTGTTCTTGATTGTTAGGATATCGGAAGAACCAGGTTCTCGAACGTGCAAGTCTTCGCCTATCTTGTTCTTAATGATGAAGCGTGGCGTGATGTTGATGACTTTGCTGAGGTTGTACTGCAGACGTGTGAGCCACTGTTCATTGATTACTTGTTGCAAGTTACTAACCTTTCCTTCACCCTCCTCGACGTGAACACCAATGTTCATCTCGCTTCTTCCAGAGTTTGAAGCGAGGGTAACATTGTAGCTGCTGCCTATAGCATCAAAACTCTGTGGCCTACTCCACTGCGAGTCACCAATCTTGATCAAAGCTCGATTCTTCTTGTCATCTGTTGGAAAGGAAAACATTAGAGGCTTCGGCTGCTGAGTTTCCTCCCGGTTCGCGAATATGTTCTGTCCAGCAGCGGATTTGGTCGCACCCATGAAGGCCTTGCTCCTAACGTCCAGTTCAAGTCCAGTGCGGTTGAGCACCACGTATGGGCTATAGACCGTAACTTTGAAGGCGCCGCCACTGTCTGGGATGGTGTAGTAGTGAAGTTTGAGTCGCAGTTGCAGATTCTGGTCGTCTTTGACGATCATAACCTTTTCTCTGCGGAAGTTTTCGCGGTCGGAAGAATTGATCACCGTGAACTCGCTCTGCTTGAACGGAGTGTCCTGCATGTCGACACTGATCATCAGAAGGTGTGATAGCTCGACCACGTGAACGGGACTAACGCCTCCTTTGCGAAGGAAATTCGTCCAGTCTTTCTTCGTGTTGTGGTCGAAGATACGATATTTGAAGTCGTAGGGCAAGAGATTCTGCACTTCGACTGGAGCATGCAGCCGGATTCGCATGTATGGATATACCTGTACAAGCGGATCGTTCTTGTTGTATTGAGCATACATCTGGAAGTAAAACGGCGGGGATTGGTTGTCTGATTCTCCACGACATGTTAAAATGCGCGTTGGTTTCTTCAGCAAATCTCTCCAGAATAGTCGCTCATTGGACCAAGTGTATCCGAAGCCTTGGTCTGGACGAACAAGAAGAGAGTGCATGAACGCAGCACCAACTGGAGCTGGTCTTGCATCACCAGGAGCGACTTTCTCGATTTTCAGGAGGTTACCTTCTTCTGGGCTGAAAACGCCGATCTCGACTGGAATTTGAGTGTTGTTTTCGACTAGGAGAGGCGATCGGAATGTTATGTACTTGACGTTGTCTGCCGCCAGCTTGACCTCTACGAGCAGACGATGCTGTATCTTGTCCTTCCGTGGGTAGAGGTTGTATAAGGTTTCGCCCTCTCGAGTGACAGAGATGCGGTCAACGCTCTTGAAACCACTGCCCTCAAGTAGCACCCCGACTATGCCAGTTGCTCCTTCAGGCGATAAAGTTTCTCTAGCGGTCATCGCATCTTCAAATCTCCAAGGCTTCTCTTCGCCATCTTCGAGTTTCTCTGCTGGCCCTTCGTCATCGCCATCTTGCTCAGTCTCAGCCCAGACATTGATGCTGAAACCGGTGTGATTTTGAATCCGATAGGGTGCATCCATGCCTCTTGGCTTCGACAAGATATCTTCATCAGTCGACAGAAAGTCTACGGACTTAGAGGCCAGAGCAATTGTAGCCGCGGTGACGGTAAGCTCCATATTCTTCCTTGAATAGAGATCCAGAGAGAGTTTATCCGGATTGGTGTCCTTTGCCATGTGGAAACCCAACTGCCATGGCTCGATGAGCGGTTCCCAAGCCGATTTTGAGAAGTTGAAAACGTTGACATATGTGTCGATACTCGTGTCAGCCGTCATATTGGCCGACCAATCTCGTACGTCAACGTCGAACTTCTTCACACTCCAATCAAGCATAGGTAACTCGTGCTTATCGCCAATGAGGACGACACGAATGCCTTGTATGCCAATCTTCATCTCTTCGCGCGTTATGACTGCTGAGCTACGCAGTCCAGGCTGTTGCGATATAGGTGCCTCGGAGCGACGGGTGGATATCGTCTTTGCTGCTGGACCATGAGCGCTGGAAACGGCTTTGCTCGACTGAGGCTTGGACTTCGATTTTGTTGATGACCCTTGACCCTTGAGTGCATTGAGCTTCTTTGGGCCTTCATCAGCCATCTTCTTATCATCATCTGACGACATGGCCGAAGCACGTTGGAAAATTTGCATTGCAAGGAGAATATCTCGTAATGATAGCCTCAAAACCAAAGGCTCTATGTCGACTGTTATATTCGTCAGCGAAGAGCCTTTGCCTTGATCGCGCATATCCAGAGAGGAAGTGATGCTAAAGTCGTCCAAGATACGCAGCCGTGATGTGTCGAACTTATCCATTCGACAAAGGAACATGCCGATTTTGTCGGCTTGAAGAGTGGTGGCGTTTTGTTTGGCAACCAGGACTTGTTTTGTTCCTAGTACAATAGCTTCTGAAGACCTGATGGCCGGGTTCGCAATGAGGACCACTTGGGCCTCAACGACGTTGACTCGGAAGGATATGTTCATACCGCTTTCCTCCACCGGTTCCTCCTCTTGAGGAACCAATTGCCGTGAGGTGGTTCTCATGTTACCCAGCACAACGGCGTCTGATCGTACTGGTGACGTGCTATTCGATTCGTCTGCCTCCGTACCTTCATCATCGAGCTCTAGAGGCTCCTCAGTCGCAAGGCCAGAACTGATGAAGTTCAGGACAGCGAATAAGTAGTCTAGAGCAAGGATAACTCTCGGGCTATCGATGGTCAAAAGTGCCACGAGATTGCGCTCCTTGCCACCGGAGGTCGAGACGCTCGCCATGAATTGCTGCTTGACATCTGTGTTGATCAACGACATGATCCTTCTGAACTTGTTCTCGTCTCGTCTGCGGCTATCCGTGATGGTGAAAGATTGCACAAGAAGCTCAGACTCCAGCGCTCCCTCACTCATCATCCGCAGCTTAATGCTGGTCTTGTTGAGCGAGAACTTCGACAAACTTGCAGGGGAGACATCTCCAACGGGAGTATCGTCTTGCCCTTTAATGAGTTCAAGGCTGATGGCTCCAACTTTGAAGATGAGATCTAGCTTAGTCCAGTTCTCTGCACTCTCAGCAAGCTCAGGTTCGAGACGAGTTGGAGACTTGTCATTTGCATCCTTGTCATTCTGGCCATCTGTGAGTTGTTTGGCTGGCTTGATAGTCGATTCTGGCAATTCAGTCTCGACCTCTTCTTGAACCTCTTCGTCTGATTCCATTGCGAAAGCTGAAGGAATTGATTTTGAAAGTTCCATTGCGAATCGCATCTGCTCCTGCGTTATCTTGAGGTTGAGGTCGGACATGGCGCCTTCAATTTCTGCGTCTGGTCTCAGTTCTCCAGGTTTGTGTTCACCGTAAGTGATCTTGAAGTCCAAATCAACTTTGTCAATCATCTCTAGCTCTTCTGACTGCCCCTCCTCGTAATGGAAGAGTGATGTCAATCGAACGTTGCGGATACCAGCTTCAATGTTGTTGCCAACTTCTGGACTCTTTGAATCTTCAAGTGGAAGGAACTTGTTGCTTGCATACAGCTCACCAAGGTTGGCCGTAATCGTATCTCGTTCTGCGCTCTCTGTCACGACCATCCGAGGGAACACAACAATTGGCGCCTTTATGACGATGTCGAAGTGCATCTTGCTGGCCCGTTCCTGGATCTGGCTTGCTTGATTCGCTGCAGCTTGACGGGCTGCGTTGTAGATGGCTTGCATTTTGCCGAACTTGACGCCAAATTCCATAATCTTACGGAATGGCTCAGTAACGAAATTTATCTTCAAAGAGCCCGATCTCAGGTAGATCGATGTATCATAGCCAGGGTAACTTTCAGAGCTTTCGTCATACGTCTCGTAATTGAAATGGGCAAGTTCATCCCCTTGGATACTCATGAGCTGTCGCAGTGATGACTCTTCTGACACACCCTGGTTGACATCGTCGATAAGAGAAATGTTGCCAAGGTGGGCACCAATTTTCATTGTCTTTCCGGAGAGTAGGACTCCAACCGTCGCTGTGTTCAAGCTTAGCGTGGCTAGCCTAATACCATCATTATTGAGGATCATGGCAATTCTCTTCAGATTGGCATTGACACGAATCTTGTCTGGCTCCTCTTGTTGCGGCTTTGCAACCCCAACTTCTCCATCTTTGCCTTCTTCGATGGCTTTCGTCTCCGGCTGTTGTTGCTTTGGCTGATCAGGATTGGTGAAAGTTATCAAGATGAAGTCGAGCAAAGTTAGAAGTGTCCTCCTTGTAACAATGAGGTTGATGGTCGAAACATCTACTTCGAGGTTCATGGCAATGCCCTCGTATTTGTCAATGAATTCAGGAGAATCTTTGTTGACCCTCACAAAGTTCAGTTGGAACAAATCTTGCATTTCTGAAGAATGCAGCTCATGGGAAGAGACGATATTCTTAAACTCCGGCATTGGGCTCTCCTCGACATGGTCTTCCACCACCAAAGACTGGAGGTTAATACCAGCTGCCATGTCATATGGTCGAAGGAAGAACGTGAAGGCGAAATTCGAAGCGATAAGATCGACCAGAAGCTGATCTGGATTCTTTCCTTCAGGATCAGACCGATAAAGCGAGCCCTGAAGCTTATCAACAACAAAGTTGAACTCGAAAGTCCGTTGGTGCATGTGGATTTCGGGTTTCTTGCGTGCATCACCCGACTGAAAGGTCACCTCCGTGTCGCTGCTCAGGCTGTCCTCCTCCATCACCAGATCAGGACGATTTTCTGAGAACTGGAACGAACGTGAGCGGTCCCTGCCCTCCTTATCATCAGAAGTGTCGGAGGGTTTCAAATTTGAAGCCCCGGCGCTTCCATTTGCAACTCGCTTGCTGTCTTCATCGTCGAATCTCGGGATGGCGAAGTTGATCAGTCGCATGATACTCTTGTACTTCTTGTCGGAAACGGAGACTTGAAGTACTGGCAAGTGGCCGGAAATTCGAAACTTCGTGAGATCAGACACCTTCGGTACGATGCATATCTCGATGGTGAAGTCCATATTGATTCTCTCGATAACATGCATGTGCTTGGACGTATCACCTGACTCAAGCTGAGCTCTCGTCTCATCAACCGTTGTACCGATGAGGACTTGCGTAGAGTCGAGCTTCAGGTTGAATTTGTCGTACATCAAACTCTCCAGCTTTCTGAACTCTGCTTCGCTTAGCTTCTGTCGTTGCTTGGATTGAATATCTTGCAAGGTTTCTTTGTTCACCAGTTCACTAGTGACACTTGCATGACCTGCATCTATGATCAGACAGAGACTGCTCTTTTTCGTAACTGAATCAGGAACGATGATGAGTGGCGCCTGTAGATCCAAATGGGCGTTAATGGTTTTGTGTTCTTCCAAAGCAAATTCCAAACCCGCTCGAGTCTGCTGTCGTACTTGCTCGACTGTGGCACCGGCGGTTTCCATGAGCGCACCGATAGATTCCATGTGCCGTTCAGGAGGCTTGAAGAATTTCACCACTCCGACTAAAAATTTCGGATTGTAGATGATCTCCATCGCTTTGAGCTTGACGGTCAAGGCTGTATCTGCGCTTCCGTCGAGAGGGTTGTTTTCAAAGGTCAACTGGAAGAAAGGGTCGGACTCCTCATTGTCCTCCTCTAATTCTTCGGCAATCTTTTCGTTCGTCTCATCTTCACCTTCGTCATTTTCGTCTACTTCATCATCATCATAGAGTTCTTTGACACGTTCGCTCTCTGGAATTTCCGGAGCATCCTTGATCTTCACAATCTGTGGGAAAAGGCTACCTTCAGTTGTGCCGTCATAAAGACGCATGCCTTCCAAGCTGACACTAGCAAGGAAGCTGTCGGTGCGCTGGAGGAACTCGGTTTTGAAAGAGTCGAACATGAGTCGCAGAATTTCTGTCTGCTTCCCGTGTGGATCGCGCTTGAGCGTAAAGCTGCCAGTACGCAAGCTCAAGTCAACCTGCAACTTGACGTAGTCCTTAGGAAAGTCAATGGAATCCGTGATGGATTGCTTCTCATCGAAGTTAATTGCTTCGTAGAGTTCTTTTCGTTGTTGATCAGACATTTGCGTATCATCTGCAGCCTCCGTGGGCTTGCTACCCCATATCCATTGAGACCATGTCTGTTGTTTCGGAGCTTTTGGAACTCCAACATTCTCCTTTCGGAGCTGGTTTCGTGCAAGAGATCGCCAGAATCGAAGATCCTCATAAGAGAGCTTGTGTTCCAGTGCATCCATTTCTTTCGCCTCGTCAGGCGTCATCTTCTCCTCTTTCTTTTTCTTCTTAAACAGTTCAATGTACCGATTGCGGTCATCTCTTCGCTCTTTGAAGTATGCCCACGACCAGCGTTTGTTCCTGTCATGAATCTTATCCAACACTGCTTGGCCAGCGAAGCGCACCCAAGCTTGCGGATCTTCTGTCGGACTGCTTTTGGGAGCGTACTTCTTGTATTCCTGGTGCCTGATGAAATAGTGGAATAGATCGACAAGCATGAGGGCATCACGATACTGATCGTCGTCGATGATGAAGCCTAGTTCGTCGAAGAGAAGCTTTGCTTTCATTCTAGGCCGATCGAGTTTGCCGGTTTTGTCCATCTCAATTCCCGCCCGGCCAGTCACTGGCTTGAGAATGAATTGATGCTGTCTGATCGTATCTTTGTCATCATTTCTGACAATCAAATCTTTAAACTTTTGGAGAAACTCGTCATGATCGACGCCTTTCTGAGAGCCTTTGCCGGTTCCCAGCAAGTGCGCATCGGTATCCCAGTATACGGCCAGCGACTTGAGGGAAGCAAGCTTGTGTGAGGTGTCTGAAGTACTCTGGATAAAGGTGGGGCGCCAATTCTCATCGGTGCTGACGGCATCGAAGCTCTCCAGCGTGATACCAGCAGCGAAAGGATGACCAGGGTCGGAGATCGAGTCCTCGTAACGGATATGAATGTTCTTGACTGTGACCTGGACGTTGTCTACAATCGCAGTGACCAAACTCTGCGTAAAGCTTTGGTTTTTCTTCTGCTCCTCCAACGACTGGCCCTCGGTGCTTCTCTCCTTTAGCATCTCCGCGCTGTCAAGCTTCTCCATCTTGACAGCATGCTGTCGGCGCTCATCCTCCACAGGGTCGTAATCGGCATCTTCCCTTGGGGCCGCCAGCAGAAAAACGTCTTCGATATTGATCTTGACTGGCTTTCCGTGCAGGTTCGACCATGGGATCTGCATCGTGAGTTGACCAAGATGGCCCTCCACCACGTTGAGTGGTAGACGGAGCTGATCCAGTGCTTCCCTTCGGAGCTCCATATCTCGCAGCTTGACATCACCAGACCATATTCCGACATTGAGCTGCTTCGCATCGAAGTTCTGGACGTACATGCCCAAAAACCGATTGAGCAGGTTGGCGACTAAACTCTCGAGCATGCTGCCTATCTGCGGCCTTCACCCTAGCCAAGGGAGAATTAGGTTTGAGAGAGTCGAAAATCAGAGCTCAAGTTATCCAAATTTCAATTAAAGCAATTGATAGTCGACCTGCCAAAGGCAGCAGGGCATAACCGAAGCAAATGGAGTCGTAGCCGCGTTCCTGAAGAAATCATCAAAAGTCGTACACTATCGAAGGAGATGGCAAAGGAACGACGAGACAAGAGGTGCAATAGAAGGAATTTGGAAAGAATCTCTTTAGATGCACGATGAAGTTAGGCAGTCGTCACCTTCTCAAATGCCACCTCGATTCATTGAAGGAAACAAGATGACGTCGCCAATCAGTGCTGTATGGCCGCTAAGAACGGCGGTGGCCAGAACATGCAACTTCGCCCTCGAGAATCGCTTATGTAATGCGGCACATCACATCAAGTCCCCTCCATCGAACGAGTTTCGGATGCCCAAAGCATGCGACATGATGGATAATAGCGTCCAAATGATGAATGTAAATAATTTCGTACTGCTTTTCGGTAGTCTTCACATGCCATGTCACTTCTGAATAAAGCTTCACTGCTCTCTCTGTGTGGTTATTTTGCGGTTATGCAATGTGGCCTGATATTCTGCAATCCGCAGTATTATCGTGTATATACGGAATATGTACGAGTAAATGAGTACATCGAGGCCGATAACAAACAGCCCCCCTATGTCCATGTTACGCCAACCTTTGCCAAAGGTACCACCGCCTGACTGTCGCCCTTCTTCTGTGCGCCAAACTTGATTTTGGAGAAATAAGGCATCACGCGACTCCGTAGCGTCGAAGCACGACGCAACGGTTTCTGCTCCTCTACAATCTCTTCCTCCGCCACTGCAACTGGGTCTTCCGGTTTTGGCGGGACGTTCGAACCTGTAGAAGCCGTTCTCGGAGTCGAATGAGAAGGGCTGTCGAACGTCGTCAGTCTGCGCTGCAGCGAGCGCGCGTGGAACAGATCGTATTCCTGCCAGTATGTCGGCGGATGTAATGGTGGCTCGAGTCCTGAGTATGAAGAGTCCGCAGAGAGCTGGGAAGTGGCTCGTGGACGGCTTGACACATCTGCCGGCGTCTCTGAGGCCTTAGGCTTTTCTATGATTTCTGGTGCTGGCTTGCCCTTTGGTGTTTCTATTATTGCTGCCACCGTGGTGGCACCTGGTTGCTTCTTGGCTTCTGCCACCTTGGTGGTAACTGGTTGCTTCTTGACTTCTACATCGGCACTAGCAGGTGGTGGCTGCTTGACTTCTGGAGTACTGCAGGCAGGTGGCAACTCTGTAGTATCTGATGCTATTTCGGCTACGGGTGTTACTGTGACACTTGGTGGCTCTTTGGTCGTCGATGTCTCTATACGAGGTAGTGTGCCTTTGATGGGCATGTTTATCTTTGTGCGGCATTTCTCTTCTGATTCGACCGCCGAGACCTGTACACTGACCTCGGGACTTGGGAGGGTCTCCATCATTGACGGCGAGCAATCTGATGCTGCTGACGCTGAGGCTGTCCTACTGCTCGCAATTGAAGTTGATGTGACCTCTTCGGCTGGAGAAGCGAGGTTGGAGCTACGCGTCGACGCTTTTGATATCGAAGAAGGACTGGAGTCCCTTTGCATCCTACGCTGATAAGCTGGAGGCACCAGGGAGCTAAGAGGCAGAGACGCTGAGCGAGCATGCAGCGGCTTAGGCTCCGGAGTACGACTTTTAGGAGGTTGAGTGACAGTTGATGAGTACTTGAAGAACGGAGACCAGCCCTTGGTAAAGAATACCCAAGCACCAGACACGATGATCAGCTTTCGAAGGATGTCACTCGTTAGAATGCGTTCATTGACATTGTCCTCACTTATTGGTAATGAGACGAAGTCGCCTTCGAAGACCACCGATGATGGTCGTGATGGTGTTCTTGGGAGAGATGAAGGTGGTGTATAATGGTCGTAAATGTCGAGGTTTGTGGCAGTAATTGATGCAACGGTGGGATGTTGTCTTGCAAAAGGCTGCATTAATGCAAAGTATAGTTTTTCATCGTCGGTTGGAGTTGGGGTGGGTGGTCCAGCCACGCTGTTTGGGCGTTTCCGTTTCTGTTTCGGGACGTACCATCGAGCTCTTTGATATTCATCCTCCTGCAGCACAAAGTCGTAGCCACCGGCCTTGCTGGGCGAGGCTATCCAAGTGGAGCCTTCCAGCTGAAGAAGCACTTTACCACCGGCTTGCCCATCCTGTCCATGCGATACGGAAATGACGCCGAGGACTGTTCGTGACTCTGCAAACTCAGCTTCCTCAGACGCGTCGTCAGGGCCTTTGTAGTCGTCGACCTTTAAGACTACAAGGTCATCAGAGTTCAGACCATCTTTGCTTTTCCTTAGTCGATTCAACTTCTTGCCGAGCATTGTGTCTGTGCAAAAGCGACTCGCGGGAACAACCTCATATACAGGCTTATGGAAGCCAGATCGTGATCGTTGTTGTAATTGCAGAAGAACTTTGGGCCGCAGATGTCTTTGCAAAGGTTGGAGCTTTTTGGGAGCCACTATGGGAGGCGGGTGAGCCAGTCGATACTGACGTTTGGGGCGAGGGACACGCTTAGGCGTTGGTGAATCGAACGTTTCTGAGATTTGTATTCGCGGCGACGAGAGCGACGGAACTTCTTCTTCACACTCTTCCGAATCTTCCGCTTCCTCTTGTTTGACCTGAGCAGCGTCGTCGTTTGCATCTTCTAGAGAAGAGGTTTCACTTGGATATGTACCGGGGAGCCGAATCTTGATGGAGGCGCCGTCCTTGGCCTCCTCGCTCTCCTCCGGCACCTCACGGAGTTCGGCCATGGTGACTTTGACGCTCTGAGATCTTGCCAGAGGCTTTGGACGCTTGCCTGGGCCCAGTGGAGACAGTCCATGGAGTTGACGCTGGCGGTTTGCAGAAATGAAGGGATATCGAGGGATGGGAGAGCGCCGTTGTGTCCCCTCGACTCGAAGACTTGAGTACTCGTGGCCGTGCTGAGCTGCGGCATCCGCAGTCAGCATTGAAAGGAACATGGCGAAGAGTGGAGACGGTGGAGAGAGCGTAATAAAGAAGGTTATTCAAAGCTAGTTGTGCCTGTAGCGACGACTTGGGCAGATCAGACTTGCAGGGCGGGTGGCATCACCTCAATGCACGCTGGCGCGCCACAGGGATTCCAAGGACACCGATCACGGTCGCTTCGGAGCGCTTATGCGAGGAGCAGCCAAACGGCGTGAGAGCCGCGATTTTCGTATTTGACAGTGGGAAAGCGAGCCCTCGGAGTGTGCTGGAAAGCAGACGAAGGGTCAGCATTGGGAGTCTGTTGGATATGCCGTCGGCCAACGCGCTGGGACGGGCTCAAATCAGCCTGCCGGCAAAAACCACCTCAGAATAGAGTATCTCAGCTCTCAGCCCTATCAAGCGCCATTCCACGCCATTCCGTCTTATTGCAATATCTGCCCACGTTGGCATTGCGGAGACTGTGCCGCACGCGAGACGGACATTGATTCACACCGTGTCCCGCAACTCAAAAGTTGCATTGGCACGTCTTGGGCCAAGTCAAGCAAGGTTTCGTTCCTTTTTGTCCGGACATCTTTTTGCTCAGTTCGTCCGAACAGCTCTTATTAGCTTCTCTTCCCACGCGTGACGCCCCGTTCCACTTTCCTTTTCCAATCCGTCAACATCCGATAGGCTTGGTGGTTCGTCAAGTGCTGTCAAATGGCAGAGCAATCTCCTCTTGGCCATGACAAGCGAGTAGACCCCGTGGCGTTGAAAACACGATCAACCGCATTTCGTCCTACTCGGTTGGCCCATCCGTCCCCGCCCGACCAATGCAGTATCGAATAAAGTAACTCCTGACTGGGAACCATCCCCCCGGCAGCACCGCGTTGCTTGTGATTTTTAATTGCACAACTCTTAAGTCGCTGCATTCCGTACGTCTTCAATTGGCTCCCTCCCTTGCTCCTGAACATACGAACCGGTTTGCACATCCGTCTGCCTCAGGCCAATTGTCGCCTCTCGTATTGCATTTTCATTAAGATCGACGCTAATTCTGTTTGGTGCTGCTGGAATTGAATATCGTCACTTGAAGGTTATTCTAGGCCCCTATGAATGCCCCTTCCGGTTTAGCGCCGTCACACGTCTGACCTCACTACATCATTAATAGCTGTTGAAAACACGCTGCTACGCTTCCGAGCTCCACCTCAATACTCGTACGTATCGTAACTACATGTACCTGACTGAGCCGAAATGCCTTGCTCCGTCCTCCGGCCATCAGGCGCCAGGGCCGACCGGCTCGCCTTCAGCAATGTGATCGTGGTCGAGCCGTGACAACTACCTTCTATCATTCCCCCATCGCCAGTGGATCTTCGCGCCCTTGCTCTTGGTTCATACCATTTGCGCGTACTATGAGAGGTGGTAGTACTGCTGGTGGCAGAAGAGGAGGGATATCGGCTAGATCGCGAAGCAATGGGTCGATGTTGGTGAGGTCAATGCTGAACCAGGCTCAGACGTCACAGAGAAGATCTAGAGTTTTCACAGGCTGATTACATAGCTAGTAGACGTCTAAATGAGCCGCTAATACCTCTGATCGAGTCCCATAACGTCACGAATCGTGTGGTCGCGGGCGATACCCATAGTCCGCTTAAAGGTCCCTGTGCATTGGTGATTGAAGGTCAGTTGGAGCGTCAATTCGTACGGCTGCTTCAGCTTCTTTAATCCTACTCTAATTGGACGAACCCGTATCCGCTAGTTCGCACAGGGGGAAATTCGCAGGGCCATTAGCAGGGCCATTCACAGGGTCATTCGCAGGGCCATTCGCAGGGCCATTCGCGAGGCCATTCGCGAGGCCACTCGCCGGGCCATTCGCAGAATTCTGCCCAAGCGAACTTGTAATTTGTGCGTTAGTCCTATCACGGCGCCTACGATAGGAAAATGCGGCCAGTACAACACAAGTAATGATGACGACACCAATTATGACACCGGCTATGATTCCGCCTTCCGCCCCAGGAGATAGGCCTCCTGCCGCCTTAGTCGATTGAGGTGAAGAGGTAGTTTGAATAGTCGTCGTTGAAGGGATAGGGGTGGTTGCCTGAGAAGAGGAGATAGTCGTGGCCGTAGGCACTGTATATAAGGATGATAGGATTAGCAATAATGTGAGAATGAGTTAAGCCGAAGGGCATAACCCACCTTCGTTTCTGGTAGCATTCCAATCTCCGCCGCTCCAGCTTGGCCAGCAAGCAATATCTGTCACATTGCCAGTATCGTCGTATACGGTGCCCGTTACGCATACAGTCTGGTACCCAGTGCCATTGCTGTGAAAGGGTCCTTGTTAATCCAAACACAAGGAGCGTGGTCCACTGGACGTACCAGGTAAAGATTTGTTCTGAGGCTGGACCAACGAGTAACGACGTATTAAGGCACGCCGTTGCAATGGGGCACTCTATATCTGGAGCGGCGTTGCAGCAGGCTGCATAATTTCCCACCGTCGACCAGATAGAGCCTGGTTGGCAGTACCAAGTTGTGGCTATTGCTTTATTTCAGTCGAGCTCACAGTGATAAGTGCCGATTCTTTGGGAAAATAAAATAATGACTAACAGGCTCCAAGCTGGGTCACAGTACTACTGCCGATTACGGCTTGGGACGGGGAAATCGTTATTGTGCTTGTAACCACCTGTGAAAGCGCAGAAGAAAGGGAGCATATAACTAGATAGATAGATATATGCATCTTGTACACATTATAACGGTAGAGAGAGCGTCAAAAGAGGGATGAAAGCGATGGATAATGGCAATACATAACAGTCCATTTTCAGATGTTCCCTGCCTGCATTTATAGTCGTATTCGGGCAAAGAGACCCTTCAGCTCGTGATGAAGACGCTTAGTGGACACATGTATGTAGCCCTTCTAGTAAATGTAGCGGTTTTGAGTGGTTGGGCAGGAAGAAAAGAAGCACCATGGCCAGCGCTGGCACTAGCATGCAACAACGCCCAACCCTCTAAATTAAGCGAATTCAGGCAAATTCTTGCGATCCAATTAGCCAAGTATCACCGCCTTGCGACATGTTCACCCCTTACCTTACTTGTCTCATAGCTAGACCGGCCGCCAGCGGGTGCATCCGAGTTGCCATTCCCTGCCGGCAGCTGCGTGCCTCCTTACAATGAATTTGAGAGCGCGCGCCGTCCACGCACAGTCGTACGATACCATCACGGCCGCGGTCGCCTACCAATCGACCAGAAAGACGCTCTCCCTTCAAGCCACCATCCGTTCGAACGCTTTCACTGATCATGTACCATAATGAACGGGCGGTAGCTTCGACCAATCCTGGTCGTGCTGGCAAAGGGTGGTCACCACGTCGACGGATCACGATGAAATCATGCGCTGCGCCCTGCTGCCGAGAGGTGTTTAACGTGCTATTTAAGTAGGTATGGAAAGGCACATGCCCATTCAGGCCGATCGATTACCACTCCCCACCAACAATTATCGTCATATGCCCATCACCAACCTCCAAAACCAGGGAGAGGTTGGGTCCCCTCAGCATCCACGCCTTGTAACTTTTGGGGATCTAGGCCCAATGCCTTCAAAATGGTTGGTGCTACTTGCGTCGTGTATACCTGACCGTTGTATGTCTGCGGGTGAAGTTTCGGATTGTGTGCGAAACAAGCAACAAGCCTATCATCAGTGCTATCTCCACCGTGCTCAGCGATCTTGGATTTGCTCGTTGTGTAGATGGTTCCCTTAATTGGTTGAACAATTATGTCGGGAACGGCGGGATCTTTCGTAGCATCACCAAAGCCGAGATCAATCTGTTGTTGACCGTAGATGAGCTGGTCGATTCGAAGATCCGTTTTGTGTGCTTCGAGGTTGGCAACGGCTTTGTCTAGATCCGCTCGGTTTTCGAGAAAGACCAATCCGATGTCGTCTGTTGTTATGAAGGAAGTATTAACTCCAATCTCAGCCGTCAAATTTGCGGGATCGACTTCTTTGAACAAAGTGGGGTCAATTGGAGACTGACCGTGCTTGGAGCACACAATGATGAGTGTTTCATGGTAGATCTTTTTGGCTTTGAGCTTATTGATGACGAGGCCGAGAGAATCGTCGACAAACTTGATAGCAGTTTCTAGATTGGCGGTGAAATCAAAAGAATCTGCTATATAGCCACTTGTCTTCTGGCCAACAGATACGGATTGGAAGTTGCCACCAAAGAGGTCCGGAATAGAACCATCAAGGGAGCCTTGTGAATTTGCAGGGACGTTGCCATCGAGCCAATCCAGGAAGGCGTTCACGTGAAACTGGTCATATTCCACGGCCACGGCCACGTTTGCAGTGTAATCGCCGCTACCCACAGCAGACGCTTGTTCTGGGAAATATCCTGTAGTCAAGCCAGTTCCAGACGGCCCGCGAACCTAGAATTCCACGCGTTAGAATAAATTCAGAGATCGTCTGAGAATGATAGTGGATAGAAGGATCGTAGGCCTAAGACGAGAGATCAAAGAGAACTTACAATATCATAGGCGGGATGTTTGTCAGCGTATGCAGTCTTCTTGCCAGCAGCGACAGCAATCTCAAACAAAGTGTTGACACGAACACGTTGGTGTGGATAGATCTGTTCACAATTTCCATTTACAATGGCCTCTGGTAGGTTGGCAGGGTCAATTCCTCCGGAGAAAAGGAGATTGAGATTATAGTCGATTGTTTCATCGTATTCAACTGTGCAACTATTAGTATTTGTAGTTGGACGCTGATGATTTCTGCAGTGTTTTTACCTTCCGCGCCGATTGGGCCACCTGCAGGCCATTTGCAACCGGAGCTTTTTGGATAGAAGCTACGATCCCAAATATCATCATACCTAGGTATTACAGATTACGATTTGTACGCATCTATATCGATTGTATTGCTTACCAAACTCCCGTGGTTCTTGGGAATGCTCCTGAAGAAATGTATCAGTTCCGTGTTCTTCATGCCTCCCAGACTCTACATACCGGTGTACTGAGCTAACGTTCCTGGAAACGAATCCGAAGGAAACGTAGTGTACGCATCAGTGTACAGATAGCCATGATCGAGCATCTCAGAGATGTTCGATTTGCCTTTGGCCAACCACTTGCCAATGTCACTAGAATGGAGACCGTCTACAGAGAAGGCGGCGATATGCTTGAACTGGGGGCAGCCATCCGGATCTCGAGGGCCATCCCAGCCATCGTCGCCTCTCGGGACAACAGCAGCAGCAGCAAGTGGAATTAGAATACTGGATAGTACGTATTTCATCTCGAAAAATTAAACATGGAGCAGAGTGGCGATGAGCTTACGGCTAGCCGTGAGACTTTATGTAGGACGGCAGCATCTTGTCATACTCGAGCATAATGATGAACTGCAAAATCAACACTGGCCGCATGTCTTTTGGTCGTCCCGCAGCGCCACAGGATTGCCTTGACGAACGACCGTCGCTGAATGAACTCGTGGGTAAAGATCAAAGAGCAATTTGAGAGGTCGAAGCTTTGACAAGCTCTATGCTGCAAGTGATGATTGTTGGACACTTGACGGCCTTTCTTGGCAATGGTTCGGGCATCGAATAGCTGAGATGCAGAGTCCTTCTGGTTTGAAATCGGACGCATATGGTTCGATGAGCGTGCTGCAGCCAAGAACCAAGGCTCGAATTGACCCCATGGAAGGACGTTGCTTTTTGGCGATGCCCGATCAGCTTCAAAGCTTCAATTGTGTGATTACCTCCAAAATCGGTGTCAAAAAATCTCCGCTATCGGCGGTAGATTCACAGGTACCAATTGGAAGAGTCGTGAAAAAACTTACCTCTCGATCATGCGCCAAATGTCTTCGCTTGGAGTGAATAGTTGCGTAGCAGACGACTTGCAAGTGTATGTTCCTGGAATAGCATTGTGTGCAAGGTATACTTCAATTTAGGATGCTTTCAAGCGCAACGAGGCAACCGGGAGAAGTAGTCTCTTCGTTAGGGTATTGTGATATTGATAAGTCGTAGCTTGTGCAATCCTTCTAACACAACGAGGAAAGCAATTCAATAATCGCGATCCGCTCCGCAGAGCACCAAAAGCGTTTTCCAACCCGAGAATCTAACGGTGGCTAAACCCCAACCCCAAGATCCCAGCCTCCGCTCACGCAAATCAAACCAAAAGCAAAAAAAAACAACTCAGATTCTGCCACCCTGCACGACCTCCCTGCCCACGATCTCCACGCCTCCATCCTCGCCAGTGCGCCGCCGCTCCAGCACCCACCGGAAGCCTAAGCCACCGCCGTCGCGCTCGCGCACGTACGCCACGCTGTCGCTGCCAGACCGCGAGTGGCCCGCGCGCCGCTCCGTGCTGCTGCCGGGCGTCAGCAGCGGCGACACGGGGCTTGCGGGCGCGCCGAGCGCGGGCCCCGCCGCCGCCGGAGACGGAGGCGTGAACGGCATCGAGAACACGGGGATCGGGGGCGGCGACGAGAGCGGCGCTTGGAGTGTTGCTGGCGCGACGGGGGGCGAGGACGGTGGCAGTTCAAGGCGCGGTTGCGATGTTGGTGAGGGTGAGCTTGGCGCGGAGGAGGGCAGTAGCAGTGAGGAGCGGATTGTGGGGCTGTCGGAGCCGAGGGTGGCTCGTTGTGTTGGCGAGTTGGCGGCGTCCCCTTCGTCGGAGTAGCTAGACGCCGGCGAGATGGCCTCCTCGACATCTTGATCCACCTCATCTGCATGCTCATCTGCATACTCCTCATCTTCGTCATCATCGGCATAGTTCGCTTCGTCGAGCAGGTCCGAGTCAAGCTCTTCTTCGATGCCGTCTTCGCCGCTGATTTCGCGGCTGATCGGACTGCTCCACATAGCTCGAGCTTCACCCTTGCCAACGATAGGACTCGTCATCGGGCTGCTGGCATTGCCACCGCTGACCAAACTTCCTTGACTGCCTCCAAAAGCCGCTCGTCGGAGCTTGAGCAGCGCTTCCATATTATCGCTCTCCCAGCCTGGACTCATTCTGGCCAGCGCCGCAAGACCAGGACTTGGCTGGCCGCGATCCATACTTGCTCGATGATCTGGGATGTGAAGGCTGACATAGCTGTTCCTTGTGCTGTATTCGCTACGCTCCGTGATGGGTGTCAAGTTAGGCTCTCTTGTACTTCGTTGTCTCTTGATTTCGGCCCAGTCCTTTGGCCCGAAGTATCCCCCTTGAAAGAAGACAGCCTCACCATCTTTTGTCGAAGAAGGAGCCGGCTTAGCATAGAAATCGAATTCTCTTCCATATATGCCCTCGTCATCATTTGCAAGCGCTTCCGCATTGGCAGCAGCGATTATCGGATCATCTTCGAGCGCAGAATCGTAATCGGAGTAATCGAAGTCAGAAGAGTAACCAAAGCCGTCATCATAAATGTTTGGTAAGGAGAAGCCGACCGATTTTCCGGCGAATCCATTGCTCGTGCCATCAAGCTGATCCACCACCGGTGAAAAACTCGACGTTGCTTGACTATTGTGCTTTGTACTGTCATCTGGGACGAGACTTGGCCGCGACGAGATATTCGTTACGCCATTGTCGTCCTCATCAGTGGGCCGAGCCGACAATGTGGACTGAACTAAATGGGATAACTCCGAGTCGCTAATATCCACGCTGCTCTGTCTTCTGAATCGACCGTCCTCCGCAGCTTTGTTGGCTGCTGATGCAAGCGCTTGATGATATGCAGTTATCGTCTCTTGGCTTGAATTGAGGTCAGGATGTTGTGGCATAGGTTCAGATGGGACAAGGCCAAGTCTGGACCTCCTGGCCGCTCTCTGACTGTTCTGAGGCGCTACTAGCTCATTTCGATCAGCCGTATCAACTTCAGCCGCTCCATCTCTTGCATTCTCATCTGTCTCCGGCCGATGAACAAGCTTTCTCTCGTAGAGTGGATGTAATGGATCATCAAACACGGATTCATCGAAAGGCTCGTCGCCATCTAGGTCGACGTCGAGATCGCCGAACTCTCCATCATCGAAATAGAGATCATCATCGACGAATTGGCTTCCGACAGCAGCCCTAGACTCAGCCACAGCCACCACTTCCTGAGCTTCGGTTACCGATTTGTGAGGCTCACTAGAGCCTTGAATGTGCTCCGGTAGAGCAGGCATGATACCTAATCCCTGGACAGTTGGTGCAGGTAAAACCGGCATGCTCCCGAACTGGTCTACTGGATTGCTTCCTAAGGCCATCTTTGCTGCTTCCCGAAGGCTTAGTCCTGGCAGACTCAGACCATTGAGACCAAGACCGGAATGGCTCCATTCTTCGCCCACGGTGGGTACATCCTCTTCGAATCCATCATATCCGTTTTCATCGAAGTCATCAAGGTCGTAGTCATCGCCCTCATCGCTTGCATCTTCTTCGAAGCGTCTATTATGCTGCTCAAGTGCTTTTGCCGCCTCTTTCTGCTTATGCCGCTCCTCAAGTATTCGCTCCTGAGTGGCGGATGCATTTGCCAGTTGAAAGCTGAATCTCGAGGAGTTAGACAACATATGAGGAGGAAGACTGGCATTTTGCCAATCGTAGCTAGTGCTTGTTCTGCTACCTCGCATGGAAACTGTCGATCTGGAAGCAGATGATAGAGCTTTGCGAGCTCTTGGCCTATTTGTACTTGTTGTTCGTGCAGAAGCATTGTCAGTCGGTGTCGTTCCGTCTTCTGCTACTGGCGATAAGGGAGCTATTGGCGCGACTATGTCACTATGTTGTGAAGAGGCTGTGCTTGCCGCTCTTTGCTCTTGTTCCTGGACTTCCTGAGGAGGTTCAGGTAATGGTTTTGAAAGCCGAGTAAATGATGGTCCAGGTACAATGTCCTGACCCAAAAGAGGAGGGAATGAATTACGAGCAATAAAGTCTTTATTGGCAAGTGCTTCAGCCCGGATTGCCGAATCATTTACTTGTTGATTTTCGTCGTCTTCCAAATGTTCTTTGAAGACGGGCGTGTGCTGTCGCTCTATACGAGAGGGGTCATTACCCTCAAACAGAAGCTGTTCGTTACTAGTATGGGCCGATGATTTGTTCATACTGCTCACATCGCCTGACTGACTTGTGACTGGGAAATTGCGTCGAGGCCGAGGCGCACTAAAGTCGTGAACAATCTTGCCACGAATACTAGGGTCAAAGTTATCAGCCATTAGAGAGCCATGTACGCCAGGAGTCCTATGGCTGATCAGGGATTCGTCAGACAATTGCTCGAGAACTTGTCCAGATCTTCTTCTGAGCAATAAGGACATGGGATTTCGCAAGTTGAGCTTTTTCCCATATTTCTCTACCTTTTCAATCCTTTGCGTCTGTGGAACGGCTACCTGCGGGATTCGTGGTGATGGTGATGAGCCGGCGGCTTGTGGCGGCGCAGGTGGAACACGATGGCTCTCTGAGGGGAATTTGGAGGGAGAAAGGTTTTCAAAGTGAGGCATTGGCCCTGTTGGAATCGATATTATAGGAGCAACCTTGTAAATTGGCGCGGAAGTCATGTCGATATCTGCAGGGTAACCGTTCGTTGGCTGATATGCTGTAAGACCTCTACTTCGAAGGCCCGTCACTTGACCAGCTGTATTCGGTCTTCGAGGAAAGATGTGATCTCTCTCCTCTTGTGAAGTCCTCCGAGTGTGAAAGTCATCTCTCGGTCTGTATGTAGCGGGTTGGAAGTCTCTTTGGTCAAGCCTAGTAGTCGAAGCATCCTGCGAAGCGGATTGGTAAGTCTTGGGCTCGTTTGATTCTGGATCTCGTCCATCTTCCTTTGTATTGAGACTATGCTGAGTGGTAGGCCTTTCACTTTGAGGATCGTAGACGCTTGCGATTCGAGGAATTGGAGGAAGAGTCGGTGGAAGCGGCGAGACTGGAGTATTGGAAGCAGAACGGGAGTGCGTGCTTGCAGCGTCTGGTGTTTTGGCGAGATTGAAGAGGTTAGGAGAGTCGAAGGGATTTGGAGGCTGTGCTGAACTTGTACCATGGGAGGAACGCGGTGGAGGTTGAAGAAACGCTGTGTGGTCCATGATGGTTCCATCTGGCGAGGACGGGATCGATCCCGAGCGCCGGTGGTGATGACGCAGATAAGAAAACATGGCGATTATCTCTGGCGATTCTGATGGACTAGAGAAACCAAACTTCTATCGTGGTTCGAGCTTCAGTGGAGATGTAATCAATACATCCGCGAGCCTGATCGAGGACCGCAGGCGGCCGAGAGAGAAGGCCGCTGAGCAGCCCAATGGCTCTCAAATTTTCATAGCCTTTCAAGAATGATGCTGGACGTCATGAGAGGGTTCTGTCCGTGTAGATGGATGGTGAAGATGGAGAATTTTGAAGTCGAGGCGCGTTTAGGTTGCGCAAGCTGGGGTTTGGACCGTTTGGAAGTTGAGGCACAGTCAGTGCGTTCCAAGTAGCGCGCCTCCTCTGATGATCCACAGGGCGATAGTCGTGTGGCGAGATATGGCAGAACTCAAGCCGATCAGCTGGAATTAATTGGCGCTTGCAAATCGCGAAGCCAGCCAAGCTGCTGGAATCACCGCGCGGCTGAAATCGGGCCAGCAGTGTGGTTCGATGCTAGAATAGAATACGATAGCGAGATACTAGGTACGTGCCACTCTGCATGCGTGAAGCTGGGATGTTGGCTTCCGATGAATACGATATTGCGTCTGGGTTGCATTCCTTTGAACTCGAATGATTCGACCGAACATTCCTCAGCAACGTGCAGCACTAAGTCGACTATTTGCCCTTTTTTTGCGGTCTGGAATTGTCACGTCAGAATCCATCGATTGCTGAATACAAGGCGTTCTAAATCCCCGATCAAACGCGGGTTAAGGTCAACGGCCTTCGAACTTATGGCTGTTTTGGCTGCCATAAAGTCAAGCTAATAACGTGATGAACCAGAAGACCTTGTTGGATATAAACGCCTCACACCGTGACGGAGCTCAGGGTTCCGTATTTTGGTCTAATGGTACGGCTACTCTATTGATATCGCAACCAAGCCACCGCTCCTGCCATAACAACGCAGGTCTGAACTTGGGTTGGGCTAAGTTAGCTTCAGCTCAAATTAGTACTTAGGTGGCTTCAACGACTTTCACTGGCTTCTTCAGACAACCAAACAGACCTCTATGACTTCTTTAAGTAGGCTCTTGATCCGCGGATTTGCTTCCGAGTCAATCCTCTGGCTTTTAGATGGCGATAATGACCGAAGAGGCTAGTCTCTGTCTGCACTGTCACGGATTCTCAAGCTTCTTTGATGGATTGCTACATGAACCGGACCCACCAGAGTTTGTGGGGGAGGATTATGGAGAAGAGGAAGCACAAGTGATTTTGGAATTGGAAGCTGTCCTGAATCAGAAGAATTGCCGTCTCTGCCGATTAGTTCGAGCCTGCATCGAAGGACTCACAATATCACAACTTGGAGAGAACGAATGCTACCGAGTGCGATTACTTCGAAAATCATTGGGCTATTTGCGCACAAGAAAGCAGGCCGATTACAAGGAGTGGCGCGAGAACACCAGGTGGCCAGACAATACCCAGTACTGGTTGAAACGAACAGCTCGCTTGAACGTTACTCTTTTGGTCCTGAACCAGGCTGAAATGGTTGTTCAACGCGTTCAAGAGTCTTCACGTTCTATTCAACTGCTCTCCGACAACTCCAGTGACTGCTCCTCTGATGCAATTTCCAAGTCGATCTTTAACGAGAGTACTGGTGGCTTGGAATATGCGTCTCCAAATGAGTCAACCTTGTTGAAAGGTCGCTTAGTCAATCAAGATGGCGTGGATTGGAGCTTACTCAGGGTGTGGCTCCAGATATGTGAAGATTCTCATGGCCCAGAGTGTGATCCTCGCGAACTGGACATTGGCCTTCGCGTCATTGACTTGAATAATCTCTGTCTGGTCAACATTGACGGAGGAGTAGAGTATGTGGCACTTTCGTATGTCTGGGGAAAGCGCGAGCAATTGGAGTTGAGGGAAGATAACTACAAACAGTTGCATCTTCCAAACGCATTAGCCGACATCAAACACATGATTCCGCATACGATCAAAGATGCCATGACAGCATGTTCAAAACTTCAGATCAGATATCTCTGGGTTGATGCCGTGTGTATACAGCAGGACAACAAGGAAGATAAAAACAAGATCGTCGCTTACATGCATCGAATCTACGCCGGTGCGAAGCTGACGCTGGTGGTAAGTTGTTAAGGCAAGCCTATATATACTACTTTCCAACCATCTGCAGGCTGCGGATAGTGAAGACTCATGGTCGGGATTACATGGAATTCGACCTGGTACCCGAACCGTACAACAATTCCAGGAGCAGATACATAATATGCAGCTCGGATCCACAGCTCAGGATCTCAACTCTATACTACATAACAGTAAATGGGCTAAACGTGGTTAGACATTCCAGGAGAAGATTTGCTCCAGACGCCTGCTCCTGTTCAGCAAATCTCAATGTCTCTTCTGGTGTAACGAAGCGGTGTTTCAGGAAGATGCGATCTTAGAATTCAATTCTCGTTGCCATAAGATTGAAATGGAGCAAGTCCGCTCCGGAACGGACAAGTACCTAAGGTATGATATTGAATACCGTCCAGATCGAAGAGAGTCCGACATCCCGCTTTCAGCATATGACAACGCGGTGACAGACTACATGAATCGGTGGCTTTCGTTCCGTGACGATGCATCAAACGCTTTTCTAGGTGTTTCCAACATACTCGAAAGGCTTTACGGGCCACTTTTGTTCGGCATGCCAGAGGCCGCCTTTGGGATGTGTATGAGCTGGCATTGGATCAATATGGTTTCAATGGGTGTTACTCTCCCAGCGTCGCTTCAACAGTCAGACGACGTTTCGAATTCAGAGCGGAATCTTACCTACCCATCTTGGACTTGGATGAGCTGGATGCACAGCTGTCCATTCAAATCTGCATTATTCTCACCAATTCGAGGTGAACACTATCGTCGATTCACGTATTATCGATTCGACGAGATAGGCACGCCAATTGCGATCCCCAACCAAGTCTTTTCGACCGAAGAGTACTTGTCCGACCTTTACTCAATTCAAGATGGTGCCATCTCGGCAGCCTCAAGGTTTCGAAATTATCGGGAAGAATATCGCATGCCAGAGATAGAGATTCGGATTCAAAACATATCTCCAGCGCTGCCGCCGTCTTCCCCTGCAGAGACAGAAAGTCAGGATTTAGATTCAGAGGCTACCACCAATCCACATTGGAGAATCGTACGCTTGGAGCCTCATCCAGCATTCCGATTGAGAATACTGCGTCCTGATACTGTTCCATTTTCTCATTTGCTTGGATTCTGGGCTCGGTCCTACCAGCTTTTCGTGGATAGAAATACTATTGACGACGACCCTGCACACAAAGCAGCCCCCGAAGATCAGCTCGACCCAGCTGCCATAAATGCTTTCCAACCTCACTTGATCCCCAGTTACGGTACCTACCAGATTCGCAAGCAAAGCAATACGGAAAGCATTGGGCAGATAGTGCTGAGACACAATTGGCGCTCTAAATTCCCAGATTTTCTGCAATTCGTCTTGATCGCGGCGGATACGAAACGTGCGGATCTTTTGCTGCTGGAGTGGGAATCTGGAATCGCGAGACGAGTTGGTATTGTTCGAGGCGTCAAGTTGGACGATCTGGCGGAAGTCACATCGGAACTGGAAATGATCATACTCGGATGAGGGCATTCATATCTGTTCATATAGAAATAAATCTCTACTGGAACGTTTTGCAAGCATTATACTTAGATAAATTCCTGAGATGGTCGCGTAGATATGACAATATTTGAACCGCACGAAAATTAGAGAGGGCCTGAAAATGAAATCTTGAAACTGAGCAGACCATGAGCGGTGGCGGATTGAGGTCGTGGTGTCATAGACGAAGCGAGGTGAGGCAACGTAGAAAACCTCGTCAACATTCCCATCTTGCAGGTGGGTTCGCAGCTGAAATCGCGTCACTATCAACATTGCTTCGTCAAACCTCGCGTCAGTAAAACCAACAACAAAACGATATCGCATCGAACAGCTCTCCGTACGCACTAAACGCAATATCCCAACGCCCGCCTGCTCTTGCAATGCACTATAATACAGGAGTGAAGTCAAGCTCAAATATGTTTCTTTCCTTCCTTCGGACTCATCGTCATGCTCAGTCCATCAGGACCATCGCTAGTGGGCGTGCTATGTCCACTTTCCCAAGTTGCGTTCTCGGGTTCACTCTTCCTTCGCTGATTCCGTTCCTTCATCGCACCTCTGATCTTTCTTGTTACTTCGTCAAAGCCTCCCGTTGATTCTAGGGAGCTGAATCCTTGTACAGGGAAGCCGCCGGTGCTATTTGTGCGGCTGCGACTGTGATGATGGTATGGAGTTGTGGGTCGCGACGCAAAGATACCAACATTGGATAGATTCGCATATGACTCATTTCGATGGACCTGATTCAGCGGTGGCGAAAGCTCAATGAATTTATCGACTTCTTTGGCAGTAGGAGATGTTGGGGTGGTTGGCTCGCTTGTGTAATCTGTGCTGGAATCTTCCTTATGCGTCTTTAATGGACGAGGCCCATTAAGCTCATGGGCCGGATCGTGAATGATTCGAGAGTGTTCAAAATCCGGGAACATCTCTGGTCCAAGAGTGTTGATCAAATCGGTAACCTCTGCAGCGAGTTCGGATCGATGTTGACGCAATTTGACAAGAAGGTTGCTTTGTTGTGGACTGAGTGCTAGGAGGAGAGGCCATAGAGACTTGAAGATGTCCATACCGGTCTCACCGAATCGGAGAGCGGCATACGTGATTGCCGGGAAGAGAATGTATCCAAAAACGAAAACTAGCCAAAATGGCACCCATTCCGGAACGTAACCCTGGATTCGGTTGTAGAGAGTCCAAGCAGCCAGAAGGATGTTGTAGAAGGTATAGAGAGCCGGAGCAAGTGCCATGGCGACAAGTAATTTCCATGTTGCCATGACATCGCGTGCTTGGATCTTGACGGTAGAGGCAGCCAGAGCTTCTTTTGCCTTCTTCATCGAAATGACTTTGCCAGCAATAAAAACGGGTGCGAAAAGGATGAGACCTGGGAGTGTACCGAAGAAAAGGAGAACCAACTTGGTGAAACGATAGATAAAAGTTGCAATCACTTTAATGAGAGGGAGTTTTGCGTATTCGACTTGATGGTCACGGATGTTCAGGGCTAGAAGTCGTTTATTGTAGTCTTGAACACTCTTTTTGAGTTTGATGATGCGAGGGTCATCCTTGTATCGTGTATAGCCTTTGACAAGACGTCGGTTGAGTTCCACGACCATAGGTAAGGGAAGCTTCTTCCCCTTGGGATTATAGAGGCGGCGAACGGCTTGGATGAGCTGCAGAGTATTAGGCTCGTCAGAGTCCTTTTGAGATCGGTTTGAACTTACCATTAGCGTATCATAGTCAGGACTGGTGACCGTTACGGCGTGCAGGGAGTCGTATATCATGTCGAGCAGTTGTCCTACTGCGTCCCTTCTCTCACCTTTCTTGTAACGCTCCACAAGTTCGGCGGGAATATCCACTGGAGTTCCAAACTCGACGACGGCCCGTGATCGGAACTTGTGTGGATGGAAGTAGTTCATACCACAAGGAATGATCTTCAGCCCGCAATTAGGATTGGCAGCTAAGGCTCCCAATGCCATGATTGCAACGCCAGCCTTGATGGGTAACAGTTCTGTCCGATCATGACTACCTCCTTCTGGAAAGATGCCTATACATCCACCGTCGTTTAGTTTTTCGAAAACAGCGTCGTACACTTTAGTCTGGTCGATTTTCGGAGCTACCTTGAACGGCGAACCTTGAAATTCTTCCTCTTGCATCCTACGTTTGACTGCTTCTTCAGTTTGACCGTCCGGAACAACGAGGCCCTTGCCTGTCAACTGAGAAATGGCTGCATTTCCCTTGAATGGCTTCTTCAGCTGGATCTCGTCTTCGCTGACTATGTCCAATATTTCAGCATTGGCTGCGGCATGTTTGACGGTGGGCAGCACAAGCAAACCACCAACTTGGAAGTCTGCAGCCTTGAAGTTTACTCCGTTTCCTTTCACTAAACAAGGATTCTTGTCTGGATCTGGAAGATAAATCTTTCCTGGCGCAGATTTTGTACTGTCCAAAGCGCGCCCGACGGGCACTGCACCAATCATTCGAGCCATTGTACCAACGAATGGCCTGTGTATGGACTTCTCAGCGATTAGGAAGACGATTCGTCGCTTGGCTTCATTCCGGACAACGCGCATGAGGATAAGAGGGTCAACGAACTAGCGACATTTGGTCAGTGAGTGGTAACTTTACAAGATAGGGTGGGTCATACCTGGTTTGCATGCGGCGCAGCTACGAAGATGACGGGACCCGTTCGAGGAATTTTCCATGAGCTTCGAGGGTGTATTTCTCTGAAGAACAGATCCACAATTAGGGTGAATATCCACAGAAGCGAGTCGTAAACGAAGTTGTTCATGGGAGCGAGTTGCTTTTTGGGCCGCTCTTTGGGCTCCATCTTGGATGTTAACAGTCCTGCAGCTTGCCGTTCGTGACGCTAGCAAGCTCTGAGTTGAAGTTACTAGGTTATCACGGGCAGAGTCGGAGGCGAGAGAGATGTTGAGCTGCGACTTCAAACCCGCTCAGAACATGCGCGGCTGATCTTGAATGCTACTTGGCTCCTTAACGAAGAGAACAGTAGGAGCAGAGGCGATAGTTCTTGTTTATGGATCGAGGCCGCATTGATGTCGTTTTCTTTCCTGGAAAGCCTATCGTATACGAAAGCGCGGGAAGGACGAGAGTCGTCGTGATTGTTGTTCGATTTTGCCTGCCGCTCGACCGCACAAATTACAATGCTAAGGCTACTCCATAAATGGAGGAGGAATGTTTGAAATTATATGGCCAAGTGGAGGAGAGAAGGTGTGACGAGGGAGCTAGATAAAATGTTGACGGAGGATTATCTGCAGACAAAAATCCCAACATCCGATCTTACCTTACCTTGCCTGGAGGTCTGGTGGATCGCTGCGGGGGAAACGTTTACCTCATGCTACTGCCAGCCTGCATTGCTTGGCCTGTTTTCTGCGCTTTCTCGCGCCTATCAACGGCCGGTGTGCTCCGTACACGTTCGATAATTATACGATATGTGGCTTCATCAAATCCGCTGCAAAGTGGGGCTTTGGGGTTTCCACCTCTAAATAGGAGCAACGAGATCCGACTATCTTCTAATTCTTCTCGGCATTCCTTAGGCGAATCATATTGAAATTTGTCAAGCTTTAAGTTGATCTTCGCAGTTTCCTCGAAACTTATTAGAAACTTAGATCATCTTCTTATAGTAAAGGGTTCGAGTACTAGCGAAGGACAACTTTAATATCACTGGTGAGAAACCGGGGGACAGTCGTTTGGGCGAAGGATTCACATCTGGACAAAGGTAAGCAGGTATGTGGACGAAGGGAGGCGGAGAGCAGGCGTCTATTGCCAACATGTCATATTTCACACTGATGCAATCCTCGGTAACTACAATTCAGACGCCGGCCAGACACTACTACTACGTAGATGGTAGTTCTACAGGCTTTCTCCCAGGAACCATCTCATGGCCGTGTTCCCACCCACCCTGCACAGGCGGCGCGACATCATAACGTGTCTGTTTTGGTCGCCGGTTGAGCAAAAAGATGGTTGCTGCCAGCGCAACAAGTCCAATTGCTCCAAAAGCTGCACTGACACCAATACCTGCCGTAGCTCCGGGAGATAAGCCGCCAGACCGCTGTAATGTGCTAGTTGGGCTCGAACAAGTGGAATTTGAAGGCGCTGCGGACGCGGGTATTGCGACGTTCCAGCCGATGAATGCAATGGCGGGGATCGAGGATGAGGATTCGACGGTGGTTGTCACTGTCGTTACTTCGAATCCACCGATGGGAGAGATATATGTAAGGATTTGGCCGGGAGTTAATGGAGATGCACATGATCCGACGACTCTTCCGGGCAGGCCGCCTTGAAGATCGTATGCTCTGCAATCGTCAGTTAGTTTCTATGACGCTGATTTGGAGGTGGTAGCTTACGAAGGACAGCACATCACTTGCGTACTTGAGCCCAGAACAGATGTCGCGGCCGTCGTAAACGCGGCCGGGCACACGATTGGGCGAATGCTTATGCTGGTGAAGCCGTGTCCATTTTGGTGATTTTGTTCCCACCATGCTGTCGCGGCCGGTGGGAGACAACGTAGTGTGCCGCTGGCGAAATATCCATACCTAGGGTCCTAGGCGAATGGAGTCTGTCTGGGATACTGAAAGAATGCTGAATCGCAGCCTGATGAGGTTGGCCAGGGAGTGGTAACCGGTATCCAGGAGTGGTCGTGCCAGAAGTGACTTCGGAGGTGTTGTAGACAATACTGTCGGCTGCCGTTGTCGTCGACATCACGCCGATAGTGTGGTGTTGTAGGAGAGAAGAGGTAATTCGATAATACACGCTTCATACTGAAGGAAACGATTCAAACTGCGCCCCTTCTAGCCCAAAACCTCGCTTGTGGGAAACTGGGTCGGTTCACCGTCCCTTGTAAGAACATGGGACAAGCGTTTTATGCGGCCAGCGGCCAAAAGTCTCAGCCTGGCGACGAAAATTCACGCAACCCGATCAGCTTTACCGTACTGCATACCCTAACTGAATCTCAGCGAAGCTCCAATCGCGTCGACACGCAAGAGAGCAGCGAAAGTCCAACACCGCATAACAACTCCAACGATACGCGGAATCCATCTAGCTCCTGTCTGCGACTGCAAGCGACTCGCAGCATGCGATACACTACATTGACGCCCTCTCCTTACGCCTGACTGCGGCCACTTCGTCAAACCCGCCGCCGTCTTCCTCCCTGCGCGAGCCAGCTTCTCCTCCGCTCCGTTGGCCTACTTCATTGGCCTTCCTAGCGAACATCACCTTGAAGGCCATTACCTTGCACACCCTGAAGTTTGTTCAGATGCGTCTATTCCTGATGGCCTTGAGTCGCTCGTGGTCCAAGGCAACACCTCCGCTCTTTCACAAGCTCTCTCGAAAGATCTTGCGAAGTAAATGTCTCAAGACAACATTACCGTCTTCTTGATCTAAACGTGTTGCGAAAGATCTTACCCGTCTCCTTAGTGTAGGTTCGCAGTTCTACCTCAGTGCGAAAGGTCCGAACTCTTTCCTCGTTATTTCGACGGCGTCGTCCCCACTCGATTAAATCAACAATATTGACATGTGTCCTTCGTGCAGCCTATGATCAGGATCAGCTTAAGTCCTTAGAGCCTCGTACAGCGGGTGCGTACTTCCTCGCATTGCTCACACGTTCGCGGAAGGGGCTTGACGCCAATGGCACGACAAAGGGTATGCCACGCAGCCAAATCGTTCTCTGCACGAAACCACATACGCAGCTCGCTATCCAGTGCATCTTGGTATCTGTTCCAGGCACCTTTCGACGCGGCGTCGCCACGCCGCCACCCTTCGTGTTCTCGCAAGTTGGCATACGATGCAGCCGGTGGGAGAGAAGGGTCATAATCAAACGCTGGGAAAGAGAGGAAGAATACATCCAACGGAGTTTGGTGAACCTTGGAGTCTCGCAGATGCTGCTTCAGAGCCTCTTCGCTGGCAAAGGCTCGATCGCAAGTCTCGCAGTCGAAGGACGGAGCATGTGCGGGGGAGTCTCGAAGGTGCTGGTCGAGAGCATCCTCGCTGCCGAAGGATCGGTCGCACTCTTCACAGCCGAAGGACGGAGCATGTGCGGGCGAGTCTCGCGGATGCTGCTGTAGAGCTTCCTCACTATTGAAAGATCGATCGCATTCGTCACAGTCGAAGGACGGGGCATGTGCGGGCGAGTCTCACAGATGCTGCTGTAAAAGGCCGTTGGACTTCTGCTACGAGATTCAGTCAACATTTCTTCGTAGGTTTGTGGACTGCATTCAGAGGGTCGATATCTAATTACTGTATCTCGTCAGATTGCTGTTCAAAGAGTTCTTCGAGCGCGTTTGCGGTGGTCAGCCGTTCTCTCACCATCGATCAAGGCCTAAGTGCGGCAGGCAGCCAAGCGTTCTTTGTTCCAGCACGCAGGGAACTTCTGCGACCGCTAGAAGAGGTTAGACTACAGCCACACGCCTAACAGCCATATTTAGTAATTAATTATCGCTTTTATGGAAGCAATCTTCGCCATTGGTCCGGAATCCGGCACATCCTCATGTCTGACTATACCGTAGTGATCTTTTAACGTCAAATTTGTGCTTCTTCTCTTGTCCCTTCCTTAGCGCAGTCTCTTCCCTCGGATCAAGCACATATCCCCTCTGGTTTGCGACGACGCGAATTCCATTCCGTACAAAGGTTGTGCTGTAATGTGTATGCCCAAACACCCAGATGTTAACTCCACTCCAACAATCATTGTGGAGTAGGTCAGTTGCAAAGGCCGAGCTGTAATCGGAGGTCGTGTGCTCCGGATCTGACGTTCCTTCAATGCATGGCGCATAGTGTGTCACCACTATAATCCGTCTCGGTTCGTGGTTCCTTGTTTGCTCTCGAGCAATGTTGACCTGAGCACTTAGCCACTCGAGGTCGAGTTGATGAGCGACATTATGATTCGGTACGTCCCATTCGACAATTCGCTTAAAATCGTTGATCTTGGCTGTCACGATCTCTTCCGCCTCCTTGGGAACGGCAGACCACAGTGTACATCCCAAAACGATTACGCCAAGCTGTGGAATGTCGTGTCTTCTTCGATGCAGCAGAATAACTTTGTTTGAAAGTGTTTTCTCTCTTTCTAGCTTTTGGGCTCTTTCCAGTCCGTCTTTGAGTGTAAGTCCGTAGAACTCATGATTTCCGAGGACAAGAAAAATCAATTGAAATTGGTCGACATGATGGGTTAAGAAGGTCAGATAACCTTCGTAGTCAACCAGGCGGCCTGTGTCGCCAGCGAGGGATCAAGTATGGTGCGTGTGTCGGGATTCGGTATGTATCGTATTGTGGTCCAACTTCGAGGTGGAGGTCGGAAAGAATTTGGAAACGCACGCATCCCGAAACCAAGTTCCAACTGTCTCTTGCGAATTGCTTGAACTGACGTGAAACGAATTTTGGGAAGGTCGGCTCCGTGAAGGGACACTTACTGCCTTTCACCGCCTTTCTTTCCAGCCACACGTCCTGTTTCATAAGCCGGGGCCGGGACCACGCTGCAGCCCTCTACCACTCCACCCGCTGCTCTGATGGAAAAGAAGATCCAAATTCTGATCTCCCTACTTAAAGATGCCGGTATACTGTCTTGCTTGGTTGGCGAGCTGGCTCTTCAGTACTACAAGGTGCCCCGCGTCGTTCATGTATGTCAACCTACAAGCACTGTTCATTCGCACGGCTGACCAAAGACGTAGGACTTGGAAATATGCGTTCCGGGGATACATCTACAAGAAGCCGCGGCCTGTCTTGTCTCTACTCGTCTATTTGAATCTGAAGAGCTGAAACAGTTCGACTGCTTTACCGAATACAAGCGCGGTTTCCCGAGACTACGATCGACAACATGGAGCACCCTTTCATTTGCGGTCACCATTTTCAGTGATATCTCCCAAGGACTGAATCCACTGGACAAGTCCATTGTTCCTAGTACTGTCAAAACTCGATGGCGCGATGCAATTCAGACCACTTCCAAATATCGCTATAATCAGTTTATCGGTATATCAAATTGATTATGTAATCCAGCTCTCTAGAGTTGTTTGCCTCCTATTTGAGG
>Ga0335072_10000625_pt1 | contig 65266 bp, 52 predicted proteins | sample Lox_Sample_21_FD_206725 | JGI IMG/M metagenome (GOLD analysis project Ga0335072, IMG submission 206725) | Soil microbial communities from Loxahatchee National Wildlife Refuge, Florida, United States - Lox_Sample_2.1 | ecosystem: Environmental > Terrestrial > Soil > Wetlands | place: USA...
TCGTGCCTATGGCGATCGCCTGGGATTTCCCGGTCGTGGAGTTTGGCCAGGGGCGCCGCTGGAATCGCCGCTATACGGACTTCTACGGAACCAATGGGCACAACTCCTGGGCCATTGCCCGCGACGGTTTGCGTCATGCCGACGATTGGAGCCAGGCCATCAATGCCTGGCAGGCTCCTTTCATCGACGACGAAAGCCGACCTGCCTGGTATCGCGGCATGCTCTTCAACGAACTCTACACGCTCACCGATGGCGGCACATTCTGGGGACGCGAAGCCGGTTCCGACAAGAAAGTACCAGCGAAATTCGCCCTTCTGGAGTGTTTCGACTACGCCTACTACGGTACCTCGGACGTGCGCTTCTATGCCTCACTGCCACTGTTGAAGTTTTGGCCCGTGATCGACAAGCAGGTGCTGCGCGAATTTGCGGATACCGTTCCCCGCGAATACCCCGAACTCGGCTTATGGGTTTGGAAGACGCAACAAACCGGCCTTCCTGCGCTCCACAAACGTAAAAAGGTTGGCGCGGTCCCGCATGATTTGGGAGTCCCCGAAGGCGATCCTTTCGTTTCCGTAAACGAGCCAGGTTGGCAGGATACCAACGACTGGAAGGATCTAAATTCGAAATTCGTGTTAATGGTCTATCGCGACTATGTCCTGACCGGCAAACAGGACAAAGCTTTCCTCCAAGCCATGTGGCCCGCCGTTCAAGCCGCCATCACTTACTTGCAACAGTTTGATCACGGCGGCGGCATCCCCGAAAACTCCGGCTACCCCGATCAAACCTACGATTCGTGGGTGGTCCGCGGAGTCAGTGCCTACTGCGGTAATCTGTGGCTGGCCGCTTTGCGCGCCTCCGAAGAAATAGCCAAGGTTCTCAATGAAAATGACGCGGCGCTCCGTTACCACGCCCTCTTTTTGAAGGCACAGAAGACCTACATCGACAAGCTCTGGAACGGCGAATATTTCCGCTACGACATGGAGAGCGGAGATCATGATGCCATTCAGGCCGATCAACTGGCCGGACAATGGTACGCCAACATGACCGGACTAGGTGACCTCGTTCCTCGCGAAATGCAAAGGTCCGCCCTGAAAAAGATCTACGCCACAAACGTGCTGAAATTCGGTAATGGTGAAATGGGCGCAGCCAACGGCATGAACGCCGACGGCAGCATCATGCGCGGCAACGAACAAGGCGAAGAAGTGTGGGTTGGCACGACCTTCGGACTAGCAGCGCTGATGTTGAGCGAAGGTATGAAAGACGAGGCTTATCACACCGCGTGGGGCCTCTACCATGTGATTTACGAGACCAAAGGTTATTGGTTCCGCACGCCGGAAGCTTGGGACGACTCCGGCAATTTTCGAGCGTCCATGTATATGCGGCCCGCTGCCGCCTGGGCCCTCGAAATGGTCGGCAGCCAATGATCGATCGAACGATTTGCGCTATTCGGGAACCGCCATCTGCCCCTTGATAGTGAAAACCGTCTCAACCACCTTGGCTTCCGTCCCAGGCTGCCCGCCGCCAATCGACAGTTTGTAGGAGCCGGGCGCAATCAAGCGGTCGCCAGATTCGTTCACGTAGCTGAGGCTGCGCGGATTCACGGTCAGCTCGACGTGCTGGGTTCCACCCGCGGCAACATGTACGCGCGTGAAGCCGCACAGAGCGCGATTCGGTGCGCCAGCCAGCTTTGGATAGGTGAGATACACTTCGACCACCTCATCACCGTCTCGACTGCTCGTGTTCTTCACATCCGCGGTGACAGTCAACTTATCTCCCGCCTTCAAGTTCTTTGAAGACAGTTTCACGTTGCGATATTCGAACTTCGAATAACTGAGGCCATACCCGAATGGATAAAGCGGCGCACCGCCAAAGTAGCGGTACGTCCGGTTCGCCATCGAGTAGTCCTCGAAGGGCGGTAGGTCGCCAACGCTCTTGTAAAATGTGACCGGAAGACGCCCCCCAGGGTTATGGGCCCCGATCAGTGTTTCCGCAACTGCTGCGCCGCCTTCTTCGCCCGGATACCATGCCTCCAGAATTGCATTGGCATGCTCTTCCGCCCAATTTACGCCCAGGGCGCTGCCATTCAGCAGCACCACCACTAACGGCTTGCCTATTGCGGCCACACTTTCGAGTAGATCCTGCTCGGGCTTCGGCAGATCCAACGTCAGGCGATCGCCTCCTTTAAAGCCTTCTTCGCTCACGGGCATTTCCTCACCCTCCAGTTCGCTCGTGAGCCCGACAACCGCGACCACCACATCCGCGTCTTTTCCCGCTGCGGCCGCTTCCGGAGCAGGTCGCAGATTCAGTTTGGACCATAGCAACTCCCCGGCTTCTTTCGTGCCTTCCGCCGGTCCATAATCGATCTTCACCGTATAAGGTTTGCCAGCCTCAAGGCGCACGTGTCCCAACTTGGTCTCCGCTTCGTGGGTGTGGTACGCCATCGTTATCACCTTCCCGTCCAGCCACACACGGAAATATCCGTCTCCACGGAAACCAAAGTTGTAGTCGTCCGTTTCCTTCGGCGTGAGCGTGGTTTCCCAGGTTACCTGGAACCCATTACTCTTGGTGACTGCAGCCGGCAGCTGAGACGCCACCACGCCAATTCCCGCTTCCTCCTGGCTGGCTAGCGCTCTTCCGGGTCCCGAGCTGAAGAATGCCAATGCATCTTTTAGTGTGTAGTAGCTGGCCTGCACGCCTGGTCTACCTTCGACGGTTAGCAACTGGGCTGGAACCGGCGAAGCCTCTTTGCTCAGGAATTGTGTGCCGCGCACGTAATAGATCTGCGCGCCGGGCATCTCTTTCTGCAGGCCCCCCAGCACAGACACCGTATGGCTCGGAATCCCATTGTAATTGCCTAGCAATACGGGAGTTTGGTCAGCAAGAGGGCCAACCACCACGATCTTCTGTCCGGATGCTTTCAGGGGCAGCACACCGTCATTCTTCAGCAGAACCATCGACTCATTCGCTAGTTTGCGCGCCAATGCGCGATGCTCGGGGCCGTCCAGCTGCTTCTCGTCGATCTTGTTGTACGGCACCATCGACGGCGGATCAAACATGCCCAACTTCATCCGCGCGGTAAACAAGCGCTTGAGCGCGACATCGATGTCGCTTTCCTTCAGGAAGCCGGCCTTTACCGCTTCGACGTAAGGTGCGTAGTCGTGGTCGTCGGTGATTTTCGCGAAAAAGTCGATGCACTCGTTGTCCATGCCCATCTTCAAACTGGTCGCGGAGGCTTCGGCTTGGGTGGACTTGTAGTGGTGGCCATTAAAGATGTTCCGGACGGCCTCGCAATCCGACACCACGTAGCCTTTAAAATCCCATTTCCCCCGCAACTGATCCACCAGCAGAAATTCATTTGCGCACGCCGGCTGCCCGTTGACGCTGTTGTAGGCGCACATGACAGATCCCGCTTTCCCCTCGGTTACCGTGGCACGAAAAGCAGGAAGGTATGTATCCATTTCGTCGTGCTTGCTGACGATCACGTCAGCAGTGTGCCGGGTCGGCTCGGGTCCGCTATGCACCGCAAAGTGCTTAGGAGTAGAAATTGTCCGATAATAGCGGGGATCGTCACCTTGCATCCCGGTCACAAACGCCACGCCCATGCGCCCGGTGAGGAACGGATCTTCGCCGTAGGTTTCTTGTCCCCGGCCCCAACGGGGGTCGCGAAAGATGTTGATGTTCGGCGCCCAGAAATCGAGGCCCTCAAAAATGTTGCTGTGTCCCGCACGCAGGTCTTGTGCGTGTTTGATGCGAGCCTCGGTGCTGATCGCCACGGCCATCTCGTGTATACCCGGCGAGTCGAAAGTCGCGGCCAAACCGATAGGCTCAGGAAACTCGGTAGTTCCGTTCACCGCCACGCCGTGCAGCGACTCGCTCCACCAGTCATAAGCCGGCACTTGAAGCCGGGGAATAGCGCGCGCTTGATTCACCAACTGCGAAGCCTTTTCGTCCAGCGTCATCCGCGAAATCAGATCGTCCACACGCTGCTCAATGGGCAAAGCGGGATTCAGGTACGCAGGCTCCGATGCAGACGATGCATTTTGCGCAACGGCCCGCGAACCTGCCAAAAACAATCCAACAATCACTGTCGTGACGATGGCACAGCACTTCCCAAGCCAAATGGATTTCATCGATGTCTCCTGGACATCCGCGGTGTTTCCCAGGCCTATTCGCAATGTCGAGTGGGCGGCCTGAGTCTTTAAGATTGCTTATGTTGAAAAAGTGTACATCACGCGCAAGTTTTTCTCGAACCATAAGTCACACGGCGTGTATTGTCAGTTGCCTCTAACCGCGCAGTCACGCTGGATGGCTAGGATCACAATATGCTGATCAAACGTGGTTAGCTGCTTGCTCTGGCAGCATCTCCGGTTTTCCAAAGCCACTCGCCGGCGGGTCCGCGCCATTGTCTGCCTGCCAGGGCGGCAGGATTTTGATCAGAACGTACAGAATTACAAAGGGGAGAATCATCAAGATAATCGCGGGTAACAGCCCCTCCTTCGCCACAAAATCCATTTTGTAAGTCGTATATCCCAGAAAGCTCTTCGAAAATAGTTGTCCGCCAATCACGACGTTCCACCGCATGGCAAATATTCCAATCATGGTCAAAAGCGCCATAACCGCGTAAACCCTCTTGCGGATCACATCTGAGAATTTTATGAGCTGCATCAGTGCCAGTAGCACGAGGGGGGTAATTGTGCCCACAAAAATCTGTAACACGATCTGCGAAAAAAACAGCCGCGAGTGCATCATGAAGTCCAGGCTCCGAAACGACTCATCCGCTTCGTAAATTCGATGAATCAAATCCAGCATTTCCAGCGTGAAATCGATCACGAATATGTAAAACAGATACTTCGCGATAGTATCCAGGCAATTCATGTCGATTGCCTTTTTGCGCAGCGCCGATGTGGCCATATACATCAGCAAAACCAACGCTATTCCCGACACCATCGCTGAAAACAGGAAGACCACCGGCATCAGTGGCGTTGACCACCAGGGATTGGCTTTCACGGACCCGAAGATAAATCCTACATACCCGTGCAGCAGGAACGCCGAAGGTATACCGATCAGCGTGATAATCCAGCCGGCCCTCTCGTCGACATGGAGCGCACCGGGACTAATGTTGTAGGAGCCCAGCGTCAGAATCCCATAGAGTCGCCGCTTCCATCCGGTCGAGTTTTCCGCCAGCAACACGATATCCCGCCGGTAATCCAGCCAGATTTCCAACAGCAGCACCGCCATCAGGTACCAAAGGTATACGAAGCCGAACATCGCCATTGCCGACGCGCGGTGCGGTGTTAAATACATTTCCAGCGAGCGTTCCGGGTGCCCCAAATGTAGTTGCAGCGGCAGCGGCGCCACGATCAGAAACGCCAGTGCCGTCAGTAGCGCCAGCCGGTACGTTGGTTTAACAGCCTCCACTCGAAACACCCGTTCAAGCGAGGCGAGAATAAACGCTCCCGCCACAAGTCCCGTTAAGAATGGATACAATACGATCAATACGCTCCACTGCAGCTCGACTTCGTTCGGATACATGAATCCGTCCATCCGATTTCTCCTTAGCGTACCGATCCGTCCAAGCCGTTGTAGAACATCTTCGCGCCGGTCGCGAGGTGCGGCTTAAGCACCTGCACCGCGTGCGTCTTCAAGAAGGCTTGAATCGGGTCATTTGGATTCTTCAAATCCGCTAATTGTCTCGCGCCGGTGGGGCACACTTCACAACATGCCGTTGTTAGTCCTTTGGTGATGCGGTGATAGCACAGCGTGCATTTCTCCGCCGTGTGTCTGGTGGGATGGAAGAACCGGCAGCCATACGGGCAAGCTTGGATGCAATAGCGGCAACCCAGACAGTAGTTGTAATCGATCAGCACCACGCCATCGGCTGTGTGAAACGTAGCGCCTACGGGGCACACCTGCGTACATGGAGAATCCACGCAGTGATTGCAAAGCTTCGGTACAAAAAAGTTCTTTCCGCCTTTCAGTTCACTTTGCGGGAACCCTTCTTTTCCTCCGTCCGGCGAATCCACCACCGGACTCTCAATGTGCCAGTCGTCTACGTGGTAACGCTCCACCCAGGTACGAAAATAGCCATCGGGCACATCGTTTTCTTTTGCGCAGGCCTGCACACAGCTTCCGCATCCGATGCATTTGGTAATATCCAGCAACATCCCCCACCAATGGTCCATGGCGTTGTAATTAGGTGCTTCCTCCGGTGTGCCCGCCAGAACAAAATCCCACGCTATCGCTGCAGCGGGCAGGAGCAGGAGTATCTGTCGCCGGTTCACTTTTTCCCTCCCGCCTCGAACCCTGGACTGTGCGGCTGGTGACACGTGTTGCACAACTGTCCTTGCGCGTGTTCTTTCGCGTCCACTTGGGGAAAGCCGCTTGGTTTCGCGATGTTCTCCGAATGGCAACGCACGCACAGCGTCGCGACGTTCGGCAATACTGGTTTAACTGCGCTTGGATCTTCTGCGTGTTTAGCCAATGGGCCATGGCAAGATTCACAGTTCACATGCGCATGCACTCCCTTCGCCTTAACCTCCAAAACGTCGGGATGGCAGCCCTCGCATTGCTGGTGGCCTGCGTATGCCACGAGCCGGCTCGTGATTTCCTGCAGCGCGTCCCCACGGTAATATCCATAGCGCCCGAAGCTCTTCGGAAGAATCGCTGCCCGCACTGCCACAAAGGCAATTGCACCCAACAGGAACACGGCGGCGACACGGATCAGGTGGGCGTAATCCTGAAACTTGTTCATTTCGATCCTCGGACAATTAACTGCGGTTGGGATGAAGGACGATGTAGTCTTCTGATCGTGGACAAACTTCGGGGAACTCTTCGTCCGCCTTGCGAGGACATGGGGAGCAACCTTGCTGGAGCGACCGTTCTTTAACGAACGTTTGCACGCACCTTAGACCGTCCCGCTCACATGCAATTAGGACCGGAGTCACATAGCCCGGTGATGTCCCTCACAATGACCCTACCCAAGTGCTTCAATTCCTCGTCGGAAATCGGCTGTGGGGGTGATTAGGCTGGCGATGAAATGCCCCTCGCAGGCGAAATCATAGAAGTGGCCCGGGTGCACCAGCACGTTCTTCGATTTCATTAATTCAATCGCGAACTCTTCGTCACCTGGCCACTTTTCTGTGTGGTCTGGTCTGACGCGCATTACTACATTCCAGCCGCCCTCCGTCTCCAGCAATTCGTACTTTCTCGTTTGCGAAAGCTTCGACTTTAGATAGGTCCAGTTCTCTCGAATCCTCTCCTGTAGTTGCGGCTGCATCCGTTTCCGCTGTTCTAGAAGAACAGGGAAGGCCCATTGCGTAGGAGAACCCAAGGACAAATAGGTGTCAGCGATGATTTCCAGTCGGGCCATTGCTTCCGTCGTCCGCGATATTGGCCCGCTCGTCACTACCCAAGCCACTTTCATTTGTGGCAGGCCGGCAATTTTTGAAAGTCCGCTGAGTGTGAACGTTAAGGTATCCCTGTTCGCCGCAAACGACTGTCGCTTCTGCCCATCTAGTGAGAAATCTAAGAACACTTCGTCCACGATCAGCGCCAAATCCCGCTCTCGGCAGATCCGGTTCAACTGCTCCCGCTCCTCCTCTTTGCTGTAGGAACCTGTAGGGTTGTTGGGATGAACCAGCAGCACCGCCCGCGTTTTCGCCGTCAGCGCCCGCTGCACCGACTCAAAATCCATGAACCAGCCATGCGCGTAGTGCAATTGGTAGGGAACTAAGCGGACATCTTGCAAATCTGCCAGAAAGTCGAACAGTGGGTAGCTCGGCTTGGGAACCAGTACTTCGTCTTCAGGATTGCACAGCAACCGAAAAACGTACGAATACGCTTCGCTCGTGCTGGTCGTCAGCACAATCAATTCCGGGTCAACCCTCTCGCCGTGATCTTCCCGGTAATACTCGGCCACTTCCTTTCGAGCCGCCAACAGTCCCTTGGCTGTCGGCTCGTAGGTAAGTGCCCTTGGATTTTGGAATGCCCTCTGGATCGCTTCCTCATCGTAATCCAGGCCACACTCAGTGGGATTGGAAAGCGTCAGGTCGATTAAGGGCTGGCTGGAGGCCCGCAACTGCTCCAGAGCTTGTGTATATCGATTTTGACTTAACTTCCAGTTGGTTCGTTCAGAGAACATTTTCCGCACGCTGAAGATATCACAGGCCCGTTAGGTGTCCTAACCTCCGCCAAAGCGGCCCGCCGATAATCACAGGGTACTAGTGCGCTTGGTAACCCGTTCCACGGTGGAAATTCACTCATCGCCTGATGAAAATCACAACGTCAAGTGCGTTGAATTACACAACGCGGGTCGCCTAGAAATATTTCAGATTTTCTCCAACTATATTTCGTATCAGTTACATACCTCTATCTGAACAAATGTTCGATTTGGTTCAACACATGCCTATGTCCCCGCATGGGACATTAGCCAGGGTCTATATGGTGTTTTCCGCTCGTTCTCGCTCCGGGTGCGGCTGACTCCAGGTGATTTTTGACTAGCTTCCTCTTTCGCTCCCCTTGGCGGTTCGCAGTTCCACAATTTTCGGTTCCTCTCCTTACGGAGGCACGCACTGTGCTTGATCAATCGAATTTACCCATACCCACAAGCTTCCGGAACGGCGTAGATCGCCGGACCTTCTTTAAGGTTGTCGCCCAAGCCACAGCCGCCATTGGTCTTACCGGCAGTCTTGCCGCAAAGGTCGTCGCCGCAGTCGAGAAGGGGGCTCGTCCTTCCGTGATCTGGCTGCATTTTCAAGAATGCACTGGCTGCACGGAGTCTCTGCTCCGCACTTCTCATCCGGGCTTGGCGGAGGTCCTCTTCGATCTGATTTCTCTCGACTACCATGAAACCTTGATGGCCGCTGCTGGTCACCAGGCCGAGCAAGCCTTGGAATCGGCCATCCAGAAAAACGCCGGGAAGTACATTCTCGTAGTCGAAGGTGCCCTCCCCACCAAAGAAAACGGCATCTACATGCAAATTGGCCAGAAGACCGGCCTGGACATCGTTAAGCATGTCGCGTCGTCGGCGGCCGCAGTCGTGGCTATCGGTTCCTGTGCCTCCTGGGGCGGTGTGCCCTCGGCCGAGCCCAATCCAACCGGCGCCAGCGGGGTGAATGAGATCCTCCAGGGCCGTGCGGTTGTCACTTTGCCGGGTTGTCCCGCGAATCCCTATATTCTCCTGGGCACTCTGCTTCAGTTCGTTGCTCTGGGAAAACTGCCTGAACTCGACGATCAGGGCCGCCCGAAGTTCGCCTACGGCCGTGTGATTCACGAGCACTGTCCGCGCCGCGCGCACTTCGACGCTGGACGATTCGCGGAAGAGTTCGGGGATGAAGGGCACCGTCTGGGCTACTGCCTCTATAAGCTGGGCTGTAAAGGTCCGTCCACGCACGCCAGCTGCTCCGTTTTGCAGTTCTGTGAAGTCGTCGATGCCTGGCCTATCGGGCTTGGCCATCCTTGCTTCGGCTGCACCGAAAAAGAGGTCGCTTTCCGTGTGCCTATGCTCAAGCCGGCCGAAATCGTACGACCTACCCCGCCTGCAACTTACGCGCCGGTTACCGCCCCCGTTGGCGTGGTGAGCCCGATTGCCACTGGTCTCGGTGGCTTGATCGGCGGCGCTATTGTCGGCGCCGGGATCGTCGCTGCCAAGAAGATGAACACTTCTCAGCCCACCCCTGTTCCCCCGCCTCCGCCACCGGCCAAGACCGATTCTGGTTCCAAGGTCACGGAGTAATCCATGAACGTCAACCGTAGAGACATCCTCAAGGGCCTCATCGGTGGATCGGCGATCGCCGGCGTTGTGGCGACGGCGATTCCCGCCGCGGACAAGGATTCAGGCGCCATCGCACCCGAATCAGATGCGGTTGGCCTCCTGTACGACGCCACCAAGTGCATCGGTTGCAGGGCTTGCATGCCCGCTTGCCAAAACGCCAACGGTCTCACCCCGGACCGTGGTGGCTCCGGCGGCCTGTACATGCAGCCAGACACACTCAACGCCCACACCAAAAACCTCATCAAGCTTTATACCGCTCCCGACGGCCACGAGCGATCCTTCATGAAGCAACAATGCATGCACTGTGTTGATCCTGCATGTGTGTCCGGATGCCCCATGAATGCCCTGCACAAGGAACCCAAGGGCGTCGTCGGCTGGAACCCCAGCCTCTGTATCGGTTGCCGCTATTGCCAGATTGCTTGCCCCTTCAACATTCCCAAGTTCGAATGGGACAAGGTCAATCCCAAAATCGTGAAGTGTGAGCTTTGCCGTCACATCGTCGGCATCACTGATTCTCAGCCCGCCTGCACCAAGGTCTGTCCTACACACGCCGTGGTTTACGGCAAGCGCACCGATCTCCTTGCGGAAGCGCACCGCCGTATTCAGGCTGAGCCCGGCAAGTATTTCGAAGATCGCGTTTATGGGGAGTTCGAAGCGGGCGGAACGCAGTGCCTGATTCTCTCTCATGTCGACTTCGTGCACCTGGGTTTGCCCACGTTGGGCAAGCAGTCCGGCCCGGCGCAGGTTCGCCACATGGCCAATTTTATCTACCGCGGTTTTCTTACTCCGATCGTCCTCTACGGCGGTTTGGCGGGAGTCATGCACTACCGCTGGAAGCACCATCTCATTCACACGGAAACCTCGCAACACCATGAAGGCGATCCCGCGCCTCAACAGGAGAACAACGCATGACCGGCAGATGGCAACGATGCGTGCGGCTGAACCAGCCACTTTTCACCAAACCCTTTATCCTATTCGCCTCCCTCGCCGCCCTCGCTTTTCTTCTCGGTTTTTTCCGGGAACTAACCGGGCTCGGCTACGTCACTGGCCTCAATGATGGCTACAGCTGGGGGCTTTTCAAGAATTGGAACGTTACCGCGCTCACTGCTATGGGCTCGGGTGGCTACGCCATCGCCATCCTTACCTGGTTATTCAATCAGCGCAAATTTCACCCCATCATGCGTACCGCCCTGCTCACCAGTTTTCTTGGCTACGGCACCGGTATGATCGCCCTCGGTTTCGACGTCGGTCGTCCCTGGAATTTCCTGCATTTCAACAATCCCCATAACTGGAATCCGCATTCGGTACTGATGGAAGTGGCCGTCTGCATGACCGCCTACGTCATCTTCGCCCTCGATGTCGAAAACATGCCACCGTTCCTCGAGCGGCTCTACATGAGCCCCGATCCGAAGAAGAGCCAGTTGGCCATGAAAATCTTTTTCGCTATCCGTGCAACCTTTCCTTTCTTCGTGGCTTTGGCCTTTCTGCTGCCTTCCATGCACCAGTCTTCCCTGGGCGGCCTGATGTACCTTGCCGGCACGCGTGTCCATCCCTTGTGGCAGACCGCCCGTATTCCTCTCCTCTACCTCTTGATGGCCTACATCCTGGGTCTTGCTTGCGTGCTCATGGTTCTACTTCTAAGCAGCATGGCTTGGGATCTCGGCTGGGACATGGACATTCTCGAGCAACTCACCAAGCTCATGGGCCGCATCACGGTCGTTTGGCTTGCGATCCAGTTCATCGACTTGGCCTATCGTGGTGTGCTGCACTTGGCCTTCACCTTCGATTACTACAGCATCTGGTTTCTGTTACAGACTTTCTTGCTGCTCGTTCCCGCGTTGCTGCTCTGGTTTAAGCCGTTGCGCTCACAGCCCGGTACTTTGTTCCTTCTTACCTTTGTTCTTGCGATTGGTGGCTTGATTTATCGTTTCACGCCCACCACCGTGGCCTTCTCCCCGCTGGGAAATTACAAGTACTTTCCGTCCATCGCCGAAATTCTGATGAGCATAGGCTTCACCTCTTTTGCCGTCACTCTTTTTCTTATTGCTGTAAAACGCTTTGCCATCCTGCCCGCTCCGGCAGGGGAAATCACCGCTGGTGCTGCCGTCCAGCCATTTGACACTTTGTAGTAGGAGAAAACGTTCATGAGCAACCGCATCACCATTGACCCCATCACCCGAATCGAAGGCCACTTGCGCATCGATGTTCAGGTCGATGGTGGCAAGGTCAACGACTCTTGGGCCTCCGGCACCATGTTTCGCGGTATTGAAACCATTCTTCAGGGGCGTGATCCTCGGGAAGCCTGGCTCTTCTCGCAACGTTTCTGCGGAGTTTGCACCACCGTTCACGCGATCGCCTCCGTGCGTGCCGTCGAAAATGCCGTCGGCATTCAGGTGCCCCTGAACGCCCAGTACATCCGCAATCTGATCCTGATTGCCCATGCGCTGCAGGATCACACCGTGCACTTCTATCATCTCTGCGCACTCGATTGGGTGGATGTGGTTTCGGCTCTGAAGGCCGACCCGGCCAAGACGGCCCTGCTCGCCAACAGCCTCTCTCCATGGCCGCGCAACAGCTATCAGGATTTCAAGCAAGTTCAGGATCGCGTCAAAGCCTTCGTGGAAAATGGCCAACTGGGCATTTTCGCCAACGGTTATTGGGGCCATCCGGCGATGCGTCTTTCGCCCGAAGTGAATCTGCTCGCGGTAGCCCACTATCTCCAGGCCCTCGAATATCAGCGCAACGCCAACCAGATTGTCGCGATTCTCGGCGGCAAGACTCCCAATATTCAGAACCTCGCCGTCGGCGGTGTGGCCAACGCCATCAATCTCGACAACCAGGCCACCTTGAACATGGACAAGCTCTTCATGATCAAGACCCTCTTTGAAGACTTGATCCGCTTTGTCCAGGAAGTTTATTTCGTGGACGCCTGTGCCGTCGCCGCCATGTATCCCGATTGGTTCAACTATGGCGCCGGCGTGACTAACTATCTCGCCGTCCCCGATCTCCCTCTCGACTCTGCTATGACCCAGTTCGATCTCCCCGGCGGCATCGTTCTCAACGGCAAACTCGACGCCGTTTATCCCATCAAGAACCATACTGACCAGCGCCTGGTCAACGGTGTCACCGAAAATGTTTCCCACTCCTGGTACGAAGGCGATAAAACCCTCCACCCCTGGAAGGGCGAAACCAATCCTCACTACACCGGCTTCAAAGACGACGGCAAGTACACTTGGGTCAAGTCCCCTCGTTTCGAGGGTCATCCCATGCAGGTTGGCCCTCTTTCCCAGGTCTTGATTGGCTACGCGCAGGGGCATAAGCTCACTCATAAATGGGCGGGCGAAGCCATCAACCGGGTCTCCGCCATCTCCCAGAAACAGGTAACCCCTGCGATGTTGCATTCCACTCTAGGTCGCATCGCCGCCCGCGCTATTCGCGCCGCCATGCTTTCCGATCTCGCCAACAAGCACTGGGATTTGCTGGTCAAGAACATCGCTTCGGGCGACGCTAAGATCTACGTCAAGCCGCAGTTCGGTGACAAGGAACTTCACGGCGTCGGCTTCCACGAAGCTCCTCGTGGCACGCTCTCTCACTGGGTGGTCATTAAAGACGGGCAGATTGCCAATTATCAAGCAGTGGTCCCCACAACTTGGAATGCCGGTCCGCGCGACGAGAACGGTTCTCACGGGCCCTATGAAGCCTCGCTACTCGGTAATCCCGTTGCCGATCCAGAGCGTCCCCTGGAGGTTCTTCGTACCGTGCACTCTTTCGATCCCTGTCTGGCTTGTGCCATTCACACTTTTGATCCGGACGGAAAGGAAATCATTCACGTTTCCTGAAAAGAGGGACTTATGCACGACACCCTAAGCTCCACACCCTTGAAAATCGGTGAGAAAACCATCGACGCCGAGCACGACCTACAGATGCAGTTGCTCGACGCCTTATCTCAATCGCTGTCCGAAGGTGGCGACTTCGCACCAACCCGCCACATTCTGGAACAATTCATCGAATTCTCCGACATGCATTTCCTCTCCGAGCAGTTGATCATGCGGCTGCATAGCTACCCGGCGTACGAAGCGCATCTGGAAGAACACACCCGGCTCATGAAGAAAGTTCGTGATCTTCGCGAAGCCATTGTCCGCGGAGAAAAAGTGTCCGGTCTGCAGCTGATTCTCGAACTTCGCGATTGGCTCATCAATCATATCGCCACGGAGGACGCCGCTTTCGGCGAATTCCTCAAAAAGGAAACGCTAACCTCATGAATTCTGGTCCCCGCATTGGCATTCTTGGGATCGGCAACATTTTGATGGGTGACGACGGCGTTGGCCCATTCGTCGTAAAAATTCTGGAAGCGTGTTACGAATTTCCGCCCAATGTCGTGCTTCACGACCTCGGGACCCCCGGCCTCGGCATCACCTCCTTTTTCGCCGATTACGAAGTCATCATCCTGATTGACGCGGTTAGTGCGAAAGCTCAACCTGGCAGCATTTGCCTGTACCGCAAGGAACAAATTTTGCGCACCCCTGTTCCTCAGCGCATTAGCCCTCATGATCCCGCCCTGGTCGAGTCGCTTCTTTTCGCCGAATTCAGCGGCAAGTGTCCTGCCGAAGTTCTGCTCGTGGGCATCGTCCCCAAATCCACCGAACTTGGCTGCGCTCTCACCGACGAGGTCCACGCCGCCGTAGTTCCCGCCATGTCTGCCGTCTTCGCCGAACTGCGCCGCCTGCACGCAGAACCGGTACTCCGGGCCCAACAGCAAGTCCCTTCCATTTGGTGGCAAGAAAAAGTAGTCTCGGAGGGTGCCGCAGGGGAGGCGTCTTATGTGCCTGGCTATCCCAGGTAAAGTCGCCGGCATCGTAGAAAGAGACGGGATTCGCACCGGCCGGGTGCAGTTCGGCGGCATCGTTCGCCAGGCTTGCCTCGATTTCGTGCCCGAAGCCAAGGAAGGCGACTACGTCATGGTTCACGTCGGATTCGCCATTAGCGTCGTCGATAAAGACGAGGCCGAACGCACCTATGCCCTGCTCGAAAGTATGGGCCTCCTGGCCGAAGAATTAGCCCCGGATGGAGTTGCTCCAGCGGACTCATGAAGTACCTGGATGAGTATCGCGACGCCCGCATCGCTCGCGCGCTAGCCGCGGAGATCAATCGCCGTTCCTCGCGTCCGTGGGTTCTCATGGAGATTTGCGGCGGCCAAACGCACACCCTGGTGCGCTATGGCATCGACGAACTCCTTCGTGGCAGCGTCGAACTTGTCCACGGTCCCGGTTGCCCCGTCTGTGTCACTCCTCTCGAAATCATCGACCGCGCCATAAATCTGGCTCGCCGCCCGCAGGTCACCTTGGTCTCCTACGGCGATATGCTCCGCGTACCCGGTTCCGATACCGATCTGCTCCACGTGAAAGCAGAAGGCGGCGACGTCCGCATCGTTTATTCGCCAACGGATGCGGTCAACCTGGCTCGCACACTTCCCGACCGGAACGTCGTTTTCTTCGCTATCGGTTTCGAGACCACTGCGCCGGCCCACGCTATATCCGTTCTGCAAGCTGAGCGCCTCGGCCTGCAGAATTTCAGCTTGCTCGTTTCTCACGTTCTTGTACCGCCCGCCATTCGTGCGCTCCTCGGCTCCCAGAAAAATCGTGTTCAAGGTTTTATCGCACCTGGCCATGTCTGCACGGTGGTGGGTTGCCGCGAATACGAAGAGCTCGTCCACGAATTTCGCGTTCCTATTGTTGTCGGTGGTTTTGAACCCGTCGACCTTCTCGAGGCCATTCGCATGCTCGTCATCCAGCTCGAGGAAGGTCGCGCCGAGTTGGAAAATCAGTATGTTCGCTCGGTGCAGTACGAAGGCAACCGCCCCGCGCAAGTGGCGGTCGCGCGTGTTTTCGAGGCTGCTGACCGTAAGTGGCGCGGCATTGGCTCTATCCCCGAAAGCGGTCTGTACTTGAAGGCCGAGTATGCGGCCTTTGACGCCGAGCGCGTCTTCGATCTCGCCGACATTTGTGCCCAGGAGCCTCCCGAATGTATCAGCGCCGAAGTGCTCCTCGGCCATAAAAAGCCCACTGACTGCTCGGCCTTCGGCACCCGTTGCACTCCAGAAAAGCCGCTTGGCGCTCCCATGGTTTCTTCGGAAGGTGCTTGTGCCGCCTACTACCAATACAAACGCCACCTCGTTACACTCTGACCCCGTGAGTACTGGCGAACCCAAGGACCTGACCGGCTTTTCCTGTCCCGTGCCTCTTCCCGCGCGCGAGCGTATCCTCCTTGGCCACGGCAGTGGCGGCAAGCTCAGCGCCGATTTGTTACAAGAAGTGTTCCTGCCTTCTCTCGGCAATCCCGTTCTCGACCGCCTCGAAGATCAGGCCATCGTCTCTCTAAACGGTGTTCGCCTGGCGGTGACCACCGATTCCTTCGTTGTGAAGCCTCTCTTCTTCCGTGGTGGCGATATCGGCTCCCTCGCCGTTCACGGCACGATCAACGACCTCGCCGTTGGAGGCGCTATCCCCCTATGGCTGAGTGCTGCCTTCATCCTCGAAGAAGGTCTGCCCCTTGAAACACTGAAGCGCATAGTCGCATCCATGCAGCAAGCGGCGGCCAACGCCGGAATTCAAATCATCACCGGAGACACGAAAGTCGTAGAGAAGGGAAGTGCCGACGGTCTCTTCATTAATACCACCGGCATCGGCCGTGTTCGGGATGGCGTTTCGCTTTCCGCCAGCCAGGCGCAACCCGGCGATGCCATCCTGGTCAGCGGCTTCCTGGGCGATCACGGTATTGCCATTCTCGCCGAACGCGAAGGGCTCCAATTCGAAACGCAGGTCGAGAGTGACTCCGCGGCTCTCCATTCTCTCGTCGCGCGACTTTTCGAATCGACTCATGAAGTGCGTTGCCTGCGCGATCCCACCCGTGGCGGCCTTTCCAGCACGCTGAATGAAATTGCGCTCAGCTCTCGGGTTGGCATGGAATTGCAGGAAACGTCCATTCCCGTACGGGAAGAAGTGCGCGGCGCGTGCGAAATGCTTGGTCTCGATCCGTTGTATGTCGCCAACGAAGGCAAGCTCGTTGCAATCGTTACTTCGTCCGCCGCTCAAGCAGCCCTGCAGGCGTTACAGAGCCATCCGCTTGGCAAAGACGCCGCCATCATCGGCCGGGTGACCGCCGACCATCCCCGTATGGTCGTGCTTCGCACCCCTTTGGGTACTACGCGCATCGTCGATATGCTCGCGGGTGACCAGTTGCCGCGCATCTGTTGAGGAACAACATGCACGAAATCGGTATAGCCACTTCCATTCTCGAATGCGTCGCCGCCGAAGCGCAGCGCCATCCTGGTGCACAAGTCATTGCGGTCGGCGTGCGTATCGGCGAATTGGCTGCTGTCGATAAGGATGCCTTGGACTTCGCTTTTGAATGCATCACCCGCGACACGGAATGGGAACATCTCAAACTCGAAGTCGAGTGGTGTCCCCGCCGCCAAAAATGTCTCGCCTGCGATGAAGAATTCGTCGTCAGGGAACTCGATCTAGCCTGTCCCAGATGCGGCGCAGACAACTCCACCTGCATCGGCGGCACCGAATTGGACATTGCTTACCTGGAATTGGAGGAGCCATGCGCGAAGTCGTAGAAAAAAAGGTTCTCAGCGAGAATGATCGCTTGGCCGCCGAACTGCGCCACCGTTACCGCGAACAGAACATCCTCTGCGTCAATTTCATCAGCTCGCCCGGCTCCGGCAAGACCGCCCTCCTCGAGAAAACTCTCGCTTCCCTCGCCCCCTCTCAGCCCGTTGCCGTGCTTACCGGAGACATTCAAACCGACAACGATGCTCGCCGGCTGTCCCGCTACGGATTCCCTGTGCGCCAGATCGTCACTGGCGGTACTTGTCATCTCGACGCTCGCATGATCGACCGGCATCTCACGGAAATGAACTTTCGTGGCCCTGGCCTTCTGCTTGTCGAAAATGTCGGTAATTTGGTTTGCCCTTCCAGTTACGATCTTGGCGAAGCCGCAAAAATCGTGCTCCTTAGCGTGACCGAAGGTGAAGACAAGCCGCTAAAGTATCCCGGCATTTTCCATCGCGCCTCGCTCATGATCCTCACCAAAACCGACCTGCTTCCCCACGTCGATTTCCAACCCGATCTCGCTCTCGGAAATGCCCGCAAGGTCCATCCCGAAATCGAATACATTGCTCTCTCTTCCCGCACTGGCGATGGCTTCGATAAGTGGCTGGCCTGGCTAGACGCCCTTCAGCGCAAATTTCAACAAACTGCCGCAGCCACGAATTAACGGACTGCGGGAGCCCAGCTCCCGCCGGTACCTCACTCGATCCCACTCGCAACGATCAGCAGCAGTCCTGCTGCTGCCACCAGGGCGCTTCCGCCTCGAAAAATAGTTGCACTTTTCCACTACCGCGCTTCAGCATCCCCGTTCGGACTCTGCGATAATTCCTACATGGACGAATCGTCTAGAGCGACTCTCGCGCGCAAATCTATTGACGTTACGGGCATCGTCCAGGGTGTCGGCTTTCGCCCTTTCGTTTATCGACTCGCTCAGGAATGTAATCTCACCGGTTTCATCGCCAACACCCCCGCCGGAGTCACCATTGAAGTTCAGGGTGCGCCTGGGGTGCTCGACCGTTTTCTTGAACGCTTGCCCGCGGAGCTTCCTCCATTAGCCAAGGTAACCTCCCTCGTTCCTCACGATACGGAAACCCAGCCGGAAACGGCCTTCCGCATTCTCTCCAGCCGTTTGGACGCTCCTCCCAAAGCACTGATTTCCCCCGATGTCGCCCTCTGCGAAGACTGCTTCCGCGAAATGATGAACCCACGCGATCGTCGTTTCCGCTATCCCTTCATCAATTGCACCAATTGCGGCCCGCGCTTCACCATTATTCGCGATATCCCCTACGACCGCGCGCGCACTTCCATGGCTTCTTTCCAGATGTGCGCCGCCTGCCAGGCCGAATACGACGACCCTGCCAATCGCCGCTTTCATGCGCAACCCAACGCCTGCTGGGACTGTGGCCCACAACTCCAACTACTTTCCGCCGATGGCGCGCCTCTCGACGTAACGGAACCGTTGCGCGAAGCTGCTCGCCTCCTGGAGCAGGATCGCATTGTCGCCGTGAAAGGACTCGGCGGCTTTCACCTCGCTTGCAATGCTCGCTCCGAGGCCGCCCTAAATTTGCTGCGCGGCCGCAAGCGGCGCGTCGAAAAGCCTTTCGCTGTGATGTTTGGCCGAATCGAAGACGTCGATCGCTTCTGTGAAGTCGATGACGCGGCACGTAAGCTGCTCCTGTCTGCCGAACGCCCAATTGTTCTTCTCCCTCGTAAACCCGACTCCGGCCTTCCCGAAAGTATCGCGCCCCGCAATCGCTTTCTCGGTGTCTTTCTTCCCTATACGCCGCTGCATCATCTTCTTTTCGCCAGTGGTAAGTGCGATGCGCTCATCATGACCAGCGCCAATCTCAGCGAAGAGCCTATCGCCATTGATAACGAGGAAGCGGTGCGCCGTCTCCATGGCATTGCCGATGCCTTCCTTGTCCACAACCGCGACATCCTGCGTCGTTGTGACGATTCCGTCATACGTCTCGTGGCTAGCCGTACCCAGATGCTTCGCCGTTCGCGTGGCTTTGTTCCCGTGCCCGTTCCCCTCGAACGCGAAGCGGATCCGATTCTGGCCGTCGGCGGTGAACTCAAAAACACGATCTGCATCGTTCGGGGCAGCGAGGCCTTCCTCAGCCAACACGTCGGCGACCTCGAAAACCTGGAGAGCTACAACTTTTTCGGCGAAGCCGTCCAGCACCTGCAGCGCATCTTGGAAGTTTCTCCCAAGGTTATCGCCTACGACCTGCACCCCGACTATTTCTCCACCAAGTGGGCGCTTGCCCAGGAGGGCTTGCGGTTGGTTGGCGTGCAGCATCATCATGCCCACATTGCCTCCTGCATGGCGGAAAATCATCTCGATGGAAAAGTGATTGGCATTGCGCTCGATGGCACCGGTTACGGCACGGATGGCGCGGTCTGGGGCGGTGAAGTGCTCTTAGCCGATTATCACGATTTCGAACGCGCCGCGCATTTTGAATACATTCCTCTGCCAGGGGGTGCTGCCGCGATTCACGAACCCTGGCGCGTGGCCCTCAGCTACCTGGTAAAGCACTACGTCAAGGATCTCAACAGTCTCGATCTGCCGTTTCTTCGCGGCATCGATGAGCGCCGTCGCGAAGTCATCCAGCAGATGATCAATCGCCAGATCCACTCGCCTCGCACTTCCAGTTGTGGCCGTCTCTTTGACGCCGTGGCCGCGCTCACCGGTATTCGCTCCACGGTGAATTACGAAGCGCAAGCTGCCATCGAACTCGAAATGGCCGCACACGATTCTACCGACCAGGGCTGCTATCCCTTCGACCTGATTCCCGAAGACACCCATTGGCAAATCGGCACGCTTTCTCTCTTTCAGTGGCTGCTTCGTGACCTGCGCCGCCAAGAGCCCGTCGCGGACATCAGTCGGCGCTTCCACGCCGGTCTCGCTGCCATATTCGTCGAACTCGCCGAGAAAATCCGCGAACAAAGCAAACGGAACCGCGTCTGCCTCAGCGGTGGCTGCTTCCATAATGTGTTGCTATTTCAACTGATGCTGGATGGTTTGCGTTCCAAATCCTTCGAAGTCTATTTCCACTCCGAAGTCCCCGCCGGCGACGGCGGTATCAGCCTAGGCCAAGCCCTAGTAGCCGCCCACCACCTGCAACCGTAGCACAGGCTTGAGCCTGTGCCCGCTTTCTGAAGCCGGCCGCAACCTGTTGAGCCTGTGCCTGTTTCCACGCCACAAAACCGTCTTGTCATCCTGAGCGACGCGGTTTTTGCGTCGCGAAGGAGCTCAACCCAAATTCATCAAAACTCTTCCGGGAGCCCTACCGAGTCGCACCAAACCGTCCAAGTTTTCAGCGTGTTCCGTACTTCCGGCTGCCCGTGATCCCCTTCCCCTCCGTCACCGTAATCGTCTGCCCCGCAGCCACATTGTTCAGCCGATCCACCTGCCCACTCGGCCAACGAATTTCAATCGCATCGGCCTGCGTATGTTTCGCCAATCCGAATGTCAACACCAATTCGCTCGCGGACATATAGCTCGATCCGCTCCGCATCATCTCCAATTGCGACTCGCCACCTGCCGTCAACTTCACCATCGACCCGATCCCGTCTCGATTCGATTTCGTTCCTACCAACTTAATCCGCAAGCTCTTCTGTTGCGCCGATTCGCCCGTCGCATCATTTTCGAACAAATAGGCTCGCCCGCCATTCGTCGACAGCAGCAAATCCAGTCGTCCATCATTATTTACATCTCCATAAGCCGCGCCCCGGCCCACACGCGGCGAATCAAATGCCGTTCCCAAACTCTTCGTCGTCTCCAGAAAATTTCCTTTGCCCAGGTTCCGAAATACGTGCGGAGGCATGGCGTACTTCACATTCGGCTGCACTTTCTGGATGTTGCTGTCAATGTGTCCATTGGCGATGAAAATGTCCGGCCAGCCATCTAGATCGTAGTCGAAAAAGAAGCACCCAAATCCCAGCGTCAACAACGTGTCCCGCCCGATTTCCGAGCGCGGCGCCTCATCCACGAATAGTCCCTTGCCTTCGTTGTGATACAGCGAAATCATTTGATTGGAGAAATTCGTAATCAGCAGGCTGAATACACCCGACCGGTCGTAATCCGCCGCGTCCACGCCCATTCCCGCTCGGGCTACGCCATCCTCGCTGAACGCCACGCCCGCCAGCACCGCCTTTTCCGTGAATGTTCCGTTCCCGTTGTTTCGATAAAGTTTGTTCGGCTGCGTGTCATTCGAAAGCAGCAAATCCGGCCAGCCGTCGTTGTCATAATCCAGCACGGCAATTCCCAAAGTCTTCGACGTAGCGTCTCCCAGCCCCGCTTTTTTGGTGGCGTCCTCAAACGTGCCGTCCCCGCGGTTGTGCCACAGCCGCACTGCCGTCCCTTTGTACGACTCTGGCGTGCAATACGATTTACTCTTCCCGTCCAGTGTGCAGTACAAATCTCCCTCGATCGACCACCGCACATAGTTCGCCACCACCAGGTCCAGCTTGCCATCCTTGTCGTAATCCACCCACGCCGCGCTGGTGCTGAACTCCTTCGGTCCCAGTAACCCGGCCTTCTGCGTCACATCCGTAAACGTGCCGTTTCCGTTGTTGTGGAACAGGTGGCTCTGCCCCATCGCGGTCACGAACAAATCGTCATATCCATCGTTGTCGTAATCGCCCACCGCCACGCCCATACCCATGATCTCGATGTCCAGCCCGGCCTTGTGCGTTACATCCGTAAACGTTCCGTCGTGATTGTTGTGATAAAGCTTCGGGGTGCTGTGTTTCGAGGGCTGCCCCGGCCAGTTCGTTCCATTCACAATGAAAATGTCGGGCCAGCCATCGTTATCGTAGTCGATGAACGCTACGCCCGGCCCCATGGTTTCCGGCAAATACTTCTTACCAAACGCGCCATTGTTATGAACGAAATGAATCCCCGCGCGTTCCGTAATGTCCCGGAACGTGATGGTCGATCCAGTCGACGTGTTCTTCGAACTCTGCGCAGGCAACGGCAGCGCGCACGCCAGCGCCAACACGAATCTCCAGCCCAATTTCACGCGCTCTCCACCTTGCCGTCGCGGCCCACTCCCAAGGCGTCGGCCACTCGATTGATGTAGTTAAACCATGAAGCAATCAGCGTAATTTGCAATATCCCTCGATCGTCAAATCCTACAGCTCGCAGCTTCTTATGGTCTTCCGGGCTGCATTGTGTCGCATCTTTCGTCAACCTCACCACGTATTCCAGCATCTCCTTGTCCTGCTCGTTGATCGGCGCGCTCCGAAAATCCTTGCGCAACGCCGCCACCATCTCGTCGTTCAAAGTTACTCTACGCAGAAACTCTGCGTGCGATTCGATTCAATAAAAACACCGGTTTGTCACCGATACCATAGTCGCGATCATTTCATGCTGGTCGCGCCGCAATGGCAAATCTGGCGACAGCATCGCTCCAAATGCCGCAAAGGAATGAAACATCACGTCGGGAAGCAAGGTGTGCGATCCCACGATGCTGTTCTCAAACCCGTGGTCCACAATCGGCACCGGCGTGGCGTATTCCACCGGGTACAACTTTCGCTCTTCCATCACCGCGTCGCGTACACGCTCGTCATCTTCCATCCGAATCGTTTTGATCCAGGTCATAGCTTCATCCTTTTGGTGCGATGCTTGGAACTCTTCATCGTCCGGCAGGGTTGTTCGTCACCGTGGCCGTTCCTACGCGTCTCGCTGCGGGCGTTTGCCCCAGCGGTACGCTGACGTGCTCGTGTATCGCCTGCCGTTCATTGTTATCGTCGGGATGAGCTTGCCGGTACGGTCCCGTCAGTGTCTGCGAAGCTTCGTCGGCCTTGAATCGCAGGTAGCGCTCCTTGTATTCTTCGGCGGTCTTGTCATTACCCAAACCCGTATAGCACAGCATCAGGTTGTAGTTCGCCTGCAGATCCTCCGGGTCAATCGCCAACGTCAACTGCAATTCTTTCACCGCATCCGCATACCGCTTTTGCAAAAACAGGATTCGCCCCAATTCGTCGTGCACTACGCGATCTTCGGGATACTGTACCAGCACTTCACGCAGAACCCCGGCCGCTTCGTCGTACTTTCCCTCTTCGCGCAGCACTTTCGCATAGAAGAAATTCGCCCGCGCCAAGTTCGGCTGCAATTCCAGCGCTTTTTCCAGCACCGCGAGCGCTCCGTCCGTATCGCCTTCTTGCACCCGCACGCGCCCCACGTTGGTCCAGCCGTCCGCATTATCGGGCGCCATCTTCGTAATCTCGCTGAACGCTTGCTCCGCGCCAGCCAAATCCCCTTGCAAAAACAGCCCAATCCCATAGTCGTTCCAGCGCGTCCAATCCTCTTTCGCCCACTCGGTTTTCGGTGTTGGCGCCACGGCCGAATGCGGCAGCACGCCCAGTGTTTTCACGTCTTCCGCTACGGTGATGATGGGCAGATTGGGAATTTCCTTTTTTACGCTGGAAACGCCCGACAAATCGCCATTAAACGCAAACTTCCGGTCGTCATAATCGGGCGTATGTTCGCCCTGTGGTTGCGAAGCTTCCGGCACTCCGCCAAATGAGAATTCCGTGTTGTACCACTGAAATTTCCGGTAATTCAGCTTCGAACGCAGCGTAATATGATTCCCCGCGTTTTCGGGGATGTGCATCCGGAAGTGCACGGTGTCCGCTGCGCCCGGCGGAATCAGGTGCACATACACCGTCGCGCGCGTCGCCCACGCATTCCTCTTATTGATCGGATTTCCGTGGGCATCAATTTGCAACGATTTGTAGAAGTGCGCTCCAGGTTCAACTGGCCCCTTGCCGTTGTCTTCCACTTTCCCGCTCCAGAAAATGGTCTGCCCTTTCTCGTCGACCGCCTGCAACTCCAGCCAAACGTCAAAGGCATCCACTGTTCCACCCGGGAAGAAATGCCCCACCTTGCGCGTCCGCACCACCACATCCACCAGCACATCATCTCCACGCCGCACCGTCGGATTCACGCGATCCAGTGGTGCGGTAATCGGCCGGGCTTCACCTGCTGGACCCGTCGGCAGTGCCGTCTCCGCCTCTTCTCCGACCGCAAACGTCGTCGAAAGCTCTTGCTTGCCCATCCCGGTCTTTCCTTCTTCCTCTTTCTTCCCGGCGGGCGAAATTGCAAAAATGTCGACGGTCACTTGCTTGTCCTGCAAAAACTGTTTCGCCGTCTCCAGTTGTGCCTCATCTTCATTCGCAAACGGCACCGCCGTGTTCGCGCCTGGAAATCGATGCGAATGCACATAGCCGTTGGTATTCCCGTCGTCATTCGAGCGCACCAACGGCATGTGGCAATCCGAGCAGACCATCGGCGTCGCCGGATAATAGAACGACCGCGCACCCTGCCCCGAAACACCACTCGCTTGCCAGTTGTCGTATTCGTTGAACCCGCGTACCCAGCGGTAATGGTTTACTGGCACATCCAGATGCACCTTGTGGCAGCCCGAGCAGAACTCGGGCACCTGGTTGCGCATAAACGGCTTCAAGAACACCCGCCGATGCGGTTCTGGATTCAATCGCACCATGAAATCGTGCAATCCCCGGATCACCGGATTCTCGCTAGCCGCCAGCGCATGCAGTTTCGGATACTCCAGGACGAAATCGCCCTGTCCCATCGTGCTTTTCACTTTCACGATGCTGTGGCACATCATGCAACTTAAGCCCGCCCGCGCTTCCGGCCGGTTCACCGTCTCTTTAATCGGCTTATCCATCAGCCCGCTGAACAGCAGCGCTGGGTCGTGGCAGCCCGCACACAACTTCGATGGCTTTACCCCCGCCACGTCCTGCATGTACTCAATGCTTTTCCGGTACCACTGGTTGTTGAAAGAAGAAAAATGATGTGCCGAGCTTTCCCACTGTTTGTAAATGTCCGCATGGCAGCGCTCGCACGCTTTCGATTGCAGGAAATATTCCGCCGGAATGTATTTGCCGTCCGTGGTCTGCGCCGAACTCGGGAAGAACTTACCCTTTGGTCCGTCGCCCTCACCATCCATCGTCGCCGGGGCAATCGGCGGATTCGTCACGCGATACGCGTTGTTCCACGCCACAGTGCGCACCCACCACGCTCCGCCTGCAATGGCTGCGGCGCCGGCGACAACCGCTGCATACCGAAATCCTCGCTGTAGTGCGTTCGCTCCCCACCAACCGCGCTCCTTCACCCTCGCACACGCCAGCAGCACCGCTCCTACGCTGCACAGCGCTATATGCGCATACAACCAGCCTTTTAACCGGTGCGGCGTCCCCAGATAAATCAGCGCCACTCCCAGCACCGCGCCCGGTGCCAGCACCACCCAGCCAAGCCGTGCCAGCCACTCTTCCTGGCTCAATCCGCGAAACAGAAACACCAACAGCCCCAAGGTCAACAACACACCCACACCCACGTGCAACAGCACCGTCACGGCATACGAAATCGTTGCGGTTGGGAAGGCGTACAGGTAAATGGCCGTAAGCGCGAGAACTAAAACGCTCAGGGAGCGCCAGCGTTTCATTCCTTATCCCCCGGTTTTGTCCCCACTCGCGCTATCCTTCGCTCAATGAAAAATGCGGCCGGGGGGTCGAGGCCCGGCCGCTAATTTGTTGGGGTGCTTCCTGAGTCGCCGAAGGACTTTGAGAAGCATTGCTAAGTTGACCCCTTTATAAGTTCTCCGCGAATCGATTACAATAGTGTGAAACTATTATCCCCTTGATTCTTCGCTAACTCCCTTGCTTTCTGTGACCTGGAAGGCTTTCCCCGTGCCCAGATTCCGGTACTCCTCGCTCCGTCCGCTGGGCCAATCGATCACCACCCGCTCAACCTTTTCGGCCTTGCCTATCCCAAACGTCACTGGCAATTCGGATTGAGACAGGTAGCTCGATCCGCTGCGTACTACTCTCGTCTCCTGTTGTCCTCCCAGGAAAATCCGCACCGTCGCGCCAATTCCATCGCGATTCGATTGCGTTCCTACCAGCTTGAACCGTACGCTGCGGTTCCCATTTCCCACATCATTCCGATACAAATACGCGCCGCCGTTGTTCGTTGTCAGCAGCACATCCAAATCTCCGTCGCGATCAAAGTCGCCCACGGCCAACCCGCGTCCCACCTTCGGCGTATCAAACCCTCCGCCCACCTCTTCAGCTATATCTTGGAATTTTCCTCCGCCCGTATTGTGAAACAGTTGCGGCGGCTGCGCGTATCCAACATTTCCACGGATATGCCGCACCGTCTCGTCAATGTGTCCGTTCGCGATCGCGATATCCTGCAGGCCGTCCAGGTCCACATCAAAAAATACGCAGCCGAAGCCCAATGTATTGCGCGATGCTGCTCCCAAGCCCGTCTGCATCGCCACATCGTCGTAACCTTTGCCCTGATACCGGTAGAGCCCAATCATCTCGTTGTCGAAATTCGTGATCACGATCCCGGGCTTCCCCGAATTTTCGAAATCCGCCACGTCCACACCCATCCCTGCCCGCGCTTTTCCATCGCTACTGAAGGCCAGCCCCGCTTCTACGGCAATGTCCTTGAATTTTCCATTGTGCAGGTTGCGATACAGCTTATTCGGCTGCGTATCGTTGGCCACCAGCAAATCAGGCCAGCCATCCTGGTCGTAATCCAGCATGGCTACACCAAGTGACTTGGAACTGCTATCGAAAATCCCGCTGCTGGCCGTTACATCTTCGAATGTCCCATTCCCTCGATTGTGGTAGAGCCAACACGTGTCTCCACGATAGGCCTCGGGAGTGCAGTACGATTTGTTTTTCCCGTCCAGGCTGCAAAACACATCGTGTTCCGCCGACCACCGCACATAATTGCACACAAACAAATCCAGAAAGCCATCGCGGTCGTAATCGAACCACACCGCGGAAGTACTCAGCCCGGTCTTTCCCTCCAGGCCGCTCGGCTTGGTTACATCTATAAAGGTCCCTTTGCCGGTATTCCGGAACAGATGGCTTTGTCCCACGCAGGTGATGAAAAGATCCGGGAAGCCGTCATTGTTGTAATCGCCGACGGCCACGCCCATCCCATACATTTCCACATCTAACCCTGCCGCCTTGGTCACGTCGGTGAAGGTTCCGTTCCGATTGTTGTGATACAGCTTCAGTGTGGTTCGCTGGCGCTTGTGTCCCGGCCAGTCCATCGAGTTCACTAGCAGAATGTCCTGCCAACCGTCCGCGTCGTAATCCAGAAACGCGCAGCCGGATCCCAGTGTCTCCGGCAACAGTTTCCCCCCGTATGCACCACTATTGTGTTGAAAGTGAATGCCTGCTGAGCCGGTCACATCGACAAATCGGAATCCGGGACCTGCGGCTGGCAGTGATCCCGGTGTCGCTCCTGCGATCAATCCTGCTGCTACTCCATTCCAGATAAACTCGCGTCGCTTCACGGAAGATTGACCAGCCCGTTGCGTATCGCGTACACCACCAGCTCCGCGGTCTTGTGGATTCCCAGCGCGTCCATGATGTTGGCCCGGTGCACCGATACCGTATTCACGCTCAATTTCAACTCGTTCGCGATCTCCTTGTTCGATTTGCCCGCGACAATGTGCTGCAGAATTTCCAGCTCTCGCTGCGTTAAGCCCGTATCCCGCTCACCTTTGAGTGTGCCTCCACGGCTGATCTGCGAATCCAGCACCGTCTTTCCGTCCGCCACGTTCTTGATCGCGCTCACTAGATCTAAATCCATCGCGTTCTTCAGCACATATCCTTTCGCGCCCGCTTCCAGCGCTTGCCGGACCAACGTGTCTTCCGAATGCATGCTCAACATCAGAATCGCCGTATCCGGCCGTTTCGCCAAAATCCGCCGGGACGCTTCGATCCCGTTAATTTGCGGCAGCGCGCAATCCATCACAATCACATTTGGCCGCAACTTTTCCGCGCATTCCACCGCCTCCAGCCCATCGCTGGCCTCGCCCACCACCTCAAATGTCGGCTCATCCTCCAGCATGCGCCGGAATCCACGGCGGACCAATGCGTGATCGTCCACCAGCAACACCTTCACCTTATTCCCCATGCAATTCCACCTTTGCCCGCGGAATCCTCAGTTTCACTAGCGTTCCCGTTCCATTCGTCGAACCCGCCGCGGCTCCCAACGCCGACACCGTCAGCGCTCCACCCAAAATCTCCGCCCGCTCACGCATCGCCACTAATCCAATTCCGGTTTGCCCTTCCGTTGGCGACAGGCCTTTCCCGTGATCCTCCACCTCCAGTTCCAGTTGTTCCGGCGCGAATCGCAAGCGAATCCATGCCTCCTTCGCGCCCGAGTGCCGGCTCACATTATTCAGCGCTTCCTGCAGCACGCGATAAATCTGCACTCCCGCATTTGTTCCTATCGCAAAAGCCTCCCCGGTTTTTTCATAGTGCAGCGCCAACCCGCTTTGCCGCTCTATCGTTGGGATATACCAATCCAACGTGCTTTCCAGTCCTGCTTCATCCAGCAACACCGGGTGCAGCGCTTGCGACAAGCTCCGAATGTTATTCAGCGTGCTCTGCGCAATCTCCTGCACTTCCTGCAGATCCCCGTGTATCGGTGAATCCGGCGGTATCTGCTTATCCGTTCGACGCAGCATCGAACCAATCGCCGTCAACACCTGCCCAAATTCATCATGCAATTCCCGTGAAATATGCCGGAGCGTCGACTCCTGCGTGGCAATCAACTTTTGCGCCAGATCGCTGCGCTGCGTGGAAAGCTCCTCCACCTTCGCAAACAACCTCCGGTTGTTCTGAATCAAGTACAAGCTGGTGATCGCGATGGTCAGCAGAATCGCCGCCAAGAAAAAATACAGCTGTCGTTGCACACGCCCATAAATCTCGGCGATTCGTTGTGCAGCCTGCTCTTCCGCTTCGTTGTTCTGGACTAGCAACCGCGAAACTGCCGAACTCAACGCCGCCTGCCTCGGCTGCAACGTATCCCGAACCTGTTCCCGCGCCGCGTTGGCGTCGTACTGCGCCAAAGTGAACATACGGTCGCTGGCATCCCAGAACTGGTTCATCGCCTGCATCATAAAGCGCCGCTGTTCGCTCGTCGGCGCGGCTTCGGAAAGTGGCTCTTCCCGCCTCAGTGCGTCATCCAAGTCCGTGTGAATGCGGTCAAATTGCGCGCTCCACGCAATCAACGGATACGGCTCGCTGGCATCCAGCATGTCCCGCATCGCCATCCCGACCGAATTCAAATCGTTTTGGATGCGCAAAAGTTGCAAAGAGTCCCGGCGATTGCGGTCCACCAACTCACTCTGCAATTTCCGCAAACCGGCAAATTGCACGGTGATATAACCCGCGTACACCAGCACCGCCAGAATCGTCACCACCAGCCCGAGATACAATCCTCGCGCCGGACCTGGTTTTCCACCCGCCTTCTTCTCCACGCTGCAAGGATATACCGCCACGCCAACCCCCACCAACTCCGCCATGCACCACTCGTCGCTGTTATACTGGCGTTCGAAGCACGTCGCATCAGCGAATCCTTCTGTGATGGTGTGATCCTGAAGGCCACGTTTTCTGTGGCACGAAGGATCTCAACCGATCGTTCAGCACCATACTCGAATTGCGTGAGTGCAAAACTGTCAAACGAACAAATGCAGACCCTAGACGTCGGCCTCATCGGTTTCGGCCTTGGTGGCCGCTGCTTCCATGCTCCCGTGATCAACGCCGTCCCCGGCCTGCGCCTCGCCGCCATCCTCCAACGTTCTGGCGATTCTGCTGCCCACCTATACCCAAACGCGCACGTCGTGCGCAGTCTCGAGGAACTCCTCGCCATTGATTCCATCCGCCTCGTCGCCCTTTCCACTCCCAATCAAACCCATTTTCCGCTGGCGCAGCGTTGCCTCGAAGCCGGCCGCCACGTCGTCGTCGACAAACCGTTCACCACCACGGTCGCCGAAGCTATCTCGCTTCTGAATCTAGCGAAACAAGAAAATCTCGTCCTCTCCGTCTACCACAATCGACGCTTCGACGCCGACTTCCAAGCCCTGCGCCAAACCATCGCCGAGGGTGCTCTCGGCCGCATCATTCGCTTCGAATCCACCTACGATCGTTTCCGCCCAACTCCCAAGCCCGGTGCCTGGCGCGAGCAACCCGGCCCCGGCAGCGGCATTCCCTTTGACCTTGCGCCGCACCTGCTAGACCAAGCCATGACCCTCCTCGGCACGCCACAATCCATTGCCGCCGACGTTCGCACCGAGCGCCACAACATTTCCACCGACGACGCCTTCGACATTTTCCTGTATTACCCGCAAGGCACCCGCGCCCTTCTTCGCGCCACCATGATGTCCGCCAACCCACGCCCTCGCCTCGTGATCCTTGGCGAGAAGGGAAGTTACCTCAAACGCGAATTCGATCCACTCGAGCCGAATCTTCGCGACGGCAAAATTCCTACCGGCCCCTCCTGGGTAGTAGAAAAAGAAGAAAATTTCGGCGAGCTCACTCTTGTTGAAAACGGCGTAACCACCACCCGCAAAATTCCCTCCACCGGCGATTGGCGTGAGTTCTACGCTAACGTCCGCGACGCCATTCTTGGCGCCGCCCCCCTGCTCATCACGCCCCAGCAAGCTCTCAACGTCATGATCGCCCTAGAACTCACCCTCGAGAGCAGCGCCAAGCGCTGCGCCATCCCATGGCGCCAAATCGCAATCTAGCCTCCTGGAGTGCGGGAGCCCAGTTCCCGCCGGTACACCCTTCGATCCCGGTCTCTCAACGCTCAGCGGCAGCCGGGCTGCCGCCGTCTCCCCATCCTTCGCCCGCCCAAATTCGTATCCACCCATCGTATAATTTCATCGAACAACAAGGAGACGCGCCCTCTCATGCACATTGAACTTGCGCCGTCCATTCTTTCCGCCAACTTCGCGGAACTCGCTTCCGACGCTCGCAAAGCCATCGACGGCGGTGGCACCGTCCTTCACCTCGACGTCATGGACGGCCACTTCGTCCCCAACCTCACCATCGGCCCTCCCGTCGTCGCCTCTCTCCGCAAGGAATTCAATGTCCCCTTCGACTGCCATCTTATGATCGAGCATCCGGACTACTTCATCCCCGAATTTGCCGAAGCCGGAGCGAATTGGATTTCCGTCCACCAGGAAGCTTGTGTCCATCTCGACCGCACCCTCCACCTCATCGCCGCGCACGGTTGCAAGCCCGGCGTCGTGCTCAATCCCTCCACTCCCGTCGAAATGCTGACCGAAGTCCTCGATCTCGTCCATCACGTCCTGGTCATGAGCGTGAATCCCGGTTTTGGCGGCCAAAAGTTCATCCCCAATTCCCTGAACAAAATTGCCGCGCTCGCCCGCATGCGCGCCGAACGCAAACTCGATTTCCGAATTGAAGTGGATGGCGGGGTGGATCTAGAGACCGTCTCCGATGTCGTCAAAGCCGGCGCCGAACTCCTCGTGGCTGGCAGCGCCATCTTCAGTCAAGGCGACATCCGCGCCAACGCTTCCAAACTCCTCGAAGCCGCCCGAGCTGCCGTCCTCACCCGCGCTTAATTGCCGCTCTGATCTTGAGTTTCTCTTTTCTTCGTAGGGGTGCCGCAAGCTGCGCCCCATCTCGGCACGATCACTGCATCCTGCCGCCGCCTGTGTAGCGGCGGGTCTTCAGACCCGCGTTTTTCTCTTCGCCTTTGTAGGGCTCGCCTTCTGAGGCGGGCCGTGGGTTTTCCTCTGCGTCTTGTCTACGTCCCAACAAAACGCGCGCCTGTCATCCTGAGCGAAGCGCCTTTTGCGCAGCGAAGGATCTCAACCGCTCTATACCACCACTGTTTGTTTGGAGAACCCACCCCATGCCCACCGCACTACCTACGCGCATCCCTACGCCGTAACCTTCTTCCGCAACCCAGCCGCCAATGCCCTCACCTGTGCACGCGTCTCTTCCAACGTTCCCGTACAGTCAACCGTCGCCGTGGCATGCTTCAACTTCTCTTCCACCGGCATCTGCGCCGCCATGCGCCTCTTCGCTTCCACCTCGCTCATCCCTCGCGCCCGCAATCGCTCCATCTGCTGCTCCGGCCGGCAAAACGCCACCACTAATCCATCCAACTTGTGCGCAATTCCTGCCTCCACCAGCAGCGCCGCCTCCACAAACCCGGCATCCCTCACGCCGCTCCGTTGCCACTCCTCGAATTGCCGAAAAACTATTTCTTCCACTCGCGGATGAATTATCTTGTTCAGCTTTGCCAACTTCGCGGGATCCGCAAACACCAGTGCGCCCAACTTCGCACGGTCTATTTTCCCCGACGCGTCTGCCAAATTCTCGCCAAACTCCCGCAACACTTCGTCATGCGCCGCCTGTCCCGGCTCCAACAGCTTGTGCGCCACCGCGTCTGCTTCCAGCACAGGAAATCCCATCTCGCGCAGCATCGCTGCCACTGCGCTCTTCCCGCTGGCAATCCCGCCGGTCAGCCCCATTTTCAGCATCTTAGTTGTTTCACTAAGGAAAACTTCGCGACTACCCCGCTACCACCGAGCTCTTCCCCCGACGCAACTTCGCCGCCTTCACCGTATTGCTCATCAACATCGTGATCGTCATCGGGCCCACTCCCCCCGGCACCGGTGAAATCGCTCCCGCCGTGAACACCGCATCCGGATGCACATCGCCGATCAACACATTCCCCTTTGCGCGAAATTTTTCCAGTCGCGCCGGAAAATTCTTCAGCAGTTTCTCCGCCTCTCCCGCGTCCGTCACCTTATTCGTTCCCACGTCAATCACCACTGCGCCTGGCTTGATCCAATCTGCCTGCACATATCCGGCTTTTCCCATCGCTGCCACGACAATATCCCCGCGCCGCACCACCTCGGCTAGTTCCTTTGTCTTCGAATGACAGATCGTCACCGTCGCATTCGCATGCATCAGCAACAACGCCATCGGCTTTCCCACAATGTCGCTGCGTCCCAGCACCACTGCGTTTGCGCCCTCCATCGGAATCTTGTATCGCCGCAGCATTTCCATGCAACCCGCCGGTGTGCACGCCACCAGTCCCGGCCGGTTGCTCACTAATCTCCCCAGGCTCACCGGGTGAAACCCGTCCACGTCCTTGGCCGGATCCACTGCCTCCAGCACCCGCTTCGAATCCACCTGGCCCGGCAGCGGCAGCTGCACCAGAATCCCATCCACACTATCATCCGCGTTCAAATCTCGAATCAGCTGCAGCAGGTACTCCGTCGAGACATTCGCCAACGGCTTGTGCAGCCAACTGGCCATGCCCAACTGCTCGCACGCCGCGATCTTGCTCTTCACATAGAGCTGCGATGCTGGATTTTCTCCCACCAACACGGCCGCCAGTCCTGGGCGGATTCCGTGCGCGGCAAGCTTGGTAATCTCATGCTTCAGCTCGCCAAAAATGTCATCGCGAATTATCGTTCCATCTAAACTTTGTGCGGACATGCTGAGAGAATAGCACACGCCAGCCGCCTCTCGGCCTCATCCGACTTAGCCCCGCACTTCCCGCGCAATGCGCACTATCGCCGCCAGGCTCCTCTCCACATCCTCATCCGTAGTGGCCCACGAAGACACGCTGACACGCATCGCCGTTTTGCCCTTCCACTCGGTTCCCCCACACCAACACGTTCCGTCTTCCTGCACCCGGCGGATCACCTCGCGCGTCTTTTCTGCGGAACCAAACGACACCAAAACCTGATTAATCACCACGTCATTCAATATCTCGTATCCCGCTGCGCGCAGGCCCTCCGCAATTCGTTGGGCGTAGCCGCAGGTGCGTTCGATAAGTTCCGCCAGCCCCTGCCTTCCCAACGATTTCAGTCCAGCCCACAATTCCACCGCCCGCGCCCTCCGGGAAGCCTCGGGGACGTGACTCGCCGGCTCGCGTTCGGAACCAACTTGAAGATACGCGGCACTGGCGGTCATCGCCGCCCGCAGAGCGCCGCCGTCGCGCACCACGGTAATGCCGCAGTCATAGTTCACGTTCGGCCATTTGTGCGCGTCGGTGGCCCACGAATCCGCCTGTTCGAATCCTGATACCAAGTGCCGGTACTTCGGCGAAGCCGCAGCCCACAGCCCGAACGCTCCGTCGACATGCACCCACGCTTCGTTCTCGTGAGCCCAATGGCAAAGTTCCCTGGCAGGATCGAATGCGCCGGTATTCACATTGCCCGCCTGAATGCAAACTAGTGCACTTTTCTTCAGCCTCGGAAGGTGGTCTGCCCGCATTCGCCCCTGATTATCTGTGGGAATGCGCGTCACTCTGTTCTTTCCAAATCCGCCGAGGCTCAAGGCCTTCAGAACCGACGCGTGCACCTCCTCGCCAACGATTACTTCAATGGGCGGCGCCCCAAACATACCGTCATCCTCGACGTTCCATCCTTCGCGTGCCAACAGCGCGTGCCTGGCAGCACAGAGTGCCGTGAAATTGGCCATGGTTGCGCCGGTCACGATGCTGCCCTCGCATCTCTCAGGCAGGCCAAAAATTCCGCAAATCCAGCGCAGCACAACTTCTTCAATCTCGGCCACCACGGGCGACATCACCCGCAATGCGGGATTCTGGTCCCAGGTGTTGACCAACCGGCTCGCCGCCAAGGCCGCCGGCAACGTTCCCCCAATCACAAATCCGAAATAGCGGCCACCCGTTGTTGCCACTGTCGCGGGCGACCCAACCTCATCCAGCAGGCGAATGATGGTCGTTGCTTCGCAAGGCAGTTCCGGAAATGGTTCTCGAAACTGAGCCAACGCGGCCAGCGCCGCTTCACTCGGATAAACTCGCCTTTGCTTCACGCCTTGCAGGTAGATGCGCGACCGTTCCTCGGCCGTCTCCAGCGCCTCCCCGAGGAAATGGCGGCTGCTCGTTTTCGTTTGCGTCATGATGTGCTCCTGCAGGGGCAAACCCGCATCTCTCCCCACCTGGCTTGCCTGGCTAGGCGTCAGGTCTAGACAATACGAGTTCGCTCGCACCTGCGAAACAGCCGCATTGTCTGCTGCCAATATGGGCTGGCTTTGCTGGCCATGCGTTGTCATTGGTGGTTTACTTCTGCTCCAGGAAGAATCGCCTATAATGCGGGGATGCCAATGACTCGTTACGCCCTGCAATTTCTTGTTTTGCTAGGTCTTGCTGTGTTTCCTCTTGAGGCGCAAAATTCGCCTGCTCCCTCCCAAACGCAACTGCCCAACGCCAAGCTGCTGGGTCAAGTTCCCGGTGAGCCTCGCCGCATCAACAATTTCCCCACGGCAGCCGCCGTTTCTCCCGATGCCCACTACGCCGTGTTCCTCCACAGCGGCTACGGCGCGTACACTTCCGATCGCAAACAGTCGCTTACCGTTCTCAACCTTGAAACCAACTCCCTTCGGGATTTTCCGGATGCTCGTCTCGGCCACAATTCCAAGCAAACTTATTTCCTGGGCTTGGCCTTCAGCGTCGACGGCAAACACCTCTACGCCTCCATGGCCTCACTCACTGATCCCCTTGGGAAAGAGCAGGGAAGTACCGGCAATGGCATCGCCGTTTACTCTTTTGATGACGGCGAAATCCGTCCCGAACGCTTTCTGCCCATCGCGCCGCGCACGAGTATCCCTCACGGCAAAGTGCGTCGCGACGAATTCAAAGACGTCACCTATCCCGCGGGTTTAAGCGCTGGCATCAGCGACGGCGTCGAGCGCCTTCTCATCGCCTCCAACAGTTCCGACGAGGCCATCTTGATGGATACCTCGGATGGTAAGATCGTTCACCGCTTCGACCTCTCAGCCTTTCATCGCATCCCCGCCTCCTTGCCCTATACCACCGTCATCACCTCCGATGGCAAGCGCGGCTTCGTTTCCCTTTGGAATGCTTCCTCGGTCGCTGAGCTCAATCTCCAGAACGGAACCGTTCGCCGCTTTATCCCATTGCACAAGCCCGCCACGCCCCTTGAAGGCGGCTCTCATCCCACCGCCTTGCTTCTTTCCCGCGACAATTCGCGCCTCTTCGTAGCGCTCACGAATCGTGACGAAATTGATGTTCTCGACACCAGCAACGCCAAATCTCTCTACGCCTTTTCCACCAAGCTGCCTAACCAGACCTTCGGCGGCAGCGATCCCGAGTCCCTCGCCTTGTCTGCCGATGAAAACACGCTCTTCTCTGCCAACTCCATTTCTGACTCTGTGGCCGTTTTTGATCTGTCGAGTCCGCGCTCCGGCGAACCGCTGCGCGCCATTGGTTTCATCCCCACGGACTGGTATCCCACGGTAGTAGCGGCAACCGGCACCGACCTGCTCATCGCCAGCGCCAAAGGTCGCGGCTCCGGACCCAACCCGGTTCCCATCGGTACCCGCGCCGGCCATGCCGATTATCCCTACAACCCCGCCATGACCAACGGCTCACTCGCGCGCATTCCGCTCAGTTCGCTCAAGGACCATCTCGCCGCTTGGACCGATCTCACCGTCAAAACCAATGCCGCGCAAGGCAACACCGATCGTATTCCCTTTGCCACTGGCGAAAATAAAATCCGTCATGTGATTTACATCATCAAGGAGAATCGCACCTACGATCAGGTCTTCGGCGATCTTTCCGAAGCGAATGGTGATCCCCACCTCGTCATGTATGGGGAAGACATCACCCCCAATCAGCACAAACTCGCTCGCCAGTTCGGCATTCTCGATAATTTCTACGACAGCGGTGACGTCTCCGGCGACGGCCACATCTGGTCCACCTCCGCGTCCATCTCCGATTACGTCGAGAAAACTTGGGTCATCGGCTATCGCGGCAATGAGCACACCTACGATTCCGAAGGCGAATTTCTCGCCGGTAACGCGGCAGAGGACGATCTACCTTATGCCGGCGAGCCCACCGGCGGCTTTCTCTGGCAGAATTTTGCCAAGCACAGCATCTCCTATCGCCATTACGGCGAGTTCGTTCTTTCCACTTGGTGCGCCACCCTGATGAAGCCCAAGCTCCCGACGAGCGGTCCGCCGCCCGTTCCCGGTGTCAGCTGCACCCGCGCGGTCATCAAGCAAGGCGAGCCCCTGGACAAAAACGTTGGCGATCCTCGTGGCGGCCCCAGCCCTTATCCTTGGGACATTCCCGTGCTTGCCAAGAACACCGCCTCGCAAGTCGAACTCCGTGGCCATTTCGATCCGCTGTTTCCGGATTTCGCCACCTTGTATCCCGATCAGCTCCGCGCCGATGAATTCTTGAACGAGTTCAACGCTTTCGTCGCTGCGCGCAATTCCGGCAACGACACTTTTCCCCAATTCATCCTCCTGCGTTTGCCCAACGATCACACCGCCGGAGGCGCGAAAGGCCGTCCGCGCCCCACCGCTTCCGTTGCCGACAATGATCTAGCCGTAGGCCGGGTCGTCGACGCCGTCTCCCACAGCCCTTACTGGGATGACACCGCGATCCTGATCCTCGAAGACGATGCCCAGGACGGTCCCGACCACGTCGATTCCCACCGCAGCATCGCTCTGGTCATCAGCAAATACGCTCCTCTGCCCCAACCCAAGCCCTTCGTCGATCACACCTTCTACACCACCATTAACATGATCCGCACTCTCGAAGCCCTGCTCGGCGCTCCGCCAATGAACGCCAATGACTCGCGCGCTGCGGTCATGCCGCTCTTCAGCGGTCCCGGCACGCAGTCCCCGTTTACCGCCGATTATCGCAATCGCGACAACGGCCTCCTCTACCAAACCAATACCAACGAATGGAAAGCGGCAAAGAATCTCGACTTCAGCCACGCCGACGCCGCCGACAACGTCGTCCTCAACAAATTCCTCTGGCAAGACCGCATGGGCGCCACGCCAGAACCACAACCCCAGCACAACGTCTTTCCCTCGTCTCGCTAAGACTCACGCACCGCGCGGCCTTTCTTCGTAGGGGCGCAGCACCGTTTACCCTGAGCCTCGAAGGGCTGCGCCCCATGTGCGCAACATCCCTGTCCTGAAGTGCGCCGTTCCCGGTGCCCCACAGGCCGCTTTTTCATGTGGGGTTTAATCGACAAATTAGGCCTTTCATTGTCCTAAATGAATAAACAGCGATGTGTCATCCTGAGCGCAGCGAAGGATCTCAACCTCAAAATATATCTCGACCTTAACCAACAGAGCAGCCCCTACCCTTTATGCATTCTTACTGCACTTCGAACGCCCTCGACCGCAACGTTGTTTTTTCCCCCGCGCCATTCTCCGCCTGCACTTCCATCACATATTCCCCCGGCGCCAATCCTGCAATGGTTATTTCCGCCGCAATCGGCATTACGTGATTCGCGCCGCGGCTCCTTGCCTCCACGGTTTGCCAGCCTGTATCCATCTTCACGTTCGTACTTCTCGCCTCTCGTACTCGCAAACGAAAACTCGCTTTGTTTGCGGCTGTTCCGTAGATTTCGAAATACGCCACCAACCGCTGCCTTGACTCGAACCGCACGTCCCCTGCGGGATCGAACTCCAGCCCGCTGCTGACCAGCGGCACAAATTTGGGTGCTCCCTCGGCGGCCTGCGCTCCCTCCAGTACAGCGTGAAAGCGTTTGCACAGCAGAACATCCCCCAGCCCCAAATGCCCGGGATGAACCCCATCCACCACTAAGTTCAGTTCCTTTTTCCCGAATCTCTCTCCATCCGTTACCACGATTTCCAGCTTGTAAGCCCCTGCACCCAGTTCCATCTGGGTTTCATAACGGCTGGGGATCGCAGCGGCCTCCCACTTGGCTAAGAAGGCGCGATCGGGCGGCAACGGCCCGCGATAAAAATTCCACGGCACCGTACTGGTCATATCGCTGAAGCGCACCACAATATTTCCATTCCTGTCGCGAACCACGCCCAGCACCGCCACCGTCGCGTACAAATTCACCTTCTGCCATTTCCGTTTCAACGCACTCGGCGGGAACTCCACCGCCACATCCACTCGGCTCTTTTCTGCATCTCCCAAAAGCCAGCCCGCTTGTGCCGCAACGGGAATATCTCCTTCTCCGTCGGAATTGGCGAACTCCTCCATGCGCTGTCCCAGTTTCGTTCCACCCAGGGGATCCGTCAGCGGATGCTTCGTATTACAGTACTCATCGCGCGCATACACGGTCGCGTGCCGCCGTTTCACTTGCACCTGAATCCGGTGACACGACCCACCCGACGACAGTGCCGGTGTATACGAGACCAGGTAAGTTGCAATGGGCGAAAGGGTCGGCCCGCCCTCCTGTGGCCAAAGATCCGCGCTGGCCCATACTCCACGCGGTGTATACGAATTCTCTATATGGTGGGAAAAATTGTCCTGCACATCCCGCACCCGCGGTAGCTCCAGCGCCACATGGTCGACATGCTGTGCAACTCCGTCTTCCATTACCCGAAAATCCCGGGTCGCTAAACTGGTGATCTCTTCGTCTAATTCTTCGCGGCGGTTCCCGTTCCAACCTCGATGCGTTCGATCCAGCACCACCACCGGCACCATCACCTCTGATGCCTCCACTCGAATCGCAAACGGGCTTTCCGCCTGCGCGCCCGCGGTCCCACCGCAGGCCCCGTAAACGAATACGCCCCAACATAGGGCTACCCATGTTCCCCAGCTCCGGTACCCCATCCGCCCTCTCCGACAAGAGGATCGCGGCCCTGGCCGCGCAATTTGGGCCCGAACGGTAGATGTCCCTCACCCGCCATGTGTTTCGCTCTTAGCGCCAGAAAAGACAAAAACGCCCGGGCTCCCTCACCCAGCGTTCGGAGGTCGAAGCTTCAGAGTTTGAGAACCCGAGCTTTTCGTCAAGGCACGGCTTTCAGCCGTGCCGTAACCAGTGCTGAATCACTCCGGCTTCAGCCGCGGAGGGCTTATTTGTCAGTTCGGCCGCTCCCCCGCGAAATTACGCGATTCCCAACTCCGCGTTCAGGAATCCCACGATATGTTTCCAAAGCAAGTAGTACAGAACCGCTCCGACGACCAAGTTGACCGGCAGTGCCATCAATACCACGCGTGGGATTTCAAAACTCAAAACCCGCGTCAACAAATAACCCAAAGGCGCAATCAGGAGCACCAGGATTGCTCCAAACAGCCCTAGCGAAATCTTCCTCCGTTGCCGTAATTTCAGGTACAACACATTCCACAGCCCCCATAGGTTCGGCACCATTGCCATTGGGAACACAATCATGCGTTCGATCGGCACCGGGATGTTCACCACGTATCGCCAGATCGTGTAGCCCGACATCGCCACCAGCAGAAACACCGTCGGTGTCGCGATCCCCGCCAAATACGCCCGCAAATACGGATGCTTGTTCATTATTCCTCCTTCACAGGTGATACAGCAGCGCCGGAATCGCCCCCGGAAATAGCAGCGTCAGCGCGCTGGCCGCCGCCAGCAGCGCCCAATCCCACCACGGCACGCGCATCTCCCGCTGGCTCAGCCGTTCCTGCATCTCCAGCCAAAGGTCTCGCCGCAATTCTTCGTTCTGCGGCGGATACGCCTCCTTCAACAGACTCTTGATCTTTTCCAACTCCTGCTCGCTCATGCCTGCACTCCCACTTTCGTCAATTCCTTCCGCAATACTCTCACTCCGCGAAACACCCGCAGCTTCGCCGCCGCCGTCGAAATCCCCAGCGCCTTCCCCACTTCCTCGTACGGCTCTTCTTCCACCAGCGCCAGCAGCACCGCTGCCCGTACCTGGGGCGATAACTGGCCCATCGCCGCAAAAATCAGCCGCCGCAATTCGTTCTGTTCCGCCGCCACGGGCGTTCTCCGCGCCGGCAACTCTTCCGGCAACTCCACTTCCGGCCGCGCCCGCCGCAGATAGTCCAGCGCCGCATTCGTTGCTATCCGCCGCATCCACCCGCAAAAATTCCCCTTCTTCGCGTCAAAACGTGCCCGCGCCAGGTGCATTTTCCAAAACGTTTCCACGGTCAACTCCTCCGCCACCGCCGCATTCCTCACAATCCTCACGATCCACCGGAACACCATTCCCTGATGCTGCCGGAACAGGCTTTCGAACGCCTCCGCATCCCCCGCCGCAAATCGTTCCAGCACCTCCACTAGTACACCCTCCACTTACCCTTACTCCCCCCACTCGCCAAACGTTACATCCTTTCCTCACCCACTTAGGCCTAGTCGTCAATGGTTGCTGCAAACAAACCCAATCCACGGTCATGCTTCAGGTTTTGTAGCGGCTGCGTTCCGAGGCGGCCCGAATTGCATTTGCCTCCAACAATGCGTTGCCCAAAACAAAAAAACGCCCGGGCTCGTCACCCGGGCGTCTCCTGAAACTGAAAACTGTCGACTGGCAGCTGTAGGCTACAAACTCACGGCCCCCAACTCCCAACCGCCTCTAATAAATATCGTACATCACGGTGCTGTAAACACGTAACTTACGAAAAAGAAAAACCAACAAAATGGCACAAACTGCAAAATGGCCACGCGGTAGACCATCTTTAGGCCACGAGCCATGAGCGGAAGTATTCGGATTTGGCCCGCGTTTATTTTGATTTTTTTCGGCGCTATGGCCTGACGGTCCCACGGTTAGAAGCAGGAAAAAAGATTGCTGCCCCAATTGTTTAGACCAAGATTGGGCGAATGTGATGGTTGATCCACTCGAGAATTGGTCCAAAACGGAACTTCCCTGTCGAGATAGATTGCACCATGAATTCGTATGCCGCCAGCGGTTGCACCTCGAGGTCATATCCGTTGACCAGCAGAAAGGTGTGCGCCGCCGCAAAAGCCACGCGCTTGTTACCATCGAGAAACGCGTGGTTGTTGGCGAGCGATTCCATCAGCGCGGCGGCTTCTTCGGCGATAGTGTTGTAGTATCCGATTTGCGGGCGGAAAACGGCGGATTCCAGTAGCGCTATATCCCGAATTCCCTGGAGGCCTCCATAATTTTCGATTTGCCGGCTATGGATCTGCAGAACTTCGCCCACGGTCAGGTAGACCCGTTCGGCCATTTACTCTGCCAACTTGCGATATAGCTCCCGGAATTTCTCGTTGGAGCGACGGAACGCTTCCATCACTTCCGGGCGCACTGTACGCTGAGAGGGAACTACGTTATGAATGTAATGAGCGATGGCTTTCTCTAGCAGGAATCGCTGCGATTGTCCGTTTTCTTTGGCGACCGCCACGAATTCCTTGTAGAGCTTTGCGTCGATGGCTGGACCAATCTTGATTGTTCCCCGGTTGGCCATACTGCACCCCCAACCGTGATCATAGATCCGCCTTTCAAGATCTGTCAAGATAAATCTAGATTTAACTAGAAAGTCGTTCCGGGCCTCAAGCAACTATCTATGTCCTCAGTCATATAGCGCCACACTTCATAAACATCGTACTGCCTGCAGCAGCGGCTTTCCCCGCGCCCACCACGGAACACACTGCCGCTAAACACAAAAACGCCCGGGCTCCTGACCCGGGCGTCCCCCAAACTGAAAACTGACCACTGAAAACTGTAAACTGTCGACTGTAGGCTGCCGGCTACAAACTCCCGACTCCCAACTCCCGACCGCCGCTAATAAATATCGTACTGCTCCCAATGCAGCGTCGCATCCGACTGGATAATCACATGCTTGTGCGCGTTCTGCTCGAGCTCGTCGATCAAAATCGACTCCCTCGTCTTCAGCGCCTTCGCAATTTCCGGATGCACCCGCAACGTCAGGTTCGGCCCTTCGTGTTCCGCCGCAGTCGCCATCTTCCGCGCCTCGGCCTGGATCTCGTAGCACAGTGTCGGGATCGACTTCACCATGCCCGACCCCGTGCAATACGGGCACGGCTGGCACAACACGCGTTCCAGCGCCTGTTTCGTGCGCTTGCGCGTAATGCATACCAGACCGAACTCGTTGAATGAAAGTGCCTTCGACGGCGCCTTGTCCTGCTCCAGCGCCATCTGCAACGCCGACAGCACTTTTTCCCGGTTCCGCCGCTCTTCCATATCGATGAAGTCCACCACGATAATTCCGCCGAGGTCGCGCAGCCGGATTTGCCGCACGATTTCCTTCACCGCTTCCAGGTTGGTCTTGACGATCGTGTCCTCCAGCCGCGTGGACCCTTTACCCACGAACTTGCCGGTATTCACGTCGATGGCCACTAACGCCTCGGTGTGATTGATCACGATATATCCGCCGGACTTCAGCCACACTTTGGCGCGCAATGCCTTATCGAGTTCGTGTTGGATCCCGAACTCTTCGAAGATCGGCTGTTCCTTCGTGTACAGCTTGACCTTGCTCACCAGTTTCGGCTGGAAGCGGCTGACGAACTCCACCACTTTGCCGTACTCTTCTTCGCTGTCGATCCAGATCCCGGTGAAATCATCGCTCACGTAATCGCGCAGAATCCGTTCCACCAGGTTCAGGTCGCGATGCAGCAACGCCGGAGCCTTCCGTTCCTCGTGCTTCTGCTTGATCTCGTTCCAGGTCTTGCCCAGGAACTCGATGTCCGTCCGGATTTCGTCGTCTGTAGCTCCGCCCGCTGCTGTCCGTACGATGAACCCGCCCGGGTAGCTACCGCGTGCTTCGCCCACCAATCGCCGCAACCGCGAACGATTCTCCGCGCTCGCAATCTTCCGCGAAACTCCAATGTGGTCGATCGTCGGCATGTACACCAGAAAACGTCCCGGCAACGCCACGTGGCTGGTAATCCGCGCGCCCTTCTTGCCCAGTGGCTCCTTGGCGATTTGCACCACCACGTCCTGACCGGCCTTCAACATCTCCGAAATCAGTTGCGGTCTGCGCTGCGGCGCGTGTCCTCCGTGGTGTCCGCGATGATGACCACCACTGCCTCCACCACCACGCCGGTCAAACCGTCCGCGCCCGCCGCGGTCTCCCCGGCGGTCGAACCGTCCCCGTCCTCCACGGTCCCGCCCGCCGCGATGTGGCCGCTGGAAACGGGAACGCGGATCGCTCCCGACGCGTGCGGAATCCCGGCGCACAAACTCCTCGCGCGGCGCATTCGCGTCCCGTGGGCTGCGCGTCTCTCCTGGCAGCAGCACGACATCCTCTTCCACGATTGATTCGCGCACCACCCCTTCGCCCGCCGCGGCGGCCGCAGCAATCGTCTCGGCCTCCACGTGCTGAAGTGCCTCGTCGTGCGCCAGATCCGCTCGCTCGGCTTCGCTCAAGCCCGCGTGCCTTTCTTCGGCCTCTTCTTCTGCGGACTCACTCGCCCCACCCATCGGGCTCTCTGCTTCGTGAAGTTCCTCGTGGTGTTCTTCGTGCAATTCTTCGTGCAATTCCTCGTGCAATTCCTCGTGGAGTTCTTCCTCTTCCGCGATTTCCTCAGAAAGCCCTTCTTCCTCCTCGGCTTCCTCTTCGTCAAATTCCGGCCCACCTGCCAATGTGTCCGCATCGGCTCGCGCCTGTGTCTCTTCATGCTTCGCTTCCACCAGCCGCGCCGACAATGCCGTCAAGTCCTCATCACTCAAGCCTACGGTACCGTTTCGATGCGGTTCCGTATGCATTTCTTCATGTTCTTCCGCTACATGCGATTCCGCTTCCGCCGCCTCTGCGCCTGCTTCCTCGCCGTGCTCCTCCCCGGCTGCTTCGCCCGCAGGCTCGTTATCCGCCAACACCCAGTGCGGCAAACTTCCCGTAAATCTCCGCGGCCCGCCGCCGGATGGCTGTGTGCCAAATGCCGGTCGTGCGATGGGCTGTTCGAAATTTGGCTGCCGCTCTTCCGGCTCCGCCGCCGGCTCTGGCGCTACCTGCTGTGGCCGTCCGCGATACTTTGCCAGCGACTCGCCCGGCAGCACAATGTCGTCCTCGCGCGATTCCACGGGTCCCGACGGTCCAGGACCGCGATCAACACGATCGCCCGAACGTCGGTTATCGTAGCCGCCCCGTTCTCCTTGCGGCGACGCGTACTTCGATGGCGGCAGATTCCGTCCCCCTTGATGCCGGCCGCGGTCTCCTCCGCCACGCCGTCTTCCCCAGCGTCCCCGTCGGCCGCCCCGTCCACGATCCCCACGATCGCCCCGGTCATGCCCTTGCCGATCGCCGCGGTCGTGTCCCTGTCCACCACCCACTCGGGGCGGATAATTCCGCGTCGGATTGTAGTTGGGTGAAAAATTCTGCGGTGCGGAAGCGTTGGATTCCGGCTGGCGCTCGTCCAATTCTACAACCTCTTGACCCTCGCCCGCAGTTTCTTCCGCGTGGCGGCTCTCTGAGCCGTGCTCGGCGCCCTGCAGTTCCTCGCCACCATGCCCTTCGGGAGCCTGAGGTTCATCGAGGTGCAAAATCTCCTCGCGCACCCCGCCTGCTCCAGACAGACTTTCCCCCGGCAGCACTTCGATGGACGCCCCTGCGCCCCGTGCCATCGGTGCGCTCGCTACCGGCGCGTCCCCATGGCCGTGGTCGTAGTCCTCCAGATTTTCGAACACGTCGCTGACATACAGGAAGGCGTCCCCATCCAGGCCGATGTCCACGAAGGCGGACTGCATCCCCGGCAGGACTCTCGTGACTTTCCCTTTGTAGATGCTACCGACGAGCGCAAACTCTTTCTCGCGCTCGATGTAGATCTCGACTAACTGTCCTTCTTCCAAAATGGCGACACGTCGCTCGTGCGACGACGCCGATATGACCAATTCTTTTGACATGAAAACTCCTTGGGATGCACCGCCGCCTGTACCTCTCCGTACGAGGCCCAAGGCAAGGCGCCGTCCCGAGCCTTTTCGGGACACGCTGGCCACACCAATCGTTTTGTTGTTGCGGCGTTGCGTTCGAAGCCGGAGGGAGCGGCCGCGTTGCGGCCCTCATACTTCCTTAACCTCTTGCCTTCGAGGCTTCTCCGTTGCCGGGTCGCTCCCGGGGTAACGGCGAACGTTGCTATCCTCACTCTTAGAAATCCTTTTTTTCGACTGGCGAACCTGCTTCAAAGGTCCGCCCTTCCGGCGCAGCCTCCCTGAAAGAGGTTATGCGCTCGGCTTGGCTCTTGTTCAGTTGACGAATCGGCGCAGCCGGACATTCATCACTAATCCAATCGCCAGAAACACGAACAATGTGGCCGATCCTCCGTAGCTCATCAGTGGCAATGGAATGCCTGTCACCGGCATTGCCCCAATGACCATGGCCACATTCACCAAAACGTGAAACCCTAACGCCGCTGCTACGCCCATGACCAGAAACATTCCCGCGCGATCCTTCGCCCGCTGGGCATTCTGCACCAAGCGTAACAACAACGCCATGTACAGCCCCAAAGCAACCAGCACGCCTTTGAATCCCTGTTCTTCCGCCCACGCCGACATAATAAAATCGGAATACCGCACCGGAATGTAACCCAGTTGATTCTGCGTGCCGTTACCGAATCCTTTTCCCCAGAATCCGCCTGACCCTACCGCTATCTTCGATTGCAACACCTGATAGCCGGACCCCTTGGCGTCTTCTTCGGGGTGCCTAAACGACGTTACTCTTTCCTTCTGATACGGTTTCAGGAAATGCCACCCCACGGGCAGCATTAATACTCCTATCACCACAATCACTGCTGCATGCTTCCACTGCAGCCCCGCCAAAAACGCTCCTACAATCAGCATGGGCATTAAAACGAGGGCGGTGCCCAGGTCGGGCTGCTTCAGAATCAATGCTAGCGGTAAGCCTACCAGAAGCCCCGCTTTAATCAAGTCCTGCAGGCTCAGCTCATCTGTGCGTACTTCCGCAAAGAAGCGAGCCAACACTATGATTATAATCAATTTGACGAATTCTGACACCTGAAAGAATTCTCCCAGCACCGGGATCCACCGTTTCGCCCCAAACCGCGTATGCCCCACCAGGAGTACCGCCACCAGCGCCGCCAACGCCGCGATGTACAGCCACGGCGCTTGGTCCATGATCACGTGATAATCCAACCGCGACAACACGAACATCAACACGAATCCGATCACCAGCCAGCGCACCTGCTTCATGTGCATCCCTGCCAGTGCGCTTCCGTGTGTCGCCGAATAAATCTCGATTACGCCCAGCGCACAGATTGCCGTCATGATCGCCAGCAACCACCAGTCGTAATCTCGTGCCCCCGGTGCGTCCTTCATTCCTTCTTCCCTCGCCGCAAACTACAGACCCCCGACTACCGACTCCAGACGTTATTCACTTCTTGCTTCCTGATCTCTGGTCACTGCTCTCTGGTCACTACTCTTCCTTCTTCTTCTCGCTCACGGCCACAACCGCATCCGCCTCTTCCGGCTTTACCGCCACCTTGGGCGCTTCCGCCGCCGCGGCTGGCTTCGTTTCCGTCTTCTGCAAATGCTGCGCCGGCTGATTTTCCGCGGTCACCTGTCCTTGCGTCTTCTTGTTTTTCTTGTCGTAGTACGCCTTCACTATATCGCGCACCACCGGGCCCGCCGCCTGCCCTCCGTGTTGCGCCGTATCCTGTACCACCGCCGCCACTACAATTTCTGGATTCCGCCGCGGCGCATATCCCACGAACCATCCGTCGTTCTTGCCTTTTCCCAATCCCATGCGGCTCGCCGCCGCGTAGCTCATCATCTGTGCGCTGCCGGATTTCCCGCAGAATTCAATTCCTTGCAACTTGATCCCATTCCCTGTCCCGCCCGGCTCATTGATCACGCCGTACATCCCTTGGGTAACCTGTTCCACAGTGTTCTCTGACAAATCCACGTGCATCTCGCCAACGTTCTTCGCATCTTTCAGCAGATGTGGTTGTTTGAAGTCCCCTCCGGAAGCGATGCCTCCAATTACGTAGGCCACCTGGATCGGCGTAACCATCACGGAGCCTTGTCCAATCGCCACCGAAATCGTCGATCCCGGATACCACTTGTGGTGGTATACCCGCTGCACCCACTCTTCCGATGGCACCAGCCCAGGCTCCTCCGATGGCAAATCGATCCCGGTTTTTGCTCCCAGGCCTAGCATTTTCGCGTATTTCGCGATGGTATCAATCCCCATGTGCATGCCCACGTTATAGAAGAAAACGTCGCACGATCGGACAATTGCCTCGTGCAATCCGATCGAACCGTGACTGCCTTTCCCATACACCCAGCATTTGTGCATCTGCCCATAGAAAACACCATAACCGGCGCAAAACGCCGTAAAGTTCGGCGGTGGCACCTTCGATTCCAGCATCGCCGTCGCCATGATGATTTTGAACACGGACCCAGGTGGCAGTTGCGCTTGCGTTACGCGATCCAACAGCGGGTGCGCCGGATCGGCGTTCAATCTTTGCCATTCTTCTTTCGAAATTCTCACCGCGAAGTCATTCGGATCTGGTGCCGGATGACTCGCAAATGCCAACACTTCCCCGGTTCGTGGATCCAGCGCGACCACCGCCCCTTGCTTGTCGCCCAGTCCCGCCTCCGCCACCTGCTGCAAGTCGTAGTCAATCGTCAGCTGTATCTGTTTCCCGGGAATGGCCTCCTGCTGATCCAGATGCCCCATTTCTTTTCCGACGCTGTTCACAATCACCCGCCGCATCCCGTCCGTTCCTACCAGCAGGTCGTTATATTCCCGCTCCAATCCGCTTTTGCCCGCAATGTCTCCAGGCCGCAGTTTCCCGTTGCTGGAAAGAATCTGTTCCTCGCTCACTTCCCCCACATATCCGCTCGCGTGCGCCATGAAACCGCCGGGCAAATACCGCCGGCGTTGCACCATTAGCATTTCCAGGATCGGAATGTCCGCGCGATGCGATTCAATGAAGGCCACGTCCGCTGGCGTCGCTTCCGGCTTAATCACGATCGGCTGAAACGCGGGCAAGCTCTTCGCGTTGTTCAGTTGTTCCTTCACATCATCCAAAGACAAGCCCAAACCATCCGCTATTGCTGGAAGATTCTTGTCCACCACCGCCTGGTCGTCTCGCAACAACAGCACGCTGAACGACGGATAGTTGTCCACCAGCACGCGTCCATCGCGGTCCAACATCCGTCCGCGCGGCGCGATAATCGGAATCGAGCGCACACGATTGCGCTCCGCCATCTGTCCATATTTGTCGGAATCGATGAGTTGTAGTTTCCAGAAGCCCAGTAGCAGCAGCGCGATCATTCCCACGATTACGTAGGACACCGCCGCCAACCTCTCCTGCGGCAATCGATTATCGTTGCGAAACCAGTACGACACGAAGGACCTATGCGCAGGCTCTCAGGGTTGAGCGGTCCCGCCCGCGCTATCTAATTACTCCGCAGCGAATATTTTCGAATTCTTCATCCCTCGGAGCACTTTATTCGCCCCGCACTTCCCTCAGAAGCCCGAATCGCCGCCAATCTCCCGAAGCCGCCATCTTCGCGAAGCCTTTCCCAAAGTAACACCTGGCCGGTACCCACGCAACTCGTACCAAAGGACAGGTTTCCCCTTGCGCACCTGTGTAAATTCTTCCTTTATCTCCCTCTTTTAAATCGATTTATTAGATACTCCCACCTGGCATTTTCCCTTTTCCCGCGCTCCTCCAGAACTTATAATAGGAGTTGGTCAAGATATTTCCTTGTCCCCTGGAGGTTTGTGTGACCCGTTTTTTGTCCCGCCCGGTCTTAGTTCGCTTTGTGCTCCCTGTTTTTGTCTTGGGAGCTTGCATGGCCATATCCTTTGGCGTTCTTCGTCTTCGCTCGGCCTCTCCCTCCGTTGATAAAACCTCGCTCCAGTTCGCTACCGTCGAATCCGGCTCCATGATTTGCCGCGTCGATGGTTTGGGTTCGCTCGTCCCCGAAGATGTGCGCTGGCTCTCTGCCGGCACTGACGGCCACGTCGATCAAATTTTCTTGCTGCCCGGTGCTCACGTAAAACCAGACACCGTCATCCTCGAACTAAGCAATCCCGATCTCGACCGCCAGATCATCGACGCCGAACTCGCCATGAAGAAGTCCGAGGCGGAACTCGCCAATCTTCGTGTGCAACTCCAGGCTCAGCTCCTCAATGAAAAAGCGCTCGAAGCACAGCTCGAGTCCGATGCCACGCAAGCCAAGCTCGAAGCGGATCGCGACGCCGCTCTTCTCAAAAATCAACTCGGCACCGAAATGAACGCAAAAATCTCTCGCGCCAAAGCGGACTCGCTCGCCACTCGCCTTCAGATTGAACGCGAACGCCTCGCCATCTCTGCCGAAGCCCGCCAGGCCCAATTAACTGCCAAGCAAGCAGAAGTCTCCCAGATGCAAGCTCTCTATTCTTTGCGCATCGAACAAAAGCAGGCCCTCATGGTTCGTGCCGGCATGACCGGCATTCTCGAGGAAATTTCCATCGGCCTCGGCCAGCAAGTCGGTCCCGGCACGATTCTCGCCCGTGTCGCCAACTCCGCCCGCCTGATGGCCCGCATTCATATTCCCGAAGCGCAGGCCAGCGATATCGAAATTAATCAGCCAGCCACGATCACCTTGCAGGATCATTCCTATCCCGCCAAGGTCGCTCACATCGATCCCAACGTCGAGAACGGTACGGTCAGCGTTGGTCTCAAATTCATTGGCCCGCAACCTCGCGAAGCTCGCACCGATCTTTCCGCCAGCGGTTCCATCGATGTCGACAGCATTCCTCATACCACCTTCGTGAAATGGCCCTTGCAAACCCACAATGGCGCGCCGGTTTCTTTGTACAAAGTTTCCGACGATGGCACCCAAGCATCTCGCGTCGAGGTCACTTTAGGTCGTTCCTCCGACGATAGCGTCCAGATTGCTCAAGGATTACAGCCCGGCGACCGCATCATCGTTTCTGACATGTCTTCCTGGCACCGCTTTCCGCACTTGCAGCTGAAGTAGTCGTATTGTTTGCAAGTGCAGCGAGGGAAGTCCGTCATGACGGCTGGAATCTTTCGCGGCGTGTGTACGTCGTGGCGGCTGTAGGGCTGTTGACGCGATTGCTATGCACACGTGGGTACCAATTTTGTTCATTGCTCAGGATTCGTTACACTTCTTAATTCCACATGCGCGCAACTTCTGACAAGCCTCTCCGTCTCTCGCTCATCGGTATGTCCGGTTCCGGAAAATCTCACTGGACCAAGAATCTGGGTGCCCTTGGTTTCCCCTCCGTTTCTTGCGACGATCAAATCGAGGCCCGGCTCGCTCCTGCTCTCCAAGCCAGCGGCTACAGCGGCATCAATGGCGTTGCCGCTTGGATGGGCTGGCCGGACAGTCCCTCTTACGCCGAACGGGAAGCGCAGTACCTTTCCGAAGAGATTGCCGTCCTCGACGAAGTTCTCTCAGGTCTCGAAAAGGATCCCAAGCGCGACCTCATCCTCGATACCACCGGCAGTGTCATTGCCACCGGCAATCACACCCTGCATCGGCTCCGTCGCCAAACCACGGTCGTCTATCTTGCCGCTTCGCAAGACGAGGTCCAGCTTCTCATTCAACGTTATCTGCGCGATCCTAAGCCTGTCCTTTGGCAGGGCGGCTTCCGGCCCGTTCCCGGCGAAACCCCGCACCAAACTGTTGTGCGCTGCTATCCTCATCTCATCGCCGCGCGCAGCCACTCCTACGAAGCCCTGGCCCACGTCACCCTTCCCACCCAGCATCTCCACGAATTATCTCCGCCTGGAACCTCCCATAGCTCGGATGCTGGCAAGGCCTTTCTCGACAGTCTCAAGGCGCAACTCCAATCGCACCGATGACCCCATTTGGAGTGCGGCAACTCGCTGCCGCTTTTACGGTTTTAGCCAAGGTTCCCAGATCCGAATTCTCAAAGTGCTTTTGGCAGGACCTCCGGTGCCAGACGCACTTTTCAAAACTAACGTATCACTCCAAGCAGCATTTTTTGCCCGCACGCCTTAAACTTATAAACAAAGGTTCCGACCACTGGTCACCGATTACTGATTACTGATTACTGATTACTGATAACAGACCACTGACTACCGACTACTGACCACCGACAACTCCCAATGCGCTATCGTTCCACTTCCGGCAAAGCCCCACTCACTTCTCTTCGCGGCGCCGTCCTCCGTGGCCTGGCCCCCGACGGCGGCCTGTACATGCCCGCCGAAATTGCACGTCACACTCCCGAAGAACTTGAGGAATTTCGCCGTCTCCCTTTTACCGAAGTTTGTTTTCGTCTAGTGCGGCCCTTCGCTACTCCCGACGTACCCGAAGAAGTTCTGTGGCAAGTCGTCGCCGAAGCCGTCAATTTCCCCGTCAAACTGGTCTCGCTCTCTCCGGCGCTGCACATCCTCGAACTCTTCCACGGCCCCACACTGGCCTTCAAAGATTTTGGCGCCCGCTTCATGGCCCGCCTCATGGGCTACTTCGTTCGCGGCGAATCCCGCCCTCTTACCGTTCTGGTCGCAACTTCCGGCGACACCGGCAGCGCCGTCGCTCACGGCTTTCTGGGCGTGCCCAACATTCGCGTCGTCATTCTCTATCCCTCGAAACGCATCAGCGAAGCTCAGGAAAAGCAGTTCACCACGCTCGGACAAAACATCACCGCGCTTGAAATCTCCGGCACCTTCGATGACTGCCAGCGTCTCGTCAAACAAGCCTTCGCCGACGAGCAGCTCAACCATCGCGCGTTTCTTACCTCCGCCAACTCCATCAACGTGGGCCGTCTGCTTCCGCAGATGTTCTATCACGTCGCAGCTTACCGCCAATTGCCCGTCGCCTCTGTTCCCCTGGTTGTCGCCGTTCCCAGCGGCAACTTCGGCAATCTCACCGCCGGTATTTTTGCCAAACGCGTCGGCGTTCCCGTTTCGCGTTTCATTGCTGCCACCAACGCCAACGATGTCGTCCCGCAATACCTGCTGTCCGGAAAATATGAGCCCCGCCCCGCCGTTGCCACTTTTTCAAACGCTATGGACGTCGGCAATCCCAACAATTTTCCTCGTCTCCTCGACCTTTGCCGCAACCGTTTCGAAAACATCCGAAAAGAGATTTGGGGACACGGCGCTTCCGACGAGCAAACCCTCCAGGAAATGCACGCGGTCTGGGATCGCTACCGTTATGTCTCCGATCCACATACCGCCGTCGGCATTCATGCCTGGGAGGCTTTCCGCAAGGAACACCCAGAGCCGTCGCAAGGCCTCGTTCTCGCCACCGCGCACCCCGCTAAATTCGCCGACGTCGTCCAGAAAGCCATCGGCCAAGCTCCCCCGCTCCCCGAACGCCTGGCCCGCCACCTGAACCAGCCCAAACTCTCCATTCCCCTGTCCGCCGACTACGCCGCCTTCAAACAATTCCTCCTCTCCCACTAATTCACCCAAGCATTCTTCGTAGCAGCGCAGCACTACTGCGCCCATGTCCGCACCACCCCGGCGTCTTGCCTCCTAACTCAAACCAAACCTGTCATCCCGACCGAAGTGATCCGTCTTTATTCTTTCGCGCGTCTTGTGCGCGACGGGCCACGCAGCGGAGGGAGCTGCTTTCTCACCCTTTATTCTCGTAGGGGCGCAGCACTGCTGCGCCCCATGTCCGCACCACCCCGGCGTCTTGCCTCCTGACTCAAACCAAACCTGTCATCCCGACCGAAGTGGCCCGTCTTCTTCTTTCGCGCGTGTTGTGCGCGACGGGCCACGCAGCGGAGGGAACTGCTCTCTTTCCCTGTATTTTTTGTAGGGGCGCAGCACTGCTGCGCCCCATGTCCGCGCCACCCGAAATAACGAGCTTCGGGGGCCCGAAACCGCCACGGTTTTGAGTTTTTGGTGAATTGTAGCGGCGGCTTTGCGGCCGCCCTTCCGACATTTCGGGAGTCACTCACAAGCCGCCGCCTCAACTGCCTATCGCCAATCTATCGATAATTTAGCTAAACTAGCATAGCTAAGGAGCGCAACGTGCCCATCATTACCATCCACCAGGCCAAGACCAACTTGTCTCGCCTCATCAAAAAGGCCTATGCCGGTGAAGAGATCATCATCGCCAGGGGTGACAAGCCCGTTGCTCGCCTTCTCCCTATCGGTGCAGCGAAAGGGAAGCGTCAGCCCGGTTCGCTCAAAGGCAAACTCCACGTTGGCCCAGAGTTTTTTGCTCCTCTTCCTCCAGAGGAACTCGCGGCTTGGGAATGAATTCTTGCGTGCCCTGCTGGACACCCATGCGCCCCTTTGGTGGCTTTCCGATGATCCAGCGCTAAGCCGCCCCGCGTGGAACTTCATCTCTGAAACCAAAAACGCCGTTGTGGTCAGTGCCGCATGCGCTTGGGAAAATTGCCACCAAGGTTCGACTGGGCAAGCTTCCATCCCGGGCAGACTTGGCGGCCGATTTTGCTGCTTACTTGGAACGGGAAGGTTTCGAACTGCTTTCCATCTCTTCTGACCATGCCATCCGCGCTGGTCTCTTGCCCGGGCCCCACAAAGACCCGTTTGACCGCATGCTGGTGGCCCAAGCCCAGGCTGAGAATCTGCCCATTATCAGTAATGATCTTATATTTGAAAGCTACCGAGTACGCCGCATTTGGTAGAAAACAGTTCTGTCTCGAATGGCAATACGGGTGGTTTTACGCACTTCTTCTCAGCCGGTCCAACCCCAAAAACAACACCGTCCCCAACAGCGCATTCACTGCCGCCGCAATCGTCAAATGCACATTGAACCATTGCTCCGGCTGCGCCAGCAGCACTCGCCGCACCAGCACCAGCACTGCTTGATGCACCACGTAAAATGCAAAAATCAGCGAAAACCGCGCCGCCGGATGCTCCGTATCCAATCGCGCCCCAATCGACGACGCCAAATACCCAATGACCGTTTTTGCAATGCCGTAATAGCCGATCGGCACCGTCGGTCCGCTCAGCGCATCCTGCGCCCAGCCTATCGTCATTCCCAACAGCAATCCCGTCGACGGATTCCTCCGGCTCAGCCCGAAATAAATGGTCACCAGCAGTGGCAACTCCAGTATGTTCAGCCGCGGAAAATATACCGGCACGGTCGCCTGAAACACCAGTGCCGCCGCCGCCACCAACACCACCGCTCCGGGGTAAAACTTGTGCACCTCAATGTGCGTTTCCCCGCCGTGCAGTTCGTAGGTGTCGTTCATGGCTTCTCCGCCGCTGCGGGCGTTCCCGGCGTTGCGTTCTGCGTGGTAGAGGTACTTGGCGCGCTCTGGGTCTCGGTCTTGAACTCCACCGGCGCCTGGCTCAAAAGCACAATCACCGCTTCTAACCGGTCCAGCTTTGCCGCCGGCTGCACACGGATTTGCTTAAACGGGTTGCCCGGTTTCGTCTCCAGCACCGTGCCAATCGGAATATCCTTCGGGAAAATCTTGTCCATGCCGCTGGTTACGATCTTCTCCCCAATCCCCACGGTGTCTTCATTGGCCACAAACTTCATCTGCATCATCGGTTCGCCGGTTCCCCCTACCACTCCTTGCGTCCGTGAATCCACCAGCATGGCCCCGGCCCCGCCGTCCTTGTCCGTCAACAGCAACACCTGTGCGGTGCTCCCAAACACCTCAATCACTTTCCCTACGGCTCCATCTGGTGTGATTACCGCCATATTTAGCTTGATCCCGTCGCGTTCTCCCCGGTCAATCTCCACCGTTCGACTGGCTGTTCCCGCGCTCGCAGCAATCACCCGAGCCGCCACTAGCGGCACCTCTTCGTGGCTCTGTTTGAAATTCAATATGGCCGCCAAGCGGTCCGCTTCCGCCGCCCGGCTTTGGAGTTGCGCGATGGTCAGTTTCAGTGCGTCGTTCTCGATCCGCAAAGCTTCGTTCTCTTGTGCCGTCGAGTGCAGCGCAAAATAGTGCGTCCACACACCACGAATCTTCCCAAATCCCCATGCACCCGATCGTTCAAATGGGTATGCCGCAGAGATGGCCCACACGCGAATCAGCCGCCCGTGCGAGTCGCGCTTGATCTGCACCGCCAACATCAATAGCTGGGCGATCAGCACACCTGCCAGCAGTGTCAGCGACCTATGCTTCGATGGAATCGCTACCATTTCCTGAACCGTGTCCCACCGCTCGCAGTCGGAAAGGGTGGTTTCCGTTCCACGAGCCCTCGCCGTTTTTCAAAACCTTGACGTTTGAACTCTACTTACCGCTTCAATCCTGTTCCGCTAAATGTTCTTTAACACTCAGAACTGAAAACTGAGGACTGTGAACTGCTCTAATCGATGCACACCTGCCGCAGCAATTTGAAGTCGCTCAGCATCTTCCCGGTCCCCAGCACCACCGACGCCAAGGGATCGTCCGCGATCGATACAGGCAGCCCGGTCTCTTCGCGAATCCGCTTGTCCAGGTTCTTCAACAGTGCTCCGCCGCCTGTCAGCACGATGCCTCGATCGCTGATGTCCGCGGAAAGTTCCGGTGGAGTCCGTTCCAGCGCCACGCGCACCGCGTTCAAAATCGTTGCCACACATTCGCTCAACGCCTCGCGTATTTCGCTGTCATCGATGGTCACCGTCCGCGGCACGCCCTCGATCAGGTTCCGGCCCTTCACTTCAATCGTTAGCGGCTTCTCCAACGGATAGGCTGAACCAATCTCCATCTTGATCTGTTCCGCGGTGCGTTCTCCCACCAACAGGTTGTACTTGCGCTTCAAGTACTGCATCACCGCTTCGTCCATCTCGTTTCCGGCCACGCGCACCGACCTCGAGTACACGATGCCGCTCATCGAGATCACCGCTATGTCCGTCGTGCCTCCACCGATATCGACCACCATGTTCCCGCTCGGCTCTTCGATCGGGAGCCCGGCACCAATCGCCGCAGCCATGGCTTGCTCCACCAGGTACACTTCACTGGCTCGCGCTCGGTAAGCGGAGTCCTGCACTGCGCGCTTTTCCACCGGCGTAATTTCGCTCGGCACTCCAATCACGATGCGCGGATGCACCAGCACCCGCCGGTTGTGCGCCTTCTGGATGAAATACGTCAGCATCTTTTCGGTGACCTTGAAGTCTGCGATCACCCCGTCCTTCATCGGCTTGATGGCCACCACGTTTCCGGGCGTGCGCCCCAGCATGTCCTTCGCCTCGCGCCCCACCGCCACCACTTCGCCACTCGCCTTATTGATCGCCACGATCGATGGTTCGTTCACCACGATCCCTTTGCCGTGGGAAAACACCAGCGTGTTCGCTGTCCCCAGATCGATGGCCAGGTCGGAGGAGAACAAACTAAACACCGACCTCAGGTTGTATCCGTTCTTATTCAACACTTCTTTCCCCCTGCGGAGAGGGTCCTGCCTGGTAGGATCTCCGCGTTCGCCTACCACCAGTCCGACTTACCATTGTCGCTGGATTCGGCGGCGTGCGCAAAATCGCAACCTGCTTTTCCCCAAATCGCTTACTTCGGCACGACGATGGAAAACTTTTTTGTCGCCGTTCCTCCACGCCGGTTCGACCCAATCACCACCAGCGTGTGTTCTCCCGGCTCCAATGGCTCCGTGAAATGCCGGAACGTGCCGTCGGGCGAAATATTCGCCACCGGCTGTCCGTTCACGATCAACGCCGCTCCCGATTCCGTTTTCCCCACGATTTCGGCTACCCGCCCGTGCATCTGCGTGCTTTCGATCTCCAGCAGCATGCTCTGTGCTTTGCCCTGAGCCACTAGCGAAAACTTGAACATCTCACTGAATTCGCTGGTCTCTTTCTTGTCGTCCGTGGCTGTTACGTTCCAGAAATAATCTCCCGCGTCCAAGCCGGAAATCTCCGCGCTCGTTCCGCTCACCGTCACTTGCTTCACCATTTTCGTGAACATCGTCGTCGGGCTGATGCGTAGCGTATAACTCACCGCGTCGTCCACCGGTTCCCATTCGAAGTGGATCGTTGCCGCTTTCGGTGTTTCCGAAATAATCGGAGCCAGATTCAGCGGCGCCACCAGGTTCGGCGGGGCCAGCACGTTCGATTTCTGCATTGCTCCGCCGCTCGGCACGCTGACCTTCTCCCACTGCGTCAACTCGATAGTCTCATTGCCGCGCTTCACTTCCGCTCCGCCATTGGCCACCACGATCTCGTGTTCGTTCTTGTTCGGGTCGTTCTTTACCGTTGCGCGGCTGTTCTGCTTCATGTACGCCGTGGCGTCTTCGACGCTCACCGCCGCTTGCGCGTCACGCAGCGTCCATGTCGGCGTCGCCAGGTCCACCGCGCCCGTATTGATGCGCACCTTGGTGTTCGAATAATCTCGCGTCACGGTATTCTCTTCCACCGTGATCAACGTATCCTTGTTGATCGTGTATTCGGTTCCGTCCGCAAAGGTTACGCGCGCCGCTCCATCCGATCCCGTTTGGATCAAATCCCCTTTATCCAACGTGGTGTGGTAGTCCGCATCCACCCACGTGACCGAATTCACCTTCTTCACCTGCACTCTTCCGTCCAGGTTTACGAACTTAGCTTGCGTCTGTGCGCTCGTTAGCGCTTCCGCTTCCGGGTTCCCTAGCGCTTTATCCAATTTCTTTTCCGCGATATCCGTCCAGTTCGGCACCGTCACATACATGCCCGCGATGATGATCACCACCACCAGCACTATTAGCAGTGCCACGGTCTTGTAGGAAACCGTATGCCAATACACCTCGACGTGCCGGATCTTCGGTACCTGTTGCGGTGCCGGTGGGGCCGTTGGGCGGCGAGGCTCGGTCGGGGTCTGTGTACTCACAGTCGTGTGCGCTGCGGCTGCTCCAATTTCGCAATCTAACACACCCTATTGCACATGCACGGATTCCCCAACCCCCGTTGGTCAATCTACAAATAGCGTTTCCGCCGCTTTTCTCTGGAGTGCGGGAGCCCAGCTCCCGCCGGTGCCTCCCGCCCAAATCCAAATCTCCCAACGATCAGCAGCAGCCCTGCTGCTGCCACCAAGATGCGGCCAACGTGAAACCTGTTTTTGACCCGGATGTCCAGTCCGCAGCCCACGACGGTGCTTCCTGATCGCCGACCCCGACTACCGACTCCCGACCCTCTCAAAAAACCTCGCCTTATCAAAATCCCTCTCCACCGCCACGTCGAAAAATCCCACCATCATTTCATCCGAAGTCTGCTCGCCCCACCGCACGGCCGCCTCCGGATCCGGATTGTGCGGGTTTCCCCGCGAATTATCGAACCACGCCACCGCCTGCAACTTGGTCCCGGCCTTCAGCGCCAGCGGCTCCGCCAACCGATAACTCATCTGCCAGTGAAAGTGATAATTCACCCGCAACAGCGTCTCGACACGCCCATCGTCCCTGAGGATGTTGTACTCAAACCGTTTGCCTCGCAGGTGCATATGCGGGAAGAAGCTCAGCAGCAGCGCGTCATTCGGCAGCGTTCCCCAAGCCTCCACGCGATAATCCGGCACTCCCGGCGGAATCACAAAATGATCGTTGGTCAGTTGCAACGTCAACACTCTCTTCGCCGGAATCCCTTTCGCGAATCGCAACCCAATTCGCGTCACATCCTTCCCCGCTTTTCCGTTCGTCGTGTAATGCATCTGGAAAACCAGGTCCGACCCGGCCGGCACGTACTTCGCCATCCCCTCTGCCCAATTGTCCGGTGTACTTCCCGGCGCATACACCAGCAAAATGTCGCTGTCGGTCCACATCGCATCCCGCCGGTCCTCTTCTGTAGCCAACGACTCCGCGGTGAACGGTTTCCCCATCGGCGCATGTCGCAGCCACGGCGATCCCGGGGGCCGCACATACACCACGGCATGATGCACATTCTCCGGCATCCCCGGCAGAATCTCCGACCCCTGCACCCACCGCCCTTCCTGGAAATTCGTAGGCACAATCTCGTAGGTGTAGTCCACTTCGCCATCCGCCGGAATTTCCACGCCTTGCTTCATGGCAACCACCAGATCCGGCTTCGCCATCGTCCATCGTCCCGACCATTTTCTTTGCGCCGGCGCCTCGGCAGGGTTCCCCGCCGGGGCATTGCTCGCCGCCCACGACGTCAACTCCGCAATCTGCTCATCGCTCAACGACGGGTCGTTCGAAAATTTCCCAATCCCCCGCACCGCAAACCATGGCGGCATGGTCCGATTCTGCGTCGCCACACGAATCGCCGCCGCAAACCGCTTCGTTTCCTCGTACGTCTCCAACGCCATCGGCGCAATTCCTCCCGTCCGATGGCACACTTGGCAGTGCTCCTGCAAAATCGGCAACACATCCTTATAAAATGTCGGCGGAATAGATGAATTAGCGCGGTCGCCAGAATTCGCAATAGATGGAACCATCGCCGTACACACCACCAGCCCGATGCTCGCAACCAACCACAAGCCTCTTTTCCGTGCTAACTCACTCATCAACTTGAGGGTGCCCTACCTTCGAGCTCCATGCAAACGCCGGGTCTTCTCCTCACTCTTATACTCTTAAACTTTTCTACTCTTGAACTTCGTTCTCACGCTCCCGCCACATTGGCCTTCAACAAAATATCCAGATCATCCGGATGAATCGCGCACAGCAGCGCATCTTCCTTCTCAATCTCGCCGCTCCGCACCAACGCCACCAACGACTCCTCCAACGTAAACGACCCTTTCTTTTTCGTCAGCGGTATCTCCTGGTGCAAATGCTGCAAGGCGTTCCTTCGAATATGATGCCGGGCCCCGTATCCCACCATCAGCAATTCCGCCGCTGGCAATCGTCCTCCATGTTTGCTGGGCAGCAGAATCTGCGTCAGCACTGCCGCCAACGCCATCGCCAATTCCTGCCGGATGGAATTCTGCCGCTCCACCGGAAACGAATCCGTAATCCTTCCCACCGTCGACGCCACATCCGTCGTGTGCAGCGTCGACAACACCAGATGCCCCGTCTCCGCTGCCGCTACCGCAATGCGCATAGTTTCTGGATCCCGCATCTCGCCCACGACAATCACATCCGGCGCTTGCCGTAATGCCGCTCGTAACGCCGTCGGAAAATCCGGCGCATCCGTTCCAATTTCCACTTGCTCGATCACGCTACGAACATGCGTATGCTCGTACTCGATCGGATCCTCGATCGTCACAATATGTCGTGCTTCTCGCGTATTCATCTCGTGTATCAGTGCCGAAAGCGTCGTCGATTTTCCAGAGCCCGCCGGTCCGCCAATCAGCACCAATCCTCGCGGTAAATGTGCCAGATTCGCCACTGCCGCCGGAAGATGCAGCTCTGCCAGCGCCGGCACTCGTGTCGGCAACGCCCGGATCGCCGCTGCGGCCCTCCCGCGTTCGCGGTGCAAGTTGATGCGAAACCGCCCCACTTCTTCAATCCGGTACGACGCATCCGTTATCGATTGCTCCCGATACATTTGCAACGCGTGTCGCGACAACGCCGGCAGCACCGCCGCTTCAATCTCCGCCCCGTCCAACGTGTTCGCCTCAATCTTTCGCACTTCCCCTTGTACCCGTATGCACGGTGGCGCTGCGTCCACCAACAGCAAATCGCTCCCGCCTTTTTGCACCAGCACCGTCAACCACTGGTCCAACCGCGCCGTAGCCGCGGCATCCGCGGGATCGCGCCCTTCGTTCAACTCCTGCACCAGCCGATTCAGTTCACCAGATTCATCCATTTCCGCCTCACCAAACCTTCAACGTGTTTCCCGGCACCCGTTTCCACTCTTAAACCCTTACACTCTTCTGCTTTTAAACTCTGTCTCAAGCCCCCGTCTGCTTCCTCATCTTCGGCCGCAACTCCAAATTCCTCATTAACCGGTGTAGGTAATTCGCATGTACCCCCAACAACTTCGCCGCTTCCGTCACATTTCCCGCGGCTTGCTCCAACGCGCTCAAGATCATCTGGCTCTTATATTCCCGAATCCCATCGTGGTATTTCGCCGGAGCGCTTGCCGCACAGCCCTGCCCTTCGTGCAAGCCCTCTGGTAGATCTTCCGCCAAAATCTTCTCGGAGTTCCCGATCACCACTGCCCGTTCCATCGCGTTTTCCAATTCCCGGATGTTCCCGGGCCAATCGTATTGCCGCAAACAGGCCAGTGCTTCTTCGCTGATCCCGGTGACTCGCCGGTTGCATTTCTTTGCGTAACGGGCCACAAAATGTTCCGCCAAGTCCCGGATATCTTCGGGGCGTTCCCGCAACGCCGGCAGCGTCAACGAAATCACATTCAAACGATGAAACAGGTCCGCCCGAAACTTTTCTTCTTTCACTGCCTTCTGCAAATCTTTATTCGTTGCCGCCAAAAAACGCACGTCTATTTTGATCGGTCTCGTACCGCCCACACGCACAAATTCCCGTTCCTGCAGCACCCGCAGCAACTTCGCCTGCAAGATCGGCGAAAGCTCCCCAATCTCATCCAGAAAAATCGTTCCGCCTTCCGCTACCTCCAGATAGCCCTTCTTCTGATTCACCGCGCTGGTAAACGCTCCCTTCTCGTGTCCAAACAATTCGCTCTCCAGCAAAGTTTCCGTTAACGCAGCGCAATTCAGTCCCACGAATACCTGCTCTTTGCGCGCACTATTCTTATGAATCGCTCGTGCCGTCAATTCCTTCCCCGTACCGCTCTCGCCATAGATCAAAACCGTGGAATCGCTACTGGCCACGCGTTCCACCATCTGATAGACCTCGCGCATCCGCGCGCTTTGTCCTACCATGTCATGCGTTAGGCTCACCTCTGCCTGCAGCCGCTGATTCTCGGCCTTCAGCTTCTCAAACTGCCGCGCATTCTCGATTCCGACGACGCCTAGTCCCGCAATCGCCGCCAACAGTTCCAGGTCCGCTTGACTGAACACCGCCTCGCTCGATTCCAGATAAATCACCCCCATCGTCCGTCCGCTGCACGCCATCGGTACGCACACAAATGCCCGCCCTTCCGCTGGTTTGTGGGTCGCGGCTTCAGCCGCGACATATGTGCCTAGCGGTGAACCGGGCTTTAGCCCCTGAGGAATTGCTTTTCGCCTTTCTCCGCCAGCTCTCGCACCACAGTTCCACACGCACGCGCCCTCTCGCAGCACCCTCCGCAACACGCTCTGACTCACATGCACTGGATGTTCCGGCCCGCACACCCGATCCCAGGCCACTTGCGCTCGCACTTCCTCCGTGTTTTCCTCCATCAACAAAATCGCTCCCCGTTCTGCCGGCACCACATCGAAGATCATTCCCAGTAATTGCCACGGCAGTGATTCTTCATCGCGCAACGATCCGATAGCCCGGCTGATCCCCAGTAGCGCGCTCAGGTTCCTCCCCAGGCGCTCGGCTGGCTCCAGCGCCGCCAATCTTTCGGGCGTCAGGTTCCGCAGTTCCTCCGCAGGCAGTTCCACCGCCTGCATATCTGCCACTTCTTCTTCATCCATCTTCACCGTACTGCTCGGCGAACGCCCCGCCTTTTCTTCCTGAAACACGAATAGGGAATTCCCGATCGCCACTTCGTCTCCATTGCTCAACTCCCGCTGCTTGATCGGAATGCCGTTGACGAATGTCCCTGCGTGACTTTCCAAATCCCGCAAAATATGTCTTCCTTCTACTTCGGCAATGTTGCAGTGGTGCGCCGACACCCAGCCATCTTCCAGTTGCACAACATTGTCCGCGTCCCGCCCCACGCTCAACTCTCCGTGGATAGGGAATTCACTGTTCCTCAGTGCGCCGTTGATCCCTACAAGTTTCGCCTGCATATTTCGCCCGCTTGCCCAGCTCTAACACCTCAAATTGAGGCGACATTCTAGCGCCACGCTTCCCCCACCGCCACACCCATGTCTATCTTTTCGGTTAGACCCCCTATCCAAATTTCTCTTCGTGGCACAGGCACTCCTGCCTGTGCTCTTGGGTTGAACCTCAGCACAGCCTTCGCAACTTCCGGAACAATGCTCTCTGCTTTGTAGGTTGCGGCCTTAGGTCGCGGCCTTACAGGTCACAGAATAAATCTGCTCTTTAGGAGGCGGGGGCCTCCAGCCCCCGCGTAAGCCTGTGTAGCGGCCGCCTTCTGAGGCGGGCCGTTCGTTTTTCACTGCGTCTTGCTGCGAACCATGTCTTTCGTCAGGGCACAACTTCAGTCGTGCCGTAAGCAGCTTAGAATCATTGCGGCTTCAGCGCTTGCGGAGAAATGTGCTTGGCACCGGGGGCGCAGCTTCAGCTCCGACATGGACCCTTGGCGATAAATTGGGCTTTAGCCCCTGGGGAATTGCTTCTCGACTTTTTACCCGCAACCTCTCCAGCCGCCGACCCTAACGCTTCGGATAGCCCTCCCCCTATTCGCCAATCGCTCCGCACCCGGCTCGGCCTCACTAACTCCATTCTCCTCAAACGCTTCACCCAAAATGCCTCTCCCCTCGCTCCTCTGGCCCTTCGCTTGCCATCTAGTTCTGCGTCCTTAGCCAAGAGCTAACGAAAAACGAAGTGAGGTTGCCATGAAAATTCAAAACATTCTTCGTCTCTCCACCACGGTCGCTTTCGGACTCGCCCTTCTGTGGGCCAGCGCGGCTCCCGTTCATGCTCAAGAAATCGTCAACACCGAATTCCCCAATGGCCCCTATGTTTCCTCGTTCAGTCAAACCGCGGCCACCCTGCCACCGGCCGCACCCGCGACGGCTAGCGCTGTTCCGGCGAACAACGCCCTCACCCCGGCGGCTGTTCCCACGCCTGCCGTCGCGGAGCAAGCCGTACTCTCCGCCAGCGATTATCTCCGCGACACCTTGATCGCCTCTTCCTTCTTTGGCTTGTTGCTCTTTGCCGCCTATGCCATTGCCGAAGTTCGTCGCAACGCGTTTCCATCCCGCCCCCACTTCACACGTCGTCGTGCCGCTCTCTCCTGACCCCCCGGCACGTTCTCTGCAGCCTCCGGGAGTCCACCCCGCTCCCGGAGGTTTTGGTGTTTTCGGCATTCTGTTTGTGTAGCGGCCGCCTTCTGAGGCGGGCGCATTCCGTAGCACAGACTTCACACCTTGCGGAAAAACTCCTGTGGCACAGACACTCTTGTCTGTGCACGCCAGCCAAATGCAGCAAAATCAGCACAGGCAAGAGTGCCTGTGCCACGAAATTCGCCTCTAGCCGACTTTTTCCGCAAACTGTTCAGCCTGTGCCATCCGGCAAAGCACTGCCGTTCAGCGGAATCCACAAAGGAGGCACGGTTTTCCTGGGTGCCGCACCCTTCGCATTTGAAGGGTGCGGGTTTAGAGTCTCCTTCAAGCGCGGCCTCTCGTACAGGGCGCGCCGTTCCGCTGTTAACAGAGCCCGGCTCTTCCATGGACCGCAAAAACAAATTCTCCACCTTCGTTCCAGCTCACCTTCCCGATCTGTTTGGGCCTTTCGCCCGCATTACCGTATAATCTTAAGTTTGGTCATCCACTCAGGAGACATCTGGAAATGGCTGGAGCCTTTGAAAACCAGAAGACTGGCGTCCGTAT
>Ga0335072_10000626_pt1 | contig 65229 bp, 60 predicted proteins | sample Lox_Sample_21_FD_206725 | JGI IMG/M metagenome (GOLD analysis project Ga0335072, IMG submission 206725) | Soil microbial communities from Loxahatchee National Wildlife Refuge, Florida, United States - Lox_Sample_2.1 | ecosystem: Environmental > Terrestrial > Soil > Wetlands | place: USA...
TGAGCGTGAGAACTTCCATCGTTCCGCCCGGGCCCTGCCCGCCGCCCGCAGACACGCCGGGCACATCATCCGCTGCTACGACAGCGCAGGCCACAGCCTCATTTCAGGACTTTGCCGGGTCCCTGGGGCGGGGGCGAAGGCCCCCATCCGCTCGATACCGGCCTGAATCTGGCCCGCTCCCAGCCCGTGGTCGAATCGCTCGCCTCGTTCTCCCCTCCTCCGCCAGCCCGTCGCTGTTCACCGCCCGGACCTAGCCGCTAGCCGGGAAACTCAAGCGCACTGTTGCGTCACGGCACGTATCCAGGCCGGGGTTCCTAGCCTCCGCCTAGATGAGGCGCAGGGCTAGTCGCGGGTAATCCGTCCGGGATACCGGTGGCGCTCTGCCGGGAGTCTCCTGGAATTGGGCTCAGCGGAGGTGACCCATGAGACGCGACGTGCGCCGCCGCATGAGCGGGCTGGCCCCTGTTCTTCTTGTGCTTGCGTTCGCCATGCTGGGCGCGGGGTGCAGCAGCGGCCCCACCGTCAGCGGCTCAGGGACCGGGTCGCCGCCGCGGTCGGGGCAGGAACTGTTCCAGGTTCACCTGATCGCGGACGTCGGCGCGCTGGACAGCGGCGTCCTCGGCTACCAGGTGCCCGCGACGATGCAGACCGGAGGCCAGGCGACACTGGTCGTCGAGGTCACCGACATCGGAAAGGGCGCAGCCGGGACCACGCCGCTGCCTACCGGATTCGTGTACGGCCACCAGGATGTGCCGACGGGGGCAATCATCGGGGTGCACGCCTCCTGCCAGCGCGTCACGTGCGATGCCAGCACGCCCGAGCGGCAGCCAGTCCTGACGCCAGGGACGAACGCGGACTGGTCGTGGATCCTCTCCGCCCAGAGCCCGGGAACGCCCACATCCTCCTCGTCGCGACGACCTACGACCAGGACACGGACATCCCGCTGCACGTGGCGCAGCCCATCGACATCGCGATCAGCGTGAGGCCGACGCCCGGATACTGGGTATCGGAAGCTGGCACCTGGACCAAGGGCGTGGCCGGGTTCATGGGCTTCGGCGCGATCGTCACCGCCGCCCAGTGGCTGTGGCGGCTTCGCCGGAAGCAGCGGAAGAGCACCCCAGCAGATCCGAAGGCGCCGGCCGAGCCGGCTAAGGACCCGGCCCGGTCTCCGCGCGTCGCCACGTCATTGAACCCACGTCGGCGTCGCGGCTTATCTAGAATGCCAGCCACGGGCGGGAATCTGATCTGATCTGATGAACCATGGGGTTATCGGGAGGCTGCGATGCCGTGGGAAGCAGCGCCAAGGACGCGGTACAGGTATTACTTTCTCCAGCTCGACTCCAGCGGGGCCGGTGTCGAGCCCGGCGATCGCCAGTTCCTCATCCAGAACGGCGACGATGCCCTGATCGCGACGGACGCCTCGGATGTGTTCGTGGTTAGCCACGGGTGGATGGAGGACGTCGACAGCGCCAAGAGGAACTACGGCGACTGGATCGACACCATGGTCGCGCAAGGAGAGCACGGGGACGCGCTAGCCGGCGCTGGGTACAAGCCACAGGCCGTGGCCGTGCACTGGCCCAGCCAGCCGTTCGGCGACGAGCGCCCGCTGGCGCCAGCAGACGAGCTCGCTGACCAGTACACCCGGCGCATCCTCGGCACCGATGACGCGGGCGCCGACTCCCCCCGCGCTGTTTCGGCCCGCGCTGCGCTGAAGGCCATCATCGACTCGGCCGATGACATCGCCCCTGACGCGGTAGCCAGGCGAAGCCTCGTGCAAGGCGACCTGGCGCGGCTGCCGAAGCTCAATGACGCCTACCAGCAGCTATTCACGGCGACAGGAGTGGCTCGGCCGGGTCTTGACCCCGGAAAGGCGATCAGGGACTGGACGGTAGCGGTGCACCAGGAGCCGCCCTCGTCGGGATTCCTCGATGATGTCGTGCACGACGTAGAAAGACTGTGGGATGAGCTGGTAGCGGCCCTTGACCACGAGGTCACCAACGTACGGAGCCTCGTCCTGTTGCCCGCGCGGGCGTTGTCGTTCTGGTCAATTAAGGACCGCGCGCATGCGATCGGCGCGGGGACCACGCACCAGCTCCTGGCCAGGCTGCAGGAAACGGCGCCGCGGGCCCGGTTCCACCTGATGGGCCACAGCTTCGGCGCCATCGTGGCCTCCTCGGCGGTCGTGGGGCCGCCCGGCGGCGCCGCGGGTGCGGGCCCGCTGCCTCGCCCGGTCAGCTCGGCGCTTTTCGCCCAGGCCGCGATGTCGCTGTGGTCATACGCCGCCCATGACCCGTTCGATACGAGCGAGGCCGGTGACTACCGCTCGATCTACCCGGCCGGGCCACCGCTGATCGCCGGGCCGCTGGTCACCACCACGTCGGTCTACGACCTGGCGAACCGCATCCTGTTCCCGATCGCCGCCCAGCTGGGCAGCCCGGACATCCAGGCCGCCGTCGCCAGCGCGGCTGCCGGCGCGCCGGGACCGGGCCGCGGGCCGCAGTCGGCGGGCGCGGCCTTCCCACGCTACGGTGCCGTCGGCACGTTCGGCTTGCAGGGCGTCCTGGGCCGCGCGGAGCCCCGAACGGTGGACCGGGTAGGGATGGGGGTGCCGCACCAGGAATACCAGCTTGAGCCGGGGCGGATCTACAACGCCGACGCGGACGCGGTGATTCGCAAGCTGCAGGGGCTGGCGGGCGCGCACATGGACATCAACCACCCGGAGATAGCGCACCTGTTCTGGCAGGCCGTGCGGGCCGGTGCCGGAGGGCCTGGACAGGATTGAGGGACCGCTGGCCGCGCGGATAGCCATTCTTTGCGCCGCCGGTTCCTTTCCCGCGCGTTGGCGGTCTGCCTTGTCGAAGGCCGCGCGGACCTGACGGTGCCGCGCGGCGAGGCCCCGTGAAGGGAACCAATGATGACCAATGACGCTGACGGCGGAGCCGCGGGGGGTCGACTACCTGGAGACCGAGGCGGGCGGGCGGCCCGCGATGTGGGCGGTACCGAAGGGCGCCAGCGCGGACCGGGTGCTGTTGTGCCTGCACGGCGGCGGGTTCGTCGGCGGCTCGGTCTACACCCATCGCAAGATGTTCGGCCACCTGGCGAAGGCGGCGGGGGCGCGGGCGCTGCTCGTCAGCTACCACCTGCTCCCCGAAGGGAGGTTCCCGGTGCCGGCCGATGACGTGACGGAGGCCTACCGGTGGCTCCTTGATCAAGGGACCCCCGCGCCCCGTATCGCGTTCGCCGGTGATTCCGCCGGGGGCTGGCTGGCGGTCACCGTGCAGTTGCGCGCCCGGGAACAGGGACTGCCATTGCCGGTCGCGGCGCTGCTGATCTCGCCGTGGGCGGACATGGCGGCCAGCGGTGAGTCGTATGAGAAGAACCGCGACTGCGACCCCTTCTTCACCAGGGAAGTGGTAACCAGCCTGGCCCGGGGCTTCCTCGGCGAGGGCACCGATCCCCGTGACCCGCGAGTTAACCCGCTCTACGCTGACCTGGCTGGCCTCAGCCCGCTGTACATCCAGGCGGGCGGGGACGAGGCGCTCGCCGATGACGCCCGCCTGCTGCACGAGCAGGCCAGGAAGGCCGGAGTCGAGGCCCGCCTCGACATCGTCCCCGGCATGCTGCACACCTTCCAGATGGCAGCCGGGCGGGCACCGGAGGCTGATGACGCGATCCGCCAGCTGGCCGACTGGGTACGGCCCCGGCTGGGCCTGTGAGTCCGGGCGGGACGACAGGAAGGACCGCGATGACGGAGCGCTCGCAGGAGTTCGCGAGCAGCATCGAGCCGCTGCGCCGGGAGTTGCTTGCGCACTGCTACCGGATGCTCGGCTCGCTGGACGAGGCCGAAGACGCCGTGCAGGAGACCTACCTGCGGGCCTGGCGGTCATATGGCACGTTCGAGGGCCGCTCGTCGGTGCGCACGTGGCTGTACCGCATCGCCACCAACGCCTGCCTGACCGCGCTCGAACAGCGAGGCCGGCGGGCGGTGCCCTCCGGCCTTGGCGGCCCGGCCGACGATCCGGACGCCTCCCCAGGACCGGCCGGCCCGGGCACCGGATGGCTGGAGCCGGTTCCCGACGCGCTGGTAACCCCGGAGTCCGAAGACCCGGCGGTGGTGGTCGCCGCACGCCAGTGGCTGCGGCTGGCGGTCATCGCCAGCCTGCAGTACCTGCCGCCACGGCAGCGGGCGGTGCTCCTGCTCCGGGAGGTGCTCGGCTTCCCGGCCGCCGAGGTCGCGGCCATGCTCGGCACCTCCACCACGGCGGTCAAGAGCACGCTGCAGCGGGCCCGCGCCCGGCTGGATGAAGCCGCCCCGGCGCCAGAGCGGGTCATCGAGCCGACCGAGCCACGGGCACGGGAACTGCTCGGCCAGTACATCGCCGGGTTCGAGAACGCCGACACCACGGCCCTGGAAAAGGCGCTGCGCGCCGACGCCGCGATCGAGATGGTTGGCACCCTCACCTGGTTCTCCGGCCGCGCGACCTGCCTGCGCTACCTCGCGCACGTGATCGGATCCCCGGGTGACTGGCAGCTGACCCCCACCGTGGCCAACGGCCAGCCCGCCGCGATCGCATGCTACCGCGGCAGCGCCTTCGGGCTAGGCGTCCTGACCGTCACGCCAGCCGGGATCGCCCGCATCACCGTATTCGGCGGCGGCCCCCGCCTAGCGGCCAGGTTCGGCCATGCCGGGAGGAAATAGGCGCAATGAGTGATCTGGCCAGCTAGGTCGCGACGTGGTTACCGGCTACCGTGGCCGGCATGACCACGGCCGAGCTTGAGATCACCGCCGACCTGATCCGTGAACTGCTGCGCGATCAGCACCCCGACCTGGCCGGCCGGCCCGTGACGCTCGGCGCCCGCGGCTGGGACAACCAGCTGTGGCGGCTCGGCGACGACCTAGCCGTCCGGTTGCCGTGGGCGACGGAGCGGGCCGATGCGCTCCTGCTCAAGGAGTACGCCTGGCTGCCCGCCCTCGCCCCGCGCCTGCCGCTGCCGGTTCCCGTCCCGCAGCGCCTGGGCGAGCCCTCGCAGCGGTTCCCGCGGTCGTGGATCGTCACCACCTGGGTTCCAGGCACGCCGGCCGACCGCGTCACGGCGACGCGCGGCGCGGCGGCGGCCGGCGCCCTGGCGGCCTTCCTGACGGCCCTGCACCAGCCCGCCCCGGCCACCGCGCCCGGCGGCCGGGGCGGGCCGCTGGCCGAGGTCGACTTCGCCGCGCACCTCGCCCCGGCCCTGGACCTGGGCCTGATTCCCGACCCGGACGCGGTCCGGGCGGTCTGGGACGACGCGGTCACCGCTCCGGCCTGGGCCGGCCCCCCGCTGTGGCTGCACGGGGACCTGCACCCGGCCAACCTCCTCACCGCGGACGGCACCTACTGCGGCGTGGTCGACTTCGGTGACATGTGCGCCGGCGACCCGGCCTGCGACCTAGCCGCCGCCTGGATCCTGCTGCCCGACGGCGCGGCCGCCCGCTTCCACGCCGCCTACCAGCCGGCCGCGGAGGCCGCGACGCTGCGTCGCGCCCGGGGCTGGGCGCTCCTGAGGGCTGTCGCCGGCATCCTCATCGGAGACGCTGGAGACCATGGTCGGCCCGGCGGCAAGTCCACCTGGGGGCCGCCTGCGCGCGCCGCGCTAGGGCGCCTCACCGCCGCTGTCGCCGGCCCGGATGGTCAGGGTCCCGGCGAGGTCTAGGTTCACGACCGAGTCGGCGGCGCCGGCCCGGGCCAGCAGGACCGCGCCGAGCGCCGCGCTCCAGAAGGTGCGGGCCTCCGCGGCCGGGGTGCGGTCCAGGCTCCAGCCGCGCTCGCGGGCGAGCCGGCGCAGGTACCGTTCGGACTGGCGGAACAGCAGGTCCAGGTGCTTGTGCACGACAGGCGCGAGGCCGGGCCTTGAGATCCCGGCCGCGAGGGCCCTGGCCACGGACGGGAGCGAGGGGAGTGCGAGCACCGCGCGCGCGATGTCGGTGCGGAATGTCGCGGCGTCGCTGGCGGCGAAGCCGACCGACTCGATCCCTTCCGCGTCGTGCAGCAGGCCAAGGAAGGCGGCGTGGACGAGCAGTGAGTCCTTGGAGCCGAAGTAGTACGTGACCTGGTTGGGGAACACCCCGGCCGTGGCGGCGATCTCCGCCACGCTCGGCTCGGCGCCCTGCCGCTCGGTGCACAGCCGCGCCGTCTGCTCAATGATCTTGTACCGCGTCGAGCGCCCGCGCTCCTGCGCTGAGCCCGCCGGGGCGGGCAGCCTGGGTCCGGTGGCCACAGTCAAATTGTATGTGATACAAAAGCTCGGATAGCAGTTGTATGGCATACAAGAACCGGCGGTCGCTCGCCGGGAAGGAGCGGTCACATGACGCCAGGCCATGTCGTGGTCACCGGGCTCGGCGCGATCACGCCCCTGGGCGGGGACGTCGCCGCAACGTGGGCGGCGCTGCTCGCCGGGGAGTCGGGGATACGGGACGAGGCCGGCGGCCTGCTCCCGGCGGCCGGCCTGCCGGTCACGATCGCCGCGGCCATGGCCGTCGACCCGGCGAGCCGCATGACGCCCGTCCAGGCCAGGCGGCTTGACCGCTCCCAGCAGGCGGCAGTGGCCGCGGCCGCCGAGGCCTGGGCGGATGCCGGAGCACCCCAGGCCGACCCCGACCGGCTGGCGGTCGCGGTCGGCACTGGGATCGGCGGCGTTACGACCCTGCTGCGCCAGGACGACGTCCTTGAGGAGGCGGGGGCGCGGCACGTGTCGCCGCGCACGGTTCCGATGCTGATGCCCAACGCGCCCGCCGCCCTCATCAGCATTGACTACGACGCCCGCGCGGGGGCCTTCACCCCGGTGTCGGCGTGCTCCTCGGGGGCCGAGGCTCTCGCGCTGGCCGCGCGCCTGATCCGGTCGGGTGAGGCGGACGTGGTGATCGCGGGCGGCACGGAGGCGGCGATCACGCCGATCACCGTTGCGGGCTTCGCCCAGGCCACGGCGCTGTCCCGCTACCCTGGCGACCCTGCCGCTGCCTCACGGCCGTTCGCGGCCGACAGGAACGGCTTCGTTCTGGGCGAGGGGGCGAGCGTCATGGTCCTGGAAAGCGCCGACCACGCCGCCGCGCGCGGCGCCCGGGTGCACGCGGTCCTGGCGGGCGCGGGAATCGCCGCCGACGCGCACCACATCACCGCTCCCGCCCCGGACGGGCGCGGCCAGGTCGCGGCCATGCGCAAGGCACTGGCCCAGGCCGGCCTGCCGCCCGCCGATGTCAGTCACGTGAACGCCCACGCCACCGGCACTCCCGTCGGCGATAGCGCCGAGGCCAGGGCGATCGCCCATGTCTTCGGTGACGCCATCCCTGTCACCGCACCCAAGGCCTCCCTCGGCCACCTCTTCGGCGCGGCGGGCGCGGCAGAGGCGCTGATAGCGATCCTCAGCGTTGAGCATGACGTCATCCCGCCGACCCGCAACCTGGCCGAGGCAGGAGCCGACCCCGGCATCGGCCTCGACATCGTCACGAGTCCCCGGCACGCCGCGCAGCGCGCCGCGATCTCCAATTCCTTCGGCTTCGGTGGCCAGAACGTGTCCCTGCTGTTCAGCAAGCCGACGCGGTGACGGCGGGGGAGTCGCTGACCGACTGGCTGGCGCCAGGACAGTTCAGGGCGCGGTAGCCTCACCCGGTACCAGCGTGGTGCGAGTACCTGGCGTCCGATCGGGGCTGGCGCGGTACGGGCTGGCGGGTACCGGAGGTGTGACAGCAGTGAGCGGCAGCGGCTTCGGAGTGGCCGGGGTTGACGCGTCGGTGCCTAACGTGGCCCGGATCTACGATTACCTGCTGGGCGGCAAGGACAATTTTGCCGCCGACCGGGAGGCCGCACGGCAGCTGCTGGCGGCGGTCCCGCACATGGCGGGGCTGGTCAGGGACAACCGGTCGTTCATTGGCCGCGTGGTTCGGTTCCTGGCGCAGGAGGCGGGGATCCGCCAGTTCCTTGACCTGGGCGCCGGCCTGCCCGCCCGGTCCTGCGTGCATGAGATGGCGCGGGTGGTCGTCCCGGACGCGCGGGTGGTGTACGTCGACAACGACCCGGTGGTCTGCTCCCACGGCCAGGCGCTGCTCGGCCTCGATGACCGCCTGGCCGTGGTGCTTGGCGACTTGCGCCGCCCGGACGAGATCTTCCGTCACCCCGACGTGGCCGGCGTGCTCGACTTCTCCCAGCCGGTGGCCGTGCTGTGCGCGGCGGTCCTGCACTTCGTGCCGGACGGGGACAGGCCGCATGAGGTTATCGCCGCCTACCGGGACCATCTCGCGCCCGGCAGCTACCTGGCCCTCACCCACGGGACCATCGGCACTGCCGACGACGACCCCGAGGGGTACGCCGACAAGGCGACAAGCGTCTACCAGAATGCCTCGGCGAACCTGCATGTCCGGCCAAAGGCGGAGATAGCCCGGTTCTTCGAGGGCTTCGAGCTTGTCGACCCCGGCCTGGTCTGGATGACCCAGTGGCGGCCTGACCCGCGCGTCCCCGCGGCGGCGCCAGGCTCACTGATGGGAGGCGTCGGGCGCAAGCCAAGCTAGGCCTGCCCGGTAGCCACCTCCCGGCCGTCGACATACCGGCGGATCACCGTGTCCGGCTGTCCCGGCTCCCTGACCGACACCTCCTGCGCGGTCCCGGTGCACGACCGGTATGTTGCCTCGGCCAGGGCGTCAAGCAGGCCCCTGAGGGTGCGAGGGTGGACGTCGTCGTTATGACGAATGCGGCCGTAGGGTGGCACGTCGCGGATGACATAGGCATGCGCAGGGGGCAGCAGGTCGTCCCACATGAGTCCCCCCGGTCACGGGCACACCACCAGCGGCCAGGGACTTTCCCCCAGGACAGCTCAGGAAACGTGGCCGGGCAGCGCAGCCGGGTCCTCCGCCGGCTCCGGTGCCCGAATGCCGCTACGAACTGTCAGGCCAGGGCTCGCGCGGGTCCAGCAGGCGTTCGAGGGTCCGCTGGAACGTCGCCGGGACGATGTCGAAGCCGGTGGCGACGAGGCTGGCGTAGCCGATCAGCGCGGCCAGCATGACGTCGGCGAGCTCGGCGTCCGACCGATCGTCCGGCGCGGTGCCGCGCGGGCGCGTGTCGCGGATGCGCGCGGCGAGATGGTCGCGCAGGGACGCGTGCCGGGTACGGGCGATCTCCGCGAGCGGGGGCTGGACCGCGGCGCTGCCCCAGATCTGCGCGGTCAGCCGGGCATGCTCCACCCCGGCTGCCGGGGACACGTAGGAAAGCAGGCGGGCCAGGATGTCGCCCGGAGATTCCGTGACGGGGAAATCGCCATCCATCGTGCCATCGCGGCCCTCGGCAACTGCCGCGACCAGTTCGTCCTTGCTGGCGAAATACCGGTAGATGGCACCAGTCGACATCCCCGAGGCCGCGACGAGGTCCGACATCGACGTGTCGGACAGTCCCTTGCGCGAGAAGACCTCGCGTGCCGTCTCGATGATCTGCGCGCGGCGGGCGGCTAGGTACTCGGGGCTTACTTTCGACATCGCCTGCTGCTCCTGGTGTGTGCCACTGCCGACGAGCGCACCCGAGCGCGCGGGTCCTCGCGGACCGCGCGGCACCCCGGGGGCGCCTCTGGCCTGGGGCCTCAATCGTATCGGTACCAGGACCAGTCGACGGGCGATAGAGTGAACGAACGATCGTTCTTTTAAATCGTCTCGTTCACATCGGGAGGCTGCTGGGATGAAGCCCGGTTTCGAGGTCCCCGGTACCCCCCGCACCGGAGAAGAGATCTCACATGACTGATAGCACGCCCGCGCACACGTTCGTCCTGGTTCCCGGCGCCTGGCTGGGCGGCTGGAGCTGGCATCCGGTGGCCCGCTTGCTCGCCGCGCGCGGCTACCCGGCCCTGGCGCTGACCCTGCCCGGATTGTCCTACGACGGCTCGCCCGCGGGGCTGGGGATGGCGGACGCGGTGGACTACGTGGTCGGCGAGGTGGAGCGCCGCGATCTCGCCGACGTCGTCCTGGTCGGCCACAGCTGGGGCGGGTACCCGGCTACCGGGGCCGCTCACCGGCTGGCGGGCCGGGTAGCCAAGGTGATCTACTTCAGCGCGGTGGTCCCGGCACCCGGGACGTCCATGGTCGACGAGAACGAGCAGTACGGCGAGATCATCCGGCAGGCCATCGCCGCCACCCCTGACGCCACTGTCCCCCTCGGCCTCGACGGGGTCCAGGGCGTGCTCATGGCGGGAGACCCAGCTCCGCTCCAGGAGCTCGTCAGCCAGCTGCTGCTGCCGCAGCCAGGCGGCTACATGACCGGCAGCCTCGACCTTCCGCCGGTCACGGAGGTCGGGCTTGACGCGGCCTACGTGCTTTGTGCCGACGACATCGCCCTGGCCAGGCCGGGCACCGAGTTCGCGGCCCGGCTCGGCGTCGAGCCGCTGGTCGTGCCGGGCAACCACATGACGATGCTGACTCAGCCCGCCCTCGTGGCCGACGTCCTGCTGTCGGTGCTCTGAAGCGGAGCCGCAGGCCCGGGCTGGTGCAGGCGACGAGCAGCTGGCTAGCGGCCGCGGGCGGGGGTTGGCGATACGACCGTCTCGAGGAGGCCGGTCTTGAGGTCGTAGACGTACCCAGAGACGCGGATCATGGGCGAGACCTGGGGGGCGGCGATGACCTTCGCGACGTCGGCGCGGACGGTGGCGGCCGGGTCGATGACCGGCAGCTGGGCCAGCGCGGTCTCGTCGTAGCCGCGGGCGGCGAAGGCCGCGCGCAGGGCGGGATCGGCGAGGAAGGCCGAGCCGCAGTCGGTGTGGTGGATGACCGCGAGCTCGAACCACGGGCCCTCGGGCGCCTTCGTCTCCAGCAGGTAGCTGATGTAGGCGACATCCTGGAGCACGCCCGGGGTGACCCGGCCGCCGACCACCCGCTCGACGATCGCGTCGCCGAGGTCGATGCCGAGGAAGGCACCCGGCTCGGTGCGCGGGTCGATGCAGGTGATGATGTACGACAGCTCGTTCGGAATGAACGGGATCTCCGGGCTCTTCCCCCGTGCGTCGGTGGCCGCGAAGGCCCGGTTGCGCTCCAGCAGCGAGGTCAGCGATGACATGAGCTTCCTTAGGGCTAGCGGGTAAGAGAGGAACGACTGTTCGTCGATGCGTCCAGCGTGCCTCGTGGCCGGCCAGGGTGCCAGTGGCAGTAATGACAGTTTCCGCTAGAATTCTGCCATGGTGCACAACGTAGTCGCGCTGGCGCTGCCTGAGGTCGTGGCGTTCGACCTGTCGACTCCCGCGCAGGTCTTCGGCCACCGTGAGGAACGCGAGCGCTACCAGTTCTCCGTGTGCGCCGAGGAGCCCGGCCCGGTCCCCTCCACCACCGGGTTCGCCGTCACCGCGACCGCGGGCCTGGAAGCCCTGGCCACCGCGGGCACGGTGATGGTGCCGGGCTACTGGCCGCTCACGAGACCGTCAGCGCCGGTCGTGTCCGCGCTGACGGAGGCCGCCCGCCGGGGCGCCAGGATCGCGTCCATCTGCATCGGCGCGTTCGCGCTCGCCGGCGCGGGCCTGCTTGACGGCCGCGAGGCGACCACGCACTGGCAGCACGCCGACGAGCTCGCCACCAGGTTCCCCGCGGTGCGAGTCTCGTCCAACCGGCTGTTCGTCGATGAGGGTGACATCCTCACCGGGGCCGGCGTGGCCGCGGGGATCGACCTGTGCCTGCACATGTACCGCCGCGACCACGGCGCCGAGGCCGCGGCCGCGGTCGCGAACCGGATGGTCGTCTCCCTGAACCGGCCCGGCGGCCAGGCGCAGCACACGCCGAGGCGCGTCCCCGAGCCGTCGCCTGGTGGCGTGGCGGAGACCTGCCAGTGGGCGGCGGCCCGCCTGGGCGAGCCGCTCACCGTGGCTGACTTCGCCAGCCACGCCAGCATGTCTCCCCGGACGCTCGCCCGCCGCTTCGTCGAGCAGACGGGCATGACGCCCCTGCAGTGGATCACCGCGCAGCGCGTGATCGAGGCCAGGCGACTGCTTGAGACCACGGACCTCAGCGTCGATGACGTTGCCGCCCGCAGCGGCCTCGGCAGCGCCGCCAACCTGCGCCTGCGCCTGGCCCGCGAGGTAACGACCACGCCGACGGCGTACCGGGCCGCGTTCCGGCGCTGATCGCCCTGGACCCGGCGTGCCCTAGAGCGGGTTGAGGCGCGCCCTGAGCAGGCAGAACTCGTTGCCCTCTGGGTCGGCGAGAACGTGCCAGGACTCCTCGCCGGTCTGGCCGATGTCGGCCGGGCGGGCCCCGAGCTTCAGGAGCCGCTCGAGCTCGGCGTCCTGATCGCGGTCGGTGGCGTTGACGTCGATGTGCAGCCGGGACTTCCCCGGTTCTGGCTCGTCCCTGCGGCTGAGGATGATCGTCGGCTGCGGGCCGCCGAACCCTTCACGTGGCCCGATCTCGATCATCTCCCCCTCTTCGCGGTCGAGCACGACGAAGTCCAGGACCTCGCACCAGAATCGCGCGAGGACCTCGGGATCGTGGCAGCCAAGCACGACCTCACTGATGCGACATGCCATGGGGGGAGACCTGCTCTCAGCATGGGGACGACGGCCGGGGCGGCCGCGCGCGGGCTCTTGGGGTCCCCGCCGGGGAACACGCTCGACACGGTACCGGGGGAAGGCGAGCAGACGCGAAGGGTTTTTGGTCGTCGCCCCGCCGCCGGCCTGACACGCTCCCGCCGTCGGCCGCGGGTGCCCACCCAGCCCCCGGCGGCCATCGTTTTGTACGATTGATGAACAAAAGCCAACAGGCGCCATCCCTGGCCCAAGGAGGGCTCATGCCGTTGCTGGCCGCTCGGGCCGTCCTGCTGGACATGGACGGAACTTTGGTGGACTCCGATGCCGCCGTCGAGCGCTCCTGGCTGGGCTGGGCCGCGCGTTACGGGCTCGACGGGGCGTACGTGTACGGGATCTCGCATGGGCGGCAGGGGCACGAGACCATGGCCGACCTGCTGCCAGGCCGGCCACGGGAGCAGAACCTGGCCGAGGCGCGTGAGCTGGCGGCCGCGGAGGCTGCGGACATAGCCGGGGTGATCCCGGTTCCCGGCGCTTCTGGGTTCCTGACGGCGCTGGCGTGCGTCCCGCACGCGCTCGTCACCTCGGCCACTGACGCTATAGCCCGCGCCCGGATGGGCGCGGTCGGGCTGCCGCTGCCTCCCGTGATGGTCACCGCCGATCAGGTCAGCGCGGGGAAGCCGGCCCCGGAGGGCTTCCTCAAGGCCGCCGCCGCGCTCGGCGTCGACCCGGTGGACTGCGTTGCCTTCGAGGACTCCGCGGCCGGGCTCGCCGCGGCCAGGGCCGCGGGGGTGCGCGTGATCGGCGTCGGCAAGCGGGCGCTCGCCTACCAGGCAGAGCTTCACGTCAGGGACTTCAACGACCTCCGCCTTGAGCTGACACCCGGCGGTGCCGTCCATATCAGCGTCCGGTCAGGCCAGCCGGAATAGGGCCTCGGCGTTGCCGGAGGCGATCCTGGCGCGGTCTGCGGGGTCGGGGATGGCGTTGAAGAACTTCCCGATCGCGGTGGCGTCGGGGGCGTGGAACGGATAGTCGGTGGAAAACAGCACCCGGTCGGCGCTGGTGAAGTCGAGGGAGTGGCGCAGCAGGCGCTCCTGCAGCATCCCGCTGCTGGTGATGTGGATGTTGGTCTTGATGTAGTCCGATACCCGGCGTTCGAGGTGCCTGGCGATTCCGGAGAGGCTGTCGGCGCGGTCCATCCAGAACAGCAGCATCTCCCCCCAGTGGCCGAGCACGAGCTGGAGATCAGGATGGCGGTCGAACGTGCCCCGCAGGATTAGCCGCAGCGCGGCTAGGCCCGCGTCCATGTGCCAGCCCCAGCCGAACGTCGCCAGGCCGAGGTCGAGCAGCGGGTCCAGGCCCCGGTAGGAGGCATCGCGCAGCTCGCTCGAGGGGATCTGCGGGTGGATGAAGATCGGCTGGTGCAAGCGGGCGGCGGTGGCGAGCAGGTCGTCGTAGGCGGGGTCGTCCAGCGTGCGGGGGCCGGTCCGCCCGTGGACCATGGCGCCGACGTGACCCAGCTGGGTGGCGCATCGCTGGAGTTCCGCCGCCGCGGCCTGCGGGTCGCTGGTCGGCAGGGTCGCGAACGCGCGGAAGCGCTCCGGGTGAGCGCGGACGGCGTCAGTGGCCTCGTCGTTGGCCTCCCTGGCCAGTGCGACGGCCTCCGGGGCCGGGAGGGCCTGGGTGGCGGGGGTGACGACGGACAGGATCGAGATGTCGATCCCGGCGGCGTCCATCGTCTCGATGCGGCCCTGGCCGATGTCCTCGAGCCGGGCCTGGTTGTCGCCCATGGTGTTGAAGGCGACGCTTTCGTCGCGTGCCCCGGCGGGCAGGCGGTCAAGCGCGTCCCGGATGCTGACGCTGTTCCAGTGCTCTTCGATCGCGATGATCTTCATCGTGTTGTCCCCAGTCCGTGCTTGCGGGCCTGCTGGGCATCGCCGCGGTGGTGGCGTCCGGGCAGGCCCGATCTCGCTCATCGCTTGTTGAGCCGACTATACACGATTCGCTCCACAACTGTAGAGTGGCTGGGTCCCCACCGGAGTCGACTCCGCGGTCAGCCGAGCCGCTCGATGAACCGGCGCAGGTCGCTGAGGGTCCGGCAGGTCACGGCGGCGGTGCAGTACGGCTCGTAGGCGCGCATCGTGGAGTCCCCGGTGTTCCATCGCACCCGCGGTTCAGGGTTCAGCCAGTAGACCGAGCCGGCCCGGCGGGCTATCCGGGCCAGCGTCGCCTCCTCCGCCGGAAGGTAGTTGCCACGGGCGTCACCAAAGATGAGGACCGTGCTGCGGCGTTCCAGCTCGGCGCCGACCGTGGCGTGGAACTGCCGCAGGGCACGGCCGTAGTCGGTGTGGCCGCCGAGCTCGCTGGCATTGACGAAGTCGCGGATCGTCGTCATGGCGTGCTCGGGGTCGCGGACGTCCCTGAAGACGTCGGTGACCTCGGCCGCGTCGGTGATGAAGGCGAACGAGCGCAGCCGGGAGAACAGTTGCGACATGGCGGAGATGAGGGTGACATTGAAGGTCGCGAACGTGGCCACCGACCCTGACATGTCAGCCAGGACATAAAGCCGAGGCTTGGTTGGCCGGGGCTTCCTATGCATGATCCGCATGGGCACGGCGCCGGTGGCCATGGAGGCGCGCAGGGTCGCCCGGACGTCGACGAGGTCGGCGTGGTGGCGGCGCTTGCGCATGACGGTGGTCGCGAGCTTGTGCTGGATGGGGACCATGACCCGATGGATTTCCCGTAGCTGCTCCCGGCTCGCGGTCGAGATGTCGAGGTCGGCGGTCAGCGGCTGGCGGAGCGTCTTGGCGACCGCGTCCGCCCCGCGGTCAGCGACAAGCAGCTCCCTGATCACCTTGCGCACCTGGCTCTTCAGGTACTCGGCCCGGGCAGTGATCTCCGTCCGCTGGAGCTCCCGCTGCAGGTGCTGGCCGCCAGGGCCGGGTCCGCTGGCCCCGGCGGCGGCTTCCGTCAGCTGCCGTGCTGTCAGTTCCTCCAGCTGGAGGCCGGTTAGCGTCGCCCGCTCATACATCACGCCGGCCACCGGGCGTCCCGCCTGGAACTGCACGAACTCGCTGGTTGCCTGCTCGGCGACCTGACGCGCGAGCTCTTCTGAGCCGTCGCGCAGCACGGCGATAACCGCCCGTTCCAGATCCAGCCGGGGCCGGGCCGCGTCCGGCCGTTCTGCCTGGGTAGCCGACCGATAGCTCGCCGGGCTGAAGTAGAGGTCGTACACCTCCTCGAAGACGCGCAGGTGGTCCGGCGACTTGATCAGCGTGCAGCGCAGCGCGGTGCGCAGGCCATCGCCCTGATCGAGCTCGGCGATCTTCGCGGCCCGCATCGCGTCGAGCCGCTCGACCATGGAGGCAGGCACCCCGCGGGCGCGCAGCTCATCGATGAAGCGGTGAATGCGCTCTAGGGGCGAGATGCCGCCGCTCGTCACGGCCGTGGCTGCCGCGGGGGTCGAGCGAGGGCGGCCTCCGCGACCTGGACGTCGTCCCGGTACTTGAGCAGCACGTTCAGCGTAAGCGAGGAATCGGTCAGGTCCAGGTCCGTGGCACCGAGCAGGTGCAGCGTCCTAGCCAGGTCGATCGTCTCCGATATCGACGGCGGCTTCTTCAGGTTAAGGCGACGCATGGTGTCCACCAGGGCGACAAGCCGGTCCACGAGCGCCTGCTCCAGGCCGGGAACTGCCTGGCCGACGATCTCCCGTTCCCGCTGCGGCGCCGGGTAGTCCAGGTAGAGGAACAGGCAGCGGCGCTTGAGGGCCTCGGACAGGTCGCGCGTGCCGTTCGAGGTGAGGAACACCAGCGGCACATGGCGGGCCGTCAGGCGACCGAGCTCCGGCACCGACACCTGGTACTCGGCGAGGACTTCCAGGAACAGCGCCTCGGTTTCCGCGTCGACCCGGTCGACCTCGTCCACGAGCAGCACCACCGGCTCCGGGCTGCGGATGGCCTCCAGCATCGGACGGGTGAGCAGGAACCGCTCGTCGAATATCCCCTTACCGTCTTCAATGACGGCGTCGGCCGAGAACGTCTCATCCCCGCGCGCCGCCTGGATCCACAGCAGCTGCTTGCGATAGTCCCATTCGTACAGGGCCTTGGACTCATCGATGCCCTCGTAGCACTGCAGCCGGATGAGCGGGCGACCCGCCAGTTGCGCCACCGCCTTGGCCAGCTGCGTCTTTCCAGTTCCCGCTGGCCCCTCGATCAGGAGCGGCTTACCGAGCCGGGCCGCCAGGCGCACCACGCCGGCGATCTTGTCGTCCGCGAGGTACCCCTGGGCGGCGAGGCCTGCCCGAACCGATGCACTGTCGGCGAACTCGCCGGCCCCGTCGTCGGCCCGGGCGTCGCTCCTGGGCTGGCTGCAGCTCACTTGCCTACTGTGCGGTAACAGGGCCGCGATGTCCAGCGATCGGGCCCGGCTCAGCTCGCGCCGGTCGGGGCGGTCAGGTGCCCGCCGAATACCCCGACAATGGTGAGGACCGCGAGGAGCACGCCCACCAGGCCCACGATGATCGCGCCGGTCGCGGTGGCCTTGGCCCAGCCCGGGGTGCGGCCGTGGCCCAGGACCCACGGCACGAGCAGCGCGCCGGCACCGAACAGCACCGCCGCGATGGCGAACACGAACGCCCACCAGCCCTGGGTGTGCCAGGCGCTCGCGTACATGTTCAGCTCCTGCTGAGCCGTCAGGCCAGAGCTCGGAGCACTCACCTCCGCGCTGTACTGGCTGTGACTGACGACGACGCCGCTGGTCCAGTTCGTCGTCAGGGAGACGACCGCCAGGGCTAGGCCGGCCAAGCCGAAGCCTCCGCTCACCGTGCCGGCGCCTAGGCCGCCGCCCGCGACCGAGCCATCTTCGTCGTCGATCTCGGCGGGCTCTTCCGGAAGATCGGCTTCTTCATCCAGAAGCTCACTGCCCTGTTCCAGAAGATCGGCTTGCTCGTCCGGGGAACTGGGGGCGATGAGCGCGGATCCGGAACCGGCGTCCGCTCCGTTCGTATTTGCAGTGTTATCAGTCATAGGTCGCCATCCTAGGGACAAAGCCTGAGAGCGACCTGAACGAACGCTCAGGACCAGCGGTCCCTTATGTCCACGCCGGGCCCACCGGCAAGCCGGCCCGCCGCGCTGGCGCCCAGCTCACATCGTGAGGCTGGCGTGCTCGCGCACCAGGGCCAGGAACGCGGTGGCCGCCGGGGTGTGTCGGCGGCCGGCCCGCCAGGCCGCGCCGACCGTCCGGTCGAGGGCTGGCGCGGCCGGGCGCACCACGACCGACCGCGGAGGCGGATCGCTGACCGCACATCAGCTACGTCAACCCGGCCACCGTTACCGATCCCGAGCTCATGGCGATCATGGAGCGGGCGCGCCTGCTCGGCACGCCGCGCCCGGAGAGTCAGGCAATCCGGCTGCACAACCCGCCGGTCATGAAGGCGTTCAACAACGCCTGGGAGGCCTTCTTCCGGCAGGGCGTGACCGACCACGCGATCAAGGAGCTGTGCCGGCTCTACATCGCCAAGTCGGTCGAGTGCCAGTACTGCGGCGGCCAGCGGTCCGAGCTGGCCAAGCAGCAGGGCGCCACGGAGTGGCAGGTCGACGACCTCCTGAACTTCGAGTCCTCGGACCGCTTCGATGACCGCGAGCGGGCCGCGCTGGCCTGGGCGATGGCCATCGCGTGGGACCCCGGCCTAGCCGACGACGAGCTGTGGAGGCGCCTGCACGAGCACTTCACCGAGCCGCAGCTGATCGAGCTCGGGCACTTCATCGCGCTCACGCTCGGCCAGCAGCGCTTCCTGAAGACCGTCGGCGTCCGGCACGGTGAGGTGCTCGCCGACACCGACGCGGGCCTGGCTCCCGAGGAAGCAGCCGAGCTGCTTGCCCGGCGCGTGGATCTGCGGTTACCGGCGCGGGATCTTCAGCAGCTGACCATAATCATCGACCTGGACTTCCGAGCCGGCCGTGCGCAGCGCCTGCCACAACGAGGCCTGGTTCGCGGTGAGCACCGGCCGGCGGAGGTCATCTTCCAGCGCGGCGATAACGCCGATGGCGCGCAGGGCGTTCCCGCCGATGAACACGGCCTGGGCGGAGGACGGCACCTGACGGCGAGTCCACTCGTAAATATCGGCCGGGCTCGCCACCGAGCCGGTGTTCGGGTGGGGAACCTCGGCCGGCGGCATCAGGTGGCTGACGTGAACGACCTCGAATCCACGTTCCTCGAAGTACTCAACCCCTTTCTGGTCGAAATCGTCAGTGAAGAAGGGGGCATGGATCAAGGCGATCCGCTCTGCCTCAAGCGCACGGAAGCCCGCGGCGGCCGCAGGTGCGGACATGAGGACAGGAATGCCATTCGAATGTTGTTCAACCCGGCTCAGGAGCTCTTGCTCTCCGGTCGTGCCGAGCAGGTAGCTGCCCACTGTCCAGGCGTAAATGATCGCCTGCAACGGCAATCTCGCCAGTAGTTCTGTCGCATTCTCAGGGCCGGGAGGATCGGCATAGGTGGCGAGATCGGCGAAGAAAATACGGGAGACGTGAAGGGATACGCCGCTGGGAGCCATCGTCCACAGCTCCGATTCTGCTATCGCGCTGTCATCATGCGTGAGGACCCCTAGCCGCGCGCGCCAGCCATGCCCATCGGGCCGCAGGTCCTTGGTGTTCCCGGCCATCCGTCCCCCTAGTCTCGCTGATCGCGCCGTGGTGTTCAGCCCCACGCCCGCATGGTATTGTCTTCGCCGACCGAGGCCAGCAGACGGCCGTCCGCGCACCAGCGCGCCTGCCGGTTCCTTGCCGATTGCGGGCAGGCGGGTCCGCGTCGAGACCTGACGGGGCTGCTGGCTCCCCGCGGGACTCCCCGTTATGAATGTGAAAGTGTATATCCCGTCCCGCCGCAAAGGCATCACGGCGGCCGTTCGCTGACGCGGAGCGATTGTCCTGCGCATTACAGTCGCCGACCTGCGTTCCGCCCACGTGACCGGCATCAATGACCATGGCGTCATCGTCTCCGCCCGGGCCGCCCGGCGGCGCGTCGCTCATGGACGCATGATACAAGCAAGCATAAAGGATGGCGGCATTACGGGCGCCACTAGAGTCACCAGAATGCGTCAATACGGCGGAGTCGGATAGTGTTCGATCTCGCAAATACGGGCATAACGGAAGTTTTGGCAGTGGAAGGCAATGCGACGGTGTCCGCGGTCGGCAGTGCTGCCCAGCTCGCTCCCTGGTCAATGCGCCAGGACGAGATAGACGAAGCCGACTACTTCGCGGTAGACCGAGACGTACTGACGTTCGCGGGCGTCGATCCACAGCCAAGGTCCGCCACCGCCTGGCCTGGCCCGAGGCTCAGCCGGTCGAGCAGCAGGTCCGCATGCTCCGCGGACAGCGGCGCATTCCACCGCATCCGCGCGTACAACGCGGCGTCGGGGTCGTCCAGATCGCCGGGGGAAGCCGGACTGCCATGCTCACTGGTCTCGGCCATGACCGCCATAATCCCATACGTCACAACCAGCTATGCCACGATGGAGCGCGTGCCTGCCCCTCCTGAAAGTTCCGACGGGTCTGCCGACCAGGCCGTGGCCAACGACTACGACGGCTTCGCTGCGGCCTACACGGCCGAAACCGAGGCCAATCTCATCAATGGCTACTATGCGCGGCCCGCGATTGTGGATCTCGCCGGGGACGTGGCCGGCCGGCGGACCGCCCGCACCAGGCGCCCGCGACCTGTTCCCGGCCGAGCTCGAGGCCAAGCCGAGGTTCCTTGGCTTCGTGTTCTTCGTCCTGGAGGCCGTCTAGCCGCCGCCCGGTGCCGGGCTGGCTTCGGTCGGACGCGATGAGTCATGTCGTCGGCCACGTCAACGTGGGATACTGCCGCGGGTGGACATCAGGACCTGGTTCCCCGGCCACGTTGCGCTGGCCAGGCTGAACGCGCGGCACCCCTGGAACCATAACGAGTACTTTCATGGCTGGATCCTGCGTAACCTGCCCGTCCGCCGGGATGGGGCGGTGGACATCGGCTGCGGGACGGGCCTGCTCGCCGCCAAGCTAGGCACCTGCTTCGCCCACGTCACCGGGATTGACGCGGACGAGGCCATGGCCGCCGCGGCCAGCGCGCGCCTGGCTGACTTTCCCTGGGCGAGCATCCGCCGGTGCGACTTCGACGAGTTCGCCTCAACGGCCGACGAGGGCGCGGCGGACGTGATCACGATGGTGGCCGTGCTGCACTGGCTGGATCTCAACGACACCCTGGCCCGGATCCCGGTGCTACTCGCGCCGGGCGGCCGGCTGCTCGTCGTCGGCCTAGCGCGCCCGCAATCCCTGTCGGACTTGGCTTTTGACGTGGTCTCCGCGGCCGCGAACCCGGTCGTGGGCATGATCAAGCATCCCCGGCCCGCCCGGCTGGCGCCAGGCGGTCAGGACGGGCAGCCAGTCGTGCCGGTCACGGATCCTGTCACCACGTTGGCCGAGATCAAGACCGCGGCGAGGGCACACCTGCCGGGCGTCGCCGTTCGCCGACGGCTGTTCTTCCGCTACACCCTCCGCTGGGAGAAGCCGCTCAGTATTCACCCTTGATCACGAAGAAAGAGCCGCGGATCACGCCGGCCAGCCGTGATTTCTGCCGCGCGAACTTGAAGGTTGATGCCAGCTCCTCCGGAACTTCCATGCCTTCTGACAGCTTGAACCCGACGGCCCGCTTGTCCCCGTCCCTAATGCCGTACATCACGTTGATGGACAGGCCGGACTCGTAGAACACGTAGGCCATGCGGAGGCCGCCGACTTCGAAGGACGTCACCTCGAGCGGGCGGGCGGAGATGACGATGCCGCGCTCGTCGGCCAGGACGCGGTTGACCCAGTCCAGGGTCTGCGGTGCCTCAGCCGCGGGAGTCACGGTGAAGACGTGATCGTACTTGTTCTTGTAGTAGCGCGCCTCATTGGCGCGCAGTCCCGCCAAGGCCCCCGCGACCGGGGACGATTCCAAGCCGGTGGTGGACACGTTCTCGAAGTCGACGACGTACGGCATGCACCCTCCCCGTGGCGATCCACTCAGGGTAGCGGACGGCCGAGGCCGGGGTGTTTGCCGCGTAGAACGCGGGAGGCCTGCGTTTCACGCGGGGGGTGCTGCGCTCCTGAGGAATTCCGGGCAGGCGGAGGCGGGGCGATCGCCAGTCAGGCGACAAAGCTCCACGGTGAGCGAGTCCGCCTCGGTGAGCAGGGCAGCGCCGAGGTCCGTCTTCGGCTGCCGGAGGGCGGCGGCGATCTGCGGCCACGACTTACCCGTCATCAGCTGCGGGAGGATGAGACCCGAGCCGACCTGGACGGCGCGGTTGCCGAAGTCCAGGAACGGGGTCGAGCCAGGCCTGTCGTACCTGGCGAAGAGTGCCTGCTGACCTGGCGTGAGCTGTTGCAGCCTGCGGTAGCTCGTGCTCGCGTTGGGGTTGGCCTTCACGTTCACGAGGACGTTGGAGTACTGCTCGACCGGGACGAAGGACAGGTAAGGGCTGGCGTAGCGCGAGCCGTAGAAGGTCCAGCCATCGATCGGCGCGATGTGGTCGAACTCCGGTGAGCGGCTCGTGGTCATGTCGGTGAACTGGCCGAACCGGCTGAGCGCGACGATCAGCGGCCAGCTCTCGATCGCGCAGTAGGGGCAGTACTCGGTGGCGATGTAAAGGATCTCGGGCTTGCCGCCCTGGGCTAGCGGCGGGCCGCTGACCGCGCTGAGCGTGCCCGGGCTGATCAGCAGGGTCGAGGAGTACGCGCCGGACGGCGAGGCAGAGGCGGGCAGGCCAGGCAGCGACGTGCCGACGGGCACCGTCGTGACTTCGCTGATCAGCCCGGCCGTGCCCGGGCCGCCGGTCAGTCGCCACGTAACCAGCGTGGCGGCGGTGACGAGCAGCGCGCACGCCGCCGCGACGACGATCCGGCGGCGACCTGTGCCGATGATGCGGCGCAGGGCGGGCAGCGCGGGGACGGCGGGAACACGGAACGGCCGGGATGCCTGCTCGATGACGTCCGCGTTGACGTCCGTCTCATCCTGCTCGGCCATGGCGCTCCAATGCCCCGTGTCGAGCGCAATCGTACTCTTTGCACCGACGTCCAGCCGGCTGCGCAGCCGCGTCGTGCGACGCATAATGAGGGCATCGGTGCGAGGTGGCGAGGCAGGTGATGGTCAGGCCGGGAATGCTCCGCCGGCGCGGGGCGCAGGCGGCGGCTGTGCTGGCCCTCGGGGCGGCAGTCGTCCTCGCCATCGCGGCGGTGGTGTCAGCGCGGGCCGCCCCGCAAGCGCATCCCGCCGCGCCCCCGGCCGGGCCGCTGCGCGCCTCGCGGGCGCCTGCCGGGCCGGTCGACGTATCGCTCGCGGCGAGCCACGTGAGCCCGGCGGCGACCCCGGTGTCGATGGCGGTACACGGGACGCTGGCGGCCGGCACCGGCGCTGCCTCCCTGAAGGAGGGCGGCGCCTACCTCTGGAGCACCGCCACGGGGAAGGTCACGGCCATCCTGCCCGACCCCGCCCCCAGCGCCGGCATCGGGCCGGTGGCGTTCAGCCCCGACGGCACGACCCTGGCCGAGGGTGGCGCGAACGGCACCATCTCCCTGTGGGACATCACGGCGGGAAAGGTGACCGCCACCTTGGCCACTCCCGCCAGCGCCAGTGCGCTCGCGTTTAGCCCCGACGGCAAGGACCTGGCTGAGGACACCGGGGGAAGGCTCGGCCCCGCCTACGTGTGGGACATCGCGGCCAGGAAGATCACCGCGACCTTCACCGACGTCAACAACCCCTACGGGCTCACCAGCGTGGCGTTCGCGCCCGACGGGACGACCGTGGCCATCGGCGAGGCCACCGGCGCCATCGTGCTCTGGGACACGCGAACCGGGAAGGTCACCGCCGGCCCCTCTGACCCCGAGAGTGAGAGTGGCACCTGGGTGGGGGCGATCGCGTTCGGCCCTGGCGGCACCATGGCCGCGGGCTACAACGGCGGCAAGACGTACCTGTGGGACGCCGCCGGGACGCTCACCGCGACCTTCACCGACCCGGCCGTGCACAGGGGCGGCTTTACGGTCTACGGCCTGGTCCTCGCCCTGTGGTTCAGCCCCGGCGGTACAACCCTGACCATCGGTGACGGGGCAGGGCGCACCTACCTGTGGCGGATCACCAGGTAAGCCAGCTGACCAGTGCCTGGGTGACGGCGGCTGGCTGTTCCAGCGTGGACAGGTGTCCGCAGTCAGGTATCACGACCAGGCGCGCCTGCGGGATGTGGCTGGCGATCTCCGCCGCATGATCGGGGAGGGTTACATCGTCATCCGCCCCGGCCACGACGAGAACCGGGCAGTCGATCGCGGCGAGGCCGGACCGGGAGTCAGGCCGGCTCATGATCGCGGTCTGTTGCCGGATGAACGCCTCTGGGCCGGTCTCGTCGGCCATCTGGAGCATTACCTGGCGCAAGGCGAGGTCACTACGCCGCGCAGGCCGTACCCAGCGCTGGTACAGAAGGTCGACTACCTCGGGGAACTGGCCGTCTCGCGTCATGGCGATATGGTCAAGCCGACGTTGTGCCTGCTCGGCTGTGTCGGATCGGGCTGAGGTGTTGAGCAAGGCGAGCCGGGCCACCCGGTGCCCGGCCTGCCGCATGATCTCAAAGGCGAGGTAACCGCCCATCGACAGGCCGACCAGCGTGAACCGCGGTGGTGCCTCGGCGAGGAGGCGACGGGCGATCGCGGCGAAGCTGTCGTCATGGTGATGGCTGGCTACGCTGACTGGTGCGAACCGCCACAACGGCGGAAGCTGCTCAGCATAAAGGCGAGGCGAGCACAGCAAGCCAGGGACCAGGACAGTCGGCACGTGACTCATCAGCCTGCTCCGATCCCGAGGTCACCGGCGGAAACGCAACTCCGCGGCAGTATGAGCTTCCGGGTCCCCAGCACGCTATCAGCCTGGACGTCGTCGGGCCGGGCCATTTCCCCGGGCTTGCTAACGAGCCGCCCTGGCCAGGGAGACTTCGCTCCAGGTTCCGCTGGATGATGTCAGCCGCCGGGGAACCTTGCGCGGTCAGGGCCAGTATCGCCGCGGTGAGCAGGGCGTACCTGAGGCCCGCCGCCGCGGCGCGGTCATTGTCGTAGAAGGGGAGCAGTGGCAAGAAGGTACCGCCCGCGGCGAGCAGCACCGCACTCCAGAGCCGGGGCAGGAGGCGGCGCCACCATGACTGTCCAGGAGCCGGCGGTGCGTCACTGGCCGGCTCGGCCGGGCCTGGCTGGCCGGGCCGCGCCCAGGCGAGCAGGAATCCCGCGAGGGTGCCGGCCGGGACGGCGTAGTCGCGGGGGTGGATGGCGCCGGCGACTGCGGCCTTGGTGCCGCGGATCACCCGAGCCAGTCGCAGGCCGTCGAGACGGGCGAGGCGCCGGGTGGCGGTGTCGGTCCTCGGCACGCGACTGACGGCGTACTGCTCGACCGCCGCCGCGGCCAGTTCGAGATCGAGGATCACGGACTTCACGACGCGCGCGTCGGGGAGGGCCGCCGCGCGGCTGAGGTCGCCCATGGTGACTGTGCAGCCCAGCAGGCGCAGGACGCCCGAGTCCAGGTACCGATTGCCGGGGGAAGGCAACCGGGTGCCGGGCCACCACGCGGTCACGGCAGTCGCGGCGAGGGTTCCAGCCCACATGATGGTCGCATTCGGCGACTGGCTCCCGAGCGCGTACGCATGACCGTAGGCAAGCGCCAGGTAGGAGACGAGGAAGCCGAGCACCGCCACCGCCACGTACGCGCCGAACTCCTGGACGTAGAAGATGGCGGATACGTGTGGTCTCGCCGCTGAATTGAAGGCACTGATACTCGTCAGGCAATAAAGCACCGCCGCGGCCGCCAGCGCCGGTATGTACAGCCTCAGGAAGTTACGCCCGGCAGCGACGGAGATCAGCTCCAGGTTTCCCAGGATGCGTCGGAGCTCACTGCGGAAGGGCTGAGCGGCCACGAGCGCCATCACCAGGTAAGCGGCGGCGGTCGTGGCCGCCGGCCCGTGCCTGGACGGGATGCGCCCGGCCCAGAGCACAACGCCGATGACGGCGGCGAATGCCAGGCCGCTCCAGAACGCGGAACTGAAGACCCGCGCGGCGAACCGTGCGGTGAAGTCCTGCCCGGCTCGGATCGCGGCGTCCTGAGCCTGGGCAGAAACCACCTCGCGGTCGGCCTCGTCCCAGCTTGTGAGCCGGGCTCCCATGGCCTCGGCCCAGTGTTCCTGCGCCATGGCCATCGCCGCGGACACAGCGACCGCCGGCGTCTCGGGACCAGCCTGCTCAGGTCGGCCAAGCCGGTTCAGGCCCAAGAACCCATCACGCATGTACCGAGGCCCTCACAGGGCCATGCTGCTAGATGCCGGAGCCGAGTCCCCCGCGAACCCGCCGAGGGAGAGGAGAATAGCGACGATCACTATAGCAGCGATCACGAGGACCACGACGATGCAGCCGATCTTGCCCATATAAACCCCACCAAGTCGGATTACCTTGCCAGCGTAGTCTGAGGGCAACCCGGCTGGAAAGGCGTTACGGTCGGCGCCCTGGGGCCGACGATGACGAGCGCCGCGGATTTGCCCCTCGTGCCTGACAACGATCCGTCCGGTGCGCCGGTCTACCTAGATATGAGATCAAGGAGCAGCCCGCGTTGACGGGGCGGTCGGAAGAGTTCCGCGCCTTTGCGCTTGACCGTAGCCTGCGGTTGCACCAGAGCGCCTACCTGCTGTGCGGTGACTGGCATCTCGCCCATGACCTCGTGCAGGACACCCTGGTCAACGTGTACAGGCACTGGTCGCGCGTCAGGCAGGCCGACAGTCCCGACGCCTACGTCCGGCGCATCCTCATCAACGAGGCGCGAGACCGGTGGCGGCGCCGTGATAAGGCCGTGCCGGTGGCGGACATCGCGGCCGGGCCGACGATAGCGACCGTTCCCGACGCGACCGATGACATTGCCCGCCGCGACGGGTTGCTGCGGGCACTGGTTGAGCTGCCGCATCAGCAGCGGGCCACGGTGGTCTTGCGGTACCTGGAGGGCCTGTCCCAGGCGGAGACGGCGCAGGTGCTCGGGTGCAGTGAGGGCACGGTCAAGAGCCAGACCTTCCGGGCGCTGGCCACATTGCGTAAGTACCTGGAGAGGACGGAATCACGCTCATGAGTTCTTCCGAGGAGACCCAGCTCCGCGAGGACCTGCGGCGCATCGTGCAAGCGGATGCGCCGGCCCCGGACCTGGATGCCATCGAGCGGCGCGGGCGCCGTGAGCAGCGCCGCGCCGTCGCGTTCCGCGGCCTGGCGGCCGCGGGCGTCGTCGGGATCGCCGCGGTCGGCACGCTGGTCGCTTTCCGGCACCCCAGCGCGTCCGTCGCCGCGCCCGCGACCGTGGCCCCGGCCAAGAGCGCGCCAGGGCGGCAGGCCACCAGCACGGCGCCCACGACGGCACCGCAACTCGATAACGTCGCCTATGTGCGGCAGCAGGTCGACGCGGCGCACGACCCGGCCAACAGCGTGGTAGAGGAGAAGCAGAGCGGCATCGACGCCGGCAATCCACCGCAAACCGTCTGGACCGACCCGGCGACGGTCAACGAGATGATGTCGTCGGTCATTGATGGCGGCAAGGTCACGACCTGGCAGCACCAGTACCTCGATAGCCGCCGGGTAATCAACGTGGATGACACTCAGGTCAACTACGGTCCACGCACATGGTCCTACCGCACCCAGAACTTCGGCACGCCCATCTCAGGCCCGGCGCCGACGTCGCCGGTAAATGTCGTGCCCTACATCCCGGCAGCGATGCTCAAGGCCATGCTGGCCCAGGGCAGTGTCAAGATCGTGGGCCACCCCGTCATCGACGGTCACCGCACGGTCGAGCTTTCGGTCTCGCTGGGCAAGCAGGGCCGGGCGGAAACCAACTTCTACTACGTCGACAGCCAGACCTTCCAGCTGGTCCGCCTGGTTAGGGTGTTCGCCCCGGACTCAGCCCGCCCGGCTTCCGAGACCAGCGACTACACCTGGGTGCAGCGCACCCCGGCGCTGACGAAGCTCATCAACCACCCGCAGATCCCGGCCGGGTTCACCCAGGTCCCGCCGGGCAGCTAGCAACGCCAGCCGCTCACGGACGCCCGCAGCAGGCGGGCTGCGTCAGGCGACCCTCGTGCCGGTAGTGGCGGTGAGGTCGGCGTAGCGGGCGGTCAGGTCCTTGGTGACCTGGCCGGTCGTGCCATCGCCGATTTCGCGGCCGTCTACCGCGACTACGGGAGCCAGGCCGCCCATCGTGCCGGTGACGAAGGCCTCGGTGGCGTTGTAGAGCTGGGGGAGCGTGTAGTCGCCCTCGTGGGTGGAAAGGCCGGCCGAGGCCGCCAGTTCCAGCACGGTCGCGCGGGTGATCCCCTCCGGGCAGGAGGTGGTGGTCGGGGTGTGAACTGCTCCCTCGGACACCCAGAACAAGTGCGTCGCGTTGGTCTCCGCGATGAACCCGCGGTGGTCGAGCATGACGGCGTCGTCGGCGCCGGCCACGTTCGCCTCGACCTTGGCCAGGATGGAGGTCAGCAGGTTGTTGTGGTGAATCTTCGGGTCGAGGCTATCGGGCGCGGTCCTGCGCACGCTCGAGGTGATCAGCCGGATGCCGCCAAGGTCGTAGACCGGCTCCTTGAACTCGGCCAGCACGATCAGCGTCGGGCCTGCGGTATTCAGCCGCGGGTCCATGCCCGAGGTGATCTTGGTGCCCCGGGTGAGGGTGAGCCTGATGTGCACGCCGTCGTGCATGGTGTTGGCGCCCAGCGTGCGGCGGATCTCTGCCGTGATCTCCTCATCGGAGGGGATCACGGTGAACGCGAGCGCGTGGGCGGAGCGGCGTAGCCGGGCCAGGTGCTCGTCGAGGGCGAAGATCCGGCCGCTGGTGAGGCGCAGGCCCTCCCAAACCGCGTCGCCGCCCTGGACCACCGAGTCGAACGGCGAGACGCCGGCGTGGTCGCGGTGGACGAGATTGCCGCCCACGTTGACGATCAGGTCGCGGTTGCGCTCGTCAAACTGCTGCAGCATGGGGACACTCCTGGGTCAGGCGGCTAGAGCGGATGTTCAGCATCTGTGGCGTTTCCCGTCGGACCGGGCGAGGATCGGAACTCGGCCAGCCGCTGGTAGAACGGCAGGCACTGCTCGAGCAGCGGCTCGAGCGCGGGGTCAAGGCCAGGCGCCGTGCTCGCGGGCGAGGATGGCAGCAACCCGGTGGACCGCCACACGCTGTCGTACCAGTACGGCGCCCACACGCCGTCGCTGTCGCGTGGGCCCGGCGGCCAGGACAGCATCGCCGGGCTGAACGGGACGCCGAGGGCCGAGCACAGCCCGCGGAGCGTGGCCTCGGGCGCGGCGAGCAGGTCGGCCGAGTCGATGACCGGGCCGCCGAACTCTTCAAACAGCCAGGCCTGCTGGCGCAGGCCCAGGTCATCGAGCGTGGGCGAGGAACGGACGCGGGCGTAGGAAGCCAGCAGCGACCGGGGGTCCCTGATCAGGAACGCGTGCCGGAAGGGCGCGAACGCGGCCAGGTCAACGGATGGCAGCACGTGATGGGTCATGTGCTTGGCGTAGCCGATCGTGACGCCCTCAGGGAGCGGGCCGTCTGCCAGCTCGCGCAGGACGACGCGCCAGTCGGTCGGCTGGCTGGCGATCACCTCGTCGCGGGCAGGATGATCAAGCCCGGTCTGCGCCAGGTAGAAGGCGTACAGCGGCTCGTCCACGACCTCCGTGTCCGGCCGGTTCTCCCAGGCGCGCATCATCGCGGTGGAGACCGTGCGCGGTCCCGACCACATCGCGATCCGGACCACCATCGCAGGACTCCTCTCCCGTTTCACGCCTCGCCCGACGAGCTTAATACCACCGTTGCCTGCGGCTGTCTCGGTGCTGGCCAGTTCGAGGGCGCCGTGCGCCCCTAGTAGCTCATGCCCATGGCCGCCCTGACCTCGGCCAGGGTGGCGTCGGCGATCTCGCTGGCCCGGTCGTTGCCGTCGCGGAGCACCTGCCGGATATAGCCGGGATCGGCGGCGAGCTGCGCCCGCCGGGCGCGGATGGGGGCCAGCCGCTCGTTGACGGCCTCGGTGGCGACCGCCTTGAGCCTGGCGGCCCCGCCCGCGCCCATCTCCTCGGCCAGTTCGGCCGGATCGCGATCGGCGGCAAGCGCCGCGAGCAGCACGAGCGACGAGACCTCCGGCCGCGTTGCGGGCTCGTAGCTGACCTGCTTGATCGAGTCGGTCCTTGCGCCGCGGATAAGCCTTGCCGTCTCATCGCTGCTCGCCCCAAGCGCGATCGCGTTACCCCGGCTCTTGCTCATCTTGCCGCCGTCAGTGCCGAGCAGCAGTGGCGCACTCGACAACAGCGCCTCAGGCACCGGGAAGACGGGACCGTAACGCTCGTTGAAGCGGCGCGCGACCAGTCGGGTGACCTCGACGTGCGGAAGCTGGTCCTGTCCGACGGGCACGAGGTTGGCCTTGCAGAACAGGATGTCCGCCGCCTGATGCACCGGATAGGTGAACATCAGCCCGCTGACGCTGGACTGGCGCGAGTGCGTGATCTCGTCCTTCACCGTCGGATTGCGCTGGAGCTCGGGGACGGAGACCAGGCTGAGGAACGGCAGCAGCAGCTGGTTCAGCGCGGGCACGGCACTATGGGCGAAGATGACGCAGCGACCCGGATCAATCCCGCAAGCCAGGTAATCAAGCACGAGGCCGGTGACGTAGTCCTGCAGGTGCCCGGCGCTGTCCCGGTCGGTCAGCACCTGGTAGTCGGCGATGAGCACCAGGACCTCGGCCCCGAGGTCCTGCAGCCGGACGCGGTTGGCGACCGTGCCGAAGTAGTGCCCCACGTGCAGCGGCCCCGTGGGCCGGTCGCCGGTCAGGATGCGAAACGGTGCCGCGTCCCGCTCTATCGCGGCCTCAAGGGCCGCCGAGCGACGCAGCGTAACGCCAAGCGAGTCGATGATGGTCTCGGACAGGACAGTGCTGGCTGAAACGACAGTGGTCATGGGTTCCTCCAGTGATCTTGGATAAGGTCACGGGCGGCCCGGGCAACGTGGCGATGCCAGTCGCTATGGCGAGGCCAGACAGCAAGAAGGCCGCCCCGATCGGACGGCCAGCCACGCGCTGAAGTTAGGCGACCGTCCCCGTCAGGGACGCCACCACTGGGTGATTCGCGCGCTGCTCACAAGGTCAACTGTAGCATTCAGGCCGCCTCCCGAGGGTTAGCGTGCCGGCCCGGGAGGCGAGCGTGTGAAAAGGTAGCACCATGGACTACACGCATCTTGGCCGGTCGGGGCTCAAGGTCAGCCGCCTGTGCCTCGGGACGATGAACTTCGGGCCGCTCACGGCGCCGTCGGACGCCGAGCAGATCATGAACCACGCCCACGAGCTCGGCATCAACTTCTTCGACACAGCCAACCGGTACGGACGGGCCGACGGTCCTCCCGGGCAGGCGGCTCCGTCCACCGAGAGCGCGCACGCCGGCTGGACCGAGGAGATCATCGGCGACTGGTTCGCGGGCTCGGCCGCCCGCCGGGACAAGACGGTCCTGGCGACCAAGCTCTACGGCGACATGGGTGACTGGCCGAACGACGGCCGGCTGTCGGCCCTTAACATCCGCCGGGCCTGCGAGGCGTCGCTGCGCCGGCTGCGGACCGACTACATCGACCTGTACCAGATGCATCACGTGGACCGGGACACCCCGTGGGACGAGATCTGGCAGGCGATGGAGGTGCTGGTCGCGCAGGGCAAGATCCTGTACGTCGGGTCGTCTAACTTCGCCGGCTGGCACATCGCGCAGGCGAACGACACGGCCGCGGCGCGCGGCTTCCTCGGCCTGGTCAGCGAGCAGTCCATCTACAACCTGATGACCCGCCAGATTGAGCTGGAGGTGCTGCCCGCCGCGATCGACTACGGGGTCGGCGTCATCCCGTGGTCCCCGCTGAACGGCGGCCTGCTCGGCGGGGTGCTCAGGAAGGAGCGCGAGGGCGCGCGGCGAGTCTCCGGACGAGCGGCCGCGGCGGTGGAAGCGAACAGGGAAAGGCTCGCGGCCTACGAGGGCCTGTGCGAGGAACTGGGGGTGGAGCCGGCCGACGTCGCCCTGGCCTGGCTGCTGTCCCAGGAGGGCGTGACCGGGCCCATCATCGGCCCGCGCACCCGGGGCCAGCTCGACGACGCGCAGCGGGCACTCGAGCTGGAGCTGGGTGACGACGTGCTCAAGCGGCTCAACGAGATCTTCCCCGGCTTCAAGACGGCACCGGAGCACTATGCCTGGTGACCCGGCACCGGGTGACCCTGATAACAGCAACAGGCCAGCGCGGGTACTGCGAGACCGATCGGAAGGCAGCCGGGTCACCAACATCGAGCTGTTCTTCGACTTGGTCTACGTCTTCGCCGTTACCCAGCTCTCCCATCACCTGCTGGCCGAGCCGACGTGGCGCGGGGCCTGGCAGTCCGCGCTGCTGTGGGTGATGGTCTGGATCCTGTGGGCGTACACGACGTGGGTCACGAACTGGATGGACCCGGAGCGCCTGGGGCTCCGGGGCCTGCTCATGGCGCTCATGCTGATCAGCCTGGCCATGTCGGCCGCGCTGCCCAGGGCGTTCACTGGCACGGGCCTGCTCACCGGTGGCCTGGTCATCGGCCTCGCGTACGCGGTGCAGCAGGTCGGCCGCAGCGCCTTCATGGTGGCCGTGCTGCACAGCCCGGCCCCGCAGGCGCTGCGGCAGAACTACCAGCGCATCCTGGCCTGGTGCGTGCTGTCGGGTGCCCTGGCGATCGGCGGCGGCCTGGCTAGCGGCTGGGCTCGCCCCCTGCTGTGGTTGCTGGCCGTCGTCGTCGACCTAGCCGGGGGCCTGGCTGGCTTCCGCACGCCGGGCCTTGGCCGGTCGCTCTCCTCGGAATGGACGATCGAGGGCGGGCACTTCGCCGAGCGCTGCCAGGCGTTCGTCCTGATCGCCCTGGGGGAGTCCATCGTCATCATCGGCGCAACCATGTCGCAGATGCACCACGTCGGAGCCTCGTCGGTCGCGGCGTTCGTGGTCGCGTTCGCGGGCGCGGTCGCCTTCTGGTGGTTGTACTTCGACCGGTCAGCGCAGGCCAGCGCGAGGCTCATCGCCAGTGCCGACGACCCCGGCGCGCTGGCCCGGGCCGCCTACCACTTCATCCACCCGGTGATGATCGCGGGCATCATCGTCGCCGCGGCCGGAGACCAGAAGATCCTGTCCTCGCCGGCGTCGCCCGCGTCGGCCGCGTCCGCCTGGCTGATTCTCGGCGGCCCTGGCCTGTTCGTGGCCGGGCACGCGGCCTTCAAGTACGTGATGTTCCGGCACGTCTCGCGCAACCACCTGGGCGGCATTGTCATCCTGGCCCTGCTCGCGGCCACCGCGGGAGTGCTGCCCGAGATCGCGCTGTCCGCCTGCACCGCCGTCGTTGTCGCCATCATCGCGGTCCAGGGCCGGCGCTCGGCCATGGAGGAGCCGGCGACCGCGCAGTGACGGGGAACTTCCCGGAATGCGTGCGGCCGGGCTGGCACCGTGGGGTGCTGGCCCGGCCGTGGCTGGTGGGGGTTTAGTGGAAGAAGGTGGGGGTGGCCTGGGTGATGTCGTAGTTGCTGCCCCAGTACCACTGGGTGGCGGCGGCGCCGGGGACGATGTGGGGGGTGCCGGTGGGGTCGGCGATCCAGTACTTGACGTGGGCCTGCTCCCAGGTGGGGAGGTTGTTGACCTGGGCCTGGACGGCGTTCCAGTCGGACTTGAAGGTGTAGACGATGGCGTCGCCGTGGGGGTTGGCCGTCAGCTTGGCATTGACCCAGTGGGCGGCGCCGGCGGGGGTGGCGTCGCCGGGCTCGACGTCGAGGGCGTTGGCGTGGGGGTTGGTGCCGTTGGTGTCGATCCACAGCACGTTGCCGCGGCCCTGGACGGAGGAGTTCGACGCCTGGTAGGGGCCGTCGGAGTAGGTGGCGACGTGCTGGCCGGCCGGGATCTGGCCGGGCGAGATCGAGTCGTAGATGGTGGTCGGGCCGGACTGGCTGCCACTGGACGGGGCCTGCGGGGCCGTGTGGGTGGCGCTGGCCGCGGGGGCGTGAGCGGCGTCGGCGGGGCCGGTGGTGGCGGCGCCAGCGCTAGCGGTGGCGGCGACGGTGCCGATGGTGGCGACCGCGGCGACGCCGGCGGTCAGGCGGACGGACTTGCTGGCGGCCAGTCGCGCACCGTGGGTACGGGCGGCACGGGTGCCGTCGGCCAGGCGGTCGCGGGTCTCGGGGCTGGTGGCCTTGCGGAGCAGGTCGCGGGGGGTGATGGTACGGAAAGTCAAGGGTGTCCCTAGGACAGGGCGCCGAGGGGATGGCGCGGGGGGCTTCGCCCGGGAGCGCTGCCGGCCAGAGCGGTGCTCAATGGCTAGGCAGGGGCGCGGATGTGTCGCGGATCAGGGCGACTGCTGCGAGAGAGGGGCAGCGATCACGCGCCAGGGGCGCTGTGTAGAGGGTGTAACCAAGGATGCCCCTGATACATGCCCCGGAGGCCTTCCATAGGCGGGTGACATGGCTCACGATGGGCGGTCACCGTTTCGGCCACCGCCAGGCCGGGGCATCGAGCGGATCCTGCCCGGCGACGCGGGTCTCGCCGAAGTCCTTGACCAGCTCGATGGTGCCGGCGGTGATCTCGGCATGCCTGCTGGCCCGGTGCAGCGCGTCGATCAGGGGCTGGGAGTGGGAGACAACGATGACCTGGGAGGTCGCCACCGCGGCGGCGATCAGCTGAGCCAGCGGGACCAGCAGCTCGGAGTGCAGGCTGGTCTCCGGCTCGTTCAGGACGAGGAGGGCCGCCGGGCGGGGGGCGAGCAGGGCCGCGGCCCACAGCAGGTACCGCAGCGTGCCATCCGACAGCTCAGCTGGGCCGAGCGGCCGCAGCAGGCCATGCTGGTGCAGCCGCAGCCCGAGCCGCCCACCGCCCTCGCTCTCGACGGTGACGCGGCTGCCCGGGAAGGCCAGGTCGATGGCCTGGTCAAGGGCGGCGGAGTCGCCGTTCTCGCGGATCGTTTGCAGCGCGGCGGCGACGTCGGCTCCGTCCGGGCTCATCACCGGCGTCCTGGTGCCAACCTGGCTGGTACGGGCGGGCGCCGCGGCGTCGGTCCTGATCTGGTCGTAGAACCGCCAGGACCGCACCTGCTCGCGCACGCGCAGCACCTCCGGGGCCTGGCCGGGGTCGGCGAACTCGCTGAGCATGCTGTCATAGGGCCGGATCGGCTGCGGCTGCGACCACGTGCGGTTATCACCGCGGATGCGGACGATGCCGTGGTCACGGTCGCACAGCACCGCCGCCGGCCGCAGCACCGGCCCCGTCCAGATGCACTCGCGCTTGATCTCCGGGTCGAGCGCGAACGCGCTGCGGCCGCCGCCCACCGGGAGGCGGGAGTCGGCGGCCGGGAGGCCGAAGTCGATGGCGTAGCTGAACTCATCCCCGCTGAAGCCGAGCCGCAGCGCCGCCGGCTTGCTGCGGACAACGCCCTGCACCGGATACCTGCCCTCCCGCACCGCCCGGCCGATCACCTCGGGTCCGGCCCACAACGTGGACGAAAGGCCGCCCTCCCTGGCCAGCGCGGCGACCGCCCCGTTGCGGGCCGCGTCGGCCAGCAGCCGCAGCGTCCGGTACAGGCTTGACTTGCCGGTGCCGTTGGCCCCGGTCACCACGGTCAGGGGATCGAGCAGGAGGACAAGCTGCCGCAGCGACCGGTAGTTCTCCACCGCCAGCGTGGCTATCACCCGCCTGACGCTACCGGCCGATGGGGGCCCAGGTGACGCACATCCCCACCCAGGCCGACCTGGCCTGAGCGCGCCTGCTTGAACCTGCAATCATGATCGTTATGAACCTGAAAACAGCCCGTGAGGTGATTGCGCAGTCCTGGGCCGATGAGGTGATCCCGAGTCTGTCTGGGCTGATCGCGATTCCCGCCCTGTCTCCGGCCTTCGACCCTTCCTGGTCGGCCACGAGTCAGCTGCGCGCCGCCGTTGACCACATGGCGGCCTGGGTGAGCTCGCGCGGGCTGGGGGCGCGCCACGAGGTCATCGAGCTGGCAGGCCGCTCGCCGGTGCTGCTTGTCGACGTCCCTTCGACCGCCGGTGCTGGCGGCGACGGCACCGTGCTGCTCTACGGCCACCTGGACAAGCAGCCCGCCCTGGGCGAGTGGTCGCAAGGGCTAGGGCCGTGGCAGCCGGTGCTGCGAGACGGGAGGCTTTACGGGCGGGGCTCGGCCGACGACGGGTACGCGGGGTACGCGGCCATCACGGCGCTTGAGGCGGTGCGCGCGGCCGGCGGGCAGCACCGCCGTGCGGTCATCGTGCTTGAGACGGGGGAGGAGTCTGGCAGTCCTGACCTGCCCGCCTACCTGGAGCACCTTGGTGACCGCCTCGGTGACGTGCGGCTGGTGATCTGCCTGGACGCCGGAGGCGGCACCGACTTCAAGCGGCTGTGGCTGACGTCGAGCCTGCGTGGTGCCGTGATGGCCACCCTCACGGTGCGCGTGCTCAGCGCGGGTGTTCACTCGGGGATCGCTAGCGGCATCGTCCCGAGCTCGTTCCGCATCCTGCGCGAGCTGCTTGACCGGGTCGAAGACTCGGCCACGGGCCGGATCAAGCTGCCGGAGATGAACGCGGCGATCCCGCTACGACGGTATGCGGACGCGGCGGCCCTGGCTGAGCTTGAGCCGGACGCGATCGGGCGCGACATCCCCTTCGCCGCGGGGATGTCGGCGGCATCTGAGGACCCGGTCGAGCTGATCTTGAACAACACCTGGCGGCCGGCCCTGTCGGTGATCGGGGGCGACGGCCTGCCGCAATCCGCCGTAGCCCCCGCCGCGCTGCGGCCGGAGACGAGCCTGCGGCTGAGCATCCGCACGCCCCCGACGGTCGACGCGGCCGTCGCCCAGGCCGCCCTGGAGAAGGTCCTGACGACCGACGTCCCCTACGGGGCGCAGGTCACGCTGCGCGACTTCGTCACCCTCAACGGCTGGGGCGCGCCCCACCCGTCCCCCTGGCTCGCCGCCGCGCTCGATGAGCTCACGGGGCCAGTGTTCAGCGAGCCGTACCGGCAGCTCGGCATGGGCGGCGGCATTCCCTTCATGGAGATGCTGGGCCGGAAGTACCCCGAGGCCGACTTCGTCGTCACCGGAGCCCTCAGCGCGGACTCGAACATGCACGTGCCCGACGAGTGGCTGAGCATCGAGTACGCCGAGCAGGTGACCACGGCCATCGCGCACATCCTCAACGCCCATGCGCGTCCAGTCGATCCGCAGGGGAACGAGGAGGCCTGACCCAGGGGCCTGAGGCGTCCTGGCTGGTGCGCCAGCCAGGACGCCAGACGATCGTCACCGATGCGCCGCTCGTGACATAACCGGATTTTTGTCGCCTTCGTCACATTGACTATTTCCTATTAAGTAGGTCAACATACTCTGGATTGCTAACGCTGTCCTGCACGAATGGAGCGTCCATGACCGCGACCAACGCCGCGCTGCCGACCTTTGGCCAGCCCCCTCCCGTCGTCACCGAGCGGATCACGCCGCGCCACCACCACGCGGTGCGCGTGCCCCGGCTGCCGCGCAGGCTCATCGGGGTCGTGGTCGTGATCGCCGTCTGGCAGCTGCTGAGCAGCACGGGCCGGCTCCCGCAGACCATCGTCGGCTCGCCTGCGGCCGTCTGGGATCAAGGCGTCACGCTGGCGAGCAACGGGGAGCTCGGATCGGCCATCATCGCGTCGCTGCAGCGCGTTGGCCTCGGCCTGCTGATCGGCGGCGCCGCCGGGATCGCGCTGGCCCTCGTCTCCGGGCTGTCCCGGCTCGGTGAGGACATCGTGGACGCGCCCATGCAGATGGTGCGCAACGTGCCGTTCGTGGGCATCATCCCGCTGCTGATCATCTGGCTCGGGGTCGGACAGACGCCAAAGGTCGTGCTGATCGCCCTCGGCGTCATGTTCCCGCTCTACATCAACCTGTCAGCCGGCATCCGCGCGGTCGACCCGGCGCTGATCGAGGCGGGCCGGGCGCTTGGCCTTGGGCGCATCGGCCTCATCTGGCACGTCATCTTGCCGAGCGCGCTGCCCCAGCTGCTGGTCGGACTGCGGTTCGCGCTCGGGATCTCCTGGCTGGCCCTCATCTTCGCCGAGCAGATCAGCGCCACCAACGGGCTGGGCTACCTGATGCAGTCGGCGCAGGAACTGCTGCAGAGCAACACGATCGTGGTGTGCCTGGTGATCTACGCGCTGCTCGGGCTGGCCGCCGACCTGATCGTCCGCGGGCTCGAGCGGGCGCTGCTGGCCTGGCGGCCGCGAGCGCTAGGAGGCGCCTGAGATGACCGCACCCGAGACCACCACGGCGGGACTGCCGGAAGCGGCCCGGGCGGCCACCACGACGGCGGCGTCCATTTCGGGGCTGCGGCGCAGCTTCGGCGACCGCGCCGTCATTGACGACCTCAGCCTGGTCATCCCCAGCGGCCAGTTCGTGGCCCTGCTCGGCGCCAGCGGATGCGGCAAGAGCACGCTGCTGCGGATCCTGGCCGGCCTGGACGCCGACATCCAGGGAGAGGTGACCGTGGCCAGGCGACGCGCGGTGGCGTTCCAGGCACCCCGGCTGATGCCCTGGAAGAAGGTGTGGCGCAACGTCGTGCTTGGCGCGCCTGGGGCCGGGCGGGCCGAGGCGCTGGCCGCGCTGGCCGAGGTCGGCCTGCGCGAGCGGGCCGACGCCTGGCCGGCCACGCTGTCCGGCGGCGAGGCGCAGCGGGCATCGCTGGCCCGCGCCCTGATCCGCCAGCCCGACCTGCTGCTGCTCGACGAGCCATTCGCCGCGCTCGACGCGCTGACCCGGCTGCGGGCCCAGGATCTCGTCGGTGACCTGTGGCGGACGCATTCGCCCGCCGTCCTGCTCGTCACGCACGACGTCGACGAGGCGCTGCGGCTGGCCGACCGGGTCGTGGTGATGAAGAACGGCCGCCTGGAACACGACGTGCCGGTCGGTCTTGACCGGCCGAGGGACGTCGGCGCGGATGGCTACGCGCCGCTGCGCCACATCCTGCTGCGCTGGCTGGGGGCCGAGTAGTGGCGCGCGCAGAGCGGACGCCAGCTGAGGCGCATGACGCGGACGTGCTAGTGCTCGGCGGCGGCCCGGCCGGTACCTGGGCGGCGATCGCCGCGGCCGCAGCCGGGGCGCGGGTCGTGCTGGCCGACAAGGGGTACTGCGGTACCAGCGGGCCGACCGCCGCGGGCGGCAACAACCTGTGGTACGTCCCGCCGGATCCCGCCGCGCGCGAGGAGTCCATGGCCGCCTACGAGCGGGCCGGCGGCATGATCACCGACCGCGCCTGGATGGCCCGCACGCTCGAGCTGACCTGGAACCAGGTCGGCCAGCTGGCCGACTGGGGCTACCCGTTCCCCACGGACTCCCAGGGCAGGCTGCGCCGCAGCTCGTTGCAGGGCCCTGAGTACATGCGGCTGATGCGGCTGCAGGTGCGACGGGCTGGCGTGACGATACTTGACCAAAGTCCCGCGCTCGAGCTGCTGTCCGACCCCGACGGCGTGGTCAGCGGCGCCCGCGGGACGCACCGGCAGCGCGGCGACGCCAGCTGGACGGTCCGGGCGGGCGCGGTCATCCTGGCCACGGGCGGCTGCGCGTTCCTGTCCAGCGCACTCGGCTGCAACCCGGACACCGGCGACGGCCACCTGATGGCGGCCGAGCTGGGCGCCGAGCTGTCGGGCATGGAGTTCTCCGGCGTGTTCGGCATGGCGCCAGCGTTCGGCGCCCAGACGAAGGGACGGATGTACCAGTTCGCGCGCTACTACCACGCCGACGGAACGGCGATCGAGCTCCCGCCGGGCCTGGCCGCCAGGCCCGCCGTGGCCCGCGCCTCGCTCGACGGCCCGGTCTTCGCGCGCCTTGAGCTCGCCCCGCCGGAGATCCACGAGGCCATGCGGTGGGCGCAGCCCAACTTCTTCCTGCCGTTCGACAAGGCCGGCGTCGACCCGTTCACCGAGCTGTTTGAGGTCCGGTTCGTGCTCGAGGGCACCGTGCGCGGCACCGGCGGCATCGCGCTGGCCGGCGACGGCTGCGAGACCACGGTCCCCGGCCTGTACGCGGCGGGCGACGCCGCGACCCGGGAGCTGGTGACCGGCAGCCGTTCGGGAGGGGGCAGCCATAACGGGGCGTGGGCCATGTCCTCAGGCACCATCTCGGGCCGGGCGGCGGCCCGCTTCGCTCGCCGTCACCCCGCAGCGGTCGCGAGCCTGCGCCCGGCCGGCCAGGTCGGCCTGCCCGCCGAGGGCAAGGCCGGCCCTTCCCGCCCGGTCTCACCAGACGAGGTGATCGCCAACGTGCAGGCGGAGGTCCTGACCCCCGGCAAGTGCATGTTCCGCAGCGCGGCGACGCTGCGCAGCTCGCTCGGACGCCTGGACGAGGTCTGGACGGACCAGGTGCCGCACCTCGGCCCGGGGCGCGGGAGGCAGCGGGCGCGGGAGGCGGCCGCGATGACCGCGCATGCCCGCTGGATGTACCAGGCCGCGCTGGCCCGGGAGGAGTCTCGGGGCGTCCACCGCCGTGACGATCACCCGGCAACCGACCAGGCGCAGGCGATCCGGCTGCGAGTCGGCGGCCTTGACCGGGTGTGGGTCCGCAACGAGCCGATACGGACCGCCTCATGATCGAGATCATCTCGGCCGACGCCTGCATCGACTGCGACAAGTGCGTGGACGTCTGCCCGACGAACGTCTTCGACGCCGTGCCCGGCAGCCACCCGGTCATCGCCCGCCAGCCCGACTGCCAGACCTGCTTCATGTGCGAGGCCTACTGCCCGGCGGACGCCCTCTACGTGGCCCCGGATCGCCAGCCGCTGCCAGGCCTCGACGAGGCGCGCCTCGCGGCGGGCGGCCGGTTCGGTGAGTACCGGCGCTGGATCGGCTGGGGAGCCGGGCGCCGGCCTGGCAGCCTGCGCGATGCCAACGCCGAGCTTCCCGAGCTCGTCGCGACCTTTCTTCCCGACACACGGCTCCAGTAGCCGTTCTGCAGATAAAGGACAGTTCAATGACACGAACATCGCTGCGCCGTGCCCTGGCGGCGGTCGCCGCCGCCAGCTCGCTCCTGCTCGCCGCCGCCTGCGGGACCTCGTCGGCCGCGGGGGGCTCGTCCGGATCGGGCAGCAAGGCGGCCTACACGCTGCGCGTCGGGTTCATCTCCAACACGCCCACCCCGGTTGGCCCGGAGGGCCTCGCCTACCACAACGGCACCCTGCTCAAGGGCCTGAAGAGCCAGGGCGTCAGCGGGATCAGCTTCACTGCGTTCCCCAATGGCCCGAACCTGATGGCGGCCATCGCCGGCGGCTCGATCGACATCGGCATCCTCGGTGATACCCCGGCGGTGACCGCGGAGGCCGACGGCATCAAGACCCGGCTGGTGAACCAGTCGTTCGTCGGCCTTGACACCTACCTGTACACGCCCAAGGGCGGCGTGACCAGCATCGCGCAGCTCAAGGGCAAGACGGTCGCCACGCAGGTCGGCAGCTACATGTACCGCTACCTGGTCTCGCTGCTCAACGCCGAGGGCCTGTCCAGCTCGGTCAAGATCAGCAACATCTACACCACCAACGCCGTTGCCACCCTGCAAAGCGGGGGAGTCGCCGCCTACGCCGCCCCGGCCGGGCAGACCACCGCCATCCTCACCAAGGACGGCTTCCCCGTCATCGACAAGGCATCGGCCGACCACACCAACCTGCTCGGCACCGACGTCACGGTGATCAGCGACGGCGCGCTGGCCGCCCATCCAGGCCTGCCGCACGCCTGGAACCAGGTGCGCGCCCAGGCGGTGGCGACGATGAACGCCAGCCCAGGCGCGTACTTCTCCTGGGCCTCCAGCGCCGACCAGACCCCGGTCCCGGCCCTGCAGGCATCCTCCCCGCTGGCCGGCTACTCATCGGCCCCGTTCACCGCCACCGGCATATCGCTACTCGGCGAGGTCAACTCCTTCCTGCTTTCCAGCAAGCTCACCAAGACCAGCGTCGACATCAAGAGCTGGGAAGTCCCCAGCCCCTGACGTCGTCGGCTGACCGCTCCAGCCGCCGGCTGGAGCGGTCAGCCTGAATGTCTTGAAGGAAGTTCGGCGGGCGGTGTCGGATCCGGGCGAAGGTGTTCGTAGCAGAGGTGAGCGGCCGCCCAGGAGGGGCCGCCGGACCACAGGAGATGATCCGAGATGCAGTACCTCGTTTCCGTGATCGACGCCACGGCCGGCCTCGCGACCCCAGATGAGATGGCCGCCATCGACGTGTTCAACGACCGGCTCATCGCCGACGGCCACTGGGTCTTCGCCGGCGGCCTGGCGGCGCCCAGTTCGGCCACCGTCATCGACAACCGGGGGGAGGAGCCGATATTCACCGACGGGCCCTTCCTTGAGTCCAAGGAGTACCTCGCCGGCTTCTGGATTATCGATGTCGCCGACCTCGATGCGGCGCTCAAGCTCGCCACCGAGGGATCGAAGGCCTGCCACCGGAAGGTCGAGGTGCGGCCGTTCCAGTGAGCGCGGCCGACGTTCAGGAGGCGATCACCCGGGCGCACCGCGAGCAGTGGGCCCGGGTCGTCGCCTCCCTGGCCAGGCGCTTCGGTGACCTCGACATCGCCGAGGACGCGGCGGCCGAGGCGTTCGCGGTCGCCGTCGAGCGATGGCCGGCCGACGGCGTGCCCCCGAACCCGGGCGGCTGGCTGACCTCCACCGCCAACCGCCGGGCCATCGACCGGATCCGGCGCGAGAGCAAGCGCGATGACAAGCAGAAGGAGGCTCAGCTGTTGCACGACGATGACCCGCCCGGGCCTTCCGGCGCCATCGACGACCAGCGGCTCCGGCTGATCTTCACCTGCTGCCACCCGGCGCTGGCGATGGAGAGCCGCGTGGCGCTGACGTTGCGCCTGGTCGCGGGCCTGACCGTGCCCGAGATCGCCCGTGCGCTCCTGGTGCAGGAGACCGCCATGGGGCAGCGGATCACCCGCGCGAAGGCCAAGATCAGGGCAGCTCGCATCCCGTACCGGGTACCGTCCGCGGAGGACCTGCCGGCCCGCGTCTCCAGCGTGCTCGTCGTCCTCTTCCTGGTCTTCAACGAGGGTTACCTCGCGACGGGCCCCGGCACCGATCCGGTACGCCATGACCTGACCACCGAGGCGATCCGCCTCACTCGGCTGACCCGTGCCCTCATGCCAGACAACGGTGAGGTGGCCGGCCTGCTGGCCCTGATGCTCCTCACCGAGGCCCGCCGGGCCGCCCGGGTTTCCGCGAGCGGCGAGCTGATCACCCTCATCGAGCAGGACCGCCGAGCCTGGGACACGGCGCTGATCGCCGAGGGGCACCGGCTGGTGCGCGAGCGCCTGGCCGCGGGAGCCGCTCCGGGTCGCTACCAGATCCTCGCGGCGATCGCTGCCGTGCACACCTCCGCCTGTGACGTGCGCGACACCGACTGGTCACAGGTCGTCGCCCTCTATGACCAGCTCGTCCGGCTGGACCCCTCGCCGATCGTAGCCCTCAACCGGGCCATCGCGGTCGCCGAGCTTGACGGCCCGGAGGTGGCACTGGCGGCTATCGACCGCCTTGACCGCAGGCTGGCCGGCTATCACGCCTACCATGCGACCCGCGCCGACCTGCTGCGCCGGCTGAGCCGCGGTCAGGAGTCCCGCGCCGCGTACGACAAGGCCATCGAGCTGGCGGGCAACACCGCCGAGATCGCCTACCTGACCCGCCGCCGCGACCAGCTGGGGTTACTCGCCGTTATCGACTGGGGGAGGCACGCTGCTCAGCCGCCTCGTCGCGCTGACCTGACCGCTACCGGATCCGGAAGTGCTGGCTGGAGGCTCGCAGCCAGAGCAGGACGACGGTCGCACCGCCTGCCGCCCAGGACAAGGCCAGCATCCACACCACGATCACGGAAAAGCCGAATACGGGGTCATAGGCTGCCCCCGCGCCGCGCGTCAGGTGTAGCGAGACGGCCGTGGCCAGGAGGGCCGTGAGCACGGCGAAGAGAACCGTGCCGACTACCCGCGCCCAGTTACGCCCCTGGTTCACCTTGGCCGCCACCACGAGCCAGGCGATGACGCCAGCCAGCATGTACACGATGATCGGGGAGCCACTGGACGACGCCCTGGCCGTGGCGGCCATCACCGTCGCAGCGTCGGCAGTGCTGGTCGCGGCCAGGAGCACGGTGGCGCCGTTGATGCACGCCCCCAGCCGCATCAAGATCACCGCGGCATGAACCGTTCCGGGAACGGCAGGCCGGTGGAGCTCGTCCGCCGGCCGCCGCTGCGGCCCAGGGACGGGCGGCCGGGGCAGCGCCTGGGGCGCACGTGCCCTCGGGTTCCCAGGCTGAGCCGCCTGGTACCCCGCGGCCGGTGTCACTGGCCGCGGCGGCCGGCGGGCCGGGCCGTTCCCCGTCTCGCCCCATGCCGCCGCGGGAGTCGGGCCTGGCGGGGGCAGTGAGGCCGTGAACCGGGCCGACACGGTCGGCGGGAAGGACGGGTGAGGCTGGGGATCGCTGGTGCCCGCGGGAGTGGCGGGCACGCTGCCCGTCAGTCCCGGTGCCGCCGCGGCGCCCTCCAGCCGGTCCTGGTAGTCCCGGACCAGCCGGGCCACCTGCGCGGGCCAGAACACGGCGGGCGATTGCCCCGCCCGGCTGCCGCCGGGGCCGTCCCGGCCGATCGCGGCCAGGTCCGCCAGGCCCGGCCGGGCGCCTGACCCTTTGGCCAGGCAGGACTCGATGACCGTGCGCAGCCTGGGCGGCATTCCCTCCAGCAGCGGGGTGCCGTGCACGACGCGGTAGAGCACCGACGCCGCGCTGCCACCGCCGAACGGCAGAACCCCAGTCGCGGCGTGGGCGAGGGTGCAGCCCAGCGCGAACACGTCTGTCGCCGGGCCGACCTCGTGCGCCTCTGCCTGCTCGGGAGCCATGTAGTCGGGCGTGCCGAACACCGCGCCTGTCGCGGTCAGCGCCGTCCCCTCGGCGGCCTTGGAGATGCCGAAGTCGATCACTCGCGGCCCGTCGGCTGCCATCATGACGTTGGCGGGCTTCAGATCGCGGTGCACCAGCCCGGCGGCGTGGATCGCCGCCAGCGCCTCCACCAGTCCCGCCAGCAGCCGCCACAACGCGGCTTCTGGCAGCGGCCCATGCCGGGAGATCATCCAGCTCAGGGAAGGACCGGGCACGAACGCGGTCGCCACCCATGGCGGCCATTCATCTAGCCCGGCGGCCACCACCGGCGCGGTGTAGATCCCGTTCACCCGCTGCGCGGCGGCGACCTCCAGCCGGAACCGCCCCAGGAACTCCGTATTCCGCCCCAGCTCGCCCCGCAGCACCTTGACCGCGACCGCCCGGCCGCCCGGCGACAGGCCGAGGTACACCTGCCCGAATCCGCCCGCGCCCAGCCGTGCCCGCAGTTCATACCCGCCGATCACGCGCGGGTCCTCCGCCGTCAGCGTCTCCATGGCCGCCCCACCCGCAAGTCCCATGCCAGCCCCCGGCTAGCCCCGTCCAGGATCAGCCGTAACCGGCACGATACTGGCAGCAAGATACGGCGTCCAGGGCGTTCCCGGTAAATCCGGCGTCGTCCGGCGAGGCTAGGATCCGTTTCATGATCGCGGTGGCTACCTGGAACGTCCTGCACCGAGTCCATGCCGAAAACGACGGCGACGCCGTCGTGGCGCGCTGGCCCGAGGAATCCGAGCGGATCGCCGCCATCACGGCGCGGCTGGCGGACCGGGCCGAGCGGGTCATCGCCTTGCAGGAGGTCAGCGGTGACCAGCTGGCCAGCCTGCGCGCGGGACTGCCCGACCGGGTCATCTACGCGTTCAGGTACCCGCGTGTCCCCGTGCCCCGCCACCGCCCCTCGCCGCTGCGCGATTCCAGCGAGCATCTCGTGCTGGTGCTCGAGGAGCCAGGCGAGCAGCTCGCCGCCGGGGCCTTCGAGGATGCCCCGGGCAAGGGAACGCTCGCCGTCCAGGCCGCCGGAATCGTCTTCGTCGCCACCCACGTGAGCTGGGACCAGCGGCGCACCGGCCAGATAGCAGGCCTGGCCGGGCTGGGCGCGGCCTGGCCCGGGCACCCGACGGTGCTCCTTGGCGACTTCAACGCCGACCACGCCATGGTGGCGCAGGGCCTGGGCGCCGGCTTCCTCGTCGCGGACCTTCCCCCCGATGCCCTGCCGACCCGGCCGGCGACGTCTGGCCCGGGCGGGCTACGCATCGACCACGTGGCCGCGCGAGGCGCTGACATCAAGGGCGTGACGGTCGAGGCGGTAGACGGCCTGTCGGACCACAACCTGGTGCGTGCCGACATCGCCTGACACGACAACCAGGGGGTTGCCGTAATGGTCTCGCCCGTCACAGCCAGTCGGGGCGAGGCACATTCTGGATGTCAATCCGCAAACACGGCGGACTTACGAGAGACCCTGCGCTCCTTCGATGGCATGGCTATCGTGAGGCCGGACTCGTGCCGTGCTGCCGGATGTTTGCGGCCAAAGGCCGCGAGCAGTAGCAAGAGGCCGCGAGCAGTAGCAAGAGGCCGCGAGCAGTAGCAAGTCGAGCGGGCACCCGGTTCGCAGGCACGGGTGAGGAAGCGACTCGAAGGGAACCCCGTCATGCCGAACCGCACCCGGACGGCACGTTTCGTGTGGCTTGCCATCCCGGCTACGGCTGTCTTCGCGGCGGCCACCTGGCTGACCGTGTCCTCGGTGACCCGGGCCAGCGTGTCGCCGCCCGGCAAGCCGAGTGGGTCGCCGCCGGTCAAGGCGGCGGTGGCACGTCCCGTGGACCGCGGGGCCACGTTCCGGCACGAGTCGGCCCCGAAGCGCATGGTGCTGAGCGCCCGCGTGCGGGCCGCGTGCGCGCCGGCGGCGTCGGCTTGCGCGGACCTGAGCGCTCATGTCACCTGGCTGCAGTCCGGCCGCCGCGTCATCTATGGCCCGGTGCGGATGGAGCCAGGCGGGCAGGGCGAGCCCACGCCGCGCGGGATCTTCCATGTCGCCTGGAAGGCGGGAGCGCACTACGTGAGCACCAGCTACGGGGTCCCGATCCCGTACGCGGTGTTCTTCGCGGCCGGGGGAGTCGCCTTCCACGAGGGCAGCCTCACCACGTCCTCCCATGGCTGCATCCACCTGACGATGGCCGCTGCCCGCTACTACAACGAGCACCTGCCGGTCGGCGCCGAGGTAGCAGTCTTCTGACCTATGTCCAGGTCGGCGAGGCCCGGGTGGGCGGGGGGCACCGCGGCTGGCTGCTACGCGGGCTTGCGGCCTACTCCGCAGTACGAGTAGGCCTCCGCCTCGCCCTCATCGCCGTCAGGCCGGGCAGGCGGCTGGGCCGGATGCCAGTCCCGCGTCGGCACCACGCCCGGCGATACCAGCTGCAGGCCGTCGAAGAGCTGCTCAAGCCGCTGAGGCTCGCGCAGGTAGTAGATCTTGGCGCCGGTCTCGGCGTACTGCCCGGCCACCGCGGCCATGGACGGGCTGGCCGCCGACCCTTCGGCCAGCACCAGGCAGCTGCCCGGCGCGGCGGCCCGCATGAGCTGCCTGATGACGTAAGACATCTCCTGGTCATTGCCCAGCACCCCGGCCACCCCCAGCAGCAGCAGCGCGAGCGGGCGGCTAAGGTCAAGCGTCTGCGACGCGGCGCTGAGGATGTCAGCCGGGGCACGGAAGCTGGCTTCCACATACCTGGTCGCGCCGTCCGGGCCGCCGGAAAGCAGCTCCCGCGCGTGCCCGGGGACCAGCCGACCATCCTCCACGTACACGACCTTGCTGTCCGGCGCGATCCTGAGTGCCACCTGGTGGGTCTCGCCCACCATCGGCAGGCCGCCGCCGATGTCCAGGTACTGCCGGATGCCCTCGTCGCCGGCGAGCCTGGTCACCACGCGGGTGACGAAGTGCTGGATCTCGCGCGCCGCGTCGACAACCATCGGATAAGCCTGGCTGAGCCGATCGCCGGCTTGCCGGTCGACCGGGAAGTAGTCCTCCCCGCCCAGCCAGTAGTTCCAGATCCGCGCAAGGTGCGGAGTGTCCGTAACCATTGCTACGAGCTTAGAGCCGTGCCCGGGAAGCCGGGCAGCCGCATGCCCCTGCTGTCGTGACCTGCCTCGCTGGGCGGACTATTCGATGTGCTTTGGGTGCCTTCCGCCTCGCACCGAGCGGCGCGAGGGCCCGCGACCATTGGCGGCTAGAATGTATGTCCTGTTCACATCGGGGCGGGCGATGGCGGCGATCCGAGCCTGAAGGGCGGTTCATGCTGATGGCTGGGGACTCCTACCATCACGGCGACCTGCGGGCCGCTTGCCTGCGCGCGGCGCGTGAGCTCCTCGAGGCGGACGGCACCGCGGCGCTCTCCCTGCGTGCGGTGGCGCGCCGGGCGGGTGTCTCGCCCGGTGCCCCCTACCGGCATTACGCCGACCGGGAAGCCCTGCTGTCCGCGGTGGCCGCTACCGGCTACCGTGAGCTGGCGCAGAAGCTGGCGGAGGCCTACCCCGCGCCCCCCGCGTCCCCCCTGGACCTGGCCGAGGGGGCGGTGGCCTACGTGTGCTTCGCGCTCGACCACCCCGCCCTGTTCCGGGTGATGTTCGGCGAGCCCTGCGACCCGAGGAACGAGGAGCGCGTCGCCGCGGTCGCCGCCATTTCCAGCGGGGTCACCGCGAGCGTCAGCCGCGCGTTCCCCGGCGCCGATCTGGGCGCGCTGTCCACGGCGGTGTGGGCCCTAGTCCACGGCCTGGCGTTCCTCTACCTCGACGGCAAGCTCGACGCCTCCGCCCCGCAGGTCGTGGCGGACAACGTCCGCGCTGCCGTCACGGCGCTCTTCGCCGCTACCGGGGCGGCAGCTCCCCCGGCCCCCGGAGGCTCACGCTCCGGGGGACCGTGGGAGCCAGGCCGGTCGCGGTCGCGCCGCTAGCCGGCCGCGCCCTGGTAGAGGTTCAGCTCGCCGATCGACCACGGGCTGCTGGTGGTGGTGCTCAGGCCGTCGGTGAGCACCGTGTCCACCACCTTGACGTACCGAGCGGTCTGGGGCGGGAAGCTCACCGTCTCTGGATCGCCGGTGCCCGCGCAGATCGCCACGGTTGTCCAGGACGTGCCGTTGCCGGATACCTCGAGGTCGTAGCTGACGGCGTCGTCGCCGGGAGAGGCTGGTGCCTGCATCTGGAGCTCGTCGAAGGTCCGCGGTGCGCCCATGTCGGCCTGCCAGTACATCCCGTCAGCCTGCGGAGCGCCCGAGCTGAACTGGGTGGACAGGCTGCCGTCTATCGCGCTGGCGGCGCCGTCGCTGCCAACGGCAGCCGTGTTCGTGCTCGCGACCCAGCCGTGGCGGCTGAGGGCCTGCCCGCTGACCGGAGCTCCGCAGGAGGCCCCGAGCGGCGCGGCCGCGGCCTGGCCGCTGGCGGGCCTGCCGGGCGGTGACCAGGTGAAGGTGGCGATCGAGCTGGCGGGCAGGGTGTAGCTGAATCCCTGGCTGCCGGAGTCAACCGCGAACGTCTGCGACGATGACGGGTTGTCGTTCAAGACGACGAGGGCGATGGAGCCGTCCGGGTTCCTGAAGGCGATGTTGGGCAGGTCTGCGCTCTCCAGGTCAGGTGAGCCGATGCGGACCGCGCCAGGCCGCACGAACTTGGAGAACTGCGCCCAGACGTAGTAGTCCTCGTTGAGGGAGAAGGTGCCGTTGGAGTTGTCGATCGTGACCATCCCGCGGCAGTCACCGCACCCGCCGTTGGCGTTGGCGACGTTCGGCCCGGCATTGGGGTCAGTCGCCATCGTCCAGTAGTCCGACGCGACCGCCCAGTTCCTCATCGGCCCGATGATGTTGTTAAGCGCCTCCCAGTCGAGGTTCCCGGCCGCGTCGGGCGCCCAGCTTCCGCCCACGCACTCGGTGAAGTAGATGGCGGTGCCCGGATAGGCGTCATGGAAGGTCGTCTGGACGTCGTAGGGGTCGGTGACCCCACCGGGGGTGGCGTAGCAGTGGTAGCCGATGGCGTTCACGTCCGCGCCCGCTGCGGCCGTGAGGTCCTGCGGGTAGGTGGTCGGGTTGCCGTCAGGCCCGTACCAGTTGTGGTCGTAGCCGAGGATCTTGGTGCCGCCGTACCCGGCCGAGTTCAGCGCCGAGCGCAGGTAGGGGGCGAGCGCGGCCTCGTTGGGGTTGGGGCCGGTCGCGTCCAGGTTCATGGTGGCGTAGCCGGCGCTGCAGTTCTGCGGCTCGTTCTGCATGGACACCATGTAGATGGGGATCCCGTAGGTGCCCGAGTAGGCCGACACGAACTTGGCGTAGTACTTGGCGTAGGCCGAGTAGTAGGCCGGGTTGAGGTAGTTCTCCGTGCCCGAGCAGTCGCCGACGAACGTATCGCCGTTCTTCATCCAGGCGGGCGCGCTCCACGGCGTGGCGTCGAGCTTGATGCCCCGGTCAAGGGATAGCGCCTGCTGCAGCACGGGGATGATGTACGCGGTGTCGTGGGATACCGAGAAGTGCGCCAGAGTCGGGTCGGCCTGCCCGTTCGGCCTGTCGTCATAGGAGTAGTTGCTCAGCGACAGGTCCGACGCACCCATGGGAAGGCGGATAAAGCTGAAGTTGGCGCCAGAACGGCCGAACAAGTCGGTCATGAGCTGCGCCCGCTCGGGTGAATGATCGATCAGGTAGGCCGTGGTGTCGGTCATCGCGCCGCCGAAGCCCTCGATCGTCTGGTAGGTAGTGCCCGGGTCCACCGTGATCCGCGTGGACTGCGCGGCCGGCGGCCCGAACGTGACATCCGGCTGCCGGGCGAGCTGGCGGGCTAGCGTATCGGCGCTTGAGCTCGTGGTCGTCCACACCCGCACGGCCGTCCGGGTCCCAGTCCCGGTTCCGGCCGCGGCCGCCGGGCTGGCGGGGGCGGCGAGAACCGCCGGAGCGGTCAGGGACACGGGAACGGCGAGGGCCGCGAGCGCGACGGCCGCGAGCGTGGCCTGGCGTCGCCGGCCTGCCCCGTTGCGTCTGTGCCATGGCGGGTTCTTCATGGGGTCCTCCTGCGGTGCCCAGAGGCCTCCGTCGGTGAAACGTACATGGGGCAAGCCTGTAAATTCAGTGTAAATTTGATTGAGGATGCGTCAAGGGGTGTGAAATTTACACTCGCCTGTGACTGCTGCTCCCAGTAGCATCAGAAGCAGGGAGAGTGGTCATGCAGGTGGGATTGTCGGCCCAGCGCGCTACCATCCGCGATGTCGCCGCAGAGGCCGGGGTGTCGACGGCAACCGTCTCCCGGGTGCTGAACGACAGCGCCAGCGTCGCACCGCGGACCCGCGCCGTGGTCCTTGCCGTCATCGAGCGGCGCGGGCTGATCGCCCGGCGGCGGCGACCGGTCATCCCGCGCCCGCTGCGCGATATCGTGACGGTCCGCTGCCCCTACAAGCTGGACGACTACTTCGGCGTGATCCTCTCAGCGGTCGAGCGGACGCTGCGGCACGGGGGCAAGGTCCCGCTGCTGAGCGCCGAGGCCCTGGAAGGGGACGAGCCGAGCCTGCCCGAGCTGCTCAAGTCCGAGATCACCGAGGGCGCGATCCTCATCCTGCCGCCCGAGCCCCGCGACGTGCTTGCCGACCTGCGTGGCACGGGGTTCCCCTTCGTGGTCGTGGACCCGCGCACCGCGCTGCCCTCCGATGTCGCCGCGGTGTCGGCGGCGCACCTGGCCGGCGCGCGCCTGGCCACCGAGCACCTGCTCAGCCTGGGGCACGCCAGGATCGGGGCCATCGTCGGCCCGCGTAACTGGATCGCGGCCGAGGACCGCCTGCTCGGGTACCGCGCCGCGCTGGCCGCCGCGGGCAAGCTCGCCCCTGAAGGGCTGATCCAGGCCGGAGGCGAGCCGACCATCGCCCACGGGCTGGGGGCCGCCCGCGTTCTGCTCGATCTTCCCGAGCCGCCTACGGCGATCATCGCGTTCAATGACAAGATGGCCATCGGGGCCATGCAGGCAGCCGCGGAGCGCGGCCTGCACGTGCCCCGGCAGCTGTCCGTCGTCGGATTCGACGACCTGGAGCTGAGCCGGGTCGTCACCCCCCAGCTGACCACGGTCCGCCAGCCGCTTGAGGAGATGGCGCGGCTGGGCGTTCAGCTGCTGCTGCGGCTTATCGAGGCCAGGGAGATCGAGACCCTCCATGTCGAGCTGGCCACCGAGCTAGTACCACGCGGTTCGACGGGCCCGCCGCCCGGCCGGTGACCGGCGCCGCCGGTACCGCGGGCCGCCGACCCCGGTGCCGGGCCTCGCCGTGACGCCCAGGCCACCTGGGCGTCACGGCGAAGTTCCCTCGGTTCTGTTCCTGATCCTCCTATCCCTGCACGGTGACCTGGACCGCTGGCGACGTGACCGGCTTGGCCACGGCGTCGGCCGCGGTGGCGGTCAGCGTGTAGGCGCCGTCGGCGAGCGGGGTGACAGGCGCGCACGACCAGGTGCCTGAATCGGAGGCGGTGGTGGTGCAGATCGCCGTCCCGTTGCCGTCCACGGTCACGGCCGCGTCAGGCTCGCTGGTGCCTGACACCGTGGGTGTCGTCGTCACGGTCGCCGCCGCGGCCGGCGAGGTGATTGCCACCGCGGGCGGGAAGTCCGTGACGTTGGCGACGCCGTCACCGCTGATGGTCACGACCACGCTGTGCACGGTGACCTGCCCGCCGCCGTTACGGAGCCGGAAGTCGGCGCCGCCGTTCTGCTTGTCGCCGAAGTAGGCGTCGGTCCCGGTGACCGTCGCCATCTTCCAGGTGTCGGTATTGGTGAGCTGGATGTTGGGTGTGGCCGCCTTGTACGGGTTGGACGTGCCGTCGTCGTACTGGACCTGGAACGAGCCCGTTCCCGCGTCGTAGTACTGGACGGTGAACGTCGCCGAGTAGTCCCCGGCGTCCGCGACCGAGTCGTTGATGCTGAAGTAGATGTTGCTGTCGGTGCTGGTCAGGGCGGACAGCCCGGCGATGTCGGAGCCGGTCGTCGGCCCGTCGTAGGCCGAATTGTTCTCGCTCATGCCGTAGCTGTCGTTGCTCGGGCCGAGGACCGAGGCCACCACGGCGGTGCCGGGCGGCAGGTCGGAGGCGTCGAAGCTCACAGCGGCCGAGGCGGCGCTGGTGAGCCCGGTGGGGTCGGTGACGGTCGCGGTGACCGACTGCTTGCCTTGCGGAAGCCCGCTGGCCGGCGTGCAGGACCAGGCGCCGCCGTCGGTCGCCGTCGCGGTGCATAGGGTCGTGGACCCCTCGGTCACGGTCACCTGCCCGTCCGGTTCTGCCGTGCCGGAGATCGCGGACTCGAGCTTGACGGTCTGGCCGCCATGCGGAGTGGTGATCGCGGGGGCGGGCGGGAACTGCGTCCCGGCCGGGACCGCGGGCCCGGTGACGGACACCCCGACGCTATGCACCGTGAGCGGTGCCTGCCCGTCGAGCCTGAAGTCCGCGGCGCCGTTCTCCAGGCCGCCGAAGTAGGCGCCAGAAACGGTGAAGGACGCGGTCTTCCAGGTGTCTGTCCCGGTTTCCTTGAGCGTCCCCGCCGTGTGGTAGGGATCCTTGGGGCCGTTGTCGTACTGCAACGCGACCGTGCCGGTGCCCGAGTCGTAGTAGGACACGGTGATCGTCGCGTTGTAGCTGGACGTGGCGGCGACCGACGGGTCGATGCTGAAGTAGAGGTCGTTCTCGGCGGCCGAGCCGGTCGTGGTCCTGGCGCTCAGCCCGGCCACCTCCGACGCCGTCGTCTGCGCGGACTCATCCGTGCCCGCATAGTCGACCTGGGTCACGCCGTCGCTGACGTTGGTGGTGCCGAGGACGGTGCCGACCACCGCCGTAGTCGCCGGGCCCGCCGGGTCAAGGCCGATCTGGACCTTGCCGCCGAGGTGCTTGTCGGTGGTCGCCGGGGTGCCGGTGACCGGGGCGAACGGAAGGCCGGTGGTGGGCGTGGCGACCGGCTGGACGAGGTAAGACTGCCCGGCCTGGGCATGGAAGGTGAACACGTCGCTGGTGGTGGTGCTGGTGATCACCTGGTGGCGGCCGGTGCCGGAGACAACCTCGACCTGCTGGCCGGGCCAGGGGCTCTTCACCATCAGCTGGCCACTGCGGCCGGCCTGGATGGCGGCGGTGACGAGCTGGCCGTTCTCGACCTGCACGTCGACCTTGTCGTTGCCGGCGATGTAGACCGTGCCGCTGCCGTCCCAGTCCGACGGCCAGGCCGGGGCGAACCGGATAATGCCGTCGTAGTCCTGGGCCAGGGCCTCATCGACCGCGGTGGCTACCCCGGCCGACTGCTCCATGTAGGGCTGGTAGCCGACGGAGCTGCCGATGTCGGCGAAGCCGTTCGGGTAGACCTGGTGCGACTCGGTGAGCAAGACCAGGTTGCTCTCCACCTGGCTGGGCAACTCCAGCCGGGCCGCGTCCACGGCGTCGTAGGACCAGTCGTTACCGCCCTTGTTCGGCCGGTTGGCGTAGCTGCGCTGCTCGAGCGCGAACAGGTTGGCATCCTGGTCGCTGACCTGATCCCAGGGCCACAGCGGCTCCAGCTCGATGTTCTCGTCGTTTTGCCGTTGCGCGGCGGGCTGGTAGGAGATCGCGATCATGTCGGTCCCCGTCGCGTCCGCCGCCTGCGTTTCCGCCTGGGTGTAGTCCGGGTTGAGTAGCTGGGTCCTGGTCGCGTCGTCGGTCCGCGGGTACGGCGGGATCTCGGTGATGGCCTTGGTGAACTGGGCCAGCAGCGGGTCCTTGGCCGACGTGTCGCCCACCAGCTTGGCCGCCTGCCCGATGATCGGGAAGATCGTCTGGTCGGCGACGATGTCGGTGGTCGGGTCCTGGACCGCCCACTGGGTCTCGTGGGCGTTGGCGACGGCGTGCAGCAGCCCGTCGGTGCCGACCTTCTGGTAGGCCAGCAGGAACTGGGCGGTGGCCTCCATGAACGGGAACGCCTTCGTCAGGAAGGCGCGGTCGCCGGTGGCCTGGTACTGCTCCCACATGTACAGGGACATCTCCGGGCCGCTGGTGATGTCCAGCGCGTTCCACAGGGGCGAGGCCGCTTCCGAGCAGCTGCCCGAGGCGGGGTCACCGCCGTTGCCGTTGAAGCGCATCGTCTCAGGCACGCACGCGCCTGGCAGGCCACCCATGGTGGCCTTGGTCCATGTCTCGATGGCGGGCAGGTCATTGATGTACATGTCGAAGATCGGGGTGTTGAGCTGGTAGTTGCCCGAGCTCATGTTGGCCGAGATCTCCGCCCGCAGGTTCCAGATCCAGTACGACGAGGGCGTCCAGGTCTGCTGATCCTGGCTCCAGTCGAACATGTCGGCGTCGCCGGCCTGGTTGCCCGGGTAGATGCCCTCCTTCTCGCTGGCGGCCTCCTCGTACAGGTAGAGGGTCCGCAGGTTCTCGATGTAGGCGGCGCTGCCGTCGGCCGAGCTCATCTCGATCAGCCCTGAGCGTGACCAGAAGCTTGCCCACCAGCGGTTCTGGCTGGCCAGCAAGCTCGGCTCCGCGACGGTAGCGTCGTGGCCGATCAGCCGGGTGGCCGTCTGCGAGGCGGTCAGCGCCGAGCGGCCGTTCCACGCGGGTGCCGCTACGACGACACGGAAGTCTCCGTCCGCGTTCGGCTTGAAGCTCACCTGCACCCGCGTCGGGCTGGTGACGCTGGCTCGCACGTCGCGGCCGCCCGCGGTGATGGCCGACAGCGACCCGAACGTCCGCCCGCTCGGTTCCGGCTCGCTGTTGTCCACCCAGGTCTCGGCCAGCGAGCCGACCGTGCCGCTGACCGCCGCCGTCGGGTTCCGGCCCGACCACAGGTAGAGTGACGCGGTCTGGGCGATGGCCGGGTTGGCCCCCGAGACGTCAATGATCAGCTCGTCCTTGGCGGTGGCGACCCAGGCCTTCATGGACATGCCCCCGCCGGACTCCTCAAGGACGCCGTCGGTGAGGTCGAGCCTGCCGCTGAAGTCCGACGCGTGCGAGATCACCGACAGGCCTGGGATGGTCACCTGGCCAGGCGACTTACGGTCCGGCATGGTGTCGGACCGGTTGAGCTGTGCGGTGAAGCCTCCTGCCGCCCACGCCGCGACGCCCAGGGCGCCGTTGCCGAGCGGGATGGACGCGGTCGGGCTGATGTTCGGCTGGCCAAGGATGATGTCGTCGCGGCTGACCACCCCGTCGGGACTGAGGGCGAAGGCGCCGTCTCGCCAGGCGGTGGTCGCGCTGCTCGTCGTGGTGGCGCCGGCCGCGGCGTGGGCGGGCAGCTGGCCGCTCGCGGCGAGGGCAACCCCAAAGACGGCGGCGAGGAGGGCGGCGAGGCCGGCGGCCAGGCGCCGCAACCGCCTCGGCGGGGAGGAGTGGGCGGACGGAGACGGCGGGCTCAGGGACACGAGAAGCCTCCACGGCGAGAGCTACTGCCGGCAGCGTTACGGGACTGCCCTGGTCTGTTCCGGCGCTCGGGCCGTGACGGCGATCCCGTGCCGGGGACCACCGGGGGCGCGGCGGGCAGGCTGGCTTGCCACCCACCGCGTTCACGGCGCCGTAACATCGGATGACTGCGTTATATGACTATTCGGAACATCTGTAAAGACCCGATCTCTTATCGCGGCCTCGCGATCGCTCTGCCCGGCTTGAGTCGAATTTGTGGGAAGTCACCCCTTGCGCCGGGCATCGTCGAGATGCAAACATCCGATCAATAGATCGGATGTTTTCTACCTCTGAGGAGCGCAAGTGACGCATGTGCAGCCGCCAGAACCCGCCACGATCCCCGTGGCGCCCGCGATCGCGGCCGGCTGGTCAGGCGCCAGAGTCATAGCGCTCGACTGCTACGACATCCGCTTTCCCACCTCGATCGATCACGACGGCTCTGACGCGATGAACCCCGACCCCGACTACTCGGCCGCCTACGCCGTGCTGCGTACTGACACCGACGGCCTGGAGGGACACTCCCTCTGCTTCACGATCGGGCGCGGCAACGACATCGTGGTCGCCGCGATCGTCGCCCTGCGCCAGCACGTCGTCGGCAAGTACGTCGCGGACATCGTCGGTGACCTGGGTGGCTTCAGCGCCGCCATGATCGGCGACAGCCAGCTGCGCTGGCTCGGGCCGGAGAAGGGCGTCATGCACATGGCGATCGGCGCGGTCGTCAACGCCGCCTGGGACCTGGCGGCCAAGGTGGCGGGCAAGCCGGTGTGGCGGCTGCTGGCCGACATGTCGCCCGAGCAGATCGTCGCGCTCGTCGACTTCCGCTACCTGCGGGACGCGCTCACCCCGCAGGACGCGCTGGAGATCCTGCGCACCGCGGGCAACGGCAAGGCAGAACGGATCGCGGAACTGGAGCGAGTAGGCCACCCCGCGTACACCACGACGCCCGGCTGGATCGGGTACTCCGACGAGAAGCTGGCCCTGCTGTCCCGCCAGGCGGTCGCCGACGGCTTCACCCAGATCAAGCTGAAGGTCGGCGCTGACCCCGCCGCGGACGCGCGACGCCTGGCCATCGCCAGGGAAGCGGTCGGGCCCGGCATCCGGATCGCGGTCGACGCGAACCAGCGCTGGGACATCGCGCAGGCAACCGCCGCGGTCGCCGGCCTCGCGCCCTGGCAGCCCTACTGGGTCGAGGAGCCGACCAGCCCCGATGAGATCCTCGGCCTCGCCGCCATCAAGACGGCGATCGCGCCCATCAAGATCGCGGTCGGCGAGCACGTCGCCAACCGGGTGATCTTCAAGCAGATCCTGCAGGCCGGCGCGGCCGACGTGCTCACCATCGACGCCTGCCGGGTCGCCGGCGTGAACGAGAACGTGGCGATCCTCCTGCTCGCCGCCAAGTACGGCGTGCCCGTCTGCCCGCACGCCGGCGGGGTCGGACTGTGCGAGATGGTCCAGCACCTGGCGATGTTCGACTTCGCCGGGGTCTCCGGGGCGTCGTCCGACCGGGTCCTTGAGTACGTCGATCACCTGCACGAGCACTTCGCCGATCCGGTCCGCGTCGTCGATGGCCGCTACCTCGCGCCGACCGCGCCGGGCTTTTCCGCCACCCTGCGGCCGCAGTCGCTGCGCGACTACGAGTTCCCGGGCGGTGCCGTCTGGCAGCAACTCAGCGGCCAGTAGCGCCAGCGTCCCCCGTCCCGCCTTCCCGCCAGGTCAATCACCACAAAGGAGTGTTATGAGACTAAAAAAACGCCTGCTCGCCGCCACGGCGCTAGCCGCCGCCGGGCTGCTCGCCGCCGCCTGCAGCTCCTCAAGCAGCACGGGCGCCAGCGCCGGGTCCGGGACCGGATCGTCGGCATCTGGCCAGGTCAAGATCGGCGTCGACCTGACCTACAACAACACCGCCTTCTGGGCCGCCTACATCAACTACGAGCAGCAGTACGCCCAGCAGATGCACGTCAGCCTGCTCGGCCCGCTGCTGGCCAACGCGAGCGCCAGCGCCCAGAACCAGCAGATCGAGCAGCTGGTCAACGAGGGAGCGCAGGCGATCATCGTGAACCCGGAGACGGCGACCAGCCTCGGCCCGGCCATCAGCTACGCCACCGCGCATCACGTGCAGCTCATCTCGGTCGACACCATCGTCGGCGTCGGGCACGTGTACATGGTCGTCCGGGCCTCGAACACCTTGTACGGGCAGGACGCGTGCGCCTACATCGCGAGCCAGGTCAAGTCTGGCTACGTCCTGGACCTGGAGGGCGACCTCACCTCGTCCAACGGCGCGGACCGGACCAACGCCTTCGACTCCTGCATGTCGGCCAACGACCCCGGCGTCAAGCTCCTGAAGGACCCGACCGTCTGGGAGGACTCGACCGCCGTCACCGACGCGCAGAACGCGATCAACGCCTACGGGTCGCAGCTCAAGGCGATCTACTCCCAGTGGTCCAGTCCCGACACCGGGGTGATCCCACTGCTCAAGTCCAAGGGCCTGCAAGGCAAGGTCGCACTGATCAGCGATGACGGGGTGCCGTTCGAGATGTGCGACATCGGCACCGGCTCAGTCTCCGCGTCCCAGTCCCAGCCCGCGAACCTGTACGCGCAGTACGCGCTGACCTACGCGGTCGACGCGGCCAAGGGCGTGCAGCTGAAGGCCGGCCAGCCCGGCGGTGGCGCCCCGGCCCTGCAGAACGTCACCTATCAGGGCGACACCAACCTCGCCGACCCGATCGTCGCCCCGTTCGTCACCAAGTCCGCCGCCACGCTGTCGCTGGCAAGCCCGGTCGACGGCCTGCCCTCGTCGCTGACGACGACCCCCGTCTCCGACCAGTCCCTGTGGGGCAACGTCTACGGCCAGGCGCACGGCGGCGTCTGCTCCACGTCCTCCTCTTCCTAGCTCGCGGTCCAGCCACGCCCGTGGCCGGCGCCTCCGCGGGGCGCCGGCCACTCGAAGGGAACCCCCATGACCTCCAGCGGTCAGGCGCTCGTTGAAGTGACTGGTGTCGACAAGAGCTTCGGCACCACCCGCGCTCTTCGCGGCGTCGACCTGTCCATCCGGGCCGGCCAGTGCCTGGGACTGGTCGGCCGGAACGGAGCAGGAAAGTCGACCCTCGTATCCATCTTGTCCGGCCTGGCCGAGCCGGACGCCGGGACCGTGCGGTTCGGCGGCCAGCCCGCGCCCCGCGCCGGCGACATCGCGCGCTGGCAGGAGTGGATCGCCACCGTCTTCCAGCACTCCATGATCGTGGCAGACCTGTCGGTCGCCGAGAACGTCTTCCTTGGCGCGACACCCCGGCTGGTCAACTGGCGGGAAGTCCGCGCCAGGACCCGCGACATCATGAGCGAGTGGGGCTTCGACATCCCCGCGCAGACGCTGTGCCGCGACCTGTCGGTCGAGCAACTCCAGGTGGTCGAGATCGCCCGGTCACTGGCGCGCGGCGCGCGGTGCGTAGTGCTCGACGAGCCCACCGCCGCCCTTGAGCGCGAGGCGGCCAAGCGGCTCTTCGAGCGGGTGCGCCAGCTCACCGGCGGCGGCGTCGCCGTCCTTTACATATCGCATCACCTGGAAGAGGTCTTCGAGATCTGCCAGGACGTCGCCGTGCTGCGCGACGGCCAGCTGGTGCTGACCGCCCCGACCGCCAGCCTGTCGCGCGACGACCTCGTGGCCGCCATGGTCGGGGACGTCAGGGCGCCGGCCACGCAGCGGCCAGGGGCGGCCGCCCGGCCGAAGGCGGGCCCGTCCCAGGTGGTGCTGACCGTCGACAACCTCAGCGCCGACTCGCACCGCGGCCGCCTGGCCGGGGTGTCGCTCGCGGTGCGGGCGGGCGAGGTCGTCGGCGTCACCGGGCTGCTGAGCGCCGGGGTCGCCACGCTCGGCCGGGTCGTCGCCGGCGCCGAGGACACAGCGGGCGGGGAGATCCGGCTGCGGGGCCGGCCCGTCCCCGCCGGGCGGCGTGACCTCGCCCAGCGCGCGGGCATCGGCTACATTCCCGAGGACAGGCACGCCGAAGGGTTCGTGGCCCACCTCGGGATCGCCGAGAACGCCACCATGACCATCACCAGGCAACTGTCGTCGCGGCTCGGGCTGCTCAGCCCAGCCCGCCGGATCGCCGCGGCCGAGCCACTCACGTCCCGCCTCTCGCTGGTCTCCTCCGGTCCCGGCCAGCCAGTCGGTGAGCTGTCCGGCGGCAACCAGCAGAAGGTCACCGTCGCGCGGACCCTCGCCCACGACCCGTCGCTCATCGTCGCGATCACGCCCACCCGCGGCGTCGACGTCGCGTCCAAGGAACTGCTGCTCGGCTCGCTGGCCGAGGCGGCCGCCGGCGGGGCCGGCGTCCTGCTGTGCAGTGACGAGCTTTCCGACCTGGTGATCTGCGACCGGGTCATCGTCCTCGTCCACGGCGAGGTCTTCACCGAATTCACCGAGCCGCCCTTTGACCGTGACGAGCTCATCGTCGCGACCGAGGGCATTGCCCAGGAGGCAGTCGAATGATCTCCAATTCCGCGGCCCCCTTGCGGGGCGCCGCCGTCGGCTCCTGGCTGCGCGGCGCGAACATCAACGTGCTGCGTGAGGTCGCGCTGCTGCCCGTCTTGATCTTGCTGATCATCGTCGGGACGGTGGTCAGCCCGGCGTTCCTGACCGCCTCCAACTTCGCCGGCATTGGCCAGCAGAGCGCCGCCCTCGGTGTCGTCGTCGTCGGCGAGAGCCTGATCTTGATCATCGGCGGCATGGACTTGTCGCTTGAGTCGACCTACGGGCTGGCGCCCATGGTCGCGGCCTGGCTGGTCGTCCCGGTCTCAGCCTACGGCGCCGGCACCGACTGGAGTCCCTACCTCGGCATCCTGGTTCTCCTCGTGATTGGCGGGGCGATCGGCCTCATCAACGGCTTCCTGATCGTGAAAGGCAGGCTGAACGGCTTCATCGTCACCCTCGGCATGACGATCGTGCTGGCCGGCCTGCAAAACGGCATCGTCAAGGCCCAGACGCTGTTCAGCCTGCCGGGGCCGTTCGGCTACCTCGGCGCCGCGTCGGTCGGCCAGGTGCCCGTGTCCCTCATCGTCGCGGTCCTCATCTTCGTCGCGACCGGCCTGTTCCTGCGCTACCACCGCGGCGGCCGCGCCATCTACGCCGTCGGCGGGAACCCCGCCGCGGCCCGCGCCGCCGGCATCAAGGTCGAGCGGGTCAAGATGGCGGTCTACGTGGCCGGCGGCATCCTGGCCGCCGTCGGCGGCCTCATGGAGGCCGGCCGCGTCTCCGCCGTCACCGGCCAGCAGGGCTACCAGGAAGGAATCATCTTCAACGTCTTCGCCGCCGCGGTCATCGGCGGCGTCAGCCTCAAGGGCGGCCGCGGCAACATGATCGGCGCGGCCTCCGGCGTCATCCTGCTCGGCATCGTCGGGGACATCCTCGACCTGGCCAACGTGTCGAACTACTGGATCGAGGCCATCGACGGCGCGGTCATCTTGTTCGCCCTGTTCCTCGCCCGCGTCGTCGGCGGCGAGTCCACGGCCGAGGAGAGCTGAATGAGGCTACTGCGGATCAGGGAGACGGGGTCCTGACATGGCGGGCATTCCTGACGGCATGGCCGGCCGAGGGCGCGGAGGCGACGAGATGACAGCGACAGCGGACACAGCGGAACTGGCCGGACTCTCGGCCCTCGTGACCGGGGGCGGGTCGGGCATCGGGCAGGCGGCGGCGCGGCTGCTGGCCCGCCGCGGCGCGCGGGTCGCGGTGCTCGACATCAAGCCGGGCAATGAGTTCACCCCGGTGCCCGCCGACGTCACCGACGACGCGTCGGTACGGCTCGCGGTCGAGGAGGCCGCCGGCCGGCTCGGCGGCATCGACATCGTGGTGAACAACGCGGGCATCGGCGCGATCGGCACCATAGCCGACAACGCGGACGAGGAATGGCACCGCGTCTACGACGTCAACGTGCTCGGAATCGTCCGGGTCACCCGGGCCGCGCTGCCCTGCCTGCGGCGCTCAGCCCACGCCGCGGTCGTCAACACCTGCTCGATCGCGGCGACGGCGGGCCTGCCGCAGCGGGCCCTGTACTCGGCGACCAAGGGCGCCGTCCTCTCGCTGACGCTGGCGATGGCCGCCGACCACATTCACGAGGGCATCCGCGTCAACTGCGTCAACCCCGGCACGGCCGACACCCCGTGGGTCGGCCGGCTGCTCGAGGCGGCCGGCGACCCGGTCGCCGAGCGTGCCGCGCTCAACGCCCGGCAGCCGCTCGGCCGCCTCGTCACGGCCGAGGAAGTGGCGGCGGGAATCGCCTACCTGGCCAGTCCGCTGGCCTCATCGGTGACGGGGACCGCCCTGGCCATCGACGGGGGGATGGCCGGGCTGAGGATCCGGCCCCGCTCATGACCACACCGCCGTCACCGGCCCCCGGCGTGCTGCCGCTACGGCGGCTCGGGCGATCGCCCGTCGAAGTGACGGAGCTGTCTTTCGGCGGCGCGGCGATCGGGAACCTGTTCACCGAGGTCAGCGAGGACGACGCCCGGGCCACGGTCGACCAGGCGTGGGCGGGCGGGATCCGGACCTTCGATACCGCGCCGCACTACGGCCTGGGCCTGTCAGAGCGGCGCCTCGGCGCCGCCCTACGAGACCGCCCGCGCGACGAGTACGTGATCTCCACCAAGGTCGGGCGGCTGCTTGCGGCCGTCGCCCCCGGCGAGCGCGGCCGGCCCGACGGCGAGGGATTCGCGGTCACGAGCAACGTCGCGCGGCGCTTTGACTTCAGCGCCGATGGCGTGCGCCGGAGCCTGGCGGCGAGCCTGGAGCGGCTCGGGCTTGACCGCGTCGACATCGCGCTCATCCACGATCCCGACGACCACGGCGAGCAGGCGTTCCGCGCGGCGTACCCGGCGCTGGAAAGGCTACGGGCCGAGGGCGTCGTGCGCGCGATCGGCGCGGGCATGAACCAGTCGCAGATGCTGGCTCGGTTCGTACGGGACACCGATGTCGACGTCGTCTTGGTGGCAGGCCGCTACACCCTGCTCGACCAGTCAGCCGCGGACGACCTGCTGCCCGCGGCGACCGCCCGGGGCGTGTCGGTCATCGCCGGCGGGGTGTTCAACTCCGGCGTGCTGGCCCGGCCGTCGGCCGGTGCCACCTACGAGTACACCACCGCGCCCGACGCGCTGATCAGCCGGGCGCGGGCGCTGGAGTCAGCCTGCGCGCGGTTCGGCGTCCCGCTGCGTGCCGCCGCGGCGCGCTTCCCGCTGACCTGCCCGGCGGTCGCGAGCGTGCTCATCGGCGCGCGCAGCCCCGCGGAGATCGCCGACGCGATCAGCCTGCGCGCCCTCGACATCCCCGGCAAGCTATGGGCAGTCCTACCGAACGGAAGCGGGCCTTGGCGCTGACAGACGAAGCGATCGACAAGATCAAGCAGATGATCCTCTCCGGCCGGGTCCGGCCGGGGGAGAAGCTGCCGCGGGAGGCGGACCTAGCCGCTGAGCTTGGCCTGTCCCGCAACTCCCTGCGCGAGGCGGTGAAGGCGCTCAGCCTGATCAACGTGCTCGACGTCCGGCGGGGTGACGGCACCTACGCCACCAGCCTGGCCCCGTCCCTGCTGCTTGAGGCGCTGAGCTTCATCGTGGACTTCCACCGCGACGACACCGTGCTTGAGTTCCTTGAGGTGCGCCGCATCCTGGAGCCGGCCGCGACCAGCCTGGCCGCGCTGCGGATGCCGGACAAGGACAAGGCCGAGCTAGGCGAGCTGCTCGACAGCGTCACGGCCGACTCCCCGGTCGACGAGTTCGTGGCCACCGACCTGGAATTCCACAAGAGGATCGCGCTGGGAGCCTGCAACTCGGTGCTCGCCTCACTGGTGGAGAACATGTCCCTGCCGACGGCCCGGGCCCGGGTCTGGCGGGGCATGACCGAGCCGCGCGCGCTTGAGCGCACGATCAACGAGCACCATGCCATCCACCGGGCCATCGTCAACAGTGACGCCCCCTTGGCCCGCTCCTGGGCGACGGTCCACATCGCCGGGATCGAGGCCTGGCTCCGCGAGGCCCTCGCCGCCTAGCGCCCCGGCCGAGCCTTCAAGGGGCCGTCAGCCGATAACCATGATGAGGTCGCCGCCGTCCACCTGGGCGGTGCCCGCCAGCGCGATGCGCGTGACGGTGCCCGCGGTCGCCGTGGTGATCGAGGCCTCCATCTTCATCGCCTCGATCTTGGCGACGACGTCGCCCGCCGCGACCTGATCCCCGGCCGCCACCACCGGGGTGACGCTGCCGCCGAACGGGGCGGCGACGTGCCCGGCCTGGGCCGGGTCGGCCTTCTCCGCGGCGGGCGCGTCGGGCTCGACCGAGCGGTCGCGGACAAGGATCGGGCGCAGCTGGCCGTTGATCGTGCACATGATCGTGCGGATGCCCCGCTGGTCGGGCTGGCCGACCGACTGCAGGCCGAGGAGCAGCGTCTTGCCCTCCTCGATGGTGACGGCGTGCTCGCGTCCGGGCTGCAGGCCGTAGAGGTACTCCGCGGTGCCGAGCACCGACAGGTCGCCATACCGCGCCCGTGACTCCTCGAACTGCCGGGTCGGCCCAGGAAACAGCAGCCGGTCCAGGGTGCGGCGGCGATCGGTGCGCAGGCCCTCGCGCTGCGGGCCGGTCAGCTCGGTGTCCAGGCTGCGCGGGGTCCGGTCGGCCAGCGCCCGGGTGCGGAACGGCTCGGGCCAGCCGCCGGGCGGGTCGCCGAGCTCACCGGACAGGAAGCCGATGACAGAGTCGGGGATGTCGTACTTGCCGGGATTCTCGGCGAAGTCCTTCGGGTCGGCGCCGACCGCCACCAGGTGCAGCGCGAGGTCACCCACCACCTTGCTGCTCGGTGTCACCTTGACGATGTTCCCGAGGATGGCGTTGGCGGCGGCGTACATGTCCTCGATCTGCTCGAACTTCTCGCCGAGGCCCAGGGCGATCGCCTGCTGGCGCAGGTTGGACAGCTGCCCGCCGGGGATCTCGTGCCGGTAGACCCGGCCGGTCGGCGCGGGCAGGCCCGACTCGAACGGCGCGTACAGGCGGCGCACGGCCTCCCAGTAAGGCTCAAGGTCGCACACGGCCCGCAGCGACAGGCCCGTCTCGCGGGCCGCGTAATCGGTCGCCGCCACCAGGGACGACAGGGACGGCTGGCTGGTCGTGCCGGACATCGCCGCGTTGGCGGCGTCGACCGCGTCGACCCCGGCGTCGATGGCGGCAAGCAGCGTCGCCAGCTGGCCGCCGGGAGTGTCGTGGGTGTGCAGGTGGACCGGCAGGTCGAACCGCTCGCGCAGGGCCGTCACCAGCGTCCTGGCGGCCGGGGCGCGCAGCAGGCCCGCCATGTCCTTGAT
>Ga0335072_10000627_pt1 | contig 65221 bp, 61 predicted proteins | sample Lox_Sample_21_FD_206725 | JGI IMG/M metagenome (GOLD analysis project Ga0335072, IMG submission 206725) | Soil microbial communities from Loxahatchee National Wildlife Refuge, Florida, United States - Lox_Sample_2.1 | ecosystem: Environmental > Terrestrial > Soil > Wetlands | place: USA...
ACCGTCGTCCAGCTGCTTCTCAACAAGGGCGCCAACATCGAGTCGATAGATGGGCAGGGCCGGACGCCGCTGTGGGGGGCTGCCGAGGAAGGGCGTGAGACCGTCGTCCAGCTGCTTCTCAACAAGGGCGCCAACATCGAGTCGATAGATGGGCAGGGCCGGACGCCGCTGTGGTGGGCTGCCGAGGAAGGGCGTGAGACCGTCGTCCAGCTGCTTCTCAACAAGGGCGCCAACATCGAGTCGATAGATGGGCAGGGCCGGACGCCGCTGTCGCGGGCTGCCGCGGAAGGGCGTGAGACCGTCGTCCAGCTGCTTCTCAACAAGGGCGCCAACATCGAGTCGATAGATGGCTATGGCCTGACGCCGCTGTCGCGGGCTGCCGCGGAAGGGCGTGAGACCGTCGTCCAGCTGCTTCTCAACAAGGGCGCCAACATCGAGTCGAAAGATAGGTATGGCCATGGCCTGACGCCGCTGTCGTGGGCTGCCGCGGGAGGGCGTGAGACCGTCGTCCAGCTGCTTCTCAACAAGGGCGCCAACATCGAGTCGAAAGATAAGCATGGCCGGACGCCGCTGTCGCGGGCTGCCGAGGGAGGGCTTGAGACCGTCGTCCAGCTGCTTCTCGACAAGGGCGCCAACATCGAGTCGAAAGATGGGCAGGGCCGGACGCCGCTGTCGCGGGCTACCGAGAAAGGGCATGAGACCGTCGTCCAGCTGCTTCTCGACAAGGGCGCCAACAGGACCGTATAATTAAGAAGGGGAGGTAGAATCTATCTAGCTACCTCCTAGGAAACCCGAGTCCCCGGAGGAAAACCTAAGAGAGACTATCTCGCTTTAGCCGAAGCCTTTACTCCCGTCAGAGAAAGTTATATCCCTCTTACATATAACCATTGGCAAGAACTGGGTGTATAAGTTTATCTCATTCGATACTACCGGTAATCTTCTTTTTATATCTCTATTTCATAGAGGGGTCCGGGGGTGAGCGTGAATATATAGTCGGATAATTTGCCACTGCGCAGGGCGAAGCTTCTAGAAGCTTCTAGATCGGTGGCAACATGGCTAAGCTTAAAGATATTCGATTACGCTAGCAGGGAGGGCGGCCGACCCGCTCTGGCCACACCCTTGTAGGCGAGAACCGGCGATATCTCCGGTGGCGGTGCAGCCCCGAAACAATCATCTCAGAGGCGTGCACCTCAAGGGCATGCATATCACGGGCGTGCACCTCATGGCCGTGTACCTCACGGGCGTACACCTCATGGCCGTGCACCTCATAGGCGTGTACCTCATGGGCGTACATCTCATGGGCGTGTACCTCACAGGCGTGCACCTCATGGGTGTGTACTTCACGGGCGTGCACCTCATGGGCGTGTACCTCATGGGCGTACAACTCATAGACGTGTACTTTATGGACGTGTATATGTTTCCCAATCCAAAAAGGCCTTGGAGAACCTCCAGATCCCCCACCTTACAAACGGTGGTCGATTTGTCGAGATCTGAGTTTGTGAAAGACGAGTTTTGGCGCTAAGTGATAAAGGTCCCTATGGGCCTCCGTACCGGCTTCGGCGCCCATTTCACTCGGATTGGCAATGCGGAGTAAATTGCCTCCTACGTCCCTCGTTCAATTGCCGATCCTTGGAATGTTTCTTCATACGCAATAAAATGGTATCCCCAAAAATTTCTCTCTCTGTCCTTGGAATTCTTCATATTTCGTTCTCTAGCATTCACAGTAGGCCGCTGATAATTAACTCACTCCCAGCTTTCTTCAGTGGTAGACATCTTTTAGCCTGTCACTCTGTTTTATTCGCCCGAAAGTCGCTTATTGCATGTCTTCTACTTTACATGGTTCGAACTAAAAAGAGACCCTAAGGGTTGTGATTTGTTTCGGTGCTCCTCGTCGTGCAAACCGCTACTGTCTATTCTTCGCCAAGTGGGCTTTCTGTTTGTGTCACCCTTTTAAACAGCCAGTATAGCGAATAGCCGAGTCCGATATCCCCATATACCATGGCACCACCATCCGTTCTTATGGTCGGTACGGGTGAGTACACTACTGGCTTCGTCGGCGGCACACAGTCTACCTCGGACAAGAAAATCGGTGTTGTCGCCCTAGTGCTCTTCGACCTCCGCCGTCGTGGCAAGGTCTCCTCCCTCTCCATGGCCGGCGTCTCGGGCACCAAATTCCCTGCCATCCGCAATCACCTGCATCGAAACATTTCCCAAGCTTATAACAACCTCGATGTCTCCTTCACCAGCTACTCATCCGACACGGCATCGGATCCAGACGCCTACAAGACCGCCATCGACGCCCTCCCACCCCACTCCGCCGTCACAATCTTCACACCCGACACGACACACTACCCTATCGCACTCTACGCCATCGAGCGCGGCCATCATGTCCTAATCACAAAACCCGCGACCAAGCTCCTCTCACACCACCTTGCGCTACTCGCCGCAGCCCGCAAGCACAATGTCTTCGTATACATCGAGCACCACAAGCGCTTCGACCCCGCATACGCAGACGCCCGCCACCGCGCCCAGTTGCTGGGCGACTTCAACTACTTTTACAGCTACATGTCGCAGCCGAAGTCGCAGCTCGAGACCTTCAAGGCCTGGGCCGGTAAGGACAGCGACATCAGCTACTACCTCAACAGCCACCATGTGGACGTGTGCGAGAGTATGGTCCGGAGTGCGGGCTGGGTGCCGAAAAGAGTGACGGCTAGTGCTGGGAGGGGTATTGCGGAAGACCTGGGGTGTATGAAGGGGACGGAGGATACGATCACCTTGGTTGTGGACTGGGAGCAAGGTGAGAGCGGGAAGAGGAGAGCAACAGGCGTGTACACGGCGAGTTGGACGGCGCCCCAGAGGGCAGGTGTGCACAGCAATCAGTATTTTCATTGTAAGAACACCACCAGGCCAACCCTTTTTCTTGAAGCCCCTCCTATTCCGGAGCTCTTCACCATCAGATCGAGGACTAATTTCCTCCAACAGATATGGCATCCCAAGGCGAAATCCGCATCGACCAAGCCAAGCGCGGCTATGACATCGCCTCTGACACGCCCACCTCCCAAGGGAACCTGACTTGGTACAACCCCTTCTACATGAAGTACGCACCGGACGAGGAAGGCAACTTCAATGGCCAGGGCGGCTACGGCTACGTCAGTTTCGAGAAATTCATCGACGCGGTCACGAATTTGAATGAAAGGAAAGTCACATTGGAAGAGTTGGATAGGCGGGGCCTACCGACGCTGGCGAACACGGTGATGACGACGGCGATTCTGGAGGCCGGAAGGAGGAGTCTGGATGAGAACAGGGGTGTGGAGATTATAGAAAATGGGGAGGGCGTGCTGGATTTAAAATAGATATAGTAGTGGTTGAGTGTGGAGAAAACGCGATGGCTGTTAGGTACGAGTGATGGGGGAACGTAGAACTTTGGCAGGTCAGCCAGGATGATGTCCGCTGAAACATCGGCAAGGATGTGGAGTAAAAAATTCCAGATTCAATCCCTTACTCTTTCTCCTTCCGATGCGCGTGCACTCTCTCCACGGCAAGTATGCAATAGGTATTGTCCTAGATGGTGCCGTTTACAGGGGCGGTATAGAGTCGAGCAGAGTCCGTATTGTCGTAAGTATGTTGGCATCAGAGTTTCAAGGGCAGGGATCATTCCGCGAGTGGCAGGCAAAGGCAAAGTCGACTGTTATTTCCATCAAGTCCAGCGGCCAATTGTCCTATAAAGTCTATACTTGGGCTCTGATCAATAGGAGAAGCCAGCCACCTCTATGTCTTTTCACCAAGCCACCGTCACCCTACACGAGATAGCCACGATAGTAGTACCTCAATTAGCCCAAATTAAGCTCCAGTATCCTGTCATTGGAGCGTGCCCATGCAGCAGGTGACACTTGGCCAGCCTCTACCGTCTAAGGTAGTCGGAGAAATGTCCCATAAATACACAACCAAGACCAAAGGCTGACCAGTACTCGCCCACAGCATTCTAGCGTGGCTTAGCTGACTAAGAATATATCTGACAGACTCGTGCAATATCGGATCGAGATTCGTTGTTCGGAGACCGGTCATAGCAGCGGTAAACCTTGGCCTCAATTGAGGTATAACGAAGTGAAGTAATTTCGTAACCATGGCTGGAAGCTTCTCCGTCCATCTCACAATACTGGCTGGACAATTCTCGAGCAATGTTGTTTGGTAGTCCAATCGCACCATGAGAGTATGTCCGCGAGTTTCAATCGTTGGTACCAGCGAGTAGTTCCCATACGCAAATGCTGGTGTATTAAACACTTGAAGCTTGTAATGTTCGAAGGTTGACTTGCGCAAGCTTCTCTTAACCTGCCTTGCTCTTTCTTCCTCTTGTGCTCTTTGGTGTCTTCACCGGGGTTTCTTGAGCTTGCAAGGTAATGGTATCATCTACCATCGGCTTGATTGATTTTCTGCCCACTCTGGTCTTTAACTTCTTCTCGGTACCAAACCCAATGCCAGTGAGGAAACAAATCCGAGCAGTCGCACCGCAGTAGACAAATGCAACATTGCCCCAATCCATCGGGCTCCATTTCATGACGCCGTAATAAATATCGAGACCGAGTGGGTATAAGCTGTAGAGATGTCCAAAATCTGCAATCAGAAGACCCAAAAGCAAAGCTTGCCAGACACGTCGGTCGCTGGTTGCGCGCAACACCACAGCTTCATTAATGGCAAACGCGAGGTAGAGGTTTCCAAGTTGTCGAAGCGCGACAAGAGTCGCAACGGATGAGCCAATCGTGTCGGCAGATTGAGCGGCTCGTGTCATATCGAGGTACGTCTGCGGGAGGAAGAAGGCATAACAAGCTCCGAGAAGGGTAAAAAAAGGCTCGACCCATAAGAAGAAGGCCTTGTACACAAACGGGACTGGTGTCATGGTTGCTAGGTCTCGAGAAAGGCCGTGTATTGCCAGATGACAGACCTATGCAAGGTGTTGCCGGGCAAAGGAGCAAAGGCGGTAGTGGGGGGGTGATGTGTCGATCTGCTCCCTGTCACGCGGCGCTGAGGCTGAGAAGAGGTTGCAACTCCTTTCAGTCTGCAGCTTACAGAGGAATTTCTAAGCGAAGAAACGTGTCAATCCTCGAGTCCTCAGGGAAGTTGCAGGCGGGAGGTACAAATGCATGCGGCAAATTGACTGACAAGCAAGCGATAAAAGTTCGGAGATTTGCCCCCAGCGGGGCCGTGCCTTTTTGTTGTGATCATCACCCGCGCGGCCGGATTTTCAACCACAACACCCTCCTTTGACCACTCTCGCTTGAGCCTTGGGCTGACGTTCGTTCCTTTTTGGATATTTGCATCGCTATTGGAGTTTGTCATAGGCTTCATTTGCGGATTTACTCGGACAACATGCTTTCATAGTCGGCAATCTACTTCCATTGCTAGTTCTCAAAAGGGTCTGCGTGAAAGGTACAATCGGTTGGTACCAACGCAGTTTCAGGATTACATCTTGACGCAGACGCGGAACTATGGCGGCTCCCGAGTCCTCTGACTTCCTCGCGCCTGGCAGACGCGCCTCCTTTCTCTCGAAATGTCGGCCCGCCACATCATACGGCAACGACAATCACTCTGCTGCGAAGACAACCTCAAACAGGAGACATTCTACAATATTTTCGGTACGCGCAGAGAGTCAAGTGAACGGGTCCCAAATATTTTCTCTGAGTCCATTCGAAAAGCCACGGACAAGGGCAGCGCCGTCCGACACAAATCCATTCTACGACGAAGGAAGCTATGCACAATTACAATATGCTGAGAGACGACCTCAAACAGCCCTCCCACCTCCTCACCGCTCACCGAGTATAAGCCTCTCCATTAAAAATAGCGTTTACGAGCTCCGCTTACTTGGCCGTCGAATGTCTGCATCGGTACGAGGGAAGGCAACCAAACCAAAGGCAGACTCGGCGGATCTATCACGAGCTGGAATAATGTCACTCACCACGTCACATCAGTCAATCGACCCTTGGCAGGAGTCACCGAGCAAATCCAAGGGTAAGGGATGGTTTCGGGCTCCCCATGTCCGCCGCCGTCCTTCCCTGCCGTTGCTGAGCCAAAGCTACCCAGAAGACCCTCCCCAATACAACATGGTAGGCCCGGTACCAGGCAGTCGGCATGGCCCACCCATACTGCCCGACACCTTGCAAAGTGGTGCGGGGGCTCGAGCGGCGGCAGCGGCACAGAACGAAGCATTTCAAAACACCCATAGACTCATCACGACCTCATCAATGCTTGACCTTCTCCAGTGCCAGACAGCAGGATTGAAACTGACTCGAGACTCTGAGAGTGGGATCGGCATCGACGTGCAGAATGGGCATGAATCTGAAGAAGGCAGCATCGACATTGTTCGTCGTGACCCTGTGCAGTTTCTTGCAACTGAGATGGTGGAACAGATCCTGTGCTGGTTAGATCCCGTATCTCTCCTGCAAGCAGAACGAGTCTCGCGTGAATGGAAGGTGCAAGCAAGATCCCATGCCGTGTGGCGGCATGTTTTCCATCGAGAATATCGGTCGAGCAGTCCCAATTCTTCAGCTGCAACCCTGGCCAATACAAGAACAGCAGCTGGGCTGGGCAAGAAAATCCCTGATCAAGATTGGCGGAAGATGTACCTAGTGAGACGTGCGATCGATCAGCGGTGGGCAAAAGGTGAAGCCGCAGCCATTTACCTCAATGGCCACAAGGACAGCGTTTACTGTGTGCAATTTGACGAGCACAAAATTATTACTGGATCTCGTGATCGGACCATCCGAGTCTGGGATACTCACACCTATCAGTGCACCCGGAAGATTGGACCACCGTCGGATCCCCAAGACAGAACCGAGCTTGAGTTGGAGCCAGTCAATCCGCAAGGAGTGTTCCCATTGTTTAGCATCAACACGTCTTCGCCCGACCCCTCTGGTGGTCGTGCTCCGGAAGACTATCACAATGCCTCGATTCTATGTCTCCAGTACGACAACGAGATCCTTGTGACAGGATCGTCCGATTTCACCTGTATTGTGTGGTCAATCCGTGACAACTACAAGCCAATGCGGCGGCTAAGAGGTCACGCCGCAGGGGTGCTGGACGTTTGCATCGACGCACAATATATCATTACATGTTCCAAAGACACAACGATTGTGGTATGGGATCGAAAGACGGGAGAGCTGCTGAAGCGGCTTGCCGGACACCGAGGCCCCGTCAATGCAGTGCAAATGCGTGGCAACCTTTTGGCAAGTGCGTCTGGTGACGGGATGTCGAAGTTGTGGAACATTGAGTCTGGTGTGTGCATCAAAGAGTTCTCATCCCGGGACCGTGGCCTAGCCTGCGTTGAGTTCTCTGAGGACGGCCGAACCATCTTTGCTGGCGGTAATGACCAAGTCATCTACGAGTACGATACGAATACAGGCAAGGTTGTGCGACAGTTGAGGGGCCACAAGGGTCTTGTTCGTTCTCTACACCTTGACTCGGCCAATGATCGGATTGTCAGTGGGAGCTACGATATGTCGGTAAAGGTATGGGACGGGAAACACGGAAATCATTCGACGGATGGCGGCCTGAAGATCAGCTTCGAAGGTTGGACAACAAGTTGGATGCTAGCCGCCAAGAGCGACTATAGGAGGATCGTTTGTACGAGTCAGGATGGGCGAGTTGTGATTATTGATTTTGGATACGGATTGCTAGGCGCAAATATGTTGGAAGCATGATACCCCAGCCGACAGTGTGTGTTGGACGGCACTAGGAAAATTTATGCAAGCGGTTGAGCTTTTGTCAGACTCAGCATAGCAGTAGTTATCGTCGTTCATCAGCGACGCGGATATGATAATATTAGTCATGCTCATCTGCTTCTGCCTCAGGCCTCTTTTGGACGCTGTATTTTGCATATTCTCACAACGTAGGCTCTCCTTCGCCGCCAAGTAGCCCTAACCGTCCCCACTCCTCTGGATGTTGAATGTTTTTGAGTCTAGATTTTGAGTGTAGTGTACCTGGTTCTGGACCTTCTAACGGCTGTTCCATGGCGTCAATTGCGATTATTCAGGGCTATGACGCGCGGTTGTTTTGGGCCCTACCACATGGCCAATCACATTCCGGGACTTCCTTTTTACCATTAACCGCCATTTTTCAAAGTGTGGCAAGGCATCGTAGATGCCATACGCTCAGTATTAGGAAAGATATGTCGACGCACTCTTGTATATCATGCAATTGACTTGTCTTGACTTTGCAGATGACTAACAAAATCACCTTTGTCATGTTGTTTTAGCGCAGAGCGGCATCAAACGCGTTCAAGCCCAACTCAAAATACGCGAGGATCACCAAATTGGCCCTGCAAAGGCAAACGTACGCCATTCAACCACCTTTGACAACTTCCTGATCGAGACCGACGCCGAAACGTCGGCATGCTTTCGCTCACTCTACCATCGTCTATATCATAAGTCCGCTCATTATCTAGCAAAGTCCGCCGCACATCCTAAGGTTAGTTCCCATGTGGGAAAAAGAGAACTGACGTCGCAAAGTTGCGATGCGGGGCCCAAGCCTTCCATTTCCATTCAAGCTCCCAAATTTGACAATGATAGAGGGGCTGGCGCTGACAGGCTTCCTGCAGATTCCAAAACTGTCCTCGCCTTCCTTTTGTCGGCCAAATGCCTCCCTCTAAGCGCAAGACCCGCCGCAAGGTAGCCGACTTGCATGAAACTTCCGAAATTGACCTGCCAGAGTCTTCGCCTTCTCGCCTTTCGCCAAAGAAAAGAAAGGTATTGCATTCGATTTGGGGGGGAAAACCTACAGTAGTTCTGACTGAATTATTCTCCAGATTAATAGCGGACGATCCGCACCAGCCCGCCGGACTTTGTCTCCTCCTCCCGTTCTCAAGAACGAACAAGAAGACTCTGAAGATGAGAGTGAGACAGTATCAAATAGCGATCTCGTCGACTCTGTCATATCCTACCTTCAAGTCGCAAAAGAACCAGTTGTGGCGACTACCGAGTATTCGAATGAAAAAGCTCAGCCCGAAAACAAAGTTTCAGCGTATGCGAAGATTGCTGGAAGAGATTGGACGTACTTTGTAGTAGACCAGGCTGTCAATATTGGGCGACCGCCAGACAATAACAAAGATGGTAACATGCTTAGCGCATCGGCTTCGAGCCCGATAGCAGATATGAAAGAGATGCTACCTGTTCACATCGATCTCGGTCCAAGCAAGATCGTGTCTAGACATCACGCCTCGATTTTCTACGATGCAGACTACCCCGATGGAGGTGGCTGGCATGTGAGGGTCAATGGCCGGAATGGAGTGAAAGTCAACACCAATCTATTGAAGCGTGGAGGCACCCAGCAACTCAAGAGTGGCGATATCTTGGAAATTGCAGGCACGCAGATGATGTTTGTTACGCCAGGTGATAAGGTCATGGTCGATCCGTACTTTGTCGAGCGAGCCAAGGTTCTCGCGACCGGGGAAGAATTCAATCCTGTCCAACATAGTCAGGCGGAGCCAGCACAACGATTGAACTATACCTCGGGGAATCTGTATCCTACCACAAACAGCCGACAACAACTAGCCCCTGCCCCGCCGGACTTCAAGCGAGCTGTGACGCCGCCGACGTCTTCAAAAGACGGTAAGCTGGGCGTATTTGACAGCAAACCACCGGCATCTCCGATGTACAATCGGGGAATGCTGATGGAGAGTACTCAAGAGATTGACTACAGCAGAGATGCAGCCAAAGACCTGAAACCGCCTTTCAGCTACGCTACCATGATAGCTCAAGCTATCTTTTCAAGTGACGAGGAGAAACTGACCCTCAATAACATTTATGGCTGGATTCAGGATAAGTATGCTTTCTACAGACACTCAAATAGTGGCTGGCAGGTACGTGGATCCTACCCTGGTGCTTCTTGTAAAATGCTAACTGATCTTTCAGAACTCCATTCGGCACAACCTCTCGCTAAACAAGGCTTTTCAAAAGGTCCCCCGCCGTACGGACGAACCTGGCAAGGGTATGAAATGGCAAATCGCACCCGAGTTTCGAGAAGAGTATTGGAAGAAGCAAGCTCGCAGAGGCATTCCAGCTTCTTCGTCTGTGCCTACCTCGCCAGCTTCCGGCGCAGGCAAGGATATTAATCCTAATTTCCGTGGTCCAAACGGCCAGAATCTAGGCTATGATACAAGTATGGTGGGCACCTTCCCAGCAAGAGATATTGCGCCCATTCCTCCGGTTCCACCTCATCCAGCATCGCGGAACGCCTTCAACTCTTTCCCTTCGTCACAACCACCTCAGCCGGAAGCATTCACCCCTGAGCGCCGCCAGCGCACGGACACGCAAAATACCGCTCCGGACCCCGACTTCGATGATTCACCGCTCCCTCGCAAGAATTTCCAGCCCACGCCAGGCCGCCTACCAACTTATACACTCCCATCCTCCGTCCCACCACCTCAACACTCTCCCGCTAACCCCACTCTTTCGTCATCATACCTGGATACACCTTTCCACTCTGCACACAATATCATCACGCCTGCGCCGCTCCGCCAAAACCCACGTCTCGCACCGCCAAGTACACTCGTTGCCCCTTCGAAGTTTATGCCTGACTCTAGCCCTGCTGGGGGTACGGGTTCGTTCTGGAAAGGCCTCATGAGCGGCGACACGCCCGCGCATGGCTTGCCGGACATATCACCTGTGAAAGGTCATCAAGTTGGCGATGGAGATGTCGACGGTGGAAGGGGCGTGATGAGCTCAAGTCCGCCACCTATTGATGGAGTAGGAGACGGACTGAGCCCAAGCAAGCCAGGTCGGAGCAGTCAGGCGGTTGCGATGGGCCAGTTGTCGGCTTCACAGGTGAGCAGGGAGCAGCAAAACGCGAAAGCTCGAACAACGAATGGGATGATCGGAGCTGCAGGAGGGGAGGAAGACGACGAAGGGGGAATGGGCGGGTTCGATCTCGCCAGGGGATTCCAGCCGATTGGGAGCTTCCACTCGCATTCGAGTCAAAGTCATGCGCACATTGGGAACAACGCGGGCGTGAATACGAATGCGGCAAGAGCGTCATCTTGAGTACTTGAGGTGGGCAGTGAGGAAGAATTGTTTCTTGAGTCCGACACGACCATGACCTTGTTGAGACCTGCATGGAGTTTTCGAACGCGTTCTTGTCTGAAAATGATGTGGTACGGAGCAGATGGAATGTGAGATGGGTATTGTATTAATGATCCGTTATGTCATTGCATGGAGGCCAGGTATGGCGTTGCATCACATCTTTGACGCCTGGCGTTTTGGGGGAGATTCTCAGTCCGAGATGATTTGACTGACTCCACGCATGTGGGAAATGTGCCAGCACGGAATCCTATGAAAGTGAATTCATTTGGACAGGGCGAACAGTTTCGTTTACTTGGAGCCTGAGCGTGTCGAACTTGCATGTCCTGTACGCTTTTCACACCTTTGCCAATCTTGAACAAGTTTTTCAATCTTCTAAGACCACTAAGAATATTTTCGCAATCATGTGCATTACAATGAGAGAGCCGGTAGTGGGAAAATGTCGAAGTTGCCGAGCCCCTTCCCATTTATTTTCCTCCGGCCTCTCTGAATGGGCCCTAAATGTCGTGTTTGAGACGCAATGGAGAAACGGGCCCTTTTTACATCTTCCCCCAAAGAAGCACTTAACACTCACATTGGGCTTCCCTTCAAACGCGGAAGATTTCGAAATTGACGAGGATTGTGAGCAAAGGAGGCTGAAGGTTGGTAAGTTACAACTCCTCCTTTGGGCTCCGGCGCTGCCCATAACGGAAACACGTACACCCAATGATGACCATGATAGCAATAAGAACCACACCGCCAACTGCAATACCGACGATGGCGTCTGTGCCGAGTTTGGTAGGTAAAGAAGGAGCATAAGCTCGGAGAAAAGGAGGGCTGGAAATTTACCAGCGGTACAGCAAAAATGCTGGTAACTACTTCCATCGTATTGGCATTCATACTCATTTGGACAGCAACTAGGCGCATTATCATCGCTTTTGCATAATGTTGTGTCTGTCGGGCAGGACGGCGAGGATAGATTCGAATTCATCAGTCGAGTCCCATAGCCCATTCCTCGTCTTCCTAGTATACAGCATCGTCTACCAGACCGCCTACCTATGAGATAGGCTCTCGACGTGCGTCTTGGCCATGCTCTTCGCATTCCTCCTCTCGACAGTAGCTCAGGGAGTTGCTTAGGGATTACTCAGGGATCGCTCAGTGAGCGCTCAGTGAGGCTTACCCCAAGGTTCACCTCTGCTCACCTCCGCTCCCCCTCTAGGACGAGACCAGATTTGGCTGAAAGTTACAAAGGTGGTTGGGGACGTGGATGAGTTTGGCACGATTATCATGGTTGTTGTTAATGGGGTATAAGTAGAGATACCCGGTCGGATGTTTTGTTCGAGCTGAGATAGAGCGGTGGGAGATCTTCCAAGGCGTTTGGAGCCATATGTCGTGGTCATGGTCTTTTGGCTGGTTCAAGCATAGCTCTAAAGGTTATAATGACTGTTGTGAACGTCAAGTTAGCTGTTCTTCTCATGGTTCACTAGGCAGGAGATCGCACAGCTCGAATGACAAGCCGAAAGTCATTAGCAGGTAGTGCTGAATCTAAACATCTGGCATCGTCCAGGACATCATACCCTTCGCAATCCCGTCTATGTGATACCACTGCCGATGATGCTCAGTGAGACATCTCCGACGACCCCAAGATGCCCCATATCTGCTCACCACCGACCATATTTCGTATTTCCTTTAGCACTTCCACTTCCACATCTTCCTCCCTTCTTCTTTCCACTGGCTCGCTCCTTCACCATTTTCGCCACTCCGCCCTCATCGGCTTCCCCGCCATCCAAAGCATCGGCGGATCCCATGAACTCGTGCCCCCAGCCTGTAGCTGCCGGATCGCAATATATGGGGTTTTTCGTGTCATCGACACCCTCAGCCCAGTTCCAATTTTCCTTTTTCTCTACGCCCTGCGGCTGAGACAATTCCTGGTCTGACTCTTGCGCCATAAGCCAAGGGTCCTCAACCTCGATCTGTTTGCCGGAGTTGTCTGTGATCTTCATCGTGTGAAGAACCTTTTCACATCCTTTGGGCTCATGTCCAACATCTTGTTCCACGGTGCGCGCTTTTTCAGCGACTCTATGCTTGCCTTCTGCCTTCCAAGGGGTTGCCGTAGCCTCAGTATCCCCACGTTGGTCACTCTTGTTGTTTGGCTCTTTCCGCCGGGTGGCTTCATCCTCTAGCTTTCTCGCCTTGATCAATAATGCAACAAGGGCCTCCAGAGTATATCTTGCGTCGTTTCCCGCGTTATGTAGGTGCCAAGCTGTCCTACTTAACCCAACCATCATTTTACCAAGGCTCTGAGTCTGTGAGTCCCTAAGTAGTACTCTGTATAGTACTGCGGTGTCCAGTGCTTCGATGATGCTGGCAAGGGTCTCGCTGCGACCAACTCCCCGAGCATTCACTTCTACTTCTGAAATTGGATACGTAGAACCACTCGGCCCAAAGATCTGGCTACCCAACTGCCTCAAATATTCGAACTCGTGGCGGATGTCGTGGCCGAGGAAGATAACGTTGCGTTTCCTCGGGCCCTTCTGCCCATCTGCAGGGCAGGGAGTCGTTGGCTGACCACCGGGGTTAGTATCGAGCGCATCGTTATCGGTTTGGCCGTGATGGAGAAGTTGTGAGACTACAACTTTACTTGCTGCATTTTCTGCTGCATCCCCTGGGCCACGTAGGTTCTGCATCTGAATAAGGGGGCTGATAGCTGTGGGAAGATGCCGTGGCCTAAATTGGGCGGAGAACGGGTATTCGAAGCACTGATCTACCACTTCTGCTGCTGAGTCAAGAGTGACCCATTCCGACTTCCCGAACTGGAAATTGTTTGCGTTGCCTTGGCAGAAATCCTTGTTCTCCAGATGTTCACGGCCACGAATGCGGAAATGACGAGAACGAATTTGTGCAATCCAATTTTCTCCGCCATCCCCAAGGGCTAGTCCAGCAAGATCTAGTGTGTCCAGAGTGCTTACTCCGATCTCTGTGACTTTGCGATGATCGTGCTCATACGCTTCCACATCGACACAGACAATGACTGGGTCACTTTCAAATGCATATGGTGCTGGTTTGCTGGTATCGAGGGGATCAAGAAGTATACCACATGCTCGCAGGTCTCGGCCGTGCGGCTTCTGCTGCTCAGCCCAGGATGTCGTTGAGTCCGGAACAGGGACCTGGGTTGCTCTTGGTCGGAGTCCAAGATAGCGTTGTGCCCGCTTCAGCTGCTTCACCCAATCCTGCTGCCTAAGAAATCTGTCATCTCTTCTTTTCTTCTTAGCAGCTTGCGTGTCCTTCTTCGTTGAGGACATTATTCGTTCAATTTTGGCTTTGAATGCGGTGAAGGTGCGTTCAGTCGGGCGGCCGTCCACTTGCGAAAAGTCCTCACCATAATTGTCCGACACGGTCGGTATAGATGCTTTCATGTCTGTCAGGTCGTCTCGGGAATGGCTAATACCCAGATGCTTTGGCTGAGGCATTCCGTCGTCGAAGAAGGAGACTGTAAAGGGATCGGGAGGACAGTCTATGGTCGCCTTGAACGCTAGATTGATTTGGTCAATCAAGTGTTTTACTTGATCCAATGGAAGCAGCAGAATATGCTTTGCCGTCATAGAACTAAGCGAGTCTATGTAGTAGCTGCGAAGCATGGTCAGTCAATATCGTTACAAGCTGTCGGACACTCGCTGCCCCTTGTCAAGTAGGATCATGGTTTCAAGAAAGCAGGCTTGAATTAGAAGAAATCGCTCAGACGTTAATGTTTGGGGTAACTTCGAATGTCCTGCCCCTTGAAGTATGAAATCAATTACTTACATATCCCATGTCCGCTGATAGAATTTATCCTGTGCGAAGAAATGTCTCGAGATGCGGCCGTCAGTGTCTACAATGTATTTATATGGAAACTTGGCGACGAGGGCAAGAGGGCAGAAATGGCCTATAAGTGGATTGCCTTCGACATCGTAGTCAGCCAAATCACGGGCAGACGCATCGAGGTTATCCCGCCGCAGTGCACGTTCTTGATAGCCGCCTCTCTTAGACCTTTTACCTGGCGGAAATTCGGCTTGCGGCTTCTTGGCAGTGTTTTTGTTTGAAAATGCTGCCACGTATTCATCTTCGTCGGAGGCAGGGAGCAAATCAAGGTCTCGACCGGTAGGAGGCAGTGGTGGAGTGGTCTCTCTTGGATACAGGTTGACTATTGGAATCTTCCATAGTTCCTCAGCTGGTGCTAAATTTGGCGTAGCCTGCTTGTTGATGGACACTTTTGACATGAAATCTGTGTCTGCGATGTGAGCCTTACTTGGGTCAGCTTGAGCGATTCGTTCGTCACCTTCGAACAACTGATTGAGGCGGTCGAGCTTGGAAGTCGGCATGGTGGTGAGCACAGGACAATGCTGTTGTCAGCTAACTCGAGTGAGCGATTAGGAATCCAGACGGCAGCTTGTGCTGATGTTTCCCCCAGGTAGCTTCCAGAATGAACGAACTTTGAGTGCTCAGATGTGACTCGATTGTCAAACTTGACAACTTTCAAAGCACAGATCCAAAATCCCAGCACTGTACCTCATTTATCGTCATATGGCGAAACGAGAAGTAACGAAGCAGCTTCCGGTAGTTGCATTTGGTTGTCTGGAGGATGAAAGCATTTGTTTCTCATCTAGGTGTTTAATTCAGTAGGGTGACAGATATTGGGAACATTACGTGAACCATTAATGTTCATTACTCTATCGGATCTTTACAATTGTCAGAACAGTGTCGTGAGGAGTCAAACGATGATACCTTCAAGACCACTCAGCAGCCAATCAACTGTTGCTTTCTGGGTAGGTCCAGGCTATACCTCAACCCGTAAGGCGTCACGCCACAGGCGATCTGCCATCGCAAGCCGCCTTTCAAGTCGCGACTTCCTCGGGTCAAGAAGTTATGTGGCCATTCACTAATTCACCACCATACTCACATTCTACGATGACTCTAGTCGCCTGAAACCCCCTTTTGCATCGTGCAGATTCTAGTGTTGAGCCTCTACCTCCTCGTCACCTGCCTCTTGGAATTCGCGTTCCGCCGCATTCATTATCAACCGCGGCTTTTACCAAGTTTGATGGGCCTTTTCGTTCAACTTCTTCGATGGCTACAATAGTAGACATGGCATCGTCGGCGCTCGATCCTGATGCGCAAGCCACTGTCACGGACTTCCTTGACTACACCGAATACCTTCCTTCCGACCTCATGCGCTCTCTGACCCTCATTCGTGGCCTTGACGAGACCTACCTAACAAACTCCTACGCAGTTCACGACCTTGCAAAACAATATGGAACCCTTCCAAATCTGCCTGCCCACTCTCGATCGGATCCACAAGCGCTTCGCACCGATATTTCTACACACCTTGACCGCGCTCTGAACGCACGCGAATCTTCTTACGCTGAAGCATGTCGACTGTACGATGTGGCAGATCGACATTACAACCGCCTAAGCAGCATCATCGCTAAACTTCACGCACTCCCAAAACCTCCCTCACGCGATCCTACACCAGAGCCATTACATTCTCCAGAAGTCAAACGGTCTCGAAGTGGCCGGAAGATAGATGATGGTACGTCAATACAGCGCCTGACATTGAATCCTCCACGGGCCACCGGTGTAGCGGTTGCACTTTTCCAAAAATCTCGCAAGCGTCGTGTGACGGTGCCTGGAGATGTTCTACCTCCCTACAACCCAGATTCACCCATCGCAAGCACCGAGCAATCAGATTGGGAGTCTGATGCGCCGTCGCCAATCCGGCCAACTCTCAAGCTGAAGCAACCCAAACCGCCTAAGGTTCAGAAGGAGAAAATGCCCAGAGCCCCTCGAGCCCCTCGAGATTCGGTTGGCCCTTACAAGATGCCCACGCCGCCACCTGAAGACGCCAAGCTGGGCGGAAAATATCGGCCCTGGACGCGCCTTACCGAATGGGAGATGTGGAAGCTGAGAAAGAAGATGAAGAAGAATATCACGTGGGAGCCTAGCGATGTCATGATCCAGCGGGAGCTTACTGCACGAGGACGTGGCTGGGAGAATTATTACCGCGCAAGGGGTGAAGCCCAGGCCAATGGAACTGAATTCCTCGATATGGATGATCTAGACCAGAGCCGGTCAAAGGAAGATAGTGCTCGCGTGGGTGAGCCTGCTACAGGCACAATCGAGGTTACAGCAGTCAGAAACCGCGGCATGAAGCTGAACGAAGCTAAGAAATTGAAAAGGGAGACTCTTGCCCGGGAACAAGCCGCCCAAGCAGCGCAGGAAGCCGAGTTGGCAGCTCGAAGGCTGGGAGAACTTGGATCCTCTTTCAAGAATCTCTTCAGTCCTTTGTCAAGTGCTCTTGCGAATCTACAACGCCACACCAGCGCACCAGTCACTAACGGCCCCAAATCTACAGGCAAGAAGGAAGCCACTAAATCAAGGAAGCGAAAGCTTGAGGACTCAAATGCATCTGCTTCGCCATCGGCGGAAATGGATCCAAAGAAAAAGAAGCAGAAACTTGCACCAAAGCCTTCTCCCTTCTCTGCTTCGGCGCCCACGGAAACTGCCACCAAGAAAATCCCACTCAAACTAAACGTCCCCCCACAAGCATCTACCATGTCTTCACCGTCATCGCCAATATCGCTAAGTCGGCCTTTGAGCGCTCCACGTACTTCGGTCGCGCCGAAGGCAGAATCAACCCCCCCTCTAATATCTCGCCCACCTTCTCGTCGTTCATTGGCAGCATCCGCTGAACCAGCGGTCGCTATCACACAAGCACGAGGCCGTACATCAACTCCAGCTGTCACCATTCGCAAAACTCCCGCCCTTGAAACTACGCCGAAAGCTGCGACTACAGCCGCAGGACGCCGCAGCAAGAGAGAAGCACCTGGTACCATCACACAAACAAGTCAAGATGGTGGTGCCGCTGTGAGCGTGAGTACGAGAAAGACCAAACCTGGCAAGCAGTCGAAGGCTGCACAAGCTTCGAAGGCCGTCGAGGCAGCATTGCCGCAGATTCGAGTTGACGTTGATGGCAAGCAGGAACTGGTTGATCCTGACGAGGAGAGATATTGTGTTTGTGGAGACATTAGTTACGGAGAAATGATTTGCTGTGAACTAGATGAAAAGGTAAGCAACTCCCTGATCGAGAAGATACAGGTTCTGACCAGAAGTACAGTGCGAGACTGGGCAGTGGTTCCATATGGAATGCGTTAACCTCATCGAGCTCCCTGCTAGGACTGTGAAATGGTACTGTCCTGGTTGCCGCAAGAAGTTCCATAAGGGCGAAAATTCAAATGGACTTGTTGGGAGGGGAATTCATTGAAACTTCATTGTCATCCTAATGTGACAATAGCGGCCTCTTTAAAGTGGAGCATCCACTTCGGACGATGCAAGCAGTCTGGAACTACAAGTTGGTTACCGCTAGAAGTCATGGTTACGGAGATATGAATACATTGCTATTACGAAAGTAAAAATGTCGGCCAAACGCATCAGTGGCGGGCAGGGTGGGCACAAATCTTACAGCACCTTGGCAGATAGCAAATTAAGCCTTTTCAAATATCATCTTCATTTCTTGTGCTTGGCCCGAATCGCTACATGCTTGTATTGGTAAATTCCTATCTTGGTCTCGGTCTGAATCGCTTACAGCTGCAATAGGCATATTGAACTGCAGTGCGATGCAATCCAAACTGGGACCGTTGGCGGTTGTTGGGAAGAGACATGGTGCCAATACAATTTGAGGTTCACAGTCTTCCAGACATCAGAACAAGTCATGGCCCTGATCGAGGGCAGCAACATCAAGATTCCAGACGGTGAACGCGCTTATCAGTCAACGGCCAACAACTCACAACCAATCAAGCTTGTGCAGCCTGGTTCGCAATCTAGCACAAGCAGGATGAAGCGAGGAATACGAGGACGAAGCAAGGACCAGCACACAAGCTCGGCAGAAGCGCTTGCTGGGATATGAACGACTGGACACATGAAACCTGGTTAAGCAACCGGAAAGAAAAATGGCGCAATGGTTTCAAGTTGCAGATCAGGGTGAGGCTCAAAAATAAAGATATTACTTCCTCTGGGAGATCAGCTCGCCACAGACATGGTAGCCGACACCTAATCTCATGAATCAGACATTCCTGGCCACACAGAGGGTTCTGACGATCAATGGAGGTGGTGTGTTCTTTCGAGGGTCGGGACCCTGGGAGGATGCTGGTCGTCTCGTTTTGAAGAAGTCGAGGCCAATTTCATTTGGAGCTCCACTTGGCTTAGCCTACCGAGCTTTTGTCTCTCCTATTCCGAGTCTTGGCAGGAACAAGCAAGCACTAGAGCCCCTCTTCCCGCAGCAAGCGTCCGGACTTGCAGAAAGTCCGGCCAGTCATTTTTTCTCCTCAGCTTTAGCTGCAGATATGCATGTCAAAAAGAAAGGCCGCCAAATTCAAATAGTGTCTTTCTCCTCCTGATGCCCTTCTCCAGTCTGATCTGGTGGGCGGTCCTCCGAGCTTTCTCACTCTTTTGCTTTTCCTTTCGTCGATCGTTCTCGCTTCGCTCCTGAGCCTCCGGTAGCAAGCACGGGAATTGAGTGGCAGGAAGCACTGAAAAGATCAAGTCAACACTTGGGGGGAAAGCAAGCTATCTGTCGTGCTGGGGCACGATCGGCCGATTATTACGGCCCACCCCCTCCTAGCAGCGCCCATACTGCCATCAGACCATTAATACCTTACCACAAGCTTCGCGAACCCAACTACAGACACGCTCATTACAAGCGAGCTCATATGTTTGAATTGTGAGATTGCGTTAGCAGGTGAATAACGGACCTTCATCTCGATTACCGAATTTGTCTCAGAATACTGATGCTCGGAGTCGACAGGTCTTTCGGACTCAATCGCTCTCCGCTGAGCCTTGTGCCAGCTTCCACTCCTTTACAGCGACCGTTCTCTACACAGCAATTGTGCGGAGCACTGCTGTTCATCGTCCATCATCCTCAGGTAGTGACATCAATATCTCGAAATCAATTGCTCGACGCAACGTTACGTTGAGATCCTACGAAAGCGTCCCAAGGGACCGACATGACGTTGTAAATTTACAACATTGCTGGGCAAGTCCCCTTTGTCCCTTTGCGACTGGCTTCGCCTGTGTTCAGTGAACAATCCTGTCATTCCTCTACCTGTGATTCTGAGTACGAGTCTCGGCCTAGTCTGGCACAGCTTTAACACACCGTGAAGCTGGGACTGTCCCTTCGTTTCAGGCCTCAACTCTCCTCTAATTGCATCTTCCGCACGATGGAGAGACCGACAAAGAGACAGAAATTGTCGTCTTCTGGATTGCCACCGTATCCTCACGATCACGCAAGACAAAACGGCGAGGTGAGCTGTACACACGCTGATGCAAAGACCGAAGGCGTTCGAGGTCGACCTGTCGTCCCCACTCCAACGCTCAACAAGTACGATCTTCGTCGCAGATACGTCTTTGATGGCTCAAGCAAGAGCGGGTGGAACCTGCTGCCGGGAAGGGATGCTGCCGCTCTAATCGTCCCGCGAGCTCCAGACACAACTGTCCTGGCCACAGCTGTTGATGTCAATGTTCAAGATGGTAGCACTACCATAGCCAACACTCTAATCCTTCAGGCATCGGATGCGACCGTAATATCCTTTACCTCGCTTGGAGCAGTCACGGTTGGAGCCCTACCAAGCGCTTCGGGTAATACAACCACAACGTCCGACTCATCACAAGCGGGTGTAACGTCCTCTGGCGCTTCCTTGCTCACAAATGGTCTCTCCTCGTCTATGCTGCCCACCTCGTCTCTTCCTCCAGGCTACAACTCCTCCGCTACAAACAATACCGTTACGCTGACGTTGACATCCACTCTGAATGTTTCGTTCTTGAATGGCACCGTTGTAACGCTTCCCAACCCATCAGACACAACCGCACCCGCCACTACAACATCTTCAGCCTCCGATTCAACAACCATATCCGCCACGTCTGATCTATCGAACTCCCTAGCAAGCGGCACGAACAATGGGCTAGGTGTCGCACCGTCGTCGGGCAGGACAGGTGCAGCAGGCTTTGGCTCACCTACAACAGCTGTCTCATCAGCAACCTCCTCATCTTCGTCCAATACTGGATCGGGACCTGGTCCAGCCACTCCCACCGTAGTTGGGGGAGTGGTGGGCGGGGTTGCTGGACTTGCTTTTATGCTTCTGATCTTGCTTGCTCTTCTGCGTTGGTATCGAAAACGGCTCCAATCGCGTGGCCAACTACCGGAGCAGATAACAGCTAGGGCGGCAACTGGAGGTGGCCCAAGTGCGGCAACCCAGATGTCCTCGCAATCATCTCATACACCGTTTGCAGCCGCTATTTTGTCCTCCACGAGACGCTGGAGACCACAAAGCTCAGCCACCACGACTACCGCTCTGACCAATTACAGCTCAGTGCCTGATTCGGAGCGTGGATTCCAGCGTATAGCTGGACGAAAGATCGCGCCAGTAATCGGCTCTGGCTCCGATCAGTTTGGTGGAAATTATGGAGCTTTTGAAAGAGATTTTGCAGAAGGTCGTCTGACTGAGGGAGCACACTCAAGTTCACAGGCTGCGCTAGCCAATAATGAGGACAGTGCTCTAGCTGACCAGTCTTTCTACCGCGACAGCCAAGGCTTCTACGGTGGCAAAGGCGATCCTCGGCCATCCTCATCAACCTTAGTACCTTCGTCACTGGTTCATACCCGTGGCAGCACGAGAGACCCTGCAAACACGGACAGTATTGGCGAAGATCTGCGAGAAGAGGCCACAGAAGGGTACGCCGTGATGCGACCTAGCCCAGCCCGGACACCAATGACAAACTCTCCATCCAACAGCTCACTTCGCCTACCAATTCAGCAAGGTCCATCGATGGAGCCGGGTGCGCCACCGACCCCGGCGTTGCCGCCATATCTTACTGGCCGTCGACAAGACGGCGTTGGACGAAGTCTAGGATCGCAAGACGGAAGTAGAGGGAGTAGGTTTACAGAGAGTGTGTGATTGCACAGTTTGGCATGTCACATGGCATTGACTCGATGAGTGCGCCATGATTCTCGCACAGGGTGTCCAATATGTATCAGCATGCTTCGAGTATTGTTTTGTCCCTTGATGAGAAGCACTGCTTTGCTCTCTCCAACACGATACCCATGCTGCGTTGGCATTTTGGATGCTTTGATACGATATTGCCTCTGAACGTGCGTTTACTGCAGAAAAGGATGGAATGTGAGAGGATTTAATACTGTATATAGTGTCTGATTGATCAAAACTAATTGAACTCCGTCTAAATGCGAATTTTGCAACACGTGATGACACCCTCGGGATCTGTGGCGCCGCTGCCGGTGCCAATTCTGTAAATTCTGACTAGGGAAAAACTCCCTCACCGCAATGGTTCGAGCTAAAACGTGTACGCACTGTCATACTCGTGTGAGGACCTTCGATGCCAAAAAGGACAACATACCATGCCTCCTTCTCTTTTCTGCGCGCCCTCGACTTCGAATTCGAGAAAGCGTGCTGGCGCTGAAAACATGGACTCGCAGCTTTCAAATTTGACATGTGTGCCCATCTTTGGCCGAACGGTGACCCGTTGATTTCTTGCACCGCGTGGCCGTCGCATATAAGCTTTTGATTTCTTGTTTGTGGCAATGACAGAAGAACAACAAGCAATGGTAGCTATGGAGGAGTTCGCTACATACGCCCGAAGCAGGAGAATCGTTTTCGATAGTGCCATTAAGCCACATCGCTTCCCAGGACGTGGCCTCGGCATCGCTGCCACAAGGAAGATTCAGGTATGCAGCGGTCTCTCCTCTTTCCGCCGTGCCTTATTGTGTCTTCCTTCGCATCACTCGCGTGCTCTTGTGATATTTCTGTGGTAGTGGATGCCGTACTGACCCGTGTCGATCCTCCTTGGTAGAAAGGCACAGTCCTGGTACATGTCCCACTGTCTGCACTTATTATGCCTTCGTCGTATACCTCATCGGCTTCAACAGGCAAAGAAAATGGCGAGGTTGTCATTGTAAGAGCTCACGCGAAGCTGGCAGCTCGGGTAGCATTTGGGGACATGTATGGCCATAAAGCGTGGCAAGCGACGTGGCCTACATTGCGTGACTTCCAGGCTAGCCTCCCACTGTTATGGCCGAAGCTCACAAGAGAACTGTATTGCCAGTCGTGCGCGAGGCAACCGACAATGAAGGTACCGGGGAATTTGAATGGTTCCAGTTCCTGTGTCCATACCGAGAAATCGTTTGCTGTTCTTCCGCCGCCCGCCACTGGACTTTGGGCTACAGTGGAATCAGCTCCTCGCATCACCGGTTCCGATATGAAGTCCACAACTCGTGAGACCGATGGCAAGCCTCTGCTCCCATCTCAGCAGGCGAAATTTAATCTCGACCTCGTCGCAGCCCAACATTTGCATCCTGATCTCGACTTCTCTGAAAAAAGCGTTCTAGATCGCTTCACCTGGGCATGGTGCATTGTCAACACGCGCTGTTTTTACTATGTTGCACCTGGCGCCGAGTCGCCAGCGGATAGTGATGAAGCAATGCTACTGTGCCCGGGAATCGATCTGTTCAATCACGCAAGCCACGGATGTGACGTCACGTATGACAATGAAGGGTTTTGGGTCAGAGCGGAGAGGATGTATGAGCCAGGTGAGGAAGTAGTAACGAGTTATGGGGCACATGGAGAGGATATGCTCCTGATCGAGTATGGGTTCCTCATGGGCGGGAACACAAATACTTGGGATGGTGTGGGAATTGATGGGGTGGTTCTGGCCACTTTATCAGCCAAGCAGAAGACATTGCTGGAGGAGTATCGGTTTCTGGGCGGGTATACGATGAGGAGGGATGGAGTCTGCTGGAGAACGGAGGTTGCGGCGAGGTGTCTAGTTATGGAGACAGCAAAGTGGGACAGATTTGTAGCCGGAAGGTGGACCGATGAAGAGGATGAAGCTCAGCGGCAGAAGATGAAAAAGAAGCGATTGAATGGCAATGGCAATGGCAATGGGAGGGGGGAGGGGACGCCGAAGCAGATGGCCGCGCGACAGATGATGCTGTGGGTCGGGCAGGTGAAGAAGGAAGCTGAGAATAGTCTTTGCGGACTGCAAGCCTTGACTGAAGAAGAAGTCTGGCAACTATTTGGGGCAAGTGATGCTCGGGCTGATGTCGAAGCAGACCAGAAGAACATAGCATTCGCTAGACATGGCTTGGTGCTGAGGCGCTGGATACAGATATTAGACACAAGCTGCAAGGCACTCAAATCACTCGAAAGTGATAGTTGATCATCACCAGTCTATGGCACGTGGCCATGACTTCCCGTAGCTGTAAACATGATGTTTTCATTCGCTTGGTCTATCAATTCACGCTAAAGCTCCAAGCTAAGCGAGTAAAGACTTGTCTTGCATTGGTAGCTTCTTTGTAGGCGAATGACTGCTTGATGGAAAACCAGTTGACACAGTTACTTTTTGTTGTCTCCACCAAGAACGGCAAGATCCACGTTCGATGACGCCTTTCCTTGGCGAGATCTTCTCAGAGTCAGACAAAAGAAACCCCACAACTTGTTTCCATCTCGAGTGCCGGATAGCGGCAAGCAGAATACACATGGGACAGCCAGGTAAGTCGGCAGCTAACCTTAGGTTAGATGATTGTGAGTACGCACTTGATAACTTGCATAACGTGGAAGCTTGGCGGACTGAAATTCAACCCTATGGTTTGACACGCTTAGCAAATATGTCTGTGAGATCGGTGATGCCCGTCGCGTGACGGATTAATCGGTCGAGCGATCCGAGCGAAGGAGAAAGTCTGGAAATTCGATCTCTGCCCGTTATGGTTAAGTTGTGGAGCTGCGTGGCATGCGGAGCCCAAATGCCATGCGCCGATCCATGGATATCTTGGATGCGTGACGTCAAAACACCCCAGAGAACAGGTACAGGAAAAGGACTCTTGTGCCGCAGCTCTCCTATCAATGGGTCTTTTGTCCTTTTCAATCTTCTTGGTTCTCTGCTTCAAACAGCGTGTTTGGGTTGGTGGTCCTGCTCAGACCTTTCTTCCCTTTCTAGTAAGCCCTCTCTTCCTACTCGAGCGTCAATACATGTCAACAGAGACCTTCCATGCAAGCACCGACGGCAGAACCTGCAATGGAGAAGGAAGATCTCGAAAATGACTATGGCCGACATGTGGATGGCAAGGAGCGACGACGCAGCCGTTGGTCTATTGGCGAGAAGACTGGTGACAGCCATCAAGATCCATTCGGTGATGAGGCCGAAGGTGATGTGAAGTGAGCAGACTCGAATTCTACCATTGTTGAGATTACGCTGATTCTAGTACAGATACAAGACCCTAGAGTGGTGGTAAGTATCATGCCAGCCTCATTATGATGACAGTCCTAAGGTTTTCGGGCTCTTGCAGGCAAGCTGGTATGAGTAAGTTGTACTAGCACCGTACAACCAAGCGCCACGAGGCACAAAGCTGACCTCGCAATAGTCATGATCGCAGAGACAATTTCACTCGGCATACTGTCACTGCCTTCGGTGCTAGCCACCATAGGACTGGTTCCTGGCTTCCTCCTCATCTTTGGGCTCGGTGTGATCGCAACATATTCGGGATACGTCATCGGTCAATTCAAGGAAAGATATCCTTGGGTAGGCATCGTCACCGACTGTGACCATTTGTACATCGCTAACTTAGAAACCCTAGGTCCATAACATGGCCGACGCCTTCGAAATACTTTTCGAGCCCCTTGGCATGCCCCATTTTGGCAGAGAGTTCGGCGGTGCTGCTCAGACCATATTCCTTATTTTCAGCATGGGCAGTCACATCCTTACCTGGACTATCTGCTTTAGTACCCTTACCAACCACGCCACATGTAATATGGTCTGGGGAGTGGTTGCTCTGATCCTCTTTTGGACCTTTGACCTTCCTCGAACGCTTAGGAAGGTGTCCTGGTTCTCCATTGCCTGTAAGTAAGACGTTCATACCACTTCATCAGACTGGAAGTGCTAACATCCTCTGTAGCATTTATCAGTATTTTCTCTGCTGTTCTGATTACCATGATCGACGTGGGCATTACGGTGCCAGGCAAGAATCAGTACAACCTTTGGCCGAGTCCAGTGCCGTTTCACAAAGCATTTCTTTCTGTAACGAACATTGTCTTCGCTTATGGTACGTTGGCGTTGATTTGTGCGGACACATTTCTGGCTAACTAATTTTTCGACAGCTGGACATGTCGCTTTCTTTAGCTTCATCAGCGAGTTCAAGAACCCAAAAGACTTTCCCAAAGCATTGTTCATGCTTCAAATCTGCGACATTTCGATGTATGTTGTGGTTGGGGTAGTCGTCTATCGGTACGCGGGCAATAAAGTCTCATCTCCGGCCCTTGGCTCTGCAGGAAAAGTGGTGTCCAAAGTTGCATATGGCATTGCCATCCCAACGGTCTGGCCTTCTCGTTGCTTTTACAGACCACCTGCTGACACCCTTCAAGATTATCATTGCTGGTGTGATATATGGCCATGTTGCGTCCAAGTACATCTATGTCCGCATCTTCCGAGGCACCAAGCATATGGGCAAGCGCACCCTTCTCGCCACCGGTAGCTGGGCATTGATCACACTCACTTTATGGATCATTGCTTGGATTATTGCAGAGAGGTAAGCCCCTTCGGTCTTAGGCATGTTGCAAGATACTCACGGCTCCGCAGTATCCCCAACTTCAACGACCTGTTGGCCCTTATCTCGTCCCTCTTCGCATCGTGGTTCACCTATGGCATTTCTGGAATTTTCTGGCTATTCATCAATCGCGGACAATACTTTAGCACACCTTCGAAGACCTTCTTGACAATCTGTAACGTTGGACTGTTCTTACTTGGTCTCGCTATTTGCGGCATGGGGCTATATGCCAGCGGGTACGCTATACACTCCTCTCCGAGTGGTGGGAGCTGGAGCTGCGCGAGCTCAAGCAGCTCTTGATCCAATGGAAGTTCTTGCACCTGCATGCCGAACATTTCCTTTGAACAGGTTGTACGATATGACAATGGACTCTGATTGCGGGCATGATAATTAACGAATCCATTAGTGTTGAGCTAGTCGACATATTGTGTACTTATAGGTAGGCGGGAAGCCGGGACTTTCCGCAGGTCTTGAGTTTGAACGGGGTGAATTAACAAGTGCTCGCGCCATTCGACTTTCTGCATTGAATTGGCAGAAGTAACTATTCAAGGACGCGGGGCGGATCTGTTACCTTTTTGGAGAAAAGGCATCATTCTAACAGGAATGCAAAGACCTGGTGGTTGTTTAGGCCGATGATTAGCAACCACTGGCTTAGGCCTTTTTACTTTCCTTCGGCCACCCCTGGCCTATGTCATACTAGGCCTCTGGGCTCTCCCACTTTTGCTGTTGGTCATATGGAGTCAGGAGATTCACGGATGGTTGCGGACACCTGACGAAGAACCCTCCGTTTGCGGACAAGGAGCCCACTTCCAGCACGCCAATGGAACTGAACTGGTCATGATCATCATGGTACCTGACGCCATATACACAGTCACGCCAATGAGATTCAGGCAAGACTGAACAGTCGCTTAGAAATTGTGAAGTTCTGGTGTATTCAAAATTCCTTTCTATAACGAGGTAAAATGTGCATCTGTGAATTACGCCGTCCGGTTTAGCGACCTTGTGACCGCCCTAAGGGCAAGGACAAGGGCAAAGTCAAAGTCCAGTCACGGATCAGTGACTCCTACTCCTAACAAGCTTCTGCCAACCGGTAATATTTCCCTTACTCTACCCGGAGTTGACCTGTCTTCTACAAGTCGCCTACCGGACACTACGGTTTCCAATTAGACAGGTACACAAACTTCTCATTTGCACCCTTGTCAATAAACTGCTGACGCGAAAATTGTCTTTGCTCTCTTTTGCGGCACTTCCGCAATGAATACCTCATCCACTGATGTTCCTACTATGGAACATAAGACCAGGAAAGGCTTCTTTAAGCAACAATTCCCCTCTTTGAGGAAGCTGCTCAAATCCACAGTTATCCATTCATCCCAGTCCATCGAACAAGATAAGATCAGGAGAGACTCCTTGAACCAAGACTTCTGCTATTTGGAGGAGCTGCTCAAAAAGGCAGTCACCCATCCGTCTCAGTTCATCGAACATGATCAACTGGCAGCATTCAATATCTCGCTTACAGATTTTTCCCTAGAGTCAGACGACGCAGCCACTCAGTTTTTCAAGCCTTTTCCGCAGGATCTAATGGAAGAGTCCTTCAAACACTCCTCTCAGTTGGAGCACGACCTCGGGTGGCCTCCACATGACCCAAAGAACCGGGACTATTTTGCTGAGCCACTTGAGGTTGAGGGAGTTCTGGACGACTACCACAGATATGTGTTTGAAAAATGGGAGGCAAGTCCATCGCAGCGAAGCATGTGGCAAGGAAGATGGTAAGTAAATGCACAATCCTCAACTAATGCTTGGTCGAACTCGGTAGCTAAAATGGATCATACAGTCCACTGGAGCCACGAGAATGCAAGTATCCAGAACATCTCTGGGAAATGCGCAAGGGCCTAAATGGTGATTTTGAAGAGTGGCGAGTAAACACCGTCTTCTATACAGTGGTAGATTCGAAACCACATCTTGCATGCCCCTTGATTGACGGCGCCATTCCCGACGATCGGATTCGACGAGCTGAGCTGCTCTGCATTCTGCGTCTCATGAAATCTGCCATGACACAAGCTTGGGATCGTAAGCCAATAGTTTGGCACACGATATATCCGGTGAGTCCTAATGATAGGATCGGATATTACTTGCTAACCGCTAATCCATAGGTTGCAATCTACTCCTTCGCCCGCCGACAAGCCCGTATTCTACACGCCTACTTCGATGGTCAAACCCTTCACATTCGACAATCCAACTATCTCGATTTCATGAAGAAGAATATGGATAACATCAGGCTGTACCTTCGGTGGATGATCAGCAAACCAATTGGCGACACAATGCTCAAGGTTGTCCACGGGAGGGAGCCTAAAAATAGCGCAAAGAAAGAGAGTTCATTTTGGGACCCATCGATCGAGGCTGAGCGTGCAGGCGAGCCATGAGGCGCTCACCGGCTCACCCTGCTCGCAAGGTGCGAGTGCTTAAAGCGGCATGGTGTGAACGAGCGGGAAGGCGAGCTCGGAGCGGATTTTACTTACGCAGACGGTTGGGGTGCGGTGGAAAGGACGCCGAAAACAGCTCCCAAAGGCATCGTTTTCTGCCTCCTAACCACAGATATGCAGTTACTGACGGTTTGGAAAAGTTCTCCTTGGTGAGGCGATGGGGTTTTGATGTTTAGCCACCGCATCGACTAGTCCGGCGCGAACTGCACATCTAGAAAAGAGATCCCTCTAACATGTGCCCACTGCCCACCATCCCATATCTCCACCGCCGCATCCGCCCAGGCGCAACGACTCATCTTCCGTCCAGTCACCCTTCTCTCCATCTGTGCTCACTGTACTTAATCCACCATCGGCATTTCCTTGTACATCGAGACACCCCCACGCTTTTTTGGCGTCGTTTTGCTTGCTGGAACGATGGTAGGAACAACTAAGACAATCTCGATGCCCGTACCCGCGACATCCGGATGCTCGATGCTCCTGAATGTCTTGTAAGGAAGATGACTGTCATAGGCGGCAGAAGTAAGAATATTGACACGTTCCTTGAAGCCGGGGCCCGCGTTCTCGATGCGTTTCTGTTCCTTACGGAATGCAACGACCGTGGAGAAAGTGCAGTCACAGATAACGCACCAGGTCTGCTTCATCTGACGCCCCATTCCGCCCTTGTATCGGGCATCGAAGTTCGCCTTGATGTCAACCGCTGTCAGAAAGTGGAACCAGAGGGAGGCAGCGGCGTCAATAGACCATCGCTTGTTACCCCAGAAGTCCATCTTTTGATCCACAGTCATCTCGTGATAATATCTTAGACGTTCGGTAACCGGTACCTGAGGCGTTTCTCCTGCCCGAATTTGTGACTCTGTCAAGGGAGGAAAGGGGTTGCAGGATAGCATTCTCTCGCATCGTTCGGTGATATCGTTGATCCATTCCAGAGTTGCATTTGTGCTCATGCTACCTTGGCTGTTTAGGTGCATAGCCTCTTCCCTGGCGGCGTGAAGGGCGTCGACGAACTCCTGCTTATGCCACTGAAAGGCGGCCTCGAATGCAGCCGACTGGCTGAGACGAGTATCGCGATCAGCAACCACCTCATTCGCAGGTGCCACAGCCAAGGTCGCGGATTGGAGACGGAGGTTGAAGAGATGGACTTCCCAAGTGTACTCATCCACCTCTCCTTCAACATAGCGGACCATCCACTCATCTTCTTTGGCATTGGATATCATCTTGTTCTGAAAGGTCGTGCCCAAACGACTCAACTCTGCCGCGATGTTCATGCCTTGCTGAGTCTCCCCAGCACCAAGTCCGGCGATGATGCTGACGGAAGCTGGTGGGATGCAATTGTATCGGAAGAAGTGGACTTTGGCCTGTCTTTTCCGTGTTTCCTTGTCCATTCTCATCTTTCCAGGGTCGGCCGCTTCGATGGTAGTTGGAAAACCAGCTTTCTCAGCCGTCACTGGAGGTAGAGCGCCGGCACCAAAGTATGATTCTCGAGTCATGTACTTGTGACGGAGCGGGATCCGAAGCTTGAGATCGCTCAGGTAGATCGGTTCCTCTTCTTGACGACTCGTGATCGGCGTCATCTTCGGCAATAAGGGTGGTTTGGACGAGATAGAGATGTTGTAAGAATTGCGAAAGAGTGTGCAGCGATATTGGAAGGCGGTTGGTCACTTCAGAAGAATGGCTAGGTTAAGTGACCAAAAATTGGAAGCTGGGGGAGAGGCCAGTGGGTGTAGTGTAAAATGAAGAAAGAGAAAGAATGAGGGGCAGTGCAAGATTGAATAATATTACGAGACTGGAGTGACTGTAGATGATTCAGAGAAAATCTAGTATTTCCATTCACCGTCTTTTGGTTAAGCTAGGATTTATTGCTGTTCGATGCTACTGTCATTTCCCTTCAAGCCCACCTGTGGTGCTGCCTATTTCGCTTTCAAACCAGATTCACTACTTATTTACCCCCGAGTAATCACCCCTCAATACAGTCCTAGGCAGGGGTGTACACCTTGATCTGACTGCCATGCCTCATTTTGGCCTTTTCGAGGAGTATCGTTCCACTCCAGTCGGCGCGGCACGACCTTCTCAAGAGACATAGTCCGACCACTAATGTCAGCTCCCAAAGGAAGCCCGGTGCCGTCATGCGCCTGTTCAGTCAAGGTCTTAACCAGAAGCTCGAAGAATGGCCTAGACGCTGTTATATCCATGGTCCATCTAGGTTCGAGGATCTTCTGCCATTTGGTGCCTGCCTCTACCATATCACGATCCCTGGCCAGCCACATGTAGAACGACCTGTCGAAGTTGGCAACAATGCATTTGACCATGACCATATCATCGGGGTGGACGTCGTTAGCGGTGTAGATGATGGTTGTCGGAGATGGGGCGTAGAAGCTGCGAGCTCGATCTACTTCGTTGCGGAAGGCGAGAGGACAGCGGCCGGTGAAGGCAGCAAGGCGCGAGTCAGGAGGCTAGTCTACAAGGATACGGGCCGCCTGGCTCGAGATACGCTCCTTGAGTTTTCGTCTGTCGGGAATACCAATGTGGACAATGTCTAAAGAGTGAAATCTCCTGGAGCACATCGGGCAGGACGGGACAAATGCAGGACCGGCGTGAATTCCCCGATTGTACACTAGACCCCACACGCAGAAATTGTGGAAAAAGTGAGATCGCGGCTTTCAGTGTTTCAGCATCGTCACGGTCTGGTCAACTTTGAACGGCTCTGAGCATATCATGCACCCAGGCTCCTCCTGGGTCGCGTAGATGCCGATATTGGCGGCAGTCAGGATTTAGTCATGCAGGGAGGGGCGAGTGGGCGGTAGTGAGAGGTCCGGAGGAACTCCTGCTCGGCGATCGACATCGTCATTGTTGATGGGACCTATGTCATCGTTCACGTAGAGGTTAGTCATGGTGGAACCGAGGTTGTTGGTTGTGGGGGAGATTTTTAATCACAAAATGGTTGTGAAGAATAGAAGCTGCAGAGTAGGTGTATTCAGCTAGAAAACAAAATCAAGTGAACACCTGTATAATTAGGGTCAATCTACCATCCTATGCGTTGCAACCCAGAAGCGACACCGGCGTGGGAGCCCATTGCGGCCGCGCTGACCAGGGGTCAGAAATGGACCCGCGCAGCCGGAGTCGATTGGTCGAGCGGACGGCGGTGGGCGAGGGCGGGTGAGGGTAGGTGAGCATGGGTGAGCGAGGGTGAGGCCGCTCACCTGGGGTGGGTGACGGCTCACCCGGCTCGCGCGAGGCGGAGGGTGAGGCGGCGAGGGTTTTTATATCGCCCAAAGCGGCAGATGCCCCGATTTACTTGTAATCTTGGGGGGGGGGGGAGGGGAAGGGAACCTGGTGCATCGTTGTGACACTACTTTGACAAGTAGTAGACGACGCACCAGCCCGAGCTGAACAGCTCCTTAGACGGTGCGGCCTTGGCACTTGGCGCACACAGGTGTCTTTTTGTACATAGAGGCCCTACTTCCTCTTCCTCTCTTCTTCAGATTTGTTGTCCTAGTTACATGACACCTCCATAATTCGCTCTAAATTTGCCTCCTACCAATTACTGGGCGGAACTTCTCCAACTAAAATATGAGCCTCAGCCATCTCCCTTTCGAACTCTTGGGGCTAATTCTGGCAAATATATTCCCCGCCGAATGGAAGTTTTATAGTAGGCGGCTTAAAGTTCTTTTTGATCTGAGAACTGTTTGTCGTAAGTATTTAAAGCGCGTCTTTTGAAAGTTTCCGCTGAATAATGGGGCTTCAGATGGTTTTAACCAGGAGATTCTGGCGTTGCTATCGAAGCGGGACAAGGCGGGCTGGGGGCTACTACATTGGGCGGCGTTTTGTGGATACGAGAGAGTGGTACAGCGGCTGCTGGAGAAGGGGGCGGATATCGCCGAGGAGGACAAATTCGGACGTACAGCGCTGTCCGCGGCAGCTAAAAAAGGGCACGAGGCGGTGGTGGAGCTACTGCTCGAGAAGGGGGCCGACGTGGAGCCCAAGCGCAGACATGGTGATTCGACGCCGCTTTGGTGGGCTGCAACGAAGGGATATAAGGCGGTTGTGGAGCTGCTGCTCGAGAAGGGGGCCGACGTGGAGTCTAAGGGTGGATATTATGGCCGCACGCCGCTATTGTCGGCCGCGCGGAACGAGCACAAGGCGGTTGTGAAGCTGCTACTCGAGAAGGGGGCCGACGTGGAGTGCAAGTGTGACAATGGTTGGACGCCGCTCTGCTTAGCTGCAGAAAAGGGATATGAGGCGGTTGTGAAACTGCTGCTCGAGAAAGGGGCTGACGTGGAGTGCAAATCTAACAATGGCTCGACGCCGCTCTGGTTAGCTGCAATAAAGGGACATGAGGCGGTTGTAAAGATACTGCTCGAGAAGGAGGCTGACGTGGAGTCTAAAGACAGATGTTATGGCTACACGCCGCTATTGTCGGCCGCGCAGAATGGGCACAAGGCGGCTGTGAGGCTGCTACTCGAGAAAGGGGCCGACGTGGAATCCAGGGGTGACATAGACCAGACGCCGTTAATTTTGGCCGCGCAGAACGGGCATGAGGCGGTTGTGAAGCTGCTGCTGGAGAAGGGGGCCGACGTGGAGTCGGAGGACAGATATTATGGCCGCACGCCGCTATTGTCAGCCGCGCGGAACGGGCATAAGGCTGTTATGAAGCTGCTGTTCGAGAAAGGCGCTGGTAACTTTCTAGATTAGAAAAGGCAAGGCGCTGCTAATCATCTCATTTTAATGGTGATACCCAAAGATCACGTGCTAGTTACTCCTTCATAGGCAGAAGAGTGCTCTCCCTCTCTCTAGGGAAATAGCCTCCCTCGCTGTATCTCCCCTCATATACCGCGATCGAGAGAAGTCCATTTCGGCGTTAGAGGTCGAGGAGCTAAAATAGGTCGCTTGTGAGAGAATGGGAGGAAAGAATGTTAGAAAACAGCCAGCGCGTAAAGACTCGAAACTGAACCTTTGGCGCAAGACCACAAAACGACGAGGCCCACGTGTTAGGGCGCGGTGGAAAGGACGCAAAAGACATCCCCCAGAGGCGCCGTTTTCTGCCGCCTTTTCACAGATACCTTAGATATATGCGGGAGTCTTCCCTTCTCTTTTCTCATGTCTACCTACGCGAGATTCTCCCAAATCACCCAGCAACATGGCACCTACCACCACCAAGCAGTGGGTCATCACCAGCAAAGACAAAGGCTTTGACGGTCTAGAACTGTGAGATGCTCTGATTCCCAAGCTCGCCGAGAACGAAATACTTGTACTTATTTCACTCCATTAACAGAATCTGACTCGTTGACTCGCCCTACAAGTGGAAATTGACGCCATCTCGTTGAACTACCGTGGCCTGATCATCTCAAAGATACCAAAACCTAAAAGAGAGGATTTGGCGCCGTTCTGACACATGCTCTTTGCAGGGATTATGCCTTTCCGCCGCCTCCTTCCTAAGAATCCCCTGCTCTGGCGCCTGTAGCGCCGTTATCTCGGTCGGTGCCAAAGCAACTCGCTTCTCCACCGGGCTGAAGGTATGCACACTCTTCAATCAAGATCACATTGCAGGGCCCTTGACTCAAGCTACCGCGAGCACTGGCCTCGGCGGCGCCTTGGATGGCACCCTTCGTCAATACGCGACCTTCCCGGAGAGCAGTCTTGTGCTTGCACCAGCGAAGCTGAACCCATCGAGGCGTCAACTCTGTCCTGCGCACCAGTGACCGCGTGGAACTCTCTCTACGGAGTTGGCGACCGATCTTTGTGGCCTGGTGATTATGTCCTAACATGATGCACTGGAGGTGTTAGTATTGTAGCCCTGTAGTTCGCTGTTGCAGCGTGGGCTGTCGTGATCGCAGCCACTTCGTCTGCAGCGAAGGCGGAGAAGTTGAAAAACCTTGGAGCACATCATATCATCAATTACAAGGAAAATCCGAATTGGGGCGCCCAAGCAAAGAAGCTAACTCCGGAGGAGAAGGGTAAGGCTTTATCCCAAATAACCAGGCGAGCGTCAGGCTAGATCCACTGCTCTTGTTAACACCCTCAATAGAGCCAACCACATACTCGAGGTTAGCGGCCCAGGGACGATGAAGCAGTTTCTGGACGCAGTCAAGATGGACGGCGTAATTTCCATCATCGGATTCCTGGGACAGGGAGAACAATCAGGTATGTTGGAACCGCTGATGCATAGCTGTATAATTCGAGGCATCCTGGTAGGACCACGTCTGCAATTTGAAGAGATGAACAGGGCCATCAATGCGAATAAGATCAGACCAGTCGTGGATGACAAGATCTTTGGCTTTGAGGATGCTAAATCTGCCTACCAATATACATGGGACAGAAAAATTTCGGGAAAACTGTCATCAAAGCGAGAGCATAATTTGCCGTATAAAGGTAGAGCGCGGTGAATGATGTCTCTTCTGCATTTCGGAACTGCTTCAGAGGTGATTTGTAAAAGGGGCATTTGGATCGTTGCCCTAACTCCTAGCCCTTAAATCCGCTTTTGGACGCGCCTCCAGACCGCAACCAACTTTGCCAAGCAAATTCGGAAGTGCGACCGAAATTTGTCTCGAGCTTGAACATTCAATTACACCAGCGACGTCCTCACACCTGCAGCCACTCGGATTGACAAAGAAAACTCCCTGTCAAACCGCAATCATGGCTCAGCCAGCTCTCAACAAGATCTCGGCCAATAGCCCGTCGAGACAGCATCCTTCAGAACTCGAGACAAACATCGCAACCGCGTTGTACGAACTTGAGACCAACATCCCAGATCTCAAGAGTGCTCTACGACCGCTCCAATTCGTGTCTGCTCGTGAGGTATGCTGCAATCAAACCTAACACTCATAACTCATCTCCGTGATGGCCTGCGGCTATGCGCAACTGATTCAATCACTTAATTTCACAAACCAATCTTCCCCAACTAACATTCTCATCTCCTCTAGATCGAAGTCGGCCACGGCAAAAAAGCCATCATAATCTTCGTCCCCGTCCCCCTCCTCGCCGGCTTCCACAAAGTCCAGCAGCGCCTCACCCGCGAGCTTGAAAAGAAGTTCTCCGACCGTCACGTACTCATCCTCGCGTCCCGCCGCATTCTCCCACGGCCCAAGCGCTCCAACCGCAGCCGCTCGAACCAGACCCAAAAACGTCCTCGCTCCCGAACCCTTACTGCTGTTCACGACGCGATCTTGGCGGATGTGGTGTACCCGGTTGAGATTGTGGGGAAGAGAATTCGGACGAAGGAGGACGGCAGTAAAGTGTTGAAGGTTATTTTGGATGAGAAGGAGAGGGGCGGTGTGGATTACAGATTGGATACGTATGGGGAGGTGTACAAGAAGTTGACAGGGAGGGGTGTGGGGTTTGAGTTCCCAATGAGTGGTACGCCAGAGTATTGAGTGGGTTGTCATGACGGTGGTTTGGTGAGATGAGTTGATGGGGCCGAGAGGAGTGCAAAAACTCTTTCAGGCAAACTCTTCCATGAGCTGTGGAGCTGACTCCAGCATAAGATATGTTTCCCCAGCTGGCAGAAGTGGATTGAGAGCAAATACCGAATCTCGAATTTAGAACAGAGATACTGGCGTGGAAGGTGTCCTTCGATTTGAGTCGAAGAGAAGTCTCAAAGGCTTCACCAATCGAATTAAACCGTCCAATTTCCCTCATTCTTGCTGGAAGTAGATTGAAACCTGTTCAAGATCATGCATACTGTCATTCCTCTCATTCATTTGATAGCTAGTCCAATATCCTGTGCATATCTATTCTCGTAATGTAACTGTCTCATGCAACCTTCCAAACAAACTCATTTTACTTGCTATGACCATGCAACTGTGCGACGGGTAAACGCTCATTCAGACTTGTGCTATCATTGCCATAACAGTAGCTCTTCCACTTTTATGTTGATAACGATTTTCCATTTTCGATATCATGGACCCGCCCTCCCAACACCAAGGACCATCCAATATGCTAGTTCTCTCCGCGCCTCGTCGACCACCTCGCCGTCCTCGTTGACCCTCGTGGTGGTCTTCTTCGCCCCGTCTTCGCCTTCCTCGGCATCGCTCTGCCGCCACTCCAGCCGTACGCGGATCGGGATCTCGATGACATTGTCATCGTCGTCAGCGGCGTCGGCGCTGGCGTCCTCGTGATGTTCATTCTGTATACCATCCTCCAGCTCATTTAATCCCGAGCTTTCCACTGAACTCTGCTCCTGTCTGATATTGACCAGTGATTCCGGTCTAACAGCACCCACAGGTACAACCTCCAAGACAACACTTGTCCAATTTCGTCCCTTATCGTACACCTTCCCGGCTTCAGCCACACCCACGTCCCCTCTCGGGCCACTCATCGCTACACTCATCCTCTTGTCACCCAGCGCATCGTCCCAAACGTCACTGTTAGCCCCAACTTCAAACTGTGGACAGAGCACTGTGACCCTGTGTCCAAGCCTGCCCGGCGTCACCGCCGGCGTTGCCAACGACACCTTCACTGTGTCAAATAGATGGTTCTTCAGCGTCAAAACCCACTGGTGCGGACGGTGGGGCTGAAGAGTTGTATCCTCAATCTCTCCAGAAGTAAGTTTTGCCACCGCGGTGCCTGGCATAGGCTTCAATATCACGAGCGGGATGTAATTCAATGCCGTCAGTTTGATGCGATACCTCGTGCTGGTGGGCTTGGATTCGGGTTTCACGAGAATGTGCTTGCATGCAGCGCAGCGCTTGGCGCGTTTCGTGCGCAGAAGGGCGGGCATGGGACGGAGATCTGAGACGAGGCGTGCGTGAGGGGTGCCGGAGCCGGAGCCGGATTGCTGGAACGACTTTTGGGCGAAAGAGGCGGTTTCAGCGAGATGTGTGATTTTTGTTGTTTGCGTGGAGGCGGTTGAGGAGTTTAAAGCCGGAGGGAGGAGCAGACCTTCGGCGGGAGTGAGGGCTTCGCGCATACCGGGCGTGCGGGATTTGGGTTTTTTGAGAGAGGGGTTGGTGCCGAGGTTGGTGTAGAGGGTAACGATGCGGGCGAGGGAGGAGGGGGAGGAATAGGCGATGTCGCCGGTAGATGGGAGGGATGAGTTGGGGTCTGTGGCGGAGGAGAGGGAGAGTTGGGACTTGTAGAACGATTTTAGGGCTGCGAAGCGTGCGATGGGGTCCGGCGGTGTTTCTGGTTCAGGGTCTTCTGCTGACGGTTTGGCTTTTTCGTCTGTTGAAGATGGTGAGAATGGCTCGCGGGCTAGTGACGACGTGCGTAAAGGGTCTGAGAATTCTGTTCTCTTGGATTGCGGCTTGGGTTTGCCTCCGTTGGCAATCTTGTCAAGCTGCGATCTGATGTTGGTAGGCTTGTCGAATTTGATGCCGATTTCGAGCGAGGTCCACATGCAGTAGTTGCAGTTCAAGATCCATGGTCCTTCTTTGGCGTCCGTCAGGGTATTGACCGTGAGCTGAGACGTGCAAATTGGACAGTTGAAGCAGTTGCGAGCACACCAGAGGGGGTATCAGCGGGGTTGGATATTTACACCTGGGAGCAGAATATTCTTACCGATTTCCTTCACTTCGAACCATCGAGCCTGGAGTCTCGAACAAACAGCTCGGACAGTAAAGGCATACGATCTCTTCCGTGACGCATCTTGGGCATTTGATTTCATGGCACTCTTCGCAGTACAACAAATATTCTGGAGGGAAAAGAGAGTAGTTGGAACGAGGATCATGTGGATTGAACGTCTTCTCTTCGTCGGCAGCTTCATCATCTTGACTCAAGTCGCGAGAGCGCTTTTGAGAGCTCAAAACTCGGGTCGGCTCATCAGAACATGGACACGAGATGTAAGTGTATGGGAAAGACCACGACATGGTTGCAGGGAATAGGAGAGGAGACGTGAAACCCAAACTAGGGGACGAGGATGATCATTAGACGGTAGAAATAGAGCTTCCCAAGCTCTGGCTTTAAGGTTACGCCTGGTTTAATGAGACAGCGTTTGTGACAACTGTGCATAGACTCTCATACCTCTTAAACCTGTTCGAGAGCATTTTGAAGTCTTTTGATATGGGGCATTCTTGGACGCGAAATGGAGGCTGAACGCGACTCGGCCCACCTTCCCCCAGCCTTTTCGTGCCGTCAAACCCCTGTCAATGATGTACAATGCAATGGCATGAAACCATCATGCCGAAGTCCGTTTCGTGTCAATTCAAGCACGAAATGGCCTTCCAATTAAGGTGCGCAGAGGTTTGACTTCGTATTCCCACGAGCAGCTTTCCTCTCCACCATGAAGCCCACCGCGCTGCGTCCATATCTACCCACATCAGCCCTCCGGCGGCGGCGACCAGCTTTTTTGAACAGAAAGTATGCCGTTCAGGCTCCAGGAGTGCCAACACTGGAGGTCTTCAACCAACGAGTCAAGCTTCTCCAGAAAGAGCGAGCAGCTTCGAATGTCGAGGAGAGTCGCAAGGTTGACTATCTTCGAGACGAGGTAGCACAACGACTTACAGATCGACTGCTTGATATCAATCGACAGTTTCCTCATGTTCTTGACCTCGGAGCGAATAGCTGCAATATTGCTCGCGCTCTCTCAAACCCACAATCCCCGCCAACCGTTGACTCCGATAGCGAAATTGAGATCGAGACTCCTCCGACTCCAAAGGTACCTCTCGAAGCCCGTGTATCGCATCTGACCTGTGCCGAAACCTCCCCAACCATGCTCCACCGAGACGAGTCGAGACTGGAATCTCCTATTTCTATAACCTACGAACACCTCACTAGCCTCGAGACGCTCCCATTCGCATCCAATACCTTTGACGCAGTCATCTCTTCCCTCTCTCTCCATTGGGTCAACGACCTTCCCTCCCTACTTTCCTCCATAAACAACATTCTAAAGTCAGATGCACCCTTTATCGCAGCCATGTTCGGCGGCGACTCTCTTTTCGAGCTCCGCACCAGCCTGCAACTCGCTGATCTGGAAAGACTTGGTGGCGTATCTCCGCATGTTAGTCCCATGGCAGACGTCCGAGATATAGGAGGCTTGCTCACGCGAGCGGGGTTCAAGCTCTTGACTGTTGATGTGGACGACATTATAGTAGAGTATCCGGACACGTTTGCCCTCATGGCAGATATTCAGGCCATGGGAGAGGGGAATGCAATACTGAGAAACATGGGCGGGCCGATAAGCAGAGATGTACTGTTGGCGAATGAAGCCATCTATCGACAGCTGCACGGCGAAGAGGGTCAGATGGACAGAATACCTGCAACTTATAGAGTCATATATATGATTGGGTGGAAAGAGGGTGCAGGACAGGAAAGGCCTTTAGAAAGAGGCAGTGGCCAGGTCAATCTCAAGGATATCCTAGGCGGCGGAGAGTTTCATTAGATGTGGACACAGAGCAAAGAGCTCTTAAACATAACTCTTTAATCTCATAATGATACTCTGATGCATGCCATCGACCCTCGTGCTTGCTCGAATAGCAAGTACGCTCTGTTCTGGTCTAACTCAATGTTCCTTTTCTAGTGCCGCTTTCCAGTAACCTCCGAGCTCTTACGTCTCGTATATCTCCCAGAGCTCATCTCTCAGGATGCTGAGATTGCGCTGTTACGGCCGCTCCCAGACTCGAGCGCATAGTCCAGGTCGATATGTGTCGTCGAAGTGCGCGATCCCTTCCCTCTTGCCCAGCTTTACCGCGTGTTCCTCTACGACACATCCATACCCACCTCCTTCCTCGCCTCTGAAGGATTTCTCAAACCGTCCTCCGATCACACATAACCCTCACAATCCCACCTACGCCCACCATCTCCACCAACTTCTCATGCCAACTCAACAACACACTCATCGCCTGCCCGCCTCCGCTTCCCTCGCTGATATTCCTCGCTTGGATCTGACTGAACCCACTCATGCCCGTGGCCTGCGGACTCACCCCACTCGATGTCTTTCCACCCGCCGCAGCCGCCTGTGAACTCATCCCCCTGTACAGATACTTCATCAGCGTATCACCCCTCTCTTTTCCGCCCTGCCCGTTCAGCACGCCTTCCAAAACCTTCACGACGTCACTCTGCCGTATCCCCTGCAGCACTTCAATGACAGTCGTCAGGTGCACCTGCTTGGCGCCATCATCTCCCCCTAGCGGGGCGCTGTCTAGCACTCCAGCGAGGGCAGCAGCGTTGTCGCCGGAGCGAAGCAGTTGGCGGACCTGCTGTGCTATTGAGGCTGCTGCGGCAGCGGTGGTGGGCGGTGGGAGGGAGGAGGGCTGCAGAGTCGCGAGGGGGAAATTTACGCTAGATTCGGGATCGTAGATATCGACATTGGCAGTGCGGTAGTTGATTGCTGCCATGTTGATATGCGGTTTTGCTGGGGGGTAGTAAAAGAGGACAGAATGAGAGAAACCAGAGAGCGGCTTAACGTGTGAGGGCAAATTGAAAGTTTCTATGGCGGTGTAGGTATTCAAAGCTTATTGAAGTGTGATATCGCGATTGCAAGAAGGACTTGGAGCTGCTAGGCAGCGGTTCCGGTATGGATGAACGATTTGCGTGGCATTGACAGTTGATGACGATGCTTAGAGATTGTGGGGGCGCCGTCTGGTGCTTCGGCAAGTGGGCTTCCATGGGCGCTCCTCTTAACCACACTTTCATTCAAGCCCAATTATGATAACTTGTGCTAATCAGCCACTCAATTGCTAAAGAGAATGTCTTCCCTGAACTCCCCTTTAGACGTTCTAGTCGTCACAATGGGAGGTCTTCGGAGCCGCTTTATGGCGTTCCAACATCCCTCATGATATCCCTCCAGCTGATACATTACAGCCCTGCAGTGTTATCACACAATTAGAGTACTTCATTCTTTAGGGGTAGCCTCGCGCTGCATCTTGGCTCTAATCCTCGCACTCCGTCGTGGCGTATTCTCATCCTGCGCCTTCACACTTGCCTCAATTCTCGCAACTGCCTCCTTGACCTTATTCCCTGCCTTCTCTGCCGCGTTCTTCACCGCCGTCGTCACTGTCCTTGACACTGCGCGACCCTTGATCGTACTTGTCTTCTCGACCTTTGAGCCTTGGACAGCGGATTTCCGCCTGCCACCGCGCTTCGTCGTCTTTGGCGTCTCTAGTGCAGGAATGGGCACTTTAGCAGGTGATCGAGAGCGAGAACGAGACCGGCTGCGTGGCCGGGCAGGGGTTTCAGGCGCTGTGACAGCATGTGTTGGGCTTGAGATTGAGTCTGGGGACGAGGTAGGTTGAGGTAAAGATAGGCGTGACTCCAGGGGGGGTAATGTGGTAGTTGATGGCGCGTCAGTCATCTCGATGTCCTCACGTCTATCGATTGGAGATGGACTGGGTGATCTGTTCTCGTACGCCGGTGTCGATTCTCGGTGCATTTGGCGACGGGGCATCTCGGGCTCCACACTGCGTCGGACCTGGTCATGCGATGGCTGTACACTGGAAGACTGGTCCAGCAAACCGAGACCAGGTATTCGGGAGACTGGCGCTGCTGGAATGTCATGTCCCACGTCGAGTCCTTGTCTGACCTGGCTCACGGGCTCGCCGTCAACCAGACGTCCGTAACTGAAAAGGCCTGCCCAGTCAGCTGGTCGGTCGGAGACTTCAGGATTTAAAGCAGGTCGGTGGTGTTGTGCTCGACTCTTCCAACAGTCTTTACACGCATACCTCCCCGGCTGACATGGACAGTTTGTCCCGTCTCTTCCACCGCCACAATCCGATGTGAATGTGTCTCGCTCCCCGTCAGCCTCTCTGTTGACATGATCTCTCTTCTTTGAGCATTTGCAGTCTTGCCCCAAACATTCCGTCTGTCCATCTCCTCCCTCCCTCCTACCTTTGCCAGAAACAGACCTCTGCACATGAGTATACTCTGGCGGCTCTCCCAACTCCTCCTCAGTCTCACATGCACCATCTGGATGATGCCAAAGATAATGCTCATCGCAGTCCCCGCAATCGCCGCAAAGACATTCGCTCAGCAACTTCCCACACGTCCCATCATCTCCATCACACTCCTCCCCATTACCAGGGCACTTACATTCACACTCTCCGATGTCTTCCTTCGCCTCTTCTTTCAGAGCCTCTTTTGAGGCCGTACTCTCTCCATAATTCTCTTCATTGACTCTCCGCCAAGCATACCACTGCTGCTTTCGACTCAAGCTCGGCAGCACTTCCCTCAGCGCCTTCCTAAACGCCTTATCCCCGAAAAGGGCAATCTGCTCTTTCTCCGATAGCTCATTGTGAAATTCAAACCCCGACGCCAGCAACTGCGACTCCGTCGGTGAGGGCGCCGGTGCAGCCGGATACGACCAGTCTCGAGTTGTGAGTGGTGTGTGCTTTACGTGCAGCGCTGCCACTGGGCCTGCCGCTGCAGCTCCTGAATCTGGTGTAGGAACATGGGTGGCGCCTTGGGGTTTTCTTACATTCCTCCCAATTGATTCATCAACCGAACCGCCGTACCTATCCGGTGACCTGGTCTCATCCTCACCCTCTTGCTGGTTTTTCACAGCAACCTGTTTGGGCTTGACATACGGTGCTGCCGTTGCGACAGCAGGAGGTACAGAGATTGGCGCAGCATCTTTTCCGGCTCCCTGGGACGTTGTTGCAGCCCTCTCAGCGCGCCAAGTCGAAAGTCCCCCATTCTCATAACTAAATGAATACCCACCTTCCCCAATCTTCCTGTCCCCATCCACTGCCTCCTCCTCTGCCCTTGCAAACTCCGCATCCCATTGCTCCTCCTCATCATCGTCATCATCATCAGTATCCCCACCGTCCTCCCCTACATCACTGAACAAATCATCTTCGGCCGGTGACGCCTTACTTTGACTCCACCACGCATCCGGAACGTACACGCTCCCAAACTCGCCTGCCAGCATGTGCGTGCCTGAACCAAAGCTACCAGATACCATATGACTGGAAGAGTCAAACTCACACAATGCCTCTAAAGGATCGCATTCCGTTTCCGTACCAACCGCGTCTGGTAACGCCCGCGCGTCACGCAGTGCGTCAGAAGCCGAGACGAGCTTCTGTAGCCGGTGCTGCCGGTGCTGCGCGAAATGCCGAGCTCTCTCTTCGTCCGCGGCCGCTTGTGGGTCTCGGAAATTGCGGCAGGGGCCGCTGTCAAGATGTGATGGAGGCAGAGGCAGAGGCAGAGGCGGAGTGGGTTCCGACCAGTCAACCTCGTCTTCGGGGTAACTGGACGTGTAGGACAAGTTACTAGGGGTCTTGAATTTTGGGATCGGGATCTCGTCGGGGAGTCCGGTAGCAGTAGCGGTATTAGATGGGGAAAAAGAGATTGGTGGGAGCGCGCCGCTGGCGTAGATGTCGTGGCCTTCAACCGGGATAGGACGGGGCGTTGAGGGCCGGCATTTTGAACTGGATGAAGGACCTGGTTCGTTGTCAGTGTGTTAGTGCTGGGACCGGTTGTGAAGGTTTTGCGTGGATTTGGAGATGGGAAATGGCATTTTGCATACCCGGGATAGTGATAACAGTCTCCTTGATTTTGCCCTGAAACATGCTGCTCGTTCTCGACGGCGATGTTGGTGTCCTGATGGGCGATTTGGGTGGTGGCATTTTTGGATTTGAGGCTCGTTCGAGCGCTTCATTGAATACGGAGGACATCTTTGGAGATATACCTGAGGTACCTAGATGGGAGAGCAGATATTGCAATAGCTGAGAAAATTCGTGCTGATCTGTGTTGTCGTCTGCAGTTTTGTTCGTGTTGACACCGTTTCCGGAGGCGCATGAGGAATGCGACTTTGGCTGGAATGTGTCTGACGCACTTCGTATCTTGAAGTTACTGCAGTGCGGTGCACGCGTCGATTTTCTTGGATCAAGAAGCATTTCAACCGAGGGCGAACACTTGACTGCCACTAACAAGATAGGTGCTTCTTCAAACATGGCTTTCACTCACACCTGCCCCAATAAACTGTCCTATACCAACCTGCAACTCTGCCAGGTTTCCCAGAGCCTGCTTCCCATCCGCATCCGACTCTCGAAGCATCTTCAGAAATGGATCCGTCTCGCCTACAGTCTCCGGATCCGACTGGCACACCATACTTACCAGCAACAAAGAACACTACGCTCTAACCGCCAAAATTAACGAATCCAGCCTTTGGGGCGTCGCATACGGCGAGCTCGAAAACGCCACTCATTAGGAACTGCGCAAGCGCCTGCCAATGACCTTCGACGTCCTGCTCTCTGGTCCTCGGCCGTTGGAGTACAAGGGCCGATGTTCTCTCCTTATTGGACACACCAGCGCTGTGCGGAGATGTTCCCGAATGGAAGGGTGCTGTTTTTGGGCGATGCCGGTCACTGTACGTAGAGCCTAGATGACTGCAGGTAATACGGGGGTTTGGAGATAAGATGAGGTGCTGATCTGCCCGATTGTAGAGAGCGTCCATGAAGCGCATTTGAGAGTAGCAGTGAAGCTTTGGGGAGGGGAGCGCGGGCGCATATCATGAAATAGCATCCTAGAAGCCGTACTTGCCGAATGGGTAGTAAACATTCGCTGCGGCCAGTTGTTGCGCCCATGTATGTCCCTCAACGGCGATAAGTATTGAAGAGCCGGCAGGTGGAGCTACGGCCTCCGTCTGAGCCAACGAGGTGGTAGCACTTGTCAAGGATCGGCGACAACTTTCAACTTCGCTGCGCCAGTTAACAGCCGATAGCCATCCCATAGTGAACTGAAGGGCGTGCGTTTCGTCTCCAGGTGCAACCAGCGGTGTATCGGCGATAACTCAGAGAAAAGAAATGGTGAAGATGATGATAATGAAGGAAGTCCTGGTAGGTGCTTTCACAAACTAATTGGATATGGTAACAATCTTGGTGGTGGAGCTCCACAATCGGCGCCCCAAGGAGATGATAGGGCGCGTTGATCAAAAACAGGAAGACTTGAAGCAACTCCCTCGTCGAGAAAACTAGTTCGGTCACATAAGTACTTCGGCGGTTGTGCACAAAGGAGTGACGGACGAGAAGGGGCTTGGCACAATTGCGACTGGCACCAGGGTGGATCAGAGGAAAGACCGAATTTACCGGATATTGACGAGATACAAGGGTAGATATGAAAACAGAAGCACGAGGTGGTGAGGCGGCGGGGTTCGTGTACAAATAAACGTCGCCTTAAAGGAGAGCAGCAGGCCATAAAGAGGCCTTGGGATCAACCCTAATCAGGTACGTGGTAGCGGAGGTGGAGGAGGAATGGGAAGGCGATATAAGAGATTCTTCTCAGCGTTCAATCTCTGTCGTTACGGAACGAATGGGCGAGAACGAGTGATGCTTTGCAAATGCGGGTATCTCGATAGGTACACGCTCTAAACGCGGCCATTACCATTACCATTACCATTCTCCCTATCCAGGCCATCCTTCTCACGTCTGCTCCTTGCCTGCTAAGTCGGGCGACTTGGATGATTTCTGGAAGAACTGACTCACAGCATTGCTGTACTCGTTGTCGTCGTCAAAGTCTTCGCGCTCGAGCCTGGCCCCCTTCTCGTCGGCTCGGGTGGCCATGTAGGTTTCCCAGTCCCCGCGCATCTCCTCGATCTTCTGCTTGTAGTCTAGGTCAGCATTGTAATACTTGCCGACACCGCGGATACGCTCCCAGAGCGACAGGTGCTTCGGGTGGACGGCAACGCCGTGATAGTCCTGCTCGCGGCCGGCTCGGATGTACGCCCAGCGACGCTCCTGCTCCTTGAGATCGAGGCCCGTGGTGTCTGGAAGGAAGAAGACGGTCAAGAGCACACCCGCCAAACCAAACCACGGCACAACGTAGAATTTGGTCTGTGTGTCGATGTAGTTGAACAAGATGGCCGCAGTAAGGGCGCCAAGCTTGCCACAGGCCGCTGAGAAACCGTGTGCAGTAGCTCGGATGGCAGTTGGGTAGACCTCTGCGGCTACGAGGAAAGTGACGCAGTTGGGTCCGAATTGGTTGAAGAACGAGGATAGGAAGTACCATCGTGCATATATTTCCACAAAAGCGTCATGCAGGAAATCTTCCTTTCTTCGGATTTGGGGCCGGTTTGCCGCTCGCTGTCTCCACCGGGCGTCGTGGCCTCCAAAACTTTCTCAATCTGCTCAAAAGCAGCCCGCTTCAACAAGCAATGCAGGCACCAATCGTTCCGAGCTCATGTAGCATTGCCATGTGCCACGGATATTCTTTTAACATGCACGTTGTAAAAAATGCACCGGGGATTAGGTGAGAAGTACCTCAGGAAGGTTAGCCGAGGCTTGGCATTTGTCGTAGTGTGTAGACGCCGTGCCCAGGTACGGCAAAGTCTACCATGATGCGTGCATCTTTGTAGTGTTGCAATCTTCTGTAGCTTTTCGCTTGAACTCTTCAATACATGTCAGGATTTACTTGCATCTATATTGTGCCTTTTGTTCTCAGCCCACCAATTGTGCTTTCGTGGGAAGCTTCCCAAGGTATGGCGGAGTTCCTCCAGCTCCTTTGAAATGATTCCGAAAGTTGATTGAGCAGTAAAAACCTGTGCGCATTTCGAATCTTGGATAAGAATTATACCGGGATAGTTCAACAGGTTAGAACATTAATTTCATGCATTAAGAATGAGAATTCAAATTTCTCTCCCGGTTTACAATGGCTATAAGTTAATGGTTAGAAAAAGTTGCTGCTTACAGTTGGTGAAAAGTATCTATGCTTCGTCCGTGCCAGTCTCGACCATACCTTCGATTCTTATATCGTGGCTTCTCTCAAACTCCGCCAGCCCGCAGTAAGCGTTGGACTTTCGGCCGTGTGGCATCGTATCGAGAAAAGGGAAGCTTTCCACAAGAGAGCCGTGTTCAAAGAATTATGAGAGCCTTCCCCTTTTCAATACCGGCAACCCATAGATACACATCCGGACCTTTTGCGTGCCTCGAGAAATCCCGGCGACCAGGGCAGGGAACCTCACCCGATAAAGCAAAAGGATTGCAAGATAAGCTTTGCCGCTTTCGGAAGGTCATGTTCTCCGCCCAAATTCTGATATCGTACAGCACATCGGTGACGCCCAAAAGCGGTACCTGGTACTTTCCCGTTCAGTTTAGAATCCTTCCCGCGTTGAGATCTATCTCCGTTTGCTTGACAGGTCAACCCAACCCGCTCTGCGTGACTTGCATTGTTAATAGTTGCTTTGGATAGATCAGAATATGCAGAGACACGGACAGTCGCTGCACAAACCACTACAGGTCTCAAAGTGAATCCTCTGCCATTCCAAAGGTTCAATGACGTGATTAAAGGCAATCCTACACATGTCCTAGATGGACCGCTGTTCCTTCTGGCCTCCATCATTGCATTGCCGCCCAAAGTTCGGTGAAACGTCCCAAATCACTACTTGCTTGTAGACTGCGAGACAAGATAGCACCCGGAAGACATGTTACTTCCTTTGTCCATCTGCCGAATGTTTGCAACACGTCAGCAGGGGATTTAACCTTACCTCAATAGTTTGAGTTGCCTGGAATTGTAGGGAGGCACCTGTTACGTCTCTGGATTTGCATTTTCGCTGCCAGGAAGAATTTTTAGGAATGTGGTTGGCCTGACTTTAGCGTGTGCTAGATTGTGGAAAGCGTGAACGGCCGGATGGTAACCTTTGGGGATTTTTAAAGCCGCGGTCCGAGCGCAAACGCGGGTCAGAAACGGTGGGAGCCCGCCGGCCGTTTGCTTCTTCGTATTCGGCGCTGAACCCTGCTAAGTGATTTCGCAAAAAGAAAGCATTTTTGTACCAGAGTTTGTGAAACAGCCGCTGAGATTGTAATCTTCGGCCGCTATTTGAAACTCAGAATACGTAATGTGAGTCTGTTTTTTGGTGTCGCACCAAAATAGGCCCTTCGTAGCAGCGTTCGGCAACTGGTTCTTTTTCTTTCAATAATTCATGCCTGGGCGGGTGTTCCCGAAGTGCATAATGCACCACACCGAGGATTTGAGCTGTGTAGGAAGCAGATTTCATTACACATTTTGCAGCGCTGTGCGGCAGATGACAGCACTGACTGTGGAACCATGGCCTCGAAAGTCGTGCCGCGGCAGAAAAATGAGCAACATTTAGGTCGTGGCGAGGGTCAAGTGTCGGTAAATGCAGCAGGTCTTGGAATGTGGTGAAGGTCAGCACTTTGTCGTAATCATTAAGGGTAGGACATATGTTTCTCTATAGGTGACTCCATAAGTCTCTGACATCATGGACATGCCGTCTCTGCGCTGCAAAAGAAATGAAGCTGACGGAAAGGTGGGATTTTTTGGATTAGAGTGGCGGGACAAATGCCTCAAGGTGGCATGGATAGGATAGCAATTCCGGGACTCTCTTCGCATCGCCCAGAACAAATCATTCTTGCAAATGATGTGTCAAACCCAAAGAGAAAGATGATTTCATTCTTAGGCAGACAAAGACGCGTCTCTAAACAAAGTGAGACTTTTGAGGCTACCTGCTGAAGACAGGCCTGACCATCTCCAGACCACGTGGCAAAATGCGAGATAAGGGACTTGAGGACTTTGCGATAATTAATTTCGGCAGCCCGCTGATTGGGCGTGTTTTCTCTGGATTTACTCACAAGAGGAGCCTCATCTTCCTCGGCAGGGGGGGCCGGGACAGATTCGGCAAAGGCCTTGAATGAACTAGCAACGGTAGGCAATTACCAGCTCGAGTAAGAGGGTCATTGCTAGAGACGGGCGGAAGATCCAACCGAGGCCCTGGCCTAGTCGGCTTCTAACAAGCGTCGAAATTGGAATGCAATCTTGCGGATGCTGCGCGGCACGACGGGCCTCTTCCTGACGTTTCCCAAAACAAAAATTTCTCGTCCCTGCAAAAAAGATGGCTATTTTGGGATCAAGATTGGAGGCTAGGGGACGGATTGTGACCTTGAATTCCATTCTGTTCAAACGGGCAGCCAGCCACCATGTCCACCAACGAGTCTTTGCGAGTCGCGACACCGAATGCGTGGTTTGGCTAGACCATTTAGCTTATCGAAACGTGAGTCAGGTGTTTAGAGTGATGGACAACGCTACTCCGTCCAAACCTAGGCAATTCGGCGCCGTCGCGATTCAGGTATCGCGTGGCTGCGATAGTTGCTAATAGAACGAACCCATCCGCGCTCTGGGATGTCACCTCCATACTGCATCCAGGGTTAGCCGCTGAAGCCGGATCGCACCACTGCAGGTACCACAGGGCTAAGGGACGGCGGGAAAGCAGGGAGGTGGATTCGCGGACCAGGGTTCCCATCAATCCGGAAACTTCGGTGCAGCAGGCTAATTTTTGCAACGGCAGCGATCCACAGGGGAAAAAAAATTTTAGAGCGGCCATCGACGATTCAGGGCCCCCCCCTCTCCTGACCTCGCTTCCCGCTTCCCAGCGCCACCGTGACTCAGAAGGTGAAACGAGCCGTCACATCACAATCGAGGGAGGCTAGGTTCTCCTTGGAAACTGCTTATTTCCCCGATCGGCTGCGTCGCCCCTCCCAAGTCTCGCCGTCAAGTGCCGGCGCCGTGGCTTCAACCCCTGTTGTGGATATTTTGGCAGCCCTGCCATCTCTAGTTCAGCGAATCCTGCGTCATCAATTCGCCTAGCCAGGGCTTCCTATCAACCCCTACGGCGCTAAGATTGGACCTTGGATCACGGGGAAGAAGGAATGCTCTTGTGGCTATGTGACTAGGCCTCAGCCCCAGCTCTGGAATCCATAGAAATGCAGCGATGGAAGGCTCATTTTTGCCTTTCGGAACCTGGTGTGTCGGTCCCGCAGAGGCTTGCGAGTTTTCTTTTCTGCCCGCGAAGCGTAGTCTTAGATCCGCCGAATTTGTGTTTTCAGAAGTGTGCCCGAAAGCGTTTAAGGGGCAGAAACATATATTGTCACATCGTAGCCGGCGTCCTACAAACGAACCATAATCTTCCACAGACCTAGTACCCGTCGTACTTATCCTTTAAATCAAGTCTTACTTTGTGTTCCGCATCTGCGCCTTTTCTTTCGCGCAGTTCGACCCCCAAGCCCTTTCGTCGTTTGCGACACATCAGATCCCAACTCAGCCCAGCTGCACCCAAAATTTGTCTCGCAGCCCAACGCGCTACATGCGAGTCATACTGCAAGCATCGGCAACGCTGTGCAGAGCAAAACACCTATCGCAAGACAAAGAAATTCCTGCCTCAATCCGACTGGACGAAAGGCAAATTTTGCAGAGCCTCCTTCCGCCCGCATTCCTTCCAGAGGAGCTTGCGCATCTTCAAAACCACACGTCCGATTCTCCGTCAATCATTTTCAGTGCTACCTGTGCCACAAACTTCCAGGCTACGAATCTCGTAGCCATTCGCTGAGCTATTTCAGGGCAACTTTGCAAACGTGAGTCAGTCCAAACCCAAACAACGCCCTGGCTTTGCCGTGTACATTGTTGCCTGGTCCCCCCTTTTCATTTCTACATAAACCCCCAACTCACCCAGACACTGACATGTCTTCAGCATCCCAAATGATCACCAGAGAAGCAACTCCTTGCAACATGGGTCGCGGAGCCTACGATACAACTGGCGTACCTAAGCCGAAGCCACCACCAAAGAGACGGTGATCAAGCAGCACTTGCAAAACTTATTTCTGCAGAAACCCCCTTTTTTGCGTCGTAAGTGCAGATTCGCATCATTTCCTTTGCCGAAGGCTAATGCAGTGGAGATCGCCCTTGCCTTCCGAACGCTTCACTTCATTTTTTTACCACCAATTCCTAATAATCACCATTTCGATTACCCTGTACGATTACCTTGTGCCTCCTGAGCGATTTTCGACTATTTCGTATCCACCCACGATCGGCGTTACATCTTGCGTCTCTTCTACGATAATCCCGTGTACAATTGCTTGTACCAAAAGTGTTTCCGGCGTTCAATATAGATGGAATTTGGTTTTCAAAGATTGAGATACCACATAGATTTGCACGACTGCAAAGTCATCGGACTGCGTTGGCTTCAGAGGGCCAACTTGCTGTACGATAAAGGGGAGGCATCAGCTGACGTGGCTTGGAAGACAATGAGCCTGGGCAGCTGAAGCTGAACGTGGATCGTGGGCATTGGGCAATTGGGAGGTTTTGAGTCTATGAGCGCAGCCTCTGAGTCACATCTTCATAGTGGCAATGGTCAGCTGCTCTTGATGCAGTCACAGCCACAAGCAATGAAATTCATTTCACCTGTGATTCATCGCCTCTGAATCATTCTCAGAGGCCATTTTCTTAGTAGAGTTGACGCTAAATGGCCATTTGGTGCGAGCCAGTAACAACTGAATTCTACCAACTTCTGCGTGCGATGTTATGCGTCGCACCGTCTGCAGACCAGCAGAATTTGACACTTGAGTGAGATACACAGACTCGAAAAAAATTAAATGCCTGGGAGAATTCCAAAAAGTTCGCGGCTTTTACCCGAGACTGGCGCCCAGGAATGACTGCGCTATGCTCTTGCTGGAAGCCCGTCGTCACTGGAACTCTGGCTCCCATCGTATCCTATAAGCCACCATCTGCGAAACTGCACCGTTGGCATTACTGTCTAGATCCCTAATTCCCAGATTTTATTGTTCTATCCGACTCAACGGGTGGAGCTGTGTTTGGGTCCTCGGACGTCCCCCGACCATCGCTTTCAGAGTTTGCTACCCAAACGTACCGGCTAAGCCAACATACCTGCCGCGCGAACCTGTGAAGCTACCTGTACGATCCATCTCCAAGCTCCGAGACCTGGCCAAAACCTCTTCGCATAGAGACCCCCCCCCCCCAGCAGTGAAACTGTGCTGCGCCTACCTACTTCCGCCCGCAAGAGCCTCTTGATACCCAGGGCAGTGGTAGCAAACAAAGATCTGGAAGTTTAAAAGCACAGAACATGGCGGACTCGGCTTCTGGCGCTGCGGCCCCAAAGCCCAGCAGCAGCGTCAAGCTTGTGTTGCTTGGGGAGGCAGCTGTTGGGAAGGTACGTCCCGTACAACATCGCCGTCCACCACAATGCTGCAACACTAGAGCTCGTGGGCAGCACGTCATGCATGTGGAGCTACAATCTCAGATATTTAGTCCCCATGCGACACCGCAGCTGTCACCGTGGTGCTCCCGGATCAACATCATATGATCCAATTTGCTGACCAGTGACTGAATAGTCTTCACTAGTCCTACGATTCGTGAACAATGACTTCCAGGAGAATAAAGAACCCACAATCGGAGGTAGGTTGCAAGCCTCATCCAGGCCTACCCGGCCATCCATTCCATTTCACACCTCTATTGGGGAAACCTTTCCGCCTTCCTACCCGAGCATTCCCCCTAGACGTTGCTGTTCCAACGCTGACCCAAATGCGCCATAGCTGCATTCTTGACACAAAAAATTTCACTTCCAAATCGGATCATAAAATTCGAAATCTGGGATACTGCTGGCCAAGAGCGTTTTGCATCCCTCGCGCCAATGTACTACCGCAATGCACAGGCCGCCTTAGTGGTCTACGATCTTACCAAACCTACCTCCCTTATCAAAGCCAAGCACTGGGTTGCCGAGCTGCAACGTCAGGCCTCTCCCGGAATTGTGATTGCTCTCGTTGGAAACAAATTAGATTTATGTGCAGAAAGCGGCAGCGATGAGCCAGGACCCGCGACAACAGATACAGATGTTGACGGGGGGGCCGCTGAGGCGGAAGCGGAGGCTGAAGACACAGGCGACGCTAGGAAGGTTCCTACAAGAGAAGCAAAGGCATATGCCGACGAGGAAAGTCTGTTGTTCTTTGAGACAAGTGCTAAGACCGGATCGAATGTTGCGGACGTCTTCACAGCGATTGCCAACGCTATTCCAGAAACCAGTCTGAAGGGAGGTAGGGGTAGTACGGCCGGAGGGACGCAAGCAGCGTTGTCCGGCGCTGCCAACAGAGCTGAAGAAGCGAGAGTGAATCTTGGAGAGAGAGGCAAGGCCGCGAAAGATAATTGTGCCTGCTAATAGCTTCGTATGCAAGCGCTTCTGGACAAGCTGAGGGACCTGAAGGCGTTTCTTGAGAATCCAATATCTATTCGTAGGCGTTCTTCGTACTTTGTCAATACCAATAATGATTGGAAGCCGACATGCAAGGTAGACTACCTTCTGTCGTTCCCACCCCCGATGAACATCCCTTAATCCAACCCTACCTTCAGGTCCTTCCACCACGTTTTTGCTCGTATTACATAGACATCACCGATTAGGTCGCAGTTGCGCGGACCGTATCTTGATGAGGATATCCAAGCTCGCGAACGAAAACTTAGACTCTGCTCGGGTTTCCGCAGTGGCTGCGAGCACCAGGATTTTTCATTTCCAGCAAAAGCCAGAAGAAGCCAGACTCAGGCTGTCCCTTGCCCAGGGCTTAATCTATGCAGAAGGAAGGCAGGTTGGACTCAAAAGGTGCTAGCTCGGCTTCAAACCCCGGAGCGGCCCATCTTGTTTCCAAACACTTCAAGCAGAACTTCCTGTGGTCGAAAATTCCAACGCTATGGCCTTGGCCCTTCTGGGACAAGATGCTCACAGCAGCAAGACGGGCCACCCAGTTCCCATGGGCCCGAAGTATACCTACCGACACTGGAGGCTCGAGCAGTTCGTCCCAACTGTCCAACGAAGTGTAATCGCAGTCGCGTTCTTCCTCATGGATACCGGGACATTCAATATCTGTTCCTAACCTAGTCAGCTCCGTAAAATCAATGCCGAGAATATCGAGATCCGCCACCCATTCGCCACGATCACGGACAGACACAACTGCCTCGACGATGTACACCTCTTGATCGATGGTTCTGTTATCCCCTGTCTCTATCGGCAGAGTCCAGTCTGTAAAAGAAAGATGCAGCGTCGTATCCCGGAAATTGTCTTCCCTTTTCAGATCGAATGGTGAATGTGTAACGATACTGTAGTCGTATTTCTGGCGTCGTATCTTGGGATCCACAGGCGCTACGAGCATGCAGACGCCTGAGCGGCCGATGTTCCCCACAAGGCGGCGTATGCTGTTTGAAGCGACAGTCTCGGCTGGATCCGAAAGCAGAACGCTTGTGACGTAGATTGAGTCCTCGGAACAGACTGCAAGAGTGTCATCGAAATCTTTAGGGTTGAGCACCAGGGTACCCGAATCCAGGTGCGTTATACAAGCAAAGGCCTGTGATCGACTCTGTATACCCAATATCGGGCCATGGATGATTGGCTCATCCTCGTCTTGCATGTTGAACCGAGACAGCCTTGAACGTCGTCCCGCTTGTCCTCGACCTTCCACCAACGCCGGCACCCAAAGCGCATCATGAAGCGGTCTCGAAATTATGCTCAAGGATATCGTGGCTCCTTCCATACCAGAGTACGTCTGACCCGCTGCGTAGAGTGCATTCAACGACTTGCAAAGCGACTTGGGAAGCTTATTAGTGATTGATAGGAAAGAGGAGCTGAAGTGCGAATATCTGATTGAAAAGTCATCTCTCGCTTTCCGAGGCCACGACTGGGTAGTGATGCTGCAGAGATAGTCCCAGAGCCTAGCGCCGCGTAGTGATTGTGTCATCCAAGTCGCTCCAGTCATTGGATTGATTCTTTGGCTTGTCGAATGGGCACACCTCTTACTATACCTCTCGATCATTTCCTCATCGTTTGGCTGATGTCTAACGTACAACCCAATATGTGTACTAGCGATGATTTCACCCATTATCGAGCTAAAATAGGCGGGTTGCGCATCGAAAGAATTCATACTCTCCTCTCCTTCGATTGGATGGAAGCATTGGCAGCCCATCTCGCAGATCATGAGAGGCAGACAAGCCCCGGAACTTCCGGCGTCGTGTGGTACAGCCAACATACCATCATTCGGTTGTCCATGTTCGCGAAACAATAATGGTGGCTTCTCCCAGCACAGGGTTGACCGTGAGAGCCTTGGCCGTTTATGCACATGATGAGGCTGCGTCTCGATATCAGGTCCATGGGTCACGAGATACGAGGCTTCATTACGGCTTTTCACGTAAGTTGCTCGGCGTTCAACCTCAGCAGAAGCTTCTCCATTCTGCATGCCTTCCGGACCAATGTGGAACCACCTTGCATGGCACACTTGTGGTTCTGGGTCGCATTCTGAGCTTGTATGACGAGATGCTCTGGGGTGGCCGATAGCGGTGGCATATTCGTAATAATCTGGGCCGCCAACGTTGACTGGAGCTCCGTCGAGCCAATGTCGGCAGACGATGATCGCTGTGCCGGACCCCAGGTTGAGAGACTTGGCGATGGCCCTTAGGTAGGACACGCCACACTCAAAATCGAGCTTTTCAGTAAGTCCAGCAAGGATGAAAGGATTGCAGAGGCCAAAGTATGGTTGCAACTGCCCATCGCCGATGCCAAGGAATTTCCCATTTCTATATCCATAATCAACAAGCTTGAGAGCATCTTCATGTTTCTCGGATTGTGCGAGCAGAAGAGTCTCTGCCGCTTGAATCAGGACAGATAACCACGCGAACTGGTGACATAATTCAGAAGTCGTCGACTTTTTCTGGCTCAAAGCAACCCAGAGGGATCGAAACCAAGCAGCAGCAGGTAGGAATTCCCTGAAATTGATTTTCCATGCTCTCAGTATACTTCCAAACGCCACCAAGCGCAATTGTTCCATCGATATCCGGGAAAAGTCTTTCTTGCTTTCAACCTTGACCTCATCCCCATAATAAACGAGGTGAGAAAGCATCAAAGACCACTGAAGGCCAGGGTTTTGTGAGCCGTCCTCGTCCGTAATGCCAATCGTGCCTACACCCGTACTAGGGAATAGCGGATCCTTGAATTTGATGTTAGGAATATCGTTCCGTAGAACGATGAGATCTGGGAAAAGGTGCCAGGACGCAAGGGCTAGAATGACGGACGCACCAGAAATCGACTGGGGCCTCCCGCAGAGGAGATTTTCCATTCCAATCATTGCCTGCTGCCAATCGGAGATTACTTTCTTGTAAGTCGACGGCCCGGCCGCAAACGGAAGCCCAATGTTTTTCAAGATCAACATCAATTGATCCTGCTCAGCTTGTTTGCCTTGATCTGCGCTCCGAAGCCAAGAACGGGCACTCGCATCCAGCAGGGCAAGATCATCTCTAGAGATCGTTTGGCGGGCACCTTCCAAGCTCGACTGAGAGACAAGTGCGTGGCTCTTTAATTCCTCTTGGACCTCTTTGCGTCTCTCTGAGACAAGTTCCACCCATATAGACACCGCGCTTGGCGGCTCCTATGCCCGTGCTAGTAGACAGGCTAGAAGATATACCCCTAACGCAGGTATACCTGACGTGGCAGCGGCCCATATAGCGGTGCCGTCCGCGGCCGATGAAGTCTCTGAAAGGCCCGTGACTGTGCGAGCCTTGAGGGTTGACATGGGGCTTTTGAATGATTTCGGAAACCCTGATGCCATATGCGGTGACAAGTTTCGGCGTTGAAGGAATGAGCTGTTCAAACAGTGCCGCCAGTCGTCTCGCTGTCCTATGCTAGGCTCCTTCCTCTGCTTCATTTCTCCGCCTTGTCGTCAATGCTGAGCCTAGCGCGGCAAATTCAGCCGGCGCTTCGACTTTCACCAAGGAGAAGTCCCACTTTAGACTTGCAAGCTGCAAATTGTTCTCATTTGTTGCCGAGAAAATGGCATTAGTAATCTGCCTGAAGAAAGACATACTCATTCATATCCAAATGTCTAGCTTGCTAGGAGCTGCGTCTCTCCTGTAGTCGCAGTGAAATATGGGGAGGCATTGTAATTGAACGAACAGCACCCCAATTTCTATTCCTTCACCGACTTTTCACAACTCGACGTCCGAATGAAGTCGTTCTGTGTTGCATGATGTTGGAACTCCATTCATAACCTAGCTGCGGCAAGGCAGACACGTCGGGCAAACTTACGAGAGGCATCATTATCTTCACCTACCGACCAGTCTGAAAGGCAGCAGCATAGCATTCAAAGAAGAGGTGATATTTCGTTACTTTCCATACAGTGATGGTTGGGATGTAGCCTCGAGAGGGGTTAGTTCACACCTGAATGTTTCGAACCCCTTTTCCAATTTGGTCACGTGAGAAGACCTTGGCCGGAGTGACACATGTTGGGAGACCGAGCACTTGAAATTGCTGTAGTGGGTTGATATCAGTCGTGCTTCTGCAGGGACCAGTAATTTTGTCAACTTCTCTTTCTGACACCGCGGTATTTGAAGTATCCCAGTTAACGGGCTCCGGCGTAAAGATCTTGCATCACAACTTCCTTACGGCGGCGTCCTGGCTCTCTGCGACGCTTCTTGCAACACACACCCATGGCAGGGCAGCGGCATCTAATCTCTGCTTACTGCTCAAGGCTTTTACAGCTACCGATCCAACCATCTTACCTGTTTATGAATCTACCCTACGGAACTTTGCCGGGCACGGAAACATATCCAGCTGCAATCCTCTGAATGTCGATTCTAGTGTACTATACTCAACATGTCTGTTCAGCACTACTGCATTGCGTCCCTTCCAGGTTGAACGGGTTTACCGGCCTATTCTGCTGATAAACCACCAGCCTCCCTACATCCCAAAAAGACAACGGTCTGATCCACCCAGTCAAACAGTGCGTACCAATGCCGCAAGACCTGTGAAAAATATTCTTCCAGAAAGCTGGGAATCTCTCCATTTGCGGACTCCCCAAAATCCTGACAAACATCCTCAATACTAACTTTAACAGTCTAAAAGATTGCCTAACCTCACGATCACCGGCGATGTTTCAATGAGCTTGAGTGGCCCCTGCTACGCTGCTTTCTCCCCTAACTGCGACATAGATGGCAGACCGAACCTCGTTTGACAATAGTGTCCGAAATAACTCTGCGCGGGGCTCATCATCAGCACGCTCGCTCCGACCATGCCGCTGTTTGTCCTTGTGCCGATGGCATAATTCACTCTCCCAACCCAAGATCACGAACATTCTGCACGAGAAATCCATCATTTGCTGAGCGAAATCGTCGAAGCCAGTTCGAGGCATTTGCCCTGAGGGGCATCGTGATTACGAGCTCCTTCCAACCACAATGCAGGATGAAGAATTGGTGCAAATCACCAGCGTGCCCGTTGATCCAGATGCTGAGTTAAGTAAACACAGCAAACCAAATGTCGCGAGGATGGCTTGTAAGGTGGTGGGTGTGGCCGGAGTAAGCGGCAGTGGAGCTTCGGGCAAAGCCGTTGATGGATCGATATATTACTGGAGATTGCGAGCGGGCTTGAAGGGGCTTCGGGGAGACAGTCCCAACGGGGAGCTAGGGCGATGAGATCAGAAGAGAAGAGCACTGGTGAACGACGATTGGAGGATATTGGGGGACGTGCCCTAATTATAGTGGTCTGCACAGGGCATGGAGGAAGAGGATGGAAGGTATGAGGGCGTGTAAGGGCAAGTTGATAGGCAATAGTATGCGAAACCAGTCAAGGCAGATTCTTTCCTAAGACATCGACAGAAGAGTGATGTGGCGAGGTAGAAAAAACCCGTACTATCACGTGAAAGGCAACATCACCAAACTATTGCCATTGCATTTCATCCTATGCTGCTTAGCAGCTCTACACTTCATCTCTGGATGTTACCTGGCATATCCAGAGATACCATCCTGACCGGATACGACATCTTTGCCGGATATGATTCACTGAACGATCCGTATGAATGAAATTCAGATCTTGTATGGCACACACCAACACCACGTTCTGTCTACACAATCTGGCTTACGATATCTCAAGATTGCGAAGAAAGGGTATGAGGGCGAACGAGACAGTCATGGTTTTGAGAGAGTTGAAATTACTCGCGGCGGCTCTTTATGTTGGGCGCCAAGGAGTGATCCCGGGGGGTTGGCCCTTGGCACTGCCTGGTCTGTTCAGCTCCCCCCGCCGTGGCCCAATTGGAGGCAGCCTCAGCCCTGCAACTGCCTCCAACTATGCTGCGGACCCGAGCATACGTACAGCCATCGGTGGGCTTCCCTTAGAACAGGCGTTGCAACACAATGCCCTTCCTACATGTGGGAGAAAGCCATTGCTGCCTGCAATTGCCGACCTGCTCCTATCTCCCTATCCCAACGCTCGCCTATTTGACAGGCGAGTGACTGACTTCGTGCTGTCGGTCTAAGATGTGCTTCTCGAGTGGACATTGACGCTTATGAATAGTGGCATAGCGTTCCTATAATGAGATTGCCTCGTAGACAGCATGGCTGCCTCATCAGAACAGGTTGCGAATTCTACAAAGAGGGAGGAACTCTGGCCACAGGCCCTCTTCAGGCTGACTCCTGCAGATAGAGACCAGTTGCAAAGCCTAGCACCTCGAAATCACATCGATGTCCTCTCGGAGCTCCTTAGTCTCACCAAAATCTCTCACCAAGAGTCTTTACGAAAGAGATGGAAATATGTGCGCAAGAATGGTGAGGTGGTCATCATACGCGACCTGTTCGCAAAGATTGCGAAGTGGCTGGACATATTCAAGCAGATTGGCGACCAAGCTGTACAATATGACCCAACGCACACTGCATTACCGTGGGCGGGCATTCGTTTTGTTCTCCAAATGGCCGTCAATGATATCAACAGATACGGTCGTCTAGTGGAAGTAGTATCGGAAATATCGTTCATCATCACTCGATGCACGATACTGGAAAATCAGTTCATTCCTGCCCAATGCAGTTCAGGGAGTGGCGACGTTGATACCAAAGTAAGTCCTCAGCGGCCAAACAGTCATCCCCTTCTCGTGCTTGTCCCCCGGCCGCCTAAGCACCTCAACAGCCATCCCTTCATGTGCTCATAGGCTAACTTACGTCGGAAGACCGTCATGCAGTCGCCCTCACCAGAGATTGAGGAGCTTCGGACCTCTCTCATCAATCTCTACGCTGTGGTGCTATCGTTACTTGCCGAGTCAAAACACTACTTCGACCAACCGACGCTACGACGTCTGACGAGTAGTGCAATAAAAGGTATAATTGAAGTCGAAGACTCCATGGACAGTGTTGAGAAGTGCCTCAAAGACGTTGATCGTTGTGTTATGCTCAATTTCTCGGCGCGCCAGATTGACGCTTCGGGGCAGGTCTCGAAGCTGCATTCCCTCTCTGAAGACACAACACGGCTGTGTGAACGTCTTTCCGCAGAACTTGTTGCTCCTGTAGCGCGGACAGATAAGGCAATGATGGAAATCAAAGACTCGCTCGATCGTAAAGAGCGGACAAAGATCCTTTTGTGGTTGTCATCTCAGCCCTATCTACTTCACCATGAGCAGGTCAAGAAGGGTGTCATCGATGGAACTGGCAAATGGCTGCTGAGCAACCCCATCTTTCAGGAGTGGAGGAACACAAGCACTTCTTCGGTGCTCTGGCTACACGGCATTCCAGGTTCTGGTAAAAGCAAGCTGATTTCAATCGCTATCGAAGAGAGCAGACGATGGGTTCGAGATGAGCAGAATCCGCCAGCGGCATTTTTCTACTGCTCTAGGAACTCAAATGAAGCAGAAAGATCAAATCCTGATTTCATACTCTCAAGCATCGCTCGGCAGATCTCAACACCAATCGCAGGAGGACCCCTTTTCCAAGAAGTAGTCGATGTTTACGAAGAGCGAGAATCAACTGGGTTTGCCGCCGGTCAGTTGACTTTAGAGGAAAGCATCAAGTTGATCATTGATTTGAGCTGCCATTACCCTGTCCTCACAATCTTCATTGACGCCTTGGACGAATGTGATCCCGATCGACGCAGCGATCTCCTCGATGCGTTTGAAACTATTTTAAGGGAGGCTCCTACCCTTGTCAAACTGATGGTGTCAAGTCGGGATGACCAGGACATTACGTGGAGGCTGAAAGGCCACATGAATCTTGAACTTGCATCCTCGAGGAACGCAGATGATATAAAGGTATTTGTGGAGGTCGAGCTAGATCGGATGATTACCTCAGGCAAGATCTTGAGGCAAAGTCGAGCTGCGGAAGAACTTAGAGGCTTGATCATTGAGACACTGGCAAAAGACGCTCACGGAATGTAAGTAACTCGATTCACTCGTCAATCTTCTCTGCGTTTCTGAGAGCGAAGTATGACATGCCTCCACTACATACTTATCACCCCATGACGTTATCATGGGCACCACACAGCGTCGACTCGACTGCATGATTGTGGAATTGCAACACATATCGAGTGAATTTGCTGTCTACGAAGCCAAGTATTCCACCTTATGAATTCCGTTTCTAATTCAGGGTACAGGTTTCGATGGGCCAGCATGCAGTTGGAGTATCTTAGCACACTCAAGCTAGACGGCGAAATTCGCGACCGCCTCGGCAGATTGCCTCCCAAATTGGAACAGCTCTACTCCGCCATTTACCAGGAAATGCTCTTAGATGTCACGGGAACACGAGTTGAAGTCATTCAGCATGTCTTTAAGTGGTTACTCTACGCTCGCCATCAACTCAACACTGCTGATATGATCTCCTTTGTGCGACAAAAATCGTCTTGCCAATTTCAAGACCTCACCGAGGACCATATCTTGGAGTTCTGCCGAAACTTTGTGACACGCGACGTCGGGCAGGACACCTTCCGATTTGCCCATCTTTCGGTCCGCGAATATTTGGAAAAGCAGCCGGAGTACGCTTCGTCCTTATGCCATGCGCTAATCGCAGAATGCTGCCTCATATCTACTATATCGTCATATGAAGCCCAAAAAAGGGAACTCGCTGAAGACATACCTCGCACGGCCCACCTGGCGGCAGGAAGAAAGTTCAATTCGCTCAAAATGGGAGGACCTTTCTTCCGGAAGTGGGCCTTTTCCAGGTTCCTTGACAGAAACGACATAAACTTGATACCTGCACAGACATATGCGTGTACTTACTGGCCGTATCATTGCGAAAAGGCTGAGATTGAAAGGACGCGGCTCCCCCTATCTAAGAGCCTCAAAAGTTTCATGCTTGAACCAGGGCTTGTTGCGGAGTGGGCATGGGACATCCTCTTATTGTTGGAGTATGAGGAGTATGTGTCTGAGTCGTCCTATTTGTGCCTTCGCAGTGAAAAACTTCGCGCATGTGCCACCACGAAATCCGCTGCCCTATTGGTTTCGTGCGTCTTCGGGTTTCTTGAGATTGTGGAAATATTCGTGTCCGAAAAATCGGTCGACTGGGATGCACGAAATTTCCTTGGTAGCACTGCGCTGGCCTCTGCTATCCAATATGGCCACCGCTCGATCGTGAGCATTCTGGTCGGCGCTGACGCACGAATTCCTCCACCTGACAAAGTCAGTATAAGGTCGGAGTGTGAGAGACCGCTGAATAGCGCTGATCTTCTCCGACTCCTGTCGGGCCACCCTGACATACGGGCCGAGATGAACTCTTTGAACGACTTTCGCAGAACTACAGCTGTTATGAGACTCGTCAACGCGAACAGAGATCAGTTTCCGGAGGCCACACTTGCGAGCTTATTTCTGATTGACGATTATGATGCGCTTCTCTGCCAATGTCAGACTATTAGCATCTCAAAAGATGTCAGTTTTATAGTGAATGATCCAACGATGTTGCTTCTACTGCTTGACCACCCAGCGCCATTTTCCTTGAGCCACGAATCCTTTATCAAGTCTTTCGCGCATATGCGCCAATCAAAGACCCTGAAAGATCTCCTGGTCAAGAGATGGCATTTACCAGTCACGGAGGAGATGGTCTGGCAGGCCCTCATCTCCTCCAGAAACCCACTCAAATTCCTGGAAGCCCTGTTTGAGTTCGACCACCAGGCGCCGATTTCAACCCTATTTATGGAGCATGTTTTCACAAGCTGTCCCAAGGTTGCGCTTCTGGAGCTATTGGCGAAGTGCGAAAAAAGGCTCCCAATCACCGACAGTATGGCAAAGCGCGTTCGATACAAAGAAGGCAAATCCAAAGACACGGTTGGGCTGTCGCGAATGATTTTTCCCTTCGGAGATAACCCGCTTGACGCTCGCCCATTTCTCTATCAGACTGCGCTGATCGACCGAATACCTGGCTAACGAGATGGGACCACACGTTGGCCTGGCCAAGAGTACACCCGCTCTGGAAGGCGAGATAAAGAGATCACAAAGATGAGGAGCGCTTGGGGGGAGTGCACCTGCTTTGGGAGATATGGTACATGTAACATAATAGCTCTATATACTCTATCAAATACGAAGCCAGAGTGAATGTTGAATCAGGTAAAAGCGAGGAATGAAATAGAAAAATGTATGTGAAATGGCGGCGGAAAGATCTACATCTATCTCACTTGCTGAAAATGCTATAAAGAAGCCCAACCTAAATTGCAATTTGTCCGTTATTTTCATGTCGCCGTAATCCACCAACTCTGCCTGTGCAAGGGGCTACCTCCAATAAGAAACGACCGTCACGTTCAGGCGCCATACTCTTCCTCAGGGTTGTCCGCCAATCTCGAATACTCTATTCCACCAGACAGCGCGTCGGAATCTCGCTGCCTGGGCCTCAGTAGTGACATTTCGGACTCCCGCGAATAGTCGGTCCCGGCAGAGAAGCGGCCTGGCTGTCGCAGATCAGGAGACACCGACGGCTTCAGCAGCGGGCTTTTGTTCTCCATGCCGAACCCGTTGGCGCACTTCTCCCTATTCCGGGGACAGTCGGGGCAATGTTTCTGCTCGGGGTCATTGACGGGCGGATGGAGAATGTCGGAGGACCAGTAGTAGAGGAAGTTGTCTATGACGATAACTTACACGGAGGCGGTTAGCGAGGCTCTTGCTATGCTGGTGGAGAATGGCCTTACCTAGAAAAAATGCTAGCAGGACTGTGGGAATAATCCACGCCGACGTGATAAAATTCCAGAAAGCGTCTCTGTTTTGCCACTTTGCGAGTAAGCTGACCAACGCCAATCCAACGCCGATGGAGCATTGCAGTGCGAGTGCTACCCATGCAAACGGGCGCTTGCCAGCTACTTTGCGATGGCGTTCGATTCCGTCGGGGCTTTCGGCGATAGGCATGTTTTGATGTCCAACATAGCGCGCGAGTGCAAGGAAAAGGAGCACACAGCCAGCAGCGACGAAAAAGATGACAAGCCAGTCATAGAAGACTTGGAAGATGGCGCTAACCTTCATACTTGCCAAGTCGAGTGCTTGAGAATCTGATGCTGCCGAACTGCTGACTGGGGGTGGCTGGTTGTACTCGATACCAAGCTGGTCACATATTGCCGCGAAAAAGTTGTCCTGCATAAGACCCATAATCGAAAAGGCATTGAAATCATTATCTGAGGTGCCGTTGAATGCTCCAAGCTTTCC
>Ga0335072_10000628_pt1 | contig 65211 bp, 54 predicted proteins | sample Lox_Sample_21_FD_206725 | JGI IMG/M metagenome (GOLD analysis project Ga0335072, IMG submission 206725) | Soil microbial communities from Loxahatchee National Wildlife Refuge, Florida, United States - Lox_Sample_2.1 | ecosystem: Environmental > Terrestrial > Soil > Wetlands | place: USA...
CATTCGGAAGTAGATAAGCCCCCGTAGACCCTGGACGGAGAGGGGGCGGTGGCCCAGGCACAGTTAGTCTAACAGTGAAAGCTGTTTTAGGATTAGGACGCCACAGTAGGTAAAGCCAACCTTGGCGCGCAGCTCGTGTATGCGGCCTTGAGGCCACTGGGTATGAGTAAAGGACATGAAGCCATCCTGCCACACCAAAAGCCATGCGTCGTCTCGAGAGGCCGCAATATGCATGGTGAGCTAAACTGTAATCTGCGAGATCGGTCGCGGCTCAGCGTGCCGTTTAGACAGTGAGTTGCGCTGCCAGTTCGAAACGAGACTGTCGATAATTGCAGAGCCAGCCATTCGTTCATGCGCTCTTCTCGTGATTCTGCTCACGCTGCATGAGTTGCGCATTTCCATTTAACAATCCAAATATTGCTTAGATAATCGGGGAAGTCAAGACTTTTCCTCGCAGTCTTCTCTCCAAAAAGCCCCGTCGCGAGCAGCCCGAGCACGATCTTTCCGACGATACCACCATGATGGATATCTGTCGTAGGCCTGTATACGCATCCAGACTAGCCACACATACAAAGTAAGCAGCGTCAAAGGTATTGAGACCACAGCAAAGATCCACCAGTCACTTGATACAGTAATGTGCGCTCCTACTCCCGACGCCGGCTCTGAATTGACGAATGATGTGGAGAAAAAGTTCGAAACGACGGTTGTAGGTAGATAGACCAGAGTCAAAATCGTAAGCACCTTAACAGCAGCGGCATCTTGCATGCTCTTCTTCGTCAGCTCATGCATGCTTTCGCTCAGCTTTCGCATCTCCTCGTTCTCCTTCCCGGATTCTTTTGCAAGATTTTGCAGTGCGATACCACTGCCCAGGTCGAGGAAAATTGAAACCACCTTGGTAATGCCCTGCAAACGAGACCGCAGTGCGTCGATGCGTGTAGAAAGCAGTTCGAGCTCTCTCAATTGCTCGAGATACATGAAGGAGACCGGATCTGCTTCGAAAGGATCATGGCTTTCTTCAAGATGTTTGACGGACTTGTACGATGCTAGCTGTGCCTTCGCGTTATCTGCTGTTGCCTTGATCACGAGTGCGGCATTTGATATCTTCTCATCCAGAATCATAAGAGCCTGACGCTCTCCACACTCCGCCATAGTGAACGGTCCCTGGTCATCTGGGGAAGCTCCGAGTGATTGCGCGGCATGTTTATCAATCTCGGCGGAGAGGTCCACGAGATATGGCCTCCAGTTCGCGGTCACAGTGTCCAGAAGTAAAAGGTGAATGTCGAATGAGTTTGGCGCTGACGTCCGCGAGCAAGTGCGAAGATAATCTTCTAGACGTCCTTCGGCGAGCTTTGGTAGAGTAACAAATATCCACGTGGAGCTTGCTTGAGTTGATTGAAAGTTGCAATACACTGCGCTTTGTCGAAGCGACCACTGGGAAGTGGGATTTTTGAGGTTGCCTCGTCCATTAAGCTCAACGAAGCGGAGGCCATACATGCATTGATATGAGGTAAGGGATGCAGGATCATGTGATGGAATTGCTCTCCATCGTAACCGTGGAGGCGCTATTTCTACCTCCCGTTCTCGCTCTCCCATGTACAAGACGTACTCTTTGAATTGCGGTGAGACACATGCTTCCAACATCAACGCCTCAAACAAGTCATGGGTGATCTTCAACGGCGAATAGGAGTGATACTGCCGAATGAAAAAGGCTTGAAAGTCAGGCACTGTGGCCACGTATTGTTTTATTGCCTGGCGGTCTCGGAGCGAAATGAGGCCAGGTCGACGATCCGCGGATGCCGTGCGCCCGTCTTGCCATTCCTCGTGATGAGCTGCCAACTCATCTGCCTCATGACATATCTCGGTAGGTAGCCCGTTTATATCTGATAGCGTAGATGTTGATCTGCTTGGCGGAGTACTGCTCTCCACTGGAAATGAGCTCGGCGAATAGACCTCTATCCTCGCATCCTGGTCGTTAGGTTCCAGGAACAACGAGGGCTTTAGATCATCATAAACGTTCCTAGAGGCAGGGTTCTGAACTTTACAGAGAGCATTAAAGACATAGTGGTGCCCTGCCATTCTGTGATCACATGGAACAAGAATGGTCACAAAAGGAATGAATTAACGTTGGGATGGTGCACAAGAACAGGTTCCAGGCCGCCAAGCACGCCAGCCTAAGTCGTTTGCTATCAGTCCCTCAAGCTCTCCTCCCACGTTGAATCACCCAAGGTTCACTCAAAATGGAAATATGACTACAATCAAGAGCTATGTGAAACCCAATTCTCAATGTTCCTGTTGAGATGCGGCTCAAAGGTTACGTTCAATCAATCCAGCTATCGGACCGGATACAGGTGGGGCTGAGGCTTTTTTCAGCCCGTCAAGGGGGCCACGAGGCTCAGCCTCGCAATCTGCCTGACAAGATTGCCTTGTCTCATTTTTGCCCGGTTGATGCTTGGTCCGCGCGGCTAGATGCAATAGTTCCCTAGCAAACTTGTACGAGGCCCCCTGCATCCTGTGAGGTTGCCTCTGCTTTGCGCCATTGTCTCGGCCTCTCGCCTTGTTGCCGTCCTACCGACTCGTTGGACCCGAAAGGTGATCACCTGGTGATGACCATTCCTTTTTTCCTTCTGATGGTGGGTAATTAAGGCTATGCATGAGTGGCTCTGGATATATCTTTGGCGTCCCACACCAGCTAAATTCTTGCTTTCGTCGCTTCGCTTACGATTGACCTCACCGTCTTAACCTTCCTGTCGTTCCCGCACTTTTGGTTTCTCTTTGCACCTACAGTCTTCGCCATTGGAGTAGCCATGTCGTCAAGATGTAGTTCTCCAGCCCCGTCCAATTCCTCTCAATCTCCAGTCGTGCAGGTATTCTCAGCCGACTTCATCCACGCTCAGAAACTCTCCAGGAGGCTTGATCGTCTCCTAGGGCCGGACGCATACACTTGCCAATGGCGGTTGAATCAGTACTTCCTAGATTCATGGAGGCCCTTGAACGATGTAAGTGGTTTGGCCTTACGACCTTTGCTCCTACCTACGCGCTTCCTTCTACCTGGATTGTTGCAGTACTGACTTGCGGATAAAGGCCGAGATCGCAGGCCTCCGTATGTAATCCTCAGATCGGGTTTCGCGTACAAAGGCGCCGTCTTTGCTGCTGTTGAACAGCATGCCAGGAACACAAGCTTCTGAAGAGCAACCAGATTTCGGAAACGACTATATACTGAAGTGGAGACTATTGGATTTGATGGAGGTCACAGCATGATTGTAAGGGTGTTGTCAATGATTTTGGACATTATGAACTTGTCCTTGGTGCAACTAAAATCAGATAGATAAGACATTATGAACCTCGGTGATAATTTGTTCTTCGAAAGCTCGTGACGGAGGCTTAACAAGATCCTCAATCTTTACTTCCGTCCTCTGGCGTACTTGCAGAGAGCCTAGCTTACTGAACCCATCCCTTACCTGGCCATAAAAGAGCGCAGCCTGAATATTGAAGGACGCGGTGTTTCCTGAAAATCGAAGTGTGTGCACCTGAATTCCTCCGGCTCAAGAAGGCAACGCGAACACTAGTCTGGTGCCCATGGTCCATTACAGTATGGACTACCCCTGAACAAGTCTTTTTGCCTTCTCGACACCTCCTGGAGCCTCACCGTAGTCTGCCTGATCTCTAAGTTGCCTTAGGCATCCACGTAAGTTATTGTGGGAGGGATAAAAGGTATAGCAAATTGGCTGCTTGTTCAACTAGGCGAACATCGAAACGAGGAATAAGTAGAAGTCCAGAGATGCGCTACATAGAGACTTTGCTTGGCTGTTTTCTCTATGCTATGTAGCTCTGGGACAGAAGATATCTGCTTCACCCATAAGGAGCAATTACCGTGTGGCCGCACCACATTGTTTTCTCGGTGCACAAGGACAGAATGTACCTCTCCACGGAGCCAGGTGCCTTGAATGCTGGTTTTCTAGACCAACACCGATGAGAACCCAGAAGCACCTCTCATCAGAGGATAAGTTGGAATCTATGAAAGAGTTAGGCCTTTTTCTGCTCGCTGTCGCTAACTCCCGACACATCTACTGCCTAGTCATCTCATATTAGCTGTCAGTATGGAGGGTGCTAGGCTTCCTAAAGCGTTTAGAGCGCTTCTGCTCTATCCTTACAGACGCTGTCGATGCCGGTACCTCTACCGGTTCCGGGGATTACAGGCGTGCATCTCGTAGGCGTGTGTCTTATGGGCGTACATCTCACAAGCGTGCACCTCATGGGCGTGTACCTCACAAGCGTGTACGTCATGGGCGTGCGCCTCATAGGCGTGTACCTTATGGTGTGTACCTCATGGCGTGTACCTCATGGCGTGTACCTCATGGCGTGTACCTCATGGCATGTACCTCGTGGCGTGTACCTCACGGACGTGCACCTCATAGGCGTGTACCTCACGGGCGTGCACCTCATGGGTGTACAACTCATGGGCGTGTACCTCACAGGCGTGCATCTCATGGGTGTGTACCTCATAAGCGTGCGCCTGTGAGGCGTGCACTTCATGGGCGTGTATCTCACGGGCGTGCACCTCATGGTCATGTACCTCACAGACGTGCACCTCATGATAGGCGTGTATCTCACGGGGTGCACCTCATGGGCGTGTACCTCACGGACGTGTACCTCACAGGCATGTGCCTCAAAGGCGTATACCTCACAGGTCTGCATCTATGGGTGTGTATCTCATAAACGTGCATCTCACAGGCGTGCACCTCATGGGCGTACACCTTATAGGCGTATAACTCATGGACGTGTCCCTCATGGGCGTGTACCTCACAGGCATGCATCTCATGGGCATGTACCTCATAGATGTGTATCTCACGGGCATGCACCTCATGAAAACCTCCAAACGGTAGTCAATTTGTCGAGACCTGAGTTGTGGGGTGGTCCCTATTGCGCTCCGCATCCACTCAACAGCCGAAGTTGGCTGTGGGGCGCAAAATGGCTGTCGAATGTGGCTGCCCCGAGTCACCCCGCCACAACACTGCCTCGGCATCACTCGTCACTGACCGACGTGATAGTCCTTGATAACGTAATTTACTCCTTCGGATATCTGCCTGAGAACTGTCTCGAGATCTTTGAACACATCTAGGGGCCTCTGTCAAAGACAAGGGAGCTACTATGATGGAACCCTGAGCCGGAATCTCCAAATGTAATGAAGGCCGAGAGCGGTTCAGTCAAGACTCGTAGGGAAATAACGGAAATCCAGCAAAGATTGAGCAGATGTTGAACGAAGATCAGGAGGGCCTGGAGAGGCTGGGAAGAGATTTCGTGCCGAGACCTGATGCAAAAGTGCCTGCCGCCAAGAGAATTTTCACCGCCTTATGCCACTGCACCAGGGCTCAGCAGTTACCCAGACAAAGAATTTTAGAGACCGATCTCGCCGTGCTCCCAGGGATGGGCTTTAGGGGCTTTTAGGCATGACTAACCCACTCGACGCCCCGAAATAGCGTAGCCCGGAGCCAGGTCACAGATTACGACGAAAGTGGCAAAATTTCTCTTGGCGGGAAGACACTTTTGCATCACGCCTCCGCACAGATCATGGTTGCAGCTTGAATCGTCGTAGGATCAGTGGTAGGGCTTGCCGAGACTTGCGCGCCCACACCTATGTCTTGCGACCTCCTTTCAGCCTTCAGCTTCCAGTACGCCTACAAAGCCATGGCCTCAGCTCCTCTCCCAAAGCAATCGCCACCGTGGGCGGATGCACTGCTGCCTACCGCAGCTCTCTGCGCCTCACACTTTCCATAGCAAGGCCTCAGCGCAATCATCCCTCAGGACTTACGGAGCCCTTTCAGAACAGAACGATGCGAGGGAGTTGATTGATTCAGCCCTTATTGCGGCAAGTTGAAATCTAACGATTCTGGAAAGCTTGAAGGCATTTTATCGGTGTCACACCAACAAAAGCATGGCAGTGGAAGCGTCATGCGAGGTGTGCAGCAATGTTTTATATGGCAAGATGGTGCAGAAGGAGCACATACAACCGGGCAACCATTGGCCTGGCTGACTCACCTTTGCTTTCCGAAAGAATAAAATCTGCTTCATGCATACGGAGCCTGAATGCCTGTGATTTTATGGGATTGGCGAGGATGAGATGAAGCCTCAGTGGCACAGCCTTGCCACACAGCCTTTCCGCACATATTATCCCCGGTTGGCTAGATCTCGGATCATCAATGCTGTGAGTTGTGATACGAGTTTCGTACCTCTTGCTAAAGTTTCTCCTCCAGAATCTTGCACATCTGTTCGTTTCACGCCTTCGAAATGGACAGTGTCCAAAAGAAATACAGACACAGGCATCTGGGAGAAAAGGAGATCCGTATTTTGCACTTACAACCGGGCGAGCGTAACGACTCTGTCTTCGTCGAAATTTCCCACGAAAAATTGGATGAGGAAATTGCAAAATATCATGCCTTGTCATGGCAATGGGGTAGCGAAAAAGCGAGCGAGGTGATCCGGATTAAGCACAAGGACAAGGACAACACCGATCCCGACATATGGACGATGGAAATAATGCCAAACCTCTTGGCTGCACTGAAACACCTCCGGATGAAGGACAAAATCCTGAGACTTTGGGTTGATGCCATTTGCATTGAACAAATCGAGCAGGACGATAGTTTACATGATGAAGAGAAGAATCTGGAGAAAAGCAACCAAATATCGATTATGACCGATATCTACGAAATGGCGGAGAATGTGTGCGTATGGCTTGGCGAGGAGAGCGAAGACAGCGCGAAGGCGATAGAGTTGGTCAACAGACTCGTGCAGCTAAAAGATTTCGACAACATTGCCGGGCTGGAGAGTAAAATCTCTGACCACTCTAATGGAAATGATCTGGAGGCTCTCATCAAACTGTTGAAGCGGGGATGGTTTAGCCGTCGTTGGGTGGTCCAGGTAATTTATACGGTATCCCGAGCTCTGGCATTATCTCTAACACAAGACAGGAGATTGCATTGGCCCAAGATGCCACTGTACACTGCGGTAGCAAAACGGTCAGTTGGACCAAAGTTGCGGACGCTATTGCACTACTCGAAAAGGTTGGACGAGGTGGAACCATCAACAGAATTCTCAAGAAACTGCCCGAAACAAACCATGTTCCAGAGTATATCGGCAATATTTCGTCAATGCCTGCATACCGCCTGGTTCAGAACACGACCGGCTTATTTCGCGGAAAGGGCGAGCCCAAAACCTGGCGTTACACTCTCGAAGAACTGGTCTCATTTCTGGCTGCTTTTAATGCTACCCGCCTCCACGATACCATATACGCAATACTCGGGCTCGCCTCCGACGTCAAGCCAGTGCATGTGTCGAAATCCAAATCAAAGGTCACCAATGGGGAATCAGAGCAAGGTCCTGCGGAACCAGGTCAAGGTTCTGCAGAACTAGGGCAAGGTATTCGAAGAACCAACACACACGCGGACTGGAGCTTGACTTTGGTAGAGCATTTCGAAGTAGACTACAAAAAGCCGGTCTTGGCTGTCTTCAAAGAATTCCTCAACCACGCGATCACGAAGTCAAATTCTTTGGACATAATATGCAGGCCTTGGGCGCCGGATTCCGGATTGGATGCTAAAGGCAACGAAGAAACTATTCGCCTGCCTTCATGGATCCCAAATCTCCTCCGGAAACCGTTTCGAATGACCCAGAATGGAAATATGGTTCGGTACAATCCCAACCCGCTTGTTGGACCGGCTATCTTCAGACATAAACTCTACAGCGCCTCGGGCTCCCACGATATGTACTATGAGATTGATCTCGGGGATCCCTGTTCGGAGCGCATGATCGTGAAAGGGTTTGTTTTGGATAAAATCGGAGAAATCTGGGACAGTGGTAAATTTGGCAATGTCCCTGCAGACTGGTTAAAAGCTGGGCTTTGGGAAGATGACAATAAGGTTCCACCAGATGAGCTCTGGCGCACCTTGGTAGCTGATCGGAATGCAGAGGGCGACGATCCAGACCGCTGGTATCCTCTAGTATTCCAATCGGCCGTGAAGGAGAGGGGAATATCCTATGGATTCGAGACTTACAGACTGATTCACGAGAACACCAGCGCCACGGTCGCCGAACTATTCCGCCGAGTGCAGGCCGTGGTGTGGAATCGAAGATTGATTCGTACGGAAGGCCAATTCATGCCCTGGCTGACAAAAGGGCTTCGAAAGTCTCCTGGGCCGCTCGGATTAGCTCCAAACGATGCACGAAAAGGCGACCTCGTCTGCATTATTTTTGGCTGCAGCGTGCCCCTCGTTTTACGACCGATTCCTCTTCCTAAACAGCCGGCGAGTCCGCAGCCCGATGCCAGCGAGACGAGATCCAAAGAACAGGGAGCCAATTCATTGGATGCTAGCCCGCCTTTGGTGGTCCCCTCACCGGACGATGAGTCTGAGGATGCCGAGAAGCTCTACACTCTCATAGGCGAGTGTTACATTGACCACATGATGGATGGCGAGGCCATTGCATACTTTAGAGACAAAGAACTTGGCTCTCGGAAGTTCATACTCAAGTGAACATCGACCTCTCTCTGTGCTGTCTCTCTGTCGGCTTGGATAGGTGTGTATTAAGATCAAGGGGAACTTTTCTCGGACAACCCTGCACGAATCACTGGTCCGCTGTGTGGTACGACAGCCTGACGAGGCGTTCTCGACTCTTACTAGTCTCCGGAAGCGCGGACGAATGTTCCAGGTCGCGGTGAGAGGAGAGGCGTCGCACGCTCTAGAGCTCAACAAGTCGGATCCGACGGACTGCGAGAGGTTACAATCGCTCAGCGGATGCCTAATGCAGCAGAATCGGCCTGGTGTTCCGCGGTATAATGCCAGATCGGACCCTCATCACGGTGAGGCATTGACCCAGTCTAGGCTCTCAGCTGGACAAGGTCCTACGCCGGCCTCTGTTGGCATCCCCTATGGCCTATTAGAACGCACTGCCGCTGTTTTCTTTAGCTCAACGGACCAGAGGCTGATGTAGTTCGGATGAGCAGATGACGCCGACCACGCTAATAGCTATTTTGAGCCTGCTCCAGCGAACTACTACGCCGTCTTTAAGCCGGGGCTCAGGCTGAGTATGCGGCATGTCCCCCAGTTAGTCTTGTCGCAGTGCTAATATGCGCCAGTCTATACCTCCCCGAGATAGGGCCTGCCGTGGAGGAGGTCGGTAAAGAATGAGGTAGTGCTGAGGCAGCCAGTCAACGTGCTGACGCGGCGTCGTTGTGGGACACTTTGGAGGGAGGCGTTGCTGGATTCGTTTAAGAGGCTTGGAACGGAGCGGGTTACAGTTAGACCGCATCTATGAGCAGCTAGCTGGCGAGCTAGAAAACCAGGTAACATCATCAGCATCATCCTTCGTCATCAGTGAGGAGATCTATAGCTAGGCAGTTGACGAGAAAGTGCTGCCGAGACCTTGAGCGAATAATAACCAGCAGTCGCGTGAAGATATTCTTCTGACTGGCTTCGTCGTATCTTTCTGTGGGGCCAGGGCGCGGCAGGGAAGTGGAGCTCGCCAGAGGCCTGAGGCATGAGACATCGCTAAAATGAAGAGGGAGGAGAAAAGGATGGAGAGAATTGGTAGAAAAGCGGCGGGGGACTTTGGCTTTGTAAGCTGCCAGAGGATCGGCCTGGCAGATGGAGCGCGTGCCAACGCCATACCAAACGCGGCGGGCGATGAGGGCGGTCACGGGGCCATTAAACTGGAAGGCGTAATTCACAGGTACATTTTCTAGGAAAAGTTACGGAGGCGTGATGCAAAAAGTACCTGCTGTCAAGAGAATTTTCACCGCCTTATGCTGCTGGCGCCAGGGCTTGGCAGTCACCTAGACAACCATTTAGAGACCGACCTCGCCGTGCTCCAGGGATGGGCTTTAGAGGCCTATGACTAACCCACTCGAGGCCCTAAATAGCGTAGCCGGGAGCCAGGTCACAGATTACAGCGAAGGTGGCAGAATTTCTCTTTGGCGGCAGGCACTTTTTGCATCACGCCTCCGCATCATATTTTGCAACTCAGATCTCGACAAATCGACCACCGTTTGTAAGGTGGAGGATCCAGAGGCTTTCTCCAAACCCTTTTTGGAAGGTGTACGCCCATGAGATACACGCCTATGAGGTACACGCCCACAAGGTACGCGCCAAGCCCATGAGGTGCACGCTCATGAGGTACACGCCCATGAGACATATGCCCGTGAGATACACGCCTATGAGATGCATGTCCATGAGGTGTATGCCTATGAGATACACGCTCGCGAGATACATACTTATGAGGTACATGTCTATGAGACACATGCAGGTGAAAAGGCAAGAGTTGGCTAGAGTAGGCCAATCGCGGAATTGGGGATCCCTAGCCTCCGCACAAGACCCCACGTTGTGTGCCACATCACTCCACTCTGTAACTTTCGTATCAAATCTCGTTTCGATTTTTAGTTCGCTTAGGATGCCATGTTACTCCCCCATATCCTAGGTTTCTCTTGAATGTCAGCAAGTTTTCATGGCTGTAATCTCGATTTGCTCGGGCTGCGTCATCCGCGGGTGGTAAGATAAAATAAAACGCTGAGAAAACGCATTAAATGACACCTCCGGCCTCCCTAAGTACTCCCTCTTACACTGCCGCCTCTGTTTGTGTTGGAAGAGCAAATCTCTCAGTCTCATGTCTCCAGATATTGTGCTGAAATCTCCTTCAAAGCTTTCCTCGCAGCCTCTCCCGAGCGCAGTAATGGCCCAAACGCGAATCACAGCGCAAAAAATCCTTCAGATGTCTCACATGGAACTTTTACAAGAAGGCGCTCGTCCAGAACCACGACTACATAGGCTACTGGGTCATATTAGAGTCTACGAAAACGCAAGTCAATGGTGCTTAGAAGATAAGAGGGAATGTATCTTTTACATGGGTGATAAGGAAGAGAAGGCCAGGGATAAAAGAGCAACTACAAACGACAATGGCCGCGATGGGTTGTCTTCAAAGTTCCCACCTCAGATGCAATATTTCCAAACTCTGTCAGAATTCCAAGTGGCAGCGCAGTCACAACTTCACCCTCAGACGTTAATTACAGTGAACGCGAGAGAAGTCGACCCAGACAGCGACAGCGATTCGAGTGACTCGAGCGATGAAACATCTGAGAGCGATTCGTATGACGACGACGACCATTACCACGACGGCATTGACACCAGGATTTGCAGCCACAACAAAGATGCGGGTATGAAGCGTGTGGAGTACATGACGAATGCCCTTTCGTCGAAGGCTGACGGGAATAACAAAGCAACGGATATTTCGATGTACAATGTTGCGAAAGGGGAGCAGGACGATGATCGAAAAATATGGGGACAGCAGCCGCGAGTTTTCACCGACAGCGAAATCAAGCGGGCCTATGACGACATGTGGCTGTGATGAAATGTTCATGAGCGTTGCCGTGGTTGTGATTCTTCTTTCTTCATCCTTGGTATCTTCGTTTAGAATGGCCGAATAGAATCATCTTCACGCTGCCGTAACACTTATGGATTGAGAAGATCAAGGCCTGAGATGCCTACAGACAATGAAGTCTGACATGCCTCCGAACAAGCCTAGCGAATAAGGCTGGCTTGCCAAACACTGCTCTTCAGAGTACCTAACCTCAAGGTATTGAAGAAAAGTGACGTGGATGGCAAGAGATGATAAGGAGTGGGTGGTAAATTTGATTGTTGTAGATCATGCAGCAACAGCAGCTCAACTCCCTTCTTGTCACATCTGCACTCTTCACAATTATGACGGGAGAGATACGACTCAATATCGCTGGTTGCTCAATTTTCGTTTCAAAGTTGATCTATTTCTGATTCATTCTCAAAGCGGTCCCAACCAATACTTTCGTACATTCGCCACTGCTTTCTCCACTTCTGTTGGAGTTAAACAGCAGGTTTTAGTAACTGCGAAGAGTCATTCGCGAACCATTTCTCACTGTCCAGCTTGCGGTCTCTTTTCTGAAAACTGAATGACAATCTGTTGCTTTCTTCTCCTAGCTGCATATTGACGATGTGTTAGCGCGATACATTCTATAGGTTGAAGGCAAAACGAACTCGATCAGCACAACACCAAAGTTGGTCACAAGCTGAGTCCAACTCAAGGAGTAAGGTTCCCTTACCGAGTACAGTATAGCACAAGGGATACCGACTCCTGCTGCCGCAAATGCGCTATACATTAAAACGTCGCTCTTTGGCTTTGGTTTGAGCGCTGAAAGGCCTGTATGATGATGCGAAGGCCCGAGAAGTTGGGGGTTATGGGTTGTTGCCAGGTTGCGACGAGCAATCTTGCAGAGCGTTGACGACCTGGGCAAAAGCACTTGTCGGCAGCACGGGTTTCTGGTAATTTTCAAGGCGAGGCTCATGATTGAATGATCCGTAGTGTTTGATGTTTGTGAAGTCAAAAGAGCTTTGGGTTACTTGTAATTAGTGATTTGAATAGATCAAAGGCATTGCGGATTCTCATCTTGATATCTTCGTCAACTTTGGAGCATAATCGGGTGCATCAGATCACACCACCCCATATGGCGCACTCAGGTGAGCCCATGTGGTGTGAACGACACCCGTTGAAGCTCTTCGTCTCCTGACGTTGTAAGTTTACCAGACAGCCACGTTACCGGCGAGCGCCGGACCCCTAAGCGGGTATGGGTCCGAGCGTTGGGGAATTGCTAAAAGCTTTTGCATGTGCGGTGCCTTCCTGATTAGGCACCAGTCCAAAAATGTTCTAAGCATCCTCACGGCTGAGTCCCGGGCGGTTTCCAGGCAAGTTCAAGCTCGCAGCGCACATGTAACGTTATCAAAAAAGCTCTCCGGCGTGGTTAAGCCTCCAAGAACTCTTTTCAATGTTGAAGATCGCTTAATGCAGGCATTGCAACTGACCACAGTTTCCAACAGTTAGAAGAGTCCCACCCTAGTGCCTTTACTACAGGCAATCCCCCTACCAGTTGTGCCGAAAGTCAAAGCCACCGCCAGAGTGGGGAGATGGAACTCACTGTCCTTCCCTTAACGTCTGCCTCAGATATACCCACAATAGCTCGCATTCACCTAGCGGCTTTTCTGACCAATAAATTCTATCGCACCGTCTGGTACAAGGGTGTAACGCCTGCCGTGATCGAATCTCAAGAATCACGCCATCTGAATTTCCTTACGTCAGACCCTACCATCCGCTACGCAAAAGTCGTCGAACATGCTGTCTCCGACCCGGGCGAGCCCGATTCTAACAATGAAAGAACTATTATCGCCTTTGCCAAATGGCATGTCTACACAACAGTCGCAGCCGTCAACACCCGCCAAGATGCGGGGGACCGCTCATGGCCCCCGGACTGCAACGTGCCCTGCGTCGAAGACTTTTGGTCCAAACTTCAGGCCGTAAGGCATGAGTGGGGACCAAAGCTCGGTCCTCATCTCATGCTTGACATCCTGGCTACGGACCCGGCACATATGCATAGAGGTGCTGGTAAGATGCTTTTGAAATTTGGGACCGACATAGCAGACGAGATGGGATTACCATGCTTCCTGGAAGGCAGTCCAGAGGGACTGGGATTATACCGTGCTAGTGGGTTCGAGGTTGTAGGATGGATCTGGGTCGACTTGAAGAAGTATCAGAACATTGGCGAGCAGACCGGACAAGGGGATCCGAAACAGGAAAGAGTTGAAGGAGTAGGTGAAGGATGGTACAGCCACGCCGTAATGGTTAGGCAATATCGGTCAGAAAAGGGAACAAGCTGATCTGATTGACGTCTCACCGCCACCAGAATTAACAGATGGTTCTGCGAAAGGCGCATAAGCCGACTTCAGGCACCTTGAGTCCCGGTTTCAAGAATATTCGTATTACCATCGACCTCACCGAGTCCGACGCGAGATGAAGGCCGAACCACACGAACGCAAAGCAAAGGAAGATATCAATATATTGCTGCAAGTCGTCACGCTCGCCTTCCTTAACAGCTCCGGCAAAGTCATCCGTGGACCTCTGCTACTCGGTCAGCGCAATACAAATAGCAAGCTATTCGCACACGCCGCCGCCGGCCGGCCGACTGCCTCATCTAGACTTCGGGCAGACAACCTTGTCGATCGCGATTCGGGGCTCAACATATCCCTCTTTGCCGTTATTGATAGAGCAAGAATCTGCACGATGCACTCCTGAGACTCCGCTCCACTGACGAGGCCTGCTTGGTCTGGGCTGATGCTATCTATATTGACCAATCCAATGCAGTTGAGCGTGGCCAGCAAGTACGCCTGATGCAAACGGTATATGCTTCAGCAACAATAACAATAGTGAAACCTCGGGGAACCTGGAGAAAAGGGAGCGCGTGCTGTCGCACTTGGAGCACAAATCATCGAACTCTCGAAATCCTACCACCCAATTATCGAGTCACTGTGGCTAATCTGGAGTCCTTTGGCCCGCCACCGGATGGAAGTGCAGTGTGGAACCCACTCAAGGAATTCTTCCAAACCCCCTGGTTCCAGCGCGCTTGGATCACTCAAGGATTTGCCGTCTCCCCTCGACTAGTCATGACATACGGCGACCGCACCCTGCTTGCCGACTTTGCTGGTAAGGTGTGAGCAGCTGTCCTTCAACATGGCCTAGTTAATACTTGATGTCAGGTAATCCTACCTCGGAGAAAGGCTGACTGAAAGCAGCAAAGCAATGGACGAGAATTGGATGGCTGCACAAACTGAGATCTTGTCTGCAGAGCGGCTTTTCAGCAGAAGCAATGGAAATGACTAGCTTTCTGAGACTACTGAATCAAAATATCCGCCACTGCGCCTCCGATCCAAGTGTATGCTCTTCTCAGCCTTGCATACGACGGCGAAGCTTCAGAACTCAACCTTAAATACGACCAGACCGAAGCCGAGACATATATTCAGATTTGCAGATATTTCGTATCTAAGAATCGGGTAGAGTTCCTTCACGCCACTGGTGCGCCCCACAAGATACCAGGTCTTCCTTCATGGGTTCCAGACTGGTCGGTACACAAACTCGGCACCTCGCTATAGAGAAACATCTCTAAAGTCTATTACTCAACCATACCTTTAGATTCATATCTCCAGCTATCTCCCAACTCTAGAATTCTGACCTGCTGCGGCGAAATCCTTGACAGTCTCCAGACTTTCACGAGCGAGTTCCAGTATCCAGAAGACCCAAGACAGTGGGAAGGAATGTACCTATAGTTCATGGAGACGGGAGTCTCTCACCAGCCAATGCAAAGCGGTGCTGGAAGGAGAGAGTCTAGCGGAAGTCCATTATAGAATCCTCGTGGCCAACCGGGCCGCGGATTCCGAACTTGTGGCATTCAGCCTCGATTCGTACCGCGCCTTCAAAGCTCGTATCAGTCTCTCTGCAGAGGCAGCTCGCGGTCCTCAGCTCTCAATGGTCGTTGGCCCTTTCTTCGCTGCATTTGCCTTCGTGGCCACGAACCAGAAATATTGCTGAGCGAACAAATGCAAAATGCCGAGATCTCTTATCGTCTTCCAAGAGTGTGCGTACGATTGCGGAGGAGCAAAATGTGTATTGAGCGATTCGAGCCCAGCTGAAAGGCTATGTCCCTATGCTGAGTAATTCAGCCATCCATTGTCCCCTCCCTAAACTGCATCCTGTGGGGCACGTAACGTACACACCCGTGAGGTGCACGCCTATGAGATGCACGTCCATGAGGTACACGCCCATGAGGTGCACGCCCGTGAAATGCACACTCATGAGGTATCACCCCCCCATGAGATACATGCCTATGAGGTGCACGCCGATGAAGTACACGCCTATGAGGTGCATGCCAATGAGATGCACGCTCATGAAGTACACGCCCATGAGACACCGGCCTATGAGGTGCACGCCCATGAGATGCACGTCTGTGAGATACACATTTATGAGGTACACCCACATGAGATGCACGCCTGTGAGGTACACGCCTATGAGACACACGCATGCACGCTCATAAGATACCCGTCCATGGGATGCATGCCCATGAGGTGTATGCCCCATGCGACGACGTCGACTCGCTTCATCAAACAATGAGTGTCTCCAACCCCTCACCACGGAGAGGATGCAGCCGTTTCACTTAGTCGTATTCGTATTTGCGGCTTTTGGTGATCCTAGCCTGTGCCCTCATTTCTCTTTTTGGCGCTAAGTGGCAGCTTGGCACTCTATCCCTCAGGCCCTAGCGTCAACCCCCGCGGTGTGCGGTGGCGCAATAAGAGGCATCCTATTTATCTGCGAAAACCAAAAGCGCATTGAGTTGTCACTTCATGTTGCATACTTGTTGAAAATCGATGCCTCAGAGTAATGGAAAATATCACTGATTTGGGGGTATCGCTGGACGAAATAGAGGCTGAAAATGTTATCGATGACCAGGGAGAGTCGACTGAAAGACCAGATAAGGAGCTTCATGGAGTCGAGCTTCATGGAGTTGAGCTCACGGAGGCCCAGCTCAGAGTTCTGGCGGCAGCGCAGGAGTTCATCTTGGAGAAGGAGCGTGGGCAACTCATGTGCAGATTAATGCACCTCGATTTTACCCCAAAGCCCAAACCGGTTATCCAGTGGCAGGGGCATGCTTCGACACAAGGCTCGATATACTCGGAAGATATGGGCAAAGGGTTTGTCAAGTTGCTAGATAATTCATTCGGTAAGGGCGATAAATTTCCTTTAAGAGTATCACTCGGCTGAACAGCGTAGCCCTATATCACAAAAAGAGCGTGAGACAGCCAACGTACGAGAAGTATGACTTTGAGACCGATGAAGACGAGGTCTACCTGGACGCCGAAGCGGACACAAAGTACGAGAATGTGAACCCGGGGACAGTGACATGCGAAGGTTATGCAATTGACGTTTGGGAATATAACTTGTACTTTGGGGAGAAGAAATGGGGACATAACCTTCTCGTCCACGCCGGCACAGTTCCTAGAAATTCTGCACCACGCATATTGAGCCGTCTTCAGGCTATACAGGCCAGCGAGAGGACATTGGGTTTGGATCCTATTCAGGATTACGAGGATCTAGCTGAATTTGCGGGCAACGCCAGGTAAGCAGATCAGTCGCTTCACCAAGAATTCAGTACGGAGGTTTGTCCTGTAGCGATCCTTCGTACTATACTGCTGTGCCATCATGGCCCATGACATGAAAGGGTTGAATTGACCATGTACAAGGTCGGGCTTCTACAACTCACCAACACTGCACGATATCCGCGATCAATCACGCCACCTACGCATGTTGCTCAACCGACGGGACGTGTTCTTAGATTTCACGTCTCAACTTTACGTCTTAACTCCAATCCATGGGGCAGTCGATGGTTTTGTGGTTTGGGATTTCTTGCGTCAGATGATTCTAGGGTATGAGCTCGGCAGAAGACTGGCGGTAGGACTGGGCGGGAGTGGGACGGATTTCACGCCTCGCCTGCTTGCGACGATTCTTTTGGCTGATCAATGGCTAGGCAACGTCAAAGTCATGAAATATGACGAAATTAGGCAGGATGCGAAATGTCGCTTTGGCGAGATATCAAAGGTAGCGAAAAATCAGATTGCCGATGCAGCGGCGGAGGTGTTGAAGAATAAGGGGAACCAGGCACTCGCGAAGAACGACGTAGGTACTGCAATATCGCTGTACACCCAGGCTATTGAGCGCTCTCCCAGGAATGCGGTATATTTTTCCAATCGTGCGGGAGCATACTTCAGGTTAAAGAAGTTCGTCGAGGCAGAGAAGGATGCTAACTCCGCTCTGGAAATTGACCCGGCATACGCCAAAGCATGGAGCTGGCTTGGTGCCGTGATGATGGAAATAGGACAGTACGAGCCTAGCGTTCATGCGTACGAATGGGCTGTTGAGATGGAGGGTGCCGGAGGTTCTCAGCCAATGAAAGCCGGTCTAGCCAAAGCGAAACTCAAAGCAGCGGAGAAACAACACCCGGGAATAGCCGGTCTATCGTCTGCGCAGCAACAGCGTTTACTTGCGGAGGACGAGCTTGTCTGGCGAAGAGAGCAAATCAAGTTCAAGCCCTTGGTTCTCGACCAGCAAACCAAGGGATTACTTACTTTCGCCGAAATGATGCGCTGGCCGTATCTCGAGGAAGTCCGTGACTACACAAACGGCCTGCGCCGGACCATGTTGCTTGGTGTAGTCAACACTGCCGCCAGTGTGCCCGTGTTCGACTGGCTGTTCGGTCTCTCTCTACCTGGAAAGTGGTTCTCTATGAAGATTGGTCAAGTCCTGGTGCACTGCACTCCATCGCTGAAAGCCATCAGTACGAATATATACTACGACGCCGGGATTTCTCTGCCAGAAGCAAGCTATTGGCGTGCACGTACGGTTCTGGGTCGTGTGTTGGGATGTTTGCCAGGCGTCCGATCCGTTTGCGGCTGGATCGGGCCATGCCCGCCCGTTGAAGGACCGCTCAAAAAGTTCATCCGGCTCAAAACACCACGTGTGAAGCCGAAGAGAAAGCAGGAAAATGTCCTACGGTTCGGCCATTACGAGCGTGGCTGGGGGAAGCATACGATTCAACCACAACCGGAGGAGGACGTCGACTTTTGGGGTCAAGACATCCAAGATGGCTCCCTCTGGGTCGCTCCGAAGGCACCTGAGAAGGACAATAATACCTACGAACTGCGAAACCTTCGCCTCGAAGCGCTGCCACTCGATGGCGAACTTGCAGATCCAAACCGCCCAATATCCGAAGCTGAGCGGGACGTACACACACCTTACCTTCCATCGATCGAGTTTCGTCTTGGTAATGGCTCTACGGCCACATACACCCTCCACACAAACCCGACCTTTGTAACGCTTCCACCATGCTACAATGCACCCGCTAATCAGCACTCGGCGCATCGACGGGAGCTTCCTCCATATCTCCGAAACCGCTGGGAAATCGAAGATTTACGGAAGGCTCAGCCAGCCGACTACGAATCCGAAAGCGTCATGGTAATCAATGCATCAGGGGATGGTGCGGAAACAATAGCACGAGCATGGTGTTCGGAAAAGAGCAAGAATGCTGGAATAAGACGAGCAGGTGGTCCATGTTTCCTGTGTGCTTACAATGCCGTGAGCATGAAAGGGCTGTACCTGGAAGTTCTCATATGGGTTTCTTCAGCAGATGAGCAAGTACTACCATGCAAGGTATGCTTGGATCTTTCTCTGGACGGAGTTTGGACTGGTACATGGAGAAAACTGAGTGTCACCCTTGAAGAAATCGAAAGGTCGGCTGAACGAGGATGCCCGTCATGCGAGGTACTTCAGAAAGGCATCGAATTGAGTGACAAAACAAACCCGAGTTCGGAGCTGTCCGTCGAACCCCAGACTACACTCAATGTCCACTTTGCCCACCAGCGAGACGGGTATTCGGTTACAAACAGTGCGGTGCCGTTGAGAGAACCTTTGCACAGCAGCGATAGAGTGATCAATGGAGCGTTTGAAAGAGGCTGTGGTCTTTGTCTCACTTACCTATATCGCAAGACCGAAGACGATCTGTGTGGAACAGCTGCTGAAATAGATTTATTTGTCAAACAAGGTACGTGCAAACTTATACTCATTCAAAGCAGAAGTATTGACACTACCAACAGGCGCAGCGCCTTGTCCTTGGAAAAGCATACGTACAGCAACTGACATATCCGGAAACACAGCATCACAGCAAAGCTTCTCTCAGGCCCGACATTGGCTGGACCGATGCGAAATAGGCCATAAAATATGCTGTTCTTCTCGCCGCATTCAATTGCCCGATCGAGTTCTTGAGCTTGGTGCCGGCTGCAACCCGAATGACAAGTCTCATATTGTCCTCCACGAGACGGGCAAGAAGACAGTGCAAGCAGCATATGCATGTCTGAGTCACTGCTGGGGCCAGGGCAATCACATCACAACAACCTCACGCACGCTTAAAACGCATATTGCGGGCATAGCATGGAATGACTTGCCCAGAACATTCCAGGACGCAATCACCTTCACCAGGCGGTTGGGGATCCGGTACCTCTGGATTGACTCGCTATGTATAATCCAGGACAAACCCAAAGACTTGTTTGTGCAATTATCCAAAATGCCAGAGATCTACGAAAATGCGTACATTACGCTGGCTGCAACATTCTCGTCCAGCAACGCAGGAGGATGCTTTTCTCATGCCCGGTCGGAGTTCAAGGCTAGAGAGTTCTCTGTTCGGGACCGAAGCGGGAAATCACACCAGATATTCGTTCGGAGACACTTGCCACATTGGCTCATGGCAGACCCTCGTTACACGCCGGACCTCGAGGAAGACTTTCCGTTGCTGAAGCGCGCGTGGGTCCTGCAAGAGCGGCTTCTCTCTCCTCGTGTTCTGCATTTTGGGCGCGACGAATTGATGTGGGAGTGTATGGAGAGCACAGCCTGTGAGTGTTCCTTCCTCGACCATGTCGAGCCAGAGAACGTAAGCAAGATTATGCACCACCGGAATCTCACCCAGGGAAAGCAAAGTCGTTCTGATCTGGGGATGAAGTGGCGTGACCTGGTCAGCCTGTACTCAAGGCTCGCGATGACCTTTGAGAAGGACAAGTTGCAAGCGATTTCTGGACTCGCCCAGCAGATGAATCGAACCCTAAAAGACACGTACGTTGCCGGCTTGTGGAAGAGCAGTCTCATAGCGGACATGCTGTGGGAGACACGCCATCCTCAAACTCGGCCGTCGCCGTGGAGAGCGCCTTCCTGGTCATGGGCATCTGTGAAGAGCCCTGTGAACCACGTTTCAGAGTTGAAGAACATAGGACAGAAAGTCACGGCATACGCCGAAATCGAACGAACAGAAGTAGCCTCAGCTGGACAGGACAAGATGGGCCAATTGACATCCGCGAATCTTACTATCACCGCACAGTTCTGCGTCGGATCCATCATCGTGTACACCAAAGCCCCAAATATGCCGAATGCATCTCCATCACAGCTCATGGTCCACGAGAGGCTCTTCAATCCGCAGGAAAGATCGAACGCTGGGCTGCAGTTTGCATACACCAGGGTGTTGCTAGATGTCACCATCCCCCCGACGACAACCTTGACTCTCCCCCCTGAGTATGGCAGTACCATCGACGCTCGGGGTGTTTACTGTATGAGGCTTGCGAAAGTTGACAATTTCGAATACAGTCTCCTACTTCAGTGTATTGACCACCCTTCAGGAAAATACGAGAGGATCGGCATAGTTGGCGAGTACAAGCATGACGATCGACCTGACAGACTTCCTTGGGGAGATCCGGACAAGTGCTTCTTTTGTACTCTCACCTTACTATGAGTTGAGATGTTTGTGAGACATTTCCGTCCGATGAGGACGGAATGGTTTGCTGCAAGTGGGATTTGGGAATGTCGTTTACCATTACGAATGGAGCGAGTCAAAGGTAGAGGACAGCCAGGATGCTGAAAGCGGAATAGCAGATTTGGTATGTTAAGATGTTAGTGACGACTGTATAATGGTACTGATGGATGATATTAGGATTGGCGGAGACATTTGGGCAGTGGTTCGCAAGCTGGCGAACTCAGTTGCGGAACTTGAAGTCAACCGCAATCTGTTCCCGGGATCCTCCTTTCTGTGGCGAGACGGGGTATTAAGGGAGAGGCTAGATATGAATTTCCATGGCGAGGAAGTATTCATTGTACCGGGTAGCGAATTCACATGAGTCTCTTTGGCGTCGCGATCCCTTGCACAAGTTCCTTCTTCTCACGTTCCAGTGGTGCGAGCTTTCTGAGCATCCTGCCCAAGTTAGCGACGCGTAAGAGGTGAGGGCGGTCTCAACGGTTCCCTTAAAATGGCTACACTGGAACCTGCCAGTGTCTGCTTAACATTGCAGATTTGCTGTTCTATCATTTTGGGCCTGGCCTAAACTGCGTTCATGTACTCCATTACGCGTTTGCAGCCTTTTGCCACTTGCCATCGATTTCTACGAGTATGCTCACTTGCTAGAACTGGAAGGGCAATGTCGAACCATCTTCCCCCGAGTTCTACCGCCCCCCCTCCGGAAGGATTCCTACCCCCTTTCCATCCCAAGGTAGCATACTGTATAACGCCAAATAAAAGCATAGTCTAGACCTAGATGACAGAATGAAACAAGTACAAGGTGCTCATGACCACTTCCCGTCTCCAGCAGGCGTCCTCCTAGCAGTCGTCCTCCGCGCGTTCGATGCCACAGTGACGTCCGACGCATGCTTTCGATCAAAATACTGGCTCTCTCTTGTCTTTGGATGTGATGGTGTACCCCCCGATGTCGGCGTACTACTCCCACTCGCCATCGCACCAAGACCCACATTTGAGTCTCTGCCAGGCGGCTGCCTTGACGATCGATACCCCGTCGCTGTTCGCGGTAGCCGACTTTTTGCAATTGCAACATCCCCTGCCACACTGGTAGTAGTGTTCGCCCTGTTGATGCTTGGTAGTATGAATGCCGGAGAACCTTCTCTGACCATGCTTGGGCCGTCTTTGCTGCCAGGCCGCATAACAGCAGAGCCGTTGATGTAGCCGACGCCATTCCTCTGTCGTCGGGGAGTTTGCGACGCAACTCTTTCTGGTGCTTCCAAAAAGGCCATTGACGCTCTTTCTGAGCGACCTAGCTGCGGAGAAGTCGGCATGCTCATTTGTCGTTCTAGTAGATGCGGCGGCGTCGTGCTTGAACTTGCCCTCCGAACCGCTCCGCCGGGGTGTTTACGTCGCCCTGCGTTCTGACTACCACCACCCCCGTGGCCACTCTGAATGGAGAGGTTGTCACTTTCTTCGCATGAGCGAATCAATTCCTGGGCCATGCTGCGCACCAAGACTGCCGAATCAGAGACTTGGAGCTCTAGTATGGCATCATAAAGGCCAAATCGCTCTAGCAGGAAACCGCCTTCTTCAGTAGCATCACAAAGACTACCGATGATTCGCAGTAGATTCAGCCTGATTGCGGGCTTGTTGTGGCTGAGCTTTTGGCCAATGCATTCAAAGAGCTCAGGACTTCGCGCCATAGATGCGGCTACAGGAGGGGATAGACGGAGTAACTTCTGCAGGGGCTCGAGGAGGTTCTCAAAAGAGTTGGATTTGCTGTTCGTAAAGGACGCAATGATGGCTGTGGTGAAAGTCTGATTTTCGAGGAGGTGATCTTCGACTCGAGAAGTTTCTTCTTGAAGCCTGAGAAGTGTGTTAATATCGATGCTGTACCCCCTTCCCAGCGACTAGCTTACCATGTAAAGATCGCGTCAAGTGCTGTGACCTGCCAATACGGGTCGGACAGTAACGAGACATAGAATGCGAGGCCCTTGTTCTGCCATAACTCTCGTCTTGCAGCCCTGCTAGAATGTGCCATATCACAAAGGATTGGCAGCGCAAATTCCTTCAGAGGGCGTTCCTGTTTGACGATCTTGATCAGGATTGGTATTATGCCATCGAGCGCGGCGTCTTCCTGTCTTCGCTTCGACAGACGACAAAGATTGTAAATGGTGTTGAGGATTTGATTTGACAATTCTCTGAAATGTGGCTTATCCAGCCCTTCATTCAGAAGCTCAGTAAGCACATCAATCGCGTTCGAATTGTGAAGCGCATCCAGCGTAGTCGAGAGCATGGATAAATTCTTGATGAACTTCAGCATAGTAATCTGGTGAAGAGGTGCCATCCTCTTCAAGTTCTTCAATACTCGGTGCAGCACCGTTCGTTCTGCAACCAGTTCCTTCACGTAGTTTTCAGCTTGCGAGAAGATGAAGAAGATACTGGCTATCCTGCCTTCGCATAAATTTGCTAGTTCTCGCTGTTCTTCAGTTTCACCTTGCTCGTTGAGCACCCTGTTCAGGACAAGCGAAAGAGGATCGAGGACGGAGTTCCGAGACAGAATGCGGCAGAAGTCGTTCTTCGGTGTCGAGCCCTGAAGTTCAAAGACGCTCCAAATGCCATTGACACCAATAAGCACAAGCTCCTTATCATCGTCGTAGTCGTCCTCCAAGAAATCGACAAGGACAGTCAGGCCCCCGGCGCTCACAAACATTTGCAAGATCAATGTTGAAGTCTGATACATCTGTCGTACGAAAGCCGCGGCCTCCAACCTGATCTCCCTTGGAAACTTCTTCGAGGTAAATTTATTGATCTTCGGAATACCACCAACGAAGCACAAGTTCTCTTGAACATCATGATCATTGAAGATGATGGCATTGACAATCTTGAGCAGGTTAAGAACAATGTCGAGCCGAGAGCAGTCTTCAAGAATCTCCAAGATAGGCAGAATACCATGCGCACTGATAATGACGCTCTTGGTTTCCGGAAAGAGGTCAAATGCGTTCATCAAGTCCTCGGAGATCTGTAGCAGCATATCATCATCTTGAGATATCTTTAACTGTCCGACCAAGGCTTCCACCTCCGTCCGCAGGCGAGCATGCTTGTCACGTGCAATGTTGGTTTCGAGATCAAGGTTTTGTAGCCCCTCCTCAAGTTGGGCAAAAGGGTCATCCTCATCTTCGCCATCGCCCATCGAAATGCTTGAGAACTTCGAGTTGACCATGAAAGTACTCGGGTCCGAACCATCTTCGCTTTCGGGCTTCTCCAAGATGTGATGACCTTCTCCAAAGACATCGGAGAAGTCTTCGTCTTGTTCGTTTTCGGCAAACTTCTGGATTTCAATCGAGGATCTGGTACGCCGCATGGAGATCCTTCCACGAGGAGCCGGTGGTCGACGAAGACTACCACCTGGCCCTGGTGGCCTCATGGACTGCATGAGATCCATAACACTTGGTGAATTCAAGATCTTGGAGGGTGTTTCATTCTTTAGTGGAGCTGTTCCTAACTTTGTGTTCAACGATAGGTCGTTGTCCACTATGAGGTCAGAATAATCCTCGATGGAGCTCTCACGGTATAATCGCGGAGCAGGTTGTGGTTGGGTGAACGGCTTCGCGGTCGGCGGTTTGCTCTTTGCCAGGTTGGTGGCATTACGAGCTGAAGGTAATGACGCTTTCCGTTTGGTTTCTGCAGGCTTCGATCTCGTTTTGGGTGCTTCAGATTTGTGTCGGGAATGTTTGATTTCCGGTTTCTTCGTTGAAATCGGGCGTACCGTCTTGTAGTCATCTAATTCGGTGGGCTGTACGGGACTTTTTACAGTAGTGTCGTTGTCTAAGTGGCCGTTTTCCGGGCCCCGTTCTATGATGTTTTCAAAAGACGCAAAGTTTTTCAAGTTCTCGGGGGAAAGCATTCCATTGAAATTGTCGTGTGGCCGATGATGTGGCAGCTGTAGGGCACTTGGAGATATTGCCGAGGTGAAATCGTCGTCCCAGTTGTCGATGGCGTTTGGATCGATGCGTCGAAGAGGCTCGGAAGCCATGGTTGGTTTTGTTGCGATCAAGCTGTGTTTTGAGGAATTTGTGAGCGTCCGTGACGTGTCAGTGGAGCCGGGTACAGGACTTGCAGAGGACGTTCTCGACCCTCGGCGGACTGAGCCAGAGTTTGGAGAGTCTTTCAGCGCCTCGTTCCACTCTTGGACGCTCTTGATGGCCTCTCCATATTCGGTAGATTTCTTGGGATCAACGTCGTCGGACCTTCTAGCGTTGACAATCCACGGATGTTTGAGAAGCTTCCTAGCTGATACCCGAAGGTTCGGATCCTTCTGGAAGCATTGCATCAGGAAGTCCAACACCGCTGGTGACGCTCCTTGGGGCAAAGGTGGGTGGTCATCATTGACAATGCGAAACAAGGCAGGCATAGGCTGAAGCGCATGGTAAGGCGGCTTGCCGTCCAAAAGTTCAATCACGGTACAGCCCAAGCTCCAGATGTCAGAGGCCGTTGTAGCGCCAGAGAGCTCTATAATCTCAGGCGCCATCCAGTATGGAGTGCCTACCACGCTCGATTCGTGTAGGCCCGTAGTTCGGCTGGCCACGCCAAAGTCTGCCAGCTTGACCAGGCCTTGCTTGGTGGTGAGAATGTTTGCTCCTTTGATATCTCTGTGTATAACGCCTTGCTCGTGCAAGTAGAGTAGCCCATGCAATACTTGGGACATGTATAGGCCGACGAGGTTCTCGGGAAAACGGCCGAAGTTCTTGGAGATGGAATGGAGGGAGCCATTTTCGCAGTATTCTAGAATGATGTTCAACGTTTCCGGAGTCTTGACAAAGCCTTGGTATTTGACAATGTTGGGATGGTCGAGGTTCTTCAGCAGGTCGATCTCCAGCATAATCACCCTCAGCTCGCTCTTCGGCAGGTCTGCAAGCTTAATCTGTTTGACTGCCACAGTTTCTCCAGTCCCCCAATTAAGCGCCCTGTAGACCGACCCAAATGCTCCCTTCCCAAGACAGTCACCAAGCTGGTAGTCTTTTAATTCTGCCACATCTTGTGCTTTGGGCTTTTCCTCCTTCTTGGCCGGGCTAGAAGACCCGTTAGCCCTCCTAGCTCTTGTTGGTGTGCCATTTGTAATCTTTGAGGCGGTCTGTTCGTCTGCAGGCTCGGTAGTTCGTGCTACCATTTTGGAGCATTCGCGGGATATTCGAGTGGAATCGATATGGCGGGCTGCACCATCTTCGTCAGGACAGCAGACAAGACTCTAAGGACAGGGGCGAGAGGTTGGGTGAATATGCGGGCTGGAAGACGAGTGGTTCGTTAATGGTCTTCGAGTATGGTGGCCTAAGACATAGCAGGACTCGAGTAGCAAACATTGAATTTGTTCTCCTGAATAGTGTGACAAGTTGGGCTGTGACGCGCTGCACAAACGTCGCACTCAGCAACCATGCTGTTTCTCGATCAAAGTTCTTTTTGCGAATGTGATTCACAGGCAAGACTACGAAGCTCTCGTGTCGGGCTCAACCAGCCCGGTTACTGTAACTAGAGTTAGGGCGGATGTACTTTTGGCGGAGGGCACTCTGACGCAGGCGGCCGATCTACGTAAAGCTAAATCTCATTCGCTAAGGGAACACGCGACTTCGCACGCGACCATTGACACAACGACACGTTCTCGTTCATATATGTACGACACTTGTCTATGTGGCTGTTGGAATGTCTACGTGCCTGACACCTTCGTACCATCCCCTCTGCGTTGGGTGCTCGCCTGACCAATCTCTGAAACCGCGCAGGACATCTGAAACCAGGTACAAACTCCCGCCTATAACTAGGGGTCCCCCTCGAGCAACCTCCGCAGCGCGCTTGAGCGCCTCCTCGACATTTTCTGCAACGTCGGAATGACAGCCAAATTCGAGTGCTGCAACGGATATGTCCGCTGCTGTTGCGCTTCGCACCCATGGCATCCCATCGACTGCTCCAAATTGTGTTGCAATTACGGTGTCGCCGGGGTGCAATAAGCAGCGAAGCAATTCATGGACAGGCTTGCCCTTGCTCATCGCCAGAACCCAGGTAACGTGTTCATCTAGCCGGCGTATCTTCCGCTGCACATGTCTGCCGAGAACTTCGGCGGACTGTACATTGTGAGCTCCGTCAAGGAGAACCTCCTTGTCACGGTCGATCCACCCATTCAAGGTGATATTCTGTAGTCGTCCAGGCCACTTGATTTTCGGAATTTCCTGGAAGAGCGATGCCAACGACCTCTTCAGTGGATACTGCTCCCGCACGATATTTAATGCATCAACGGCTAACCGTAGATTTTCACTCTGATGAGGCTCGAGATCGAGCTTCGAGGTAATTGCGTGCAGCGCCGACTCATTCTTTGAGCGCAAGCTGCGAGGACTCAGCCGGATTGGCGTTTGTACATTCGCACCCCATGCCTTGACCGCGGATGCTTCAAGTGCAGTAAGGACTTCTGGTGCGTTCGTCCCATCGACTAGGCATGGAACTCCTTTCTTAATTATCCCGGCCTTTTCGGTAGCGATTGCGTTGAGAGTGTTTCCTAGCAGTGCTTGATGGTCAAGTCCAATTTTCGTAATAATGGAGAGAATGACATCCTCTGGCCTAAGGACGTTCGTTGCATCGAGTCGTCCTCCCAGTCCCACTTCCACGACTCCTATGTCGACCCTGGCACGGTTGAAAATCCCAAACGCAGTTGCCGTCAAAAGTTCAAACTCCGAAGCGCCGATCTTAAATGCCTCATTTCGAGCTTTGACCTCTCCTTCCACATAATTGAACAAAGCCTTTGAAACCGTCTTCTCATCGATGACAATGCAGTCCCAGCGGTCGATGAGATGGGGCGACGTAAAGCGGCCGGTGCGAATACCTCCCCTCTGGAGGAGACCGGAGAGATATGACGCGACCGAACCCTTACCGTTGGTGCCGGCAATGTGAACAGCCTTCCATGTTAGCGGTGTCTGTTTGACAAGCTGACTAACTCTAGATAGTCCAAGCTCAATCATCGTAGTCTTTCACAACTCACAGAGCAAGGCATCTTATGTGTCCCAAGGATAACGCTGTGATTCGCGCAAGGAGGGAAAGATTAGTTGCAGCATCGTTATTTCGGAAGCTAAGCTCAAAGTGTGTTAGGATATTCCTTGAGTAGCGCAGGCCCTACGAGTCTACTTGGTTGCACACAAGTCAGAGATTTTCTATGGCCTTGACAAATGAATTTCTATTGGAATTATCTACACATGGCATGATATTAGCATACCGGACAAGAACCCCAACGCCTTGCTATCTATGAGGCTTAAAAGGCACTAAGTGAGGTTGTACATTTGCATATGCCGTCGAATAGAAAGATATCTCTCATAGAGAAACAACTTTAGTTCAATCCTGACAAAGCTTGACCATGCCAGGAAGAGGTGTAAGAAGTTGCTCGGCCATAGGAAGCTTCCCCGCTGACTGAAAGATTCCTTTTGCTCCTCCCACACTGTCCTTGATGCGTATTTGGCAAGAATCAGGAACGTCCTCGCAGGGCCCTGGCTTGTGTGAAGACCCTCGTCCAGGCTTCGAGTCAGATCGTTTGTCTTCAAAATCAGTAATATGATCCTTGGGACCTTTCCAAGCATTTGTACAAGTTGTGGCAGGAGCCCTTCGCCAAATGCTTCATTGATGGCATCCTTCTCCCGTTCATTTCTTTCGGTAGTTGCAACACCTTTTCGGGTCAAAACGCGGTAATCCCGTCCAGTGATGGCGGAGGCAAACAGCGGAAACTGATCGTCGTTGATGCTTGCAACCTCATAGGCATACTTTCTCATCCTGGATTCGTCCCCATCAAGTACCGCAAGCCAGAGCTTGGCATAGTCGCGACGTAGTTTCTCGTCAGGTATCCTGTACAGGCCATGATCATATAAGATGACGTCGAAATTGTAAGGATATCTCCGTTTGGGGTTGGGGCGGATGGCGATGTTACCTCCGTGAGGGTCACAATGCAAGGGTGCACCTTTCGCGAAGATCATTGTGTTGAATATGCGTGCCAATGTAGCCGAGACTTCGTCCCGCGAGATGTTGTGCGAGTCTAAGTAGTCAAGGTTGTCCGGTCGACACCCCGTAACATAGTCCATGACAAGGATCCGCTTACTCGAAGAGATTACGGTAGGTATGATGAGAGGGAATTTGGTATGTTTTCGGAAGTATTCTTTCGCCCTCATGGCATTGTCCCCCTCCAGAGTAAAGTCCAGCTCTTTCGGCAAAGAAAATTCCATCTCATTGCTCAGCCACTCTAGATCGTAATCCGGAAAGAAACGTTTGAGAGCAGCAAATGTGAATCTAGTGAGAGCCAGGTCGAGTGGTCCCCACACCTCAAGCGTTGGATGCTGGACTTTTACTGCTACCTTCTGCTTTGTACTCTTTAAGCTTGCGGTATGCACTTGAGCTAACGAAGCTGCACCGATGGGCTCTTTCGAGAAATCGTCGAAGTCGTCCTCTATTCGACGCCCGGTGTCCTTAACGAACATGTCTTGGATGGACTCATATGAGGATACGGGGCATTTGTCCTGTAACGGTATGAAAGTGGTAGTCCATTCAAGTGGGAGCAAGTATCCCATGCTCGACAGATGCTGGCCGAACTTGATGAATATGGAGCCATTCTTTTCAAGGACTTTCAGAGTGCGTTCAGCGCAGCGTTTGTGGCAGGCTTTTAGGATGCGGGCTTCCTCTTCTGGGTCGTGAGAATGAAATTTGAGAGTCGCTCGGTAGCTAGCCAAATGAGAATCAGCACAGATGCCGGTCAACGGAATGGATCTATGCCTACTCATTGATGCACACGGCTAACGTGGTCATCACCCTTCCCGTTCTCTCTGCAGCGTCATATCCATATTTGATCTCATCCGTGAAAAAGAGGAGACTCCCTCCCAATGTACCGCCAGCGGCAGCAATTCGTACGGCTTTTGTAGGCTTAGCCTTGTACGCAATTCTGATGGGCCTCCTGCCATTGCTATAGTTCCGGCTTGCGACGTTGTAGATCTTGGACTGGACGCGTTGCGACTGAACAGGCCGCGAAAGGCCCGGAAGGGCACTGAAGCCACTGCTACGCATCCACCAGATGGTACCGTTCAGAGAACTCGAGGGCTGCACTCAGATGAAGTAGACCACATCTCGGCGAATGATTGCGGCAACTCCTGAATCAATATCACAAATTGTTATTTGGCCACTGAGATTCAATCCCAAAGAAAAACGCTCTTAGGGATCAAAACTTTGAACGATGACGTTTTTCAGACATTTTTAGGGGAGTTATCGGCTGCATTAGTACTCCGGACGGGGGCCTTATTTAGGCGACTTATTCTCTGGTCTACTTCGGAAGATGTAGCCCGGGAAGGTTGCGAGAGTTTCTTCGAATTTTTGCCTAGGAATTGTTGGTCGGAAGGAGCCATAGATACTTCTACATGGTTTGCACCACCTTGAAGCTCTCCAAACGCGCGTGCGCCAGCCTACACAACAGAGAATGAGATTCCCTAACATTAGATCTTCATCCCTGCTAGGCAGCTGTTGTACCATGAGGCATTGCGCCCACTCATTTCCTCCTTTCACCAATAACTTTTCACTAAAGCCATGAGAGCCCGAGGACGGTACCAGGCAGATTCGAGTACAATATCAACTAGTCGGACTCGATCCGCCAAAATTCTTCATAGCACGATCAAAACACAATCTCAAACGACTAGAATGATTCTCAAGTTCTATAAGGCACCTTGCCATCCAGGCAATATTCATAAACTCCACCAATGCGACCCCCCGTGATATCCTCAGATTCTTGCGCCCGGACACCATGCAAGGTTCGTAAAATGGGTCAAGCTGGAGGGTAGACTTGTCTGGAGTCGAGTTTCCTGTACCCCGCCGCTTGCGACTGTCGTATCAGTTTTTGAAGACCCTCGTAAGTCAGCATCATGGTCATTGCTGCTGGTACAGCTCGCACGAGGTTGGTCCCTATTCCTGCATAGAATGCACGCCATCCTTCTTCATGCAATATCAATTTGCACGTGTTTATAATGCCACGATATCTCGGAGGGGTAGGCATGCCATCCGAGGAGGCCTTTTGCTGTGTCTGAAATCTGGTCCGTAGAACCTCGTGTGGATATGTCGCAGTGCTAGCACAGATTTTGCTTAGGAATGTAGCGGCGGAAATTCCAAGCCAAGCGCCACCACCCTCCTCAGGAGGATGCTCGCCAATGCCGTAACCCGTAAACTTCATCTTGAAGTACTCGTAGAGTGGGAATTGCACAGCGACGTGGGTGAGACCGAGAAGCCCAGGCGTCAGGCCCGAGTAGAATACTCGAATGCCCTCGGTGCGGTACATCTTTCTAGCGGCGTCAAACGTAGACGTATAGTGCCACGGTGCTCTCAATCCGTCGCTACCCGCACCCATAACGCTATTGCTCTGGGACATGAGTCTAGTCTTGATGACCCAGATGGGATTCGTCAAAATTGTGGAGCATGCGCCAGCGGTCAACGACGCGTAGCACCTTGCTAACCACCAGCTGCCTATTAAATGCGTCAGTCAACTTTAATTCTACCAAGTGGATGATAGCAACTCACCAGAGACATCATAGTAGTATGCCCTTGTACTGTCGTAGACCGACAAGTATACTGCCCACGTCGGCAGATATCCCATGAGCATTGGCCCAAGTCCGCGGTACATCCCGCGCAAGCCTTCTTCCCTCCATATGACACGAGCTGTGCCAATCATACCATTATATGCTTGTGTCGAACCTGTAAATTGCCCTGGCCTCCGTGTTGCGAAGCCGCCTTGGGCTTGTAGTTTCGTTTTTATCACATCCAGCGGACATGTCACGATCCCAGACGCAAACCCTGCGCCGGCGCCGCAAATCGGCGCTATGTACGCCTGCGGAATTTGTGTCGAGTATATCTGTAAACGCGAAAGGAAGGAGGTATCAGGTGGAGGCGAAGGCATCGTATTGAAGCTTCGTAGAATTGGCGGTGTATCGGTTGCGGAAGCATACTGTGATTGTAGAGCTGTTGCTTGTGGCGTTGGGTTGCGGTTGTAGGCCATTCTTTGCTATTGACGGATACAGTTGATCAACAATATCGTCATCCGGGTTACTGTGAATTGTAGCATCGCCAACCCGTCAGGCCTGCAAACCTGCTGAAACTCCAGGCCCAGCCAGTGTTCCGTGAGACCGCCTGATTGCTAGTAAGTTACCCCTCACCACGATAGACACCGCGGCTTTCTGCAAATGACAGGTGCCATAAATTTTCCGGCTCCTTTGACTTCGATCCCAAACTCGGGGGGTATTTCGAAAGGTTTCAGAGATCAGAAGGTGCGGTTGTGATGAGAATTGGCTTGCTTTTCTTGGTTTGGCGGGGACTGGGTCAAGCTGCCTTATCGAAGAGCGGGTAGGCTCGAACTAGCTGCGCCAAGGCCTCGAGAAAGCGTCGCAATTGAGGTCTAAGCTCTCTTCGCAAGCTTCACATTCCTTCAGGTAGCTCCGACAAATTCACAACTCACTCACCATGTCCGCTCCTTCTCTCGCTCCATATATCCTGGCCCGACCGTGGTTGAAGAGGTGGATGATGCCTCTTGCCAATTGGTACGCCAATGCAGCCGGCTATAGGCGGCTTGGGTTGAGGTAGAAGTTACCGACGAACAACCAGACTCGTGCTCCCTTCAATGACTGACTCAAAAACAGGGCCGATGACTTGATCCCGGAGGAAAGCGATACCGTACAGCTTGCGCTGAAACGACTCCCGCCGAAAGAGGCCTATGACCGCGTTTTCAGGCTAAGGAGAGCTTTCCAAGTACATTCTCAATCAACCCCCCCCTGGTTGTGTTCCCAGTTACTGATTTGGTGTTATCCAGTGCTCACTTGCGCATCAACTTCTTCCAGCTTCTGAACACACCCTACCTGAAGATGTACGTACATACCACGTCTTGACAAGTTCTATTTCCTGAATAGGTTCTAGGACAAACCATATCTCACACCGATCATTGAGGAAATCGAGGCAGAGAAGAAGGAGCGAGCTGACCTGGAGGCAATGGTCGTTACAAAGAGGAAGTAGTGGTACAATGGACTTGGAAAGCTATCTCACACACATCGTCAAAGCCAATAAGGACGATGAAGATTGAAAGAGCCCATGGTTGTCAGCCCAGCTGTATCGATATTGTACATACGCGAGGAGCCCAAACCAGAAATAGCATGCTAGACAACATTTTTGCCATTTATATGCCCACTTCCTCCTCAATCTTCCATTAATCATTTTGCATGACACTCACGTCAACATCTTCGACGCGCCACATGTACCACATGAAGAGACTTCGGTATGGGGCAAACTTGGCCGAATGCTGCAGCATATCCTGCTCCGACATATACTTCCACTTTCCGCCGCCTTTGGCTTTCAATTTACTGACGTCCTTGCCCATAAAGGTTGCCATGCCTCTCTGGACTCCGAGATCACCGGTCGAGAAGACATCCATGCGCTTGAGTCCGAAGCACGCGAACATCTCAACAGACCATCGACCAAGCCCGCGTACGGCAATGAGCTTTTCCATGACCTCTTCATCACTGGCTTTCATGAGCATAGCAGTGCTCAGCTCCCCGGACGCAAATTTTTCAGCAAGGCCTTGGATGTACTCTGCCTTTCGCTGTGAAAGCCCGGCAAGCCGCAATCTGGTTATGTCAGTCTGGGCAACTGCAGCCGGCGTAGGAAAGACCAGGTTGTCTGAATTCGCTTCATTGAAGAGCCCAATAAACTTGGTCTTGATGGATTTGGCAGCCGCTCCAGACACCTGTTGCCCTATTATGCCCGTTGTCAAGCTTCGGAAAGGGTCGATCTCTTCAGCCAGACCCTTGGCCGAAAAGATCTCGCACCGATATTTCTCGATCAATGGTTTCATTTTCGGGTCTACTTCAGTGAGATGAGCACAGGCTTGATCTAATATAGTCCCAGTAGTCCCCGTCGGCTTCGGCAGGCCCGTCTTGGAAGGCGATGAGTCAGGCCAGCCATTACTTGGGTAAGCAACTACCTGTGTACCACCTGGGGTTACCAAAGTGGCGTTCGTCGTGTGAGGTTCAACTGGACGGTCATCTGCCAAGAAATTGTCAGTGTGACCCCTTGATACAATGGACGAGCAGGGGAAAAGCCGAAATGCAAGAACGCAGGTGAGGAGGCAGAAATTCGTCGTGTATCACAAGAAGCAGGCAGGAACCAAAGGGCAATTAGATTGACCGGCAAGAGAAATAGAATAGTTAGCTTACTTGGGGGCGGGGTAGCACCATCGATATCACCTGAGCTGAGCGGCGTACGCATAAGCCCAACAAGAGAAGGAGTAGGTGTCAATGGAGGAGCTTTCGTGACTTTGGTTGAACGCTTGCGGCCCGGTGTGACGGGTACCTGAGGCACTTTAAAGGCCGCTGGGTCTGTAGCCGGCCCATCATCCAGGGAAGCCTTCTTCACCCGCTTTGTATTGGTCTGTCGTGAATCATTCTCGCCATTGGCTCTTTTTCTGGTTGTTGACGAAGGTGAAGGAGATGCCTTATTCTTTTTGGCGGCCAATGCGATTGATTGTCTGGTAGAACGTCTTAGGGACATCTATCCCTAACGCCAAAAAGGAAACAGATGACCCAAAAATGAACGTTAAGTATAGCTGCGCGTTTGAAAATTCCGAGTACTCCTATTAGATCCTGCTCGACACAATCAAGATCAATTGCGAGCGATCACAGCACTTTGAATCGCCGTGGGAGTCATCTTCCAGGCTGATGCCAAGCTTTATCGGCGAAGTAAGCATTTGCCTAGCCCCCCGTTTTAGGCGCAGGTCCAATGGAATCTTCGGCCCTGTCCCCATTTTTCAGAAAGTCCTCGTGCGCCGCCCCGGCTACGCGTAATTGACGAAAAATGAGTAGCAGGATGAACGCTGATAGTACGAAAGAGGTGATTAGGACAGCTTTGTTTCGAGGAAGGTTGTAAGTCCTCGAAAACTACCTCAACTCACGCGGTTACGCATCAAGGTCAAAAAAATCCACATCGGAGTCTGAAGCACAGGGCACCGGTCAAGAGGAAGTGAGACATTGCGCGGGGTGATTGCACCACAATTGCATCCCCCTCCCATGGGCTACTCCGGATTTTCAACGGACTATTGCAGAAATGCACCAAAAGTCTAGAGCGTGAGATGTTTACGCGTCACTTTGTCTAGGCCAGGAACTTCCCCCGCCTGCCTCTTATCTGCAGAGGGAAAAACGTAAAATGCATGAGGTCAAGTTTTTCGAGATAATTTAATCGTAATTTGATCGGCTTGATATCAAAAATTACCCCCCAAAGGAGGATAAACAGATCCACGTTTGTGCGTAATTTCGATACCGCCATGCACTTGCATCGTGCCGGCTTTAGTGGGAGACTTGTGGCGGGCAGCGAACCTCATTTGTTAAAGAGCGGCATCTTTGCCACACGCCAGTGCAGATGCAACGCGCTAGGGTCATGAAAAGGTTCACGATTTGCACAAGTGATGGGCCAACAATCCCTGACGGTCGAAACGGACAAGCAATTCTGATTCGATAGCTCGGTAGAGAGCTCACAGCAGCGTTGACGATGATAACGATTCACCTCTAAGATGTGGAGTTGCAGATAATCAAGGTTTTGGATGGGAAGGTGATTCTCACGTTTGTGTGGCTGCACGAAGATGGCTGGCTTGTTATGCCTGCAACGCATCCGCGGCTACCGAGTTGCTGTCAAACGCCCATGTTGGACAAAGCCCGCTGCCCTGGTGTGGTCTGGCGCACGGAAGATTGTCCAACGGATGTAGCCAAGACACGTAGCCTCTGAGACATACATGCTGCACGATTGGAGAAGTCAACACTTTTCACCAATGTCATGACGCAAAGTTGCTCAAGAATCTTCGCAAAACCCTCGTGCTCTGCAAAGGGGTGCACGTATTCTCTGGAGCAACTGGAGTATCAGCAGTGCTGGGGGGGGGGGATTTTAACGCTCCAGCAGATTTACCCCCTTTGGGTTGATCGCTCGGATTGGTGGCGGGAGACCTTGTGGCCTAGGCAATGCTGATGAGGGCTGGTCAACGGCTTTGATGCACACAATCTTGAGGTCTTTACACAGTAGAGCTGACAGGTCCGTTCTAGAGGTGTTGATGCAGTAGCGACGACATCATCTTGTGTGAGGCGAATTCTTAGTCGTCGCATGTGCGCGAGTGGACGGATAGAATAAAACTAAGTAGGGCGATCTTGTAATGTATGGAAATTCGCACTGCCAGTGTTTCTCCTATTCCGCAGACCCACTCCAAGCCAACCCCAGCATGCATGCCGGGTCCAATTCGTCCCAGTCGTCCATTTTTCTCCTTCCCCGGCCATCTGGAACGCCCTCAATCTTTTCCTTCTACATAGAGGCTGCCTTCGTTCTCAGCTTTTCCCTTCATTACTTGCAGCTGCGCGTATTCTCGAGATCGTGCCTGCCCCTTCGACAAGCTTCCTTCGTTCGTTGAAGCTTTAGATTAACGCCTTCATCAGCTTGCTGCCGTTAAGGTGAATTAGTTGCAAACGCGCGACAAATCCTTCGGCTTTCGATCACTGAAACACCCCGTCAACATTTAGGTTACATCTCAGGCAAGTATGCATCCTCTTCACTGATGCTCATCGAACATCATCATCATCATCCATTCGCTACCATCTGTTGCCCGTACAGAATCCGTCTGCTAACACCCACGGTAGATCTTTCTTGGTCATTGGACTCGCTATTCGCAATGGCCTTCACAAAATATTTCCTTCCTGCTCTTGCAGCCGCTGGAACTGTTCTGGGTACGCCTGATCCCTTCCCACCTATCATCTCTTCCATTCCCACAAGATAGAAACAAAACAAAGACAAGATGTGCGCGGGAGGAGATCCTTGAAAGAACATGAGAAGCTGACAAAATGTCTTTCAATGTTCAGCACAATGTGATGGTCCAACTACAACCATCCAGAACAGTGGAGACGCACAAGCCCTTGCAAATTGCGAAACCATTAAAGGTGACGTGGTTATTGCATCTACCGCTTCTGCTGCAATCGCTCTCGACGGAGTCCAACAAATCACTGGTGACCTGACCTGCGAGAATGCTGGGCAGTTGACGGAATTGTCAGCGGATCAACTCGGCACCATCGGCGGGAGATTCTACCTGAATAACCTCACCATTTTGTCCACCCTCGCGTTCAGCTCCCTGACCGAAGTGCACGAGATTTACTGGGTCGGACTTCCTGCTCTTCAAGGCCTGAATTTCCTCCAGGGAGTCTCGAAAGCAGAGAATGTCCTCATTAGTAACACTCAGCTCAACACCCTCAGTGGAATAGAGTTGGACACTGTTGGGAACTTTGACATCGACAACAACCCCTATCTGAGCACAGTCAACGTAAATCAGATCGCTACGATCACTGGTTCGTTAACTGTTTCAGCCAACTACAAGGACCTTGAGATTGTATTCGACAACCTTGAGGGGGCAAATAACATGACCTTCCGCAATGTCAGCTCTGTGAGCATGCCCTCACTTTCACAGGTCAACGGCTCACTCGGATTCTACTCGAACACGTTCCAGAGTTTCTCGGCTCCCAATCTCACCGCAACAGGAGGTGGCCTTGCATTTGTCGACAGCCCTAACCTCTCAAAAATCTCCATGCCTATACTTACGGAAATTGGTGGCGGATTTTTGATCGCAAACAACACAAACCTGAAATCCATCAACGGCTTTCCCAAGCTTCAGACTATCGTTGGTGCTCTCGACTTTGCGGGAACCTTTGACACGTAGGCAGTATCTCTCTCCCATTCCCGGAAGCTGACAGCTAACACAAATCTCCTAGTGCCTCACTTCCTGCTCTCAAGGATGTGCGCGGTGGACTGAACATCCAAACTTCCAGCACCACTTTCGACTGCACGCCGTTCGACAACGACAAGGCAAATTCGGTCGTCAAGGGTGTATACACTTGCGCAAAAGGTCAAACCCAACCCAACACCAACCCCAATGCGGCATCTAGTGCTCCTGGGTCCTCGTCGACTAGTTCAAGCGCCGCCGCCGCCGTCAACTTCGATCCTACCACCCCTTTGACTGGCCTCGGCGCTGTCTTGGCCGCTCTCTTCATGATCTAAGGGCAGGCAGTTGGCGTTCGTCATTCATTACATAGACATACTCTAATCATCAATGGCTATATGTCCATTCTACACCACGAATGTCGTCTAGCAGTTCAGCGAGCACTCTTTCACGTGGATCATCAAGGCTGTATCATCTCTCGGGGGTATGCCGATTTGTGGGCAATAAGGCGGAGTGGTCTGGTTCTTTGCAATTGAAGAAGGGGGAATTTGCTTGTGCAGAGTTTGCTTGTGGGATAGGCACCAGAGTTCGACACATGTTTTCCTAGCCAAAAATAATTGCACGCCTTGCTCAAAGGGCCCAGAATTTGAGATCGAGTCCCTTAGCCTTTGCAATTTTCAGTCGTTCAATCAGTTCAAGACATCTAGGGGTGTGCTCGTTTGGTGCCACCCAACGTAGGTTTTGCGCCAGATGAGGGCTTTGAGACGCACTCATATGTCTCGCTAAGATGCGCCAGTCAGAGGGGTTTCGCTAACACACCCAATACTCTACCATAGTTCTGGTGGTGTCAAAATGGAGTTTTGCAAATTGTGAATGTGATCCGATATTCTGACTGGTTGCTTATGGAAAAGTGTGTGTTCTGCGTCATGCACCTTCAAACGGGAGTGCACCCCGATCAAACCCTGGGCCTTACCCCACGCATTTTGGCCATCCTGGGCCGATCGGGTTTGGGACAAGCAAGACGCCAACGACGCCTCTTTTCCTCATCGAGATGTGAAATGCGTTTGATCTGTCTCCATCGAGCGGTCTCAAGAAGCTCCTTGGTCGAATCTCCGCTGCTTATCCTTGCAATGGATATCAGTCAAATTTTATCCTAGAGTCAGATCCATGCCACCAAGCCATCATGCTCCAAAAAGGAATGACTTTAGCATCGCGTATGGTCCTTTTCAAGGCTTGAAAGGCCAAGATGACTAGGCTAGGCTAGCATGGCCATCTGTATGCCTGCATTACATTCTCAATCCCCCATACTCTTTTCCTGTCTTGTCGACCTTCCTGACGGGATGTGAAAGCTTGGGCTCGGGCTTCTTCGTACTTAACTTGTGGGTGGGCTAACTCGCCAACTGCCGTTGCAAGAAGGACGCCTTGCAAACCAACGCCGTGAGTCATTAACTTTTTCCCTTGACCCCTGCAAAGCTCGAGGCGGGAAGTTCACGCGGAAACGAGTGCTTCGATCTCCGCTAGAGATCGACCAAACTCGGTACTGAGCTGCGGAGAGATTCATCTGATACGATGTTGGTCCAATATTCTCCTGCATCGGGTGGGGCCTCACCCACAAGTTCCTAGGCCGAGATCGATTCTCATACATGCATTAGCTGGCGATGTGCTGCATCAATCTCCTAGTCTCTATGCGTTCTGGAATCCATTGTGGTAAACTCCGATCATGTTGCTCTCCATATCTCAAATATTGTGCGAACTTAAGTGCTCGAGCCTGTCCCGTCAAGCATGCCATATCCTCTTTTCAAGCTTTCCTTCTCGCCCTCGAGCCGACACAATTGCACATATACAACTTGAATCAGTACACATCCCCTCTGTACCGTCTTGTTTCCACTCGGCCCAGAGTTTGGAACCACGCAGATCATCCTCAAATTTTGCATATTTACCCTTGAATTCTAGTGCAGGCAAGTAGCATGTCGTTGTAAGTCTCTACTTTCAGTTGCGATCGCCATGGGATAGACTGATATAGAGGTCAGCCTCGGAAATTCAGTGGCACTCTCTCCACCTCAACCTCTCGAGCCACCAGTATTGCTCGACGACACAAGATACGACACAGTCCTCCTAAATCAGAAGACGACCTCGGCATCGCACGAAGGTCCGTTACGTAGAATGTACCCACATTATCCCACCGAAATGCTTCCAGAGCAAGGAATTCGACTACCAGCCATACGTAGCATGGTTTCAATCCTTCCGCACCGTCACCATGAAATATTGGACATGAGCCCTCACCTTCAATACGCAGCTAATGCCGGCTTTGCTTCAAATTCTGGACAAGGTCTGGAGCGATTACCACTGCTGAGAGGGTCCAACAGCTGCGCCAAGGTGGCCTCTACGACATCGCCCGAACCCACATTCGCGGCGCTTTTGGCAGCCGGATATGACATGAGGACTGTCTTGAAGGCCATGGATCAGGAGCTGTCGCCAGAGGATGTCGTCGGGTTTTTCCGAGTGGACCTCGCCCGTCCGCCAATGCCGAAAGAGCCAGCCCCAGACCCGGACTATAAGCCTCGAACGAGTACTGTGACTGGAAAGGCTCCGGCAGATCCACAACACAGTAGGAAGGAGACGGAACGTCGCGCCCAGCACAAATACTATCTCGACCTCTCAGAGACCAAGATTCCCGACTATTTTCTAAAGCTGTGCGGATGGGATGAACCTAAAGATTCTGGAACGAAGCGAACTCCGCGAACCAAAAGCAGTGTTCTCCAGGCCGGTTGTCTGTACATGTGGTTTCTGTCTGGCCCTGTCCTTCGATGTTTGAAAAATCTCTTGCACGCCAACCACAATCTGAAAGAGGAAGTTCAGCGTTTGAAAAACGAAAACGACAGTCTCCGTGTTCCAGGGGAGAGTTCAGAGACTAAACCGCAAATCAAAGCTAGGAACACAAATGTCGCTAGTGGCGAACGGCCGCTCATATCGCCAAGTCTTACATTGACTGAATCTCACTGCTCTCCTTCGCCATTGGCCCCAAGCCTGAGCAGGTTGACCGTTCTAGACGAGTCCAGCGTCTCCGTGGATCCTGCTACTCACCCGTCCCTACCGTCTGATTGCTCGACAAGTGGTCAACCGAAGTCCGTCAAACGCAGAAGTCCTTCTTTTATTTCTCACGAAGAGCGTAGCCCTGCTTCCCCATCAAAGAAGCGCAAGACCGTGGGGCGCTTCATCGACAGGCAGGCTGGAGCCGTAAGACTGACTTGTGATCATGACACGAAGGAGTCTTTGTCAGATATGGATATTGTAAGAGATCAGAACAAGGACGACCTCACTCCAACCCAGATGTATCGTCGTAAGTTGCTCCCTTCCTTCAAACAAGCATTGGTTGCCTGGAAATAGGCTCCCTCCGAGAGCTCTGATAAGGAGCGATATCTAGCTCCACGGAGGCCCGCATATGCCCTTTATTCTAACAGATCCCTTACGGCTACTCCTGATTCAATTCGCCCGAATTATGTGGATAGGTGCTAACGCGGAACGGCAGTGAGGCTCTCTTCGGCTCCGTCATTGCAAAGCTCGACCCCTTCATGTTGCGATAGCGCATCCGTTATGAGCACTGAATCTTCCTGGGACCAGCCTTCACCACACACCACAACGGATTCCTGAGCCATTTTCTATTCCTGAACTTGGAGACATACTTGACGCCTCCCCTACCTCACACATTGTCTACATCAACCACATTGGAGTCATTCGTTTTCGGACCGTCTGTCTGAATCTTTTCGTGTCATCTCGGCATTTCTTACCGCGCTCGGCACCAAATTGAGTGCTGCATTCATTTACAACAATGCTTAGCAAATTCTATCAGTCGGGCGGGCAAACTCGACCCGGCGTATTAGGGTAACGGTATTTTTAGATGCGCATCTCGGGCTATGACAAGAAACGAGCGACGGAGCATTTTGGGGAAGTTGATGATGGGAGATTGGCATGTTGTACGAATATGATGGACACTGAATGATCGTACGGGGAGTATAATGTCGATAACACAAATAGTGAATTGCGAATTCGATTTTTGATAACTGGTCTCTCTACTCGTCTCTGTTGTAGCTAGGCATTTGTCTCCAAACAGCTGTCCTCGACCGTCCTATTTCATTGTGGGACCAACACGAAATGCGGACGACACCTTGTGCTTCTGACGCGGGAAAGTAATGACCTTGTCGGGCTGGGTGATGCTCAATAGACTACTTGCAGCTCCCGCTTACACAGAGGAAATCAGATGAAGGGGGCGGACGCTAAATTAATAGGACGCCGAGCCCCCGGCTGTCTCAACTGAAATCTGCCCTATCCGTATCTCAACCGGGTGCCGCAAAAGAACTTTAGACAGACTACATTCACTCTCGCGACTTCGATAGCTGCCCAAACCGTCTGAGACGTGCCGACAGTCAGTCGGTGTTGCTGCTACTCGTTGGCATCCTCTCAATCCGTCTTCCAGTGCCACGCTCCTGGCTGGCCCTACCGCACCCCCTTCCTCCTTTTAGTCTCAGCAGACGCTTACACTCGTTCTATCACCACCGCTCTGGCGTAATTTCCGCAAAATCCTCGTCGCCGAGGCAGCGACATCTCATCCTCTTCTGCCAGTGTTCTTACGGTCGCCGAGTTTATACAGAATGCTTTTGCCCAAAGGCGGCGTGACGTGGAAGTCCGCCAAAGCTCGTCTGCCACCATGGAGGGCCGTTCTGCTCGTTTTAACGCGAACCAGATTTCTTGTTTCGATTGCATTGACAGGCCTCATAATACTGTTGTGGAGGGGGATTAGCGTTTCTACTAGCCAGATGGCCGAGTAAGCAATTCCAAGATTCACAAAGCATTCCCTTTTCTGCTCGGCATCTCGCGCGCTGACACTACTATTCTCCAGTTACTATTGTTTCGGGCCCTCCAAGTCGCCAGTCGAGATGACAATCAATGAGTTGGTATCTTGGAACCGGCACCTTCAGACTCCCATTCTCTTCAATCACCACGAGCCGTACGAAATCAACGCCACAACCATACAGAGAGTGGATCTTAATCCAATACACTCCACCACACACGCTATTAGTAACCAAGAGCGAGTATTGATCTTGACACCACTACGAGATGCGGCACCATACCTCATCAAATATTTCGATCTACTGTCGGACCTCACCTACCCCCATGACCTCATCGATCTTGCGTTCCTTGTCGGAGATTCTACGGATGATACTCTGGCCGTTCTGTCTTCAGAGCTGAATAGGATCCAACAAAGGACGGACAAGATACCATTTCATAGCGCGCTGATTGTGGAAAAGGACTTTGGCAACATCCTGAAGATGGACGTGGAAGAGAGGCATGGCTTTGCCGCCCAAGGCCCGAGAAGAAAAGCCATTGGAAGAGCGAGAAACTACCTGCTCTATTCTGCCCTCAAACCAGAGCATTCCTGGGTTTACTGGCGGGACGTCGACATTGTCGATAGCCCTCGCAAGATTCTTGAAGATTTCATGGCACACGACAAAGATGTGCTGGTACCGAGTAAGCCTTGTACCAACCTTCCCCCTACTTGCACCTGCTGACCACTTTGGAAGACATCTGGTTCCATCGGTACGAAAACGGTCGCGACATCGAAGGAAGATTTGACTATAACTCGTGGATCGAGTCGGATAAGGGCCGGCGACTTGCGGCCAGCCTCAACAAGGATGTGATCCTTGCGGAGGGCTATAAAGAGTACGATACTGGCCGAACATACATGGCGCGAATGGGTGATTGGCGGAACAACAAAGATGAGGAGATAGAACTGGATGGAATTGGCGGTGTCAATATCCTCGTGAAAGCAGATGTGCATAGGTCTGGTAAGTTCATATTCGACCTGCGTATCTCTCGAGGCTTATGACTGATTGTCACCAGGCATAAATTTCCCTGCCTACTCATTCGAGAATCAAGCCGAGACCGAGGGCTTTGCGAAAATGGCGAAAAGAGCTGGATACCAAGTTGTCGGCCTACCGAACTACGTCGTCTGGCATATTGACACCGAGGAGAAGCCGGGAAATGCTTGAAGATTAAAGCATGTGTTTATTGGTTTAATGTCCATAAAATCTTGTGAACTGCCTCCTGTGCACCAGATCTCTACTATTGGTCGCTTAGAAATTTGCACCTCAGCAAGCGCTGCGAAGGGCAATGTCGAAAAGGCTTATCTGCAGAAGATGCTAGTAATACATATCACAGTTTATCATCATCTACAGGATGACGGTGGGAATGGCGTCGGGCGGCCCCAAGGAACATTGGGAAGTGATTGCGATTTCGGAGTGGACATCGTTGCTCATCGCATTCAGAAGCAAGGCAAGGCGGGGGACAGCCCGGAATTGTATATATGTCCTTTCAAGTCCCCTTTTTTCCTGAAATGTTCTTGCCTTCCTCTCAGGTTTGCTTACACCTGCGGTGAAGTTCCCGTCTCTCGGTTCAAAAGTCAGCTGGGCACAACGTCTTTTGAGGCCGGTGAATTGAATACCCATGCTAGTGACACCTGACCACCTCCTGTGCCTCTGACTCGTTACTGGATGCCATCGTCGTGGAAATGCGGAACCACCCGTTCAAGGGTCGATGCGAGTATTGCTCTATTGCCTCGGGGCGGATGCTTAGGGGTGACTGGAGAAGGTAGCCGCACACGAGTCGCTCTTAGACTGGGAGGAAGGGCTCATGGGCTTGGTATTGAAGTGGTGGACAGGACGTTGAATAGGAGCTGGAGCTGTCATTGTACTGAACTCGTTGGTTCCGCCACTCCGCGGACAAGGAGAAGCCAGCGCCGGAGACTTTCCATATGTGCCCGACTTACTAGTCCGCTTTGGTGCAGGTAGTTCTTGAGCAGGTTGCTGCCGTTTTCTGCTGGCCCTTACCTTGTCGGCATAGAGGTCGAGTGACTTACTCAGACGTTCGAGGTATTGTTGGGCAAAGCGATCCGAGATGTTTCGCAGCCCTGAGCTGATTTTTGGATCGCGGAGTCATTCGCGAGCAGGTATTGCTGGAGAACATCTGAGTAGTACTTTGGCGGCTGATTCGGATCGACCTTGACCCAGGTAATAGAAACTTGAGCGACGCGCTGGTCCATCTGCAAGCTTAAAAAGTACTCTCCCTTTCCAGGAGCTTCGCTGCCTATATATTCCTCCAATTTGTACAGCGCAGACATACATTGACTAGCTGCATAGGCTGCTTGGTTTTCAGTCTTCCATATGTGACCCGAGTTACCTTGGTGCGTTACGAATTCTATCGTAAAGAATGGAGGCCCTGCGCCTCGCACTGGCTGGAAATATCTGGCCGCCCCAGCGTCCCTGAAGTGATCCATGGCTGCCTTCTGGTTTTGCGAGAATGACCTCAATGACAAATGGAGCCCGACGTCAGGTTTAGAAGAAGTCAACTCTTCATAGTCGTCCCTCAGGTCCCAAGCCGGGTCAAGAGGGAGTTTCGCCCCGTATCTCCATTCTTCCTCTTCAAGCTTCTCTGAGATGGACGTCGGCAAAGGTCCATTAAACAATTTCGACTGTATCTGGTGTCTGAAAGTAGCTTCGTTCTTGTTAGTGACTTCGCGGAGCTGCCTCTTAACCTCGCCCGCCGCGGTATCACTCATTTGCGGTGAGGATCGTCGATTCTCCCAGAGTCCCATTGCCTCATCCCGAATATGTTGGGGGATTTTCTCGTCCGTAGCTACTATATAACTGTTCCTTCGTTCAAGGTGCTCTCGGTATTTTGATTGTTCCGGCCCAATCCCGGATCCATTTCTAGACCCGCTGAATGACTCGCCCCTTCGACTGCGGCCCAAGCTAGCGGTCGACGCGGCCTCGTCGGCGGGCGGAGAGGCAGGGTACTCAACATCCGGCAGATCTCGGACAGACCTGCGAGGGGGCGTGTTGCTGAGCCAGTCTTCAACGATGGAATGACCATTCCGTGATTGCGAAGCACTTTGTGCCCGTTGGCGTGGCCTTGATGGCTGGATAGGCAGCTCAGGGTTGCTCTGGAGCTGTCGGCTTCGCTTTACAGCTTGAACAGGGCTAGCCTGAGTAGAAGAGGGCTGTTTGCGTTTCCGAGTGCCTTGCTGATCAGCAATGGGCATTTACACTCCAAGGTGACGCTGTCACCAGTGAGAATTGGAGGGTCCTTGGTCGCCGTCGTAGAGCTTGACCTTGACTTCTTTGCGGCAGCAACTGCAATTCAGTCACAGGCTCGACTGTTCGCCGCCGCTTGCGTGGATTCGGTGGCTCGATCACAACCATTGCAGCAAGGGCTAGATGACGACTTTATTGTGGATGAAGCAGAGAAGATAACACCAAGATCCGCTTTCGCGACCAAGGCCAAGGTGTACGGTTCGCCCCACTCCTAGGCGAAAGAATAGGCCACCGCTCTAGATTCATGTACGTGTGAGTCATATCATTCATAAACACAGCGCCAACAGTTACATTGACAATTTTGCTTGAAAGAGTGGCTAGAGAATCGATTAGCTCGAAAATTGTCTTCGATGACAACTACCACGTTTGGCACAGCTTTGAGATGGCCCAAAAATGCTTGGCGCAGGGTCTTGGGGCTCTAGACGTGCGTTTGTGCAACCCGTAGCGTGATTTCTCTCCGACGGGTCGGACAATAGTTTACACTCGGAATGCAATCGTTCACCTGTGAAGACATCCCTAGCTGACGCCGAGACTATGATAGAATTCGCAAAGCAAATGTGCGAAGCAAATTGTGGGGAGAGCATGCTCCGGCCCACCTTCGGCTCACCCAACTCCCGCGCTGAGCGTTGCGCGCTCAGGGCGGCATCAACTTTAGCCCAGAGCCGGGTGAGCCCGATGCAGAAAAGTAGAGTCATGGCGCAGCGAGAAGGGGAAGTATCAGGGCTGCAATTTCAGTGCAATTTCGGCCCCAGGTCGTGCTACACTTCTATCAGAGGCTCCGGGAGATGACAGGCATCTAGACAATGACAATGATATTAACAGGCTTCCAGCCTACTATAAGCATGGCTACCGCGGTCTAATAATGGTAACTAAGGTACATCTGATATAAACTGAACGCTGGCAGAAGAGATTATACACCAAGTCGCGTTTCGCATGCTTACCAAGCGCTCATGCCGTTAGACTACCCGTGCCCTAACAACATCTCACAGGTGTGTATCTTATAGGCGTGCTGGTCCAACCGAGACTTGCTCTCCACAATAAGCTGCTCGCAAACCGCGAAGACTTGCGCATAAGCATTCGTGGTGGCATTCTTCCATACGTCCATATATGAACAGCCCGGAGGCAGGCCAGTACCACTCCGGCTGGGCTTCCAGCCTAGGAAGGCGTTGACTAGGGCAAGGTACCATCGAGGATGAATCAAGCTCAGAGGGATAGGCATACCTGCCATGCAGCACCTATCACACCTCACAGCCAATCTCACCACCTACTTTGAAACACAGGACAAGGGTGCAGAAGGCAAGCCTGATCGAATCCGAATGCGGTGAAGGTCAAGTATAGTGGTGGTGCGGGTTGGTGCCCCTGAACCGCGGCGGGAAATCAAGGACCACCTGACTGAGAAGTCTCCAATGTGAGGTCGGAGCACGGTCTTGTTTAAGTCATATTGGCCTGTTCGGGGCGGTATCTGGGGCACTGGTAATTGTGGCTTACCACCCATAGATGATATAAGTGGGTATCCTGCCGAGACACCCGGTTGGTGGCCATGCTATCGATCCCGGACTTATCCTCGGAGAGCCCATCCCTTAGGGCTGCCTTTATCTGCTCGTCTGGATTCAGTCCTCTCTAATATCCTTTGCCCGCTCATAGTGTCCAGAGCCCTGCATGCGCGGATGTAAATATCTGGAGTAGGAACGAGAAAGAAAGGTCTTACTAGAAGAGATGGGAGAGGGACCGGAGAGATAGAAGAGAAGATGAGTGAGAAGATGGGAGAGGAAATATGCGAAGATGAGAGGGAGATGGCTCAAGTCTCCTCATCTGTCGGTGTGGTTGCGAATGTACAGTGGTCGCTGATTCGGGACCCCTAGCTTTGAAGGGGGACACCTTTCGGGCCCCTCGTTAAAAGTTGATGATTTCTAGTGAGATGGGTCTTGACTGCGGCGTGGCGCGTAAACAGGGTGAGCAGACCTGAGCCGGAGCTGAGCCGGGCCTGAGCCGGGCTGAGCAAAGGCAGCACGAGGTCACGTGAGCCCGAGGGTTGGGAAGTGTCGAGATTCCGGTGGTGAAACAGTTGAGATCGAACAAAGTTCGGACCGATAATATGATGGACTTTAGGTGCCAGAAAGAAATTCAGAGAAGAGTTGGGAAGGCAAGATGGAGGAAATAGACGAACATAGTCCCAAGCTCGTGAAAGGACAGATGTGGAGCCGCAGGAGAGGTGACGCGACAGGACGACCGTCCTCATAGGACTCAATCCGTGGCGAGGACAACCATGACATGCCCGAGTACAACTCGTACTCGTCAACCAGTAGCAGTGCAATGAAAGCAGCTATACTGTACTCAGGGGCTTCTAATTTTGTTCCCGGGTATCATAAGCGTCAGCAGGGTCATCGCAAGCCACCAAAGCCCCAAAGGAGTCCCGGGGGTTCCTGCTAGAGGGAAAAGATCCAAAGTGCAGTCACGGCATCGTTTGGCTTCATGTAAATTGTAGCCAGGTATGGTGATGTAACGCCTACTTAATTCAGTGCGCGCAGAAGCGGAAAGGAGGTGTTCAACAATCTGAATGCATGAAGCACTATTGACTCAGTCGCAGGAAGGAGAAATATGTTGAGCAATACGAAATACGACGGATCCCGAAAGGGGAACGGAATTAGCGGTCAACGCGCTCGCCTAGCCTTGTTGAGACGCAAGGACAAAGGAGCCCGTTAAGCCAGCATGGGGGAAGCGAGGGCCCGTGCGCAGTCCGAGCTCAGCGCTCGTCCTCCCAATGCCCTTGAAGGTCCCCCCCAAAGAAACATCATCATCAGTACCACCAGTCCCTAGACCCTCGCGTCATCAGCCATTCTCCTACAAATTCCGTCCATTCAATCATACATCTCTACCCATGAACCCAGGTCAAGATTACATAGATCATTCCATTTACCTCACCATCCACTGAGCCGCCCTTACTCTTGCCGGGCCGGCTCCAAAACTCATACTCAGCGCCATCCTTGAGTATCTACCACCGTCCTAACCCATTGTCTCGCGAACCTTTCCAACCATTCAATAAACATGGCGGCCCCTCGAACTTCTTCCTTCAAAGTCCTTCGCAATCTTCAGAAGGCGTCAAGCTCCGTTCCGGCCAAGCGGAGTCTTCACATCACTGGCGCCAATTCCTCTCCACGTCCACTAGAGTTCTCCCAGAAACACAGCTACGCTCCACTCAGCATCCAAACTTTGAGGAGCGAGTGCAGCAAACGCAGTCTGACACCGTCTGGCACAAAGCATGAATTAGTGGAGAGACTGGCTGTGCATGACGAGCTACAGGCCCGAGCTTTCTCGATTGCCATGAAGAGGATTGCAGGTGATCATGCGAGGAAACCAAGCAAGTAAGCTAGACTTCAAGTACAGCCAACGCTGTGCTCCCCCAGCAATAAGATTAGCTTTTCTAACACACCCATGGCTAGGCATGCCCAGGAAACGCCCACTCGGCATTTCAATACCTCTCGCAGTCTGAAATCTGTGCACGACTCATCAACAATTGATTTCGCCTTCCTGCCTGACATCGACCACTCTCTGGAACCCGTGCGAGCCGAAATTCGTGTCCCCATCCTCCCCCACATCGAGTCCGAAGATGCCAACGCAATGCTTGATCATCACGACATTGATGCTGAAGCGGGTGGTCTGGACGAGTCTGGAGATTCTGCAGTTATGAAACCTCAGATTCTCACAGTGACGGAAACGCTGGCAGACGGCGCTCACGTTGACCTTGACCTGAATGGTCATGCCAGCGCCATGAGCGACGTACAGGATAACCACGGGACTGAGATGTCGGTGGATGCCCTGACGGAGCTTGCCGGCACGGTCGGAAAGAGTGCGAGAAAGCTGGTCGACAAGGTGCCGGAACAGCCTGCAATCAAAAGGGTGTGGTCGGGCTTCCTTGATGATCTTTTGGGAGAGAAGCGTCGCTTGACCTAGCGAGGCCAGATATCTAGTTGGCTTGCAATTTGAGCAGCTTACCCTTGGAAGCGGCTTGCAGCGGAGTAGCGCTCGTAGTTGCTTCGCGTCACATTTTTCTTTTTGAGTTGTACACACGCTGTGCAGCCTGCGAATGGCTCCCTCACCAGCAAAACTCAATGGCAAAGGTATTAAATACTTGGCTTCGTTTGCCGATGGAACTCTCCTGGTCCGAGTGTTATTGATGCTACAATTTCTTGGTGGTCGAATGCCATCCGTGCAAAGTCTCCACAATATGTAAAACGCCACTTGGCGAATGCCGGCACTAATAGCTCGGCGCCCCTTTTGCAAGTTCAACGGCCTGGTCAAATGACAAGTGAGCTTTACACAAACGTTTCTTGTTTGAAACATCTCTTTCTATCTCGAGTTTTTTGTGGTTTGCAGATGCGGTCTCCCCTATCGTTGCATGGCCCTCTCCAGCGATGATGGCTACGCGCTTCGCCCACTAAGATGTTAGTGCTTGTCTAGCCTGGAAATGTTTCATGCGGCATGCCACATGAGATCCAAGATTGACCAATAACAGTGATCGGCTAGGCCATGGAAGATCGTCAGGGACCCCTTCGATGCCCCACACCTCCAAGAGGCGCTATGAGTTGGCGCTAACTCCGACCAAAATGAACACTTGCTTTTCATGTGGCTCTAGCATCCGCCAGGTCCCCTTGTCCAAACTTCTTGTCGACTTGACATTGTTGTGCTGTCTTCTTGATCCCCTTCGCAATCGCTGCGACTTATAGTTTTTGAGCTCCTTCTTTTGCTTGAACCCCCCTTGCTTGCTCCAGCGTCTTGCATTGATCGTTATTTTGGCATCCGCATCCATTTGTTGGGCAAATTGGAAGAAAGGCGCAAATTGTACCATACACCTAATCGAGGCTGGCACTCTGTTCTTCACACCACAGCAAACGCATTTGAGAGTGATTCCGCTTGAGAACCTTACCCCGGACCAACTCCCCAGTCAAACAAGCAAACGAATCGAGACTGCCCTACAATATAGAAGGTCGTTCTGCATAGAACGGATTCGCACTCCATGCGTTCCTAGTTACGCTCTGTCCAGCTCGAAGCCTAGTATGCATCACGCATTATGGCTTGCATCAGTCGGCTTACTGGCCACTTCTGCCTCCGCATTCTATCCATATGACAGATCCTCCACGTCGACCAAACCTGCAGACAATGGCAGCAAGCATCGGAGATTCTATTCTCTGCCGGGCGGGGTTGGCTTTGAGCACAACGAACCAGCTACAGTCACAATGGACATTAAGAAGATGCCATCGAGGGTGAGTACCTTCCCGCTTTTTATGTGCCACCGCTGATTATTTTAGCATACCAAGCGCAACAACAACTACCCGGTCGTCACAGCATCTCCACCAGACATGCCAAACGCCATGGCAATTGACGAGGACGGACAAGATCTCTCATACTTCTCAGCGGTCAAATTTGGGTCCAAGGGCAAAGACATGTGGATGTTGCTAGATACTGGTGCCGCAAACACATGGGTCATGGGATCTAACTGCACCACATCAGCTTGTTTGGCCCATGATACCTTTGGCGCTCAAGACTCATCCACATTACACGTTACGGCAACGCCATGGAGCGTTTCGTATGGCACAGGGACTGTAGAAGGCGTGACGGTAACCGACACGGTTGCTTTCGCCAACTACAGCGTCGAGATGGGCTTCGGCTCCGCGACTTTCACCTCGAACGATTTCAACAACTATCCCATGGATGGCATCCTAGGGCTAGGACGGACGGGCTCCAATCAGATAGGAACACCTACTGTAATGCAGGTATTGGACAACAACAATCTCCTGCAGGCGAACATTCTCGGAATACATCTGCAGCGAAATTCAGACGGAGCGAAAGACGGCCAGATCACCTTCGGCGGTGTAGATCGTTCGAAGTTCCAAGGTAGCCTCAGTTACACTGCTACCGTGTCTGCGGATTCGAATCTTTGGGAAATACCTGTGGATGACGTTGCTGTTAGCGGTTCCAGCTGCAAATTCAGGGGAAGATCCGCCATCATCGATACCGGGACCTCTTACGTTCTCATGCCCCCAGAGGACGCCAAAATACTCCATGCTCAAATTCCCGGCAGCACCAATACCGGAGGTTCCCCGAATTTCATGATTCCTTGTAGCACCACAAAAACGATACAATTCACCTTCTCTGGAGTAACTTACAGCGTCCAACCGAAAGACTACGTGAGTGAGGTAAATAGCGTTGGAAAGATGTGCCCAAGCAACATCATTGGCCAGCAAGCCTATTCTGCAAACCAGTGGATACTGGGCGACGTCTTCTTGAAGAATGTCTACACTGTTTTCGACTTCGACAAAGATCGGATAGGGTTTGGAGTTAACTCTGCTGCACCGTTGACCGGTTCTCCAGTGACTGCGTCTTCATCACCAAGTTCCCTATCGACTCATGCGTCATCGTTAGCAACCAGCACCATGAAGACAGTTGCGCCATCAGTCTCGGCTTCTCCATCTGGTCCTACTTCGAGCCGGCCTTCAGCATCTGCATCCAGGTCTGGGTCTTCTGCTCCGTCTGCGAACTCCCCAGGTGGAGGAGATGGCAGCCCTCTCGATACTACAAACTCTGGCACGGCTGTCAGTTGGCAGTTACCTTACATACTCGTCGCCACAATGTTCAGTCTTCTTGTCAGTGGTCTTTTATAACGTACTGCATTTTCGGTATTGTTGGCACCCATTGCCATCTGTGGTGTCTCGGTGCATTTGGGCAATTTGAGCGCGGAGTTATGGCTTGGTTTGGCAGTTGGATCTGGTAAAATTGGGTCTATAACCATTTGCAACCCGATTGCGATATGCAGAGACAAAAGATGTAGAATTAATCTAATTCGACCTAATCTCTACCATATCTCTCTTTGGAACTCACGGACGGGGGACGAGTTGGCCGCGAGTCGGTATGAATTTAGAGTTCGAAATCTTGGCACATCACCCATGACTCGACAAAGGATAATCTGCGATTCGCGAGTGTGCCCTTCCAGCTTCTGCACCATCTTTTTTTTTTTCTTACCACCGCCGCCGATGTCTGAGCCGCAAGTAGCTACCGCCGAGGGTGGACCATCCAAAAATGCCTTGAAGAAAGCGCAGAAGGAGAAAGAGAAGGCTGCGAAAAAAGCTGCGGCGAAGAAAGCAGAGCAGGAGAACAGGGCGGCCGCACAGGTAGCTCTCCAAGAAGACACAGCCAAAGACAACTATGGCACTATTCCAAGCTCTACTGAAAGACCTACAATCACAAGCCTCCAACAACTTACCGGAGACTTCGTCGGTAAAGAGGTCACCGTTGTCACACGAGTACACAATAGCAGAAGCCAGAGTGCCAAGCTTGCATTTTTGATGTTGCGACAACAAGGCGAGACAGTACAGGCTGTGGTGGCTGCAGCCGGAGACTCTGTCTCCAGACAAATGGTGAAATGGTCTATTGGCATCCATGTTAACTCTGTCGTCCGAGTGTCCGGTGTTGTCAGCAAGCCTGAGCCTCCCGTTGCTTCTGCAACGCTGAGCGAGCTAGAGCTCCACGTCACAAAGATCTATATGGTAGCAGAGGCTGCAGAGCAAATCCCAATCCAGGTCAAAGACCTCGAACGTCCAAATGAGAGACCAGACGAAGAAGCGAAGGAAGCAGCTGGTGAAGCTCCGATTGTGTCACTAGCCACTAGACTCGACAATAGGACTATCGATCTGCAAACAAAATGCAACCAAGCCATTCTCTCAATATCTCATGGTGTCGAAATCTTGTTCCAAGAGTACTTGTCGAAACGCGGCTTTCGCAGTGTGCACACTCCCAAGCTACTGGGTGCTGCGACGGAGGGCGGAGCTAGCGTGTTCGAGATACCCAATTATTTCGGAAAGCAGGCTTTTCTAGCGCAGAGCCCCCAGTTCTACAAGCAAATGCTTATCTGTGGGGACGTAGAACGTGTGTTTGAGATTGGACCAGTATTTCGAGCGGAAAACAGCAATTCGCATCGTCATCTGACAGAGGTAAGCGGGTCTCATAAAGATCAATATCTCCAGCCTATTTTCCCCGTTCAGAATCTTTGGGTTGTTTATGTCACGCTTGGACTGGAAGACAGTATGATCGATCCCTCAAGTAGAGTCTGACATTTCGATAGTTTACGGGCCTCGATTTCGAGATGGTCTTCGATTACCACTATCACGAGGTACTTGGACTTGCTGAGGACCTGATAATCTACATGATTAAGGGTCTGCTAGAGCAGTACAAGCCTGAAATCGCGATAGTGCACGAATTCTTCCCCAAAGCTGGCGATTTTCGGATACCTGAAGATGGTAGAGCATTACGACTGAAGTATCTTGAAGGCATCAAGATCCTGAAGGATGCCGGCGTTGATACCTCAGAGCAGGACAGCTTCAAGACCGACCTGACGACAGCGCAAGAAAAGCGACTAGGCGAGCTGATAAGAGAGAAGTACAACACCGATTTCTACGTGCTCGATGAATTCCCCATGAGCGTGAGGCCCTTCTACACGAAAGTCTGTCCACACGACAAGAACCTGTCCAATTCTTACGACTTCTTCATGAGAGGGGAGGAGATTATGTCAGGTGCTCAGCGAATCAATGACGCAGAGGAGTTGGTGGCCTCTATGAAGGAAAAGGGGGCTGACCCGACCTCAGAAGGCTTTCAGGACTACATTAATGCATTCAGACAGGGCTGCAGACCACACGCTGGCGGCGGACTCGGACTTAATCGCATAGTGCAGTTCTTCCTGGGATTGCCGAACATTAGGCAGGCAACTGCCTTCCCACGGGATCCACAGAGGCTAAGGCCGTAGACTAGCACCAATGCACGACGGATATGGGAAGACACCCAAGGTGGTAGAGGCGCAAGGTCAGCCGTGCCACGGGGCAGGCGTAGTTAGGTTTTGGCCGCGAGGCTACCAATGACCGAGCCTCATAGACTAGCAGATTCGAAGTAGACAGAAAGAGAGAATAGAGCTTCCTCGATGTTAGCCTTACTAGCCGTGTAATGCGCTCTCGATGGTCTTGTCTAACCGGACCCAGTTACGTCTTCCATACCAGGGTTTTTTCCCCAAGAGTGGATTTTTGCAAAAGGTCAATCGGCAGCACCGACGCCAAGATAAATTGGGGGAGGGAGCACCGCAACCCGCATGACTGCGCCGCAGCTTTTGCTTTTCCGCACACGAATTGATACCCGACTGTTGGGTTACAACCCACTCTTAACTTACCATAGCTTGTTTCGTTTATTTCATTGCCATCCTTTGACGTTTGCGTCTCTGTCCGTCTAGCACGATAAATCCGTCGCACCTGTCAGACTGATTCGTATATTTCGGGAATTTCATACGTCAACCTAGAAGCCGCTTGCGCCTGCCTTTGTAGCGGCTCTCTTAGTTCCCAGATTCGAACGCGAGCGCCAACCCTCCTACGAAGCAACCATGCCTAGGCTCTGGCCATCGAGCGGAGCAAGCAAGCCACAGTGTTAGTAACATCAAAACGATCAACCGTCGAGTCAGAAAAAGCCCGGCAGCGAACCTTCGTCCTCTCCTGTGGGATGCTCTTTATCAACACATTTACCAGTCAAGCAAATCCTTGATCGACCTTCTACTGACTGGCAAATAAATCGGCGCAGCGGGTTGCGCTGCAAAAATTACAACTTCAGGGGCGTTGAGAGAGAATCCTCGTTGGATCTCTCGGAGTAGGAAGAGATCCTTTGGCCGCTGGCTGTGAAGATCTAACATACTATTGATCTCTCTATCAAACTTAGAGACGCCCCCCCACCTTCCGAAATCAACCGCAGACATGTCTGTTACCTCTTCGCAAGGGCCTGATAGTTGGATTGCCTCGTTTTGCAGTCTGATGGGCCACGAATACTTCGCTGAAGTCAGTGAAGACTTTATTGAAGACGACTTCAACCTTACCGGCCTCCAATCACAAGTCCCGATGTACAAAGATGCGCTGGAAATGATATTAGACGTTGAACCGTCAGAAACAAGTTCGTCGGTAGTCGTATCAGAGGAGGAAGAAGAGGAAGAGGAGGAAGAGGACGATGGGATCCTAGGTGAAGAGTTTGATGAACCTCCGCTGGACGGGGTCAGAAGAGTTGGACAGCAGCCAGGTGCCCGGTCGACAAATGTGGGAGATCCAGCTACTTCCACTGCTGCAGCACGTCGACATGTCCGGACGTCCTCAGATGCTTCGGTTATTGAGGCCTCGGCCGAGCTGCTCTATGGGCTGATACACGCGCGGTACATAACGTCACGGCCTGGTATACAACAAATGCTCGAAAAATACGAACTGTCACATTTTGGCCACTGTCCACGGGTGTACTGCGCGGGGGCAAGAGTGCTTCCTGTCGGTCGCACAGACACTCCTGGCCAAGAGACAGTCAAGCTCTTCTGCCCCAGCTGTCTAGACGTGTACACTCCACCAAATTCAAGATTTCAGGCCGTTGATGGGGCCTTCTTCGGGACCACCTTTGGCTGCTTGTTTTTCATGACATTCCCCGAGCTTGACATAAGCCCGCAAACAAAGAATGGAAGGCTGGGAAGGGGTAGTGTGGGGATGACGGAGGATGCAGAGAGCATGGTGGAGGGGAACAACCCCTCGGGCATGACCATCAGTCGAAGTTCTAGCCTCACTCTACCGAATCCGCCAGGTGTTTTAAGTCAAGCCCAGGCAAACAAAGATGAGCGGGCTGCAGCTGCGGCGGCTGCAATGGCAGCTTTACCGCCACAGCCAACAACAATCAACGGCATGGCAACAAGTAACCTTGCGCCAGGGCTGGGCAAAGGCAAAATCTACGAGCCAAAAATCTATGGATTCAAGGTCAGCGAGCGGGCAAAAGGTGGGCCAAGGATGAAATGGCTACGCAATAAACCTTTGGATATCAATGAGTTGGATGAGTCACGAATATGGCACGAACGGTATGGTGGCAATGTAGATGGAGATCCAGTAGAAGAAGGCGAGGAGGTAGGAGATGAAAATGGTGATGTTGTCATGGCGAGTCAGACCCAGCCCACAAAAACGAAAAGGAGGAACGGCGTCGGCAAGACGAAGCAGAGGAGAAGAACAGGTGACGGTGGGGTCTCAGTTCCGGCTGAGGGAGATGTGGGATGAGCACAACATATTTGGACCGCTGACTACGTGCGTGGTCTTCCCCTCGCAGAACGGTCAGCTGTTTTTCTCGCCTTTCTTTCAACTCCTCCATTTCATGAGCATCGAAGGCGTCAAGCTGGCATTGGTATTAGTGCCCTAATTTGAGAACGGGCTTTGATGGGCATAGACGAGCAACGTCTCACCGACGCTTGGTACAGAGATTGGCGAGATGTCTTCGCCTCGTTTAATGCACTGTGTTTGCTTGCTTCTTCTATTACGTTCCCTCTTCCTCACTCATGTAGTGTGATATTTTCCCATAGAGCACAAATCGAAAGGGATCACAGCAATGGTCGTGCAGACCGAGTGTATCCAAAGATATGAGCCTAGTTTATCGCGAAGCTACATACCCGTGAAGACATTGACTAGCTCCCTCCGCCTCGATATTAGGAACAGTACAGAGAAGAAAGGGCCTAGACTAAGCTGTCAAGTCGCCCACATGATCATTCTGGCGGTCGAATACCTGTCCTTTGAGCAGCCCTTCCTTCTCTTACTCGTAGTTTTCCGGTTTCTAGCTTTATCTGCACGCATCTCCACCAGCCATGCACTCTAAACCTAGTAACTCCCCAACCTCCTCTCCCTCCCCCCGCAAATCCTTCTCCCCAAACTCCGCACCTTACACTGGAATCCACTAAGCAGACCACCGCACTTTGGATCTCTCTCCAACATCTGTGCTCCATCTGGCGGAGGACTGGGCGGGCTTCTTGAGTATGTTCTGGTAATCTCTGCACATAAGGGTCGGAATTGTGCGGCAGGCAGTTGGCATGTTGGGTTGTTTGGGTAGACTCAGGCGCGTGACTGGCAGCTCGGCATATGGCTCATTCGGCCCTTTCTTTTGCTAGCAGACCTCTGCATGTGATTTCTGCGAAGGTTAATCCTGTTATACCACTGGAATCTCGACGATTCGCAACCTTCAGGCTCACGTGACTCGGCGCCGCCCTCACCCTCCGCCTTGCGCGAGCCGGGTGAGCCATCACCCACCCCAGGTGACCGGCCTCACCCTCGCTCACCCATGCTCACCTACCCTCACCCGCCCTCGCCCACCGCCGTCCGCTCGACCAATCGACTCCGGCTGCGCGGGTCCATTTCTGGCCCCCTGGTCAGCGCGGCCGCAATGGGCTCCCACGGCGGTGTCGTCCCTTTGTTGCACTGCACACGAAGGCAAGTCGGCTCTAAATATCATTACCAACCTCCTCTTCGTCAGGTACTCCGCCACCGATTCTTACCAGCAGCCCGAACCGGATGGAGGGAAAAGTCGTTCAAGAGCTGGATCGCCACCATCGCCGCAGAATTGATCCCAATCTCAGGCAGGACCGTAATCACAATGTTGTGCCCTCCCATTTCTCCTAACATATAGCTGTTCTGGTCGCGCTGAGTGGGTAGGCTGGGGGGTGGGGCTGGTCCAGCATGGCTTTCACGGAGGCCAGTTCCACCCCTATGGGGCAGATGTAGGCCACCGTGTAGTCGCGATGTGAGAGAGGCATGATCATGCAGAGCCAGCGGGAGTTAACAGGTGGTCATTAAATCGGTTGCTGCAGTGATAGAGGTATCCGATGGATCAGAGAGAGTCAGGCTGAGGTTCGATCGTAGGGCGGGAATGTCTACGGTGGTGGTGCGGTGAACTGAGGTTCGAATACATACGTACTGTGGCAATATGGCGTTAATTGGTGGATGATCTTATTGCGCGACGCGTTTAAAAAGAGTGTGTAAAGTGTTGTCTGGTGCGCTTACATTAGTGCCCCCGACAACCTCCTACCATCCATTTCTTACTCGTGCGTCTGAACGTACAATGTTGTCTCAGAGAGCTGCTCCTCGTTGAGTCTAACAGGAAATAACTAATGTGTTTGGCTTTTTTGAAGCGGTAGTCGCAGGCTACAACCCTCTAACTCTGTCCTCCAGCTTCTCCAGCTCACAGACAACATCCTGATAGAAACCTTCCTGAAGTTTAGACTGCTTTAAATCAAAATCACACCCAAAGTCACAATGTACACACTTCCTTGTAACCTCAGCATACTTAGGTGACCCAATGTGAGCTGAGACTTGCCGGCTGAGTCGGTCAGCTGTGAAGTATTCGGTGTTGCCTGGATGCGAGCTGTCTACGTCTCGATTAATAACCATATCTGAAAGCGGCCGCTGATAGGCTATCTCGAGCAGCATCTTTCCAAGGCCGAAGAGCAGCTGATTGCGAACAATAGCGGGGCTCGGCATGGTCTGAGCTCGAACGATGGGACCGTGAGGTCCGCGAATCTGCGCAGAAACGTATGCTTCTGGGAGTGAAGCATCGTTATCATCTTCGCCATCCTTTGATGTGACAACCACGTCTCGACTGCTGATGGAGTTTCTCACCCAGGGAGTAGTATGAAATTGTAGGATTGCGGTTGCAAGTCTCTTTGCTAACCGAATCTTTTGGCCTAGGGATAGGATAGATCTCGGTGATGTGGACTGCTGAGGGGCTTGCAGTACTGTGTAGAGGGATATGAGTCCGGGCTTTGACTTCCTCGTAACAGCTTGCCACTTTGCGTCCACGTACAAAAGGTGTTTTGAAAAGCCTGAAAGCTCCAAGTAGCCTATAGCGATACTACTTGGCTGAGTCTGGCCGATGAATTTTTGAAGATGAGTGCAGAAATTGTTGTTTGTACACAAATTGATCAGTGGTGGGCTAATGTTCTCTTTATCGCTCTTAACCTTGGTCGACTCGTCATTCTGACACTGGAACCTGAGAACTTTCTTTTTGGTTTTGGTCTTCCCTTTGCTGTTCACATCTACACCGGCCTCTTCTGTATCAAAGTCTCGCAAGGCTCGTTTCAAGGATGCCTGGGTCTGGAGCAGGCTTCCTTCGCCGGTCGTGGCGGACTCTAACCTGCCGGTCATGCGCGACTCAACGGTGAGCCAGGTCGATTTGTCCCCCAGTGGCGATGGTTCCAAACTCAACTGGCTGAAGGCAATGTTGAACCGAATTTGTGCAGGATTGCAACAGACCGGCTCGAGGCTGAGGTGTGCCTGGTGGTCGGTATGCTTGGTACATGCAGAGCCGAGGGCTTGGTAGAGATCGTCGGCGGTCTCCTTAACCCTCGAGAACTGTGACACTTGCTTTCGGATGTGGAAAGGACATGCATTCCTCGATGCCTTCGTTGGCCGGCTCTGTGTGAGATCAACGAGGGAGACAAAGTCCCTCGTCCTCTCGGTTAAAGCATCCAGTGAAGTCTCGATATTGGAATTCTTGAATGCGAGCTTGATACGTTTCCTGATGTGCTTGGAGTCGTCACTGGGTATCTCAAGCTCGCCGAGTGTGGTCCTGATGGCTGCGAGCGCTTCGCTTACCAGCCAAATAGAGGCTTCAAATGCATCGCGGGCATCCCCAAGGCGTCTCACATACTCCTGAGCTACCTCGACATCGCGCCAGCTAGGGTGGGCCTCATCAGTCAACATCTGACGAGCATGTTCATCGTCGTCGAGGCAGTCTGCTAGCAAGCGCTCATGAGCCTTTCGGAAAATGAGCTCCTGGATGCGAAGTGTCTTCAAGTGTGTCTTAAGGATGGAACTGCAATTTCTGAATGTTCGTATACATGCCGCAGTATCTCGGTAGTCTTCGAAGGCAGAGATGACCAGGGGTGCAATCGCGAGTATGATGCCCACAGCCTCAGCCATAGTCAACGTGAGGATTCCACGGCCGTTGACTTTGCACAGATCCAAAGTTCTCCAATGCTGTCTCGCGCGTATGGAACAGAGATCGTACTTTGAATCACTGTCCTGCTCTGCGAGTGAGAAGCGCCGTTGCAATCTGCGTCTTACAGGATTCGAAGCTCGCAAACCCGCAGGTGAGCCCCCCCTACACAGCCTCCTGCAGGCCATTCGGTACAAGACATGTAGCAAAGCTGATTGGGCTGATGTATGCGGAGTCGGTTGCTTAGCCCCCGGCATCTCCACGTCCCGCGACGCCTCGTTCTGTCTCGACGCAGAAGTCTGCCGCCGCAGCCTTGTATTCAGACGTAAGCGATGATTCTTGCTCCGTCGCAGTCTCTCGCACGGTTCGCCGCAGGGAGACTGTTGTTCGCTGAGTGAGAATGGAGCGGGTAGAGAAACATATCGCAAGCATTGCCCCACTTCGAGATCCACTCGCGGAGTGGTTACAGACAAGTCAGACCATCGCCAAACAGCGCGTAAACGAGACCTCGACAGTAAGGGAGCACTTGCTGGATCATGAAGCCGGATTTATGACTCTACTCTACACGTTGTGCTCAGAGCAGTTGCAACAACTCGGCAAGGCTGTCGAGGGTCGAAAATGGGCACGAGCGCGTCGAGAGGGCCGCATGCGCGACACGCGGGCCAAATTCTCGCTCTTTGGTGACTGCATCGAGGGCGGGAAGCTAGAGTCCTGCCTGAGCACCGACGATGATCTTCGAAACGGCGTCCTCACCTTGTTGTTTGATATTGGCAAGCTCTTAAGCATTGGTAAATACTCCTCGTGTCCGCCGCAGCTCCCGAGACTCACCATGTTTGACTAGATCTTTTCAGGCTTCACCTTGATAATGTAAAGGGTCTTTCTGAGCTCGCTCAACAGCCGACCACTTCACAGCTGAGAACAGTCGTGGCCCAGGCAAAGCAGGTTCTCGAAGCAGAGAGTAGTGACACTGACGCTACAGTGGTGTCCAGCAGCGAGGATGGCGTCAAAAGCGACACACAGGATAGCAACAAGACTCTTGTCAAAGCTGTTCTTCGTCCCATGAGCACAAGCGTGGATCTGCTCCTGAGTTTAACACCTACCCTTGAACAGACCTATCGAAACAAACATCGATCAACGCGCAAACCCAAAAAGCATCAACCAGGCATTGCAGTGACCACGGCTGCTCTACATTACGTGCACTATGTCGCATCAAAGTTCCCTCTCGCAGATAATCTGCTTGTCGAGCGCCTTGGGGAAGCCAGTTGGCAAAGACACGAGCGGTTGCGAGCAATTGAGCGAAATGAGCCTCTTGGCGAAGCGCTGCCTCTCCCCGCCAAATCAGTATTTCGGCCAGTTTCAATATTCAAGGACTCAGCCTTGGGAAGTTCTTTACCCGCTGAATCAGAACGAGCGCCTTCGCAGGCTTCTCACTCATCGTTCGTATCATGTGAGGGGGATCATGAAAAAGGGCACTTCAAGGTGCCGAAGCTACCTGCTGACGCTTCTTACGGACAGCCCTTCACGTGTCCATACTGCGAGAAGTTGACGTCAAGCATCAACTGCCACGTTGATTGGAAGTAAGTTGAGCATAGCCCTTTTGATCCCGCCTTGCTGACCATGAAGGATGCACGTTTTTGCGGATCTCCAGGCGTACATCTGTACCTCGAGCAGCTGTCCTGAGATGCTGAAAACGTTTCCTAGCAGGAAATCTTGGTTCGAGCACGAAACTACCTACCATATGACCTTACAGCAGTTGAATTGTCAACTATGTGCGGCCGTGTATCACGATGAGAAGAGCTTTCTGGACCACGCGGTCTCCGTTCATGACATCCTCTTCAACAGCGCGGGTACAAAGGTCGCCCTCCTCTCTACCGCAACCGTCTCGGTGCTAGCACCGGCTGAGAGTCTGAAGTGCCCTTTATGTTCTGAAACAGGCTTTTCCAGACATCGTCAATATGCAACGCACCTAGGCAAGCATTTGGAATCCATCAGCCTTGCAAGTCTTCCGCAATACGCATTGAGCGATGAAGAGGATGCTTTATCGTCTTCAGAGGCGGCTATGACAGAACAGTCTTCAACACATTTGACCCGTCGAGGCAACTGGTTGCCGGAAGAGGATATTGCCCTGGCCCAGCTTGTAAGTTCTATAAGTTCTTCAGGGCCGATTAACTGGGTCCGTATTGCACATAACATGCAACATCGAACCCCTAAACAATGTCGTGAGAGGTACCATCAACATCTCAATCCTGGCCTTAACCGCGAGCCTATCACCGTGGAGGAAGAGCTTATCAAGCAGCGTTGGACTGAAATAGCCCAGAAACTGGGTAACTGCTGCGAAACAACGAAGCAAAGTCCACCCGGAACCTCATCAATGGACAATTTTTCTGATCAGAAAGACGGTCTGTCAGCAGAGCTGTCGCAGACATCATCACTGGAGCTTTCAGGCATGCCGACTAGCCAAGCTAAATTGCGGGATGTCTTCCCCGACCTACAACCAGAGTATCATGAACAGCCCAAGGAGGTTGAGACGATACAGGCGAATCGAAGGAATTTGGTGGCAGATCGATTACAGGCTGCACAGCAAGATCGCCTCCCATCAAATACGCTGTCTTCGAATCGAAGGGAGAAGTCGCCGTTCAAGCAAAATTCACCTCTCAACCCGTCACGGCCGGAGAAGGTGTTACAGACGCCAGCTCTGCAAAAGTCCAGCACGTTGATCTCGTCAAGGGAATTGATGTTGGACGAAGGAGACTTAAATGAAGTGAACACGCCCGGCTCGAGCAAATTGATGTCGCCGTCGGACTCGATGTTGTCTGAGCAGGGCATCGAAGTGCCGGAAGTGCCCCTTTTCGGAGATACAACAAAACGAGCGGATCAAGTCCACTCAGGCGGTCAGACTCCGGCTCAAACCCAGGCAGCCTATCAAGCCGCATTGGTGGCATCCCAGAAGAATCAGATGGTACAGGCAGTGAATCAACAAGGGATGCAGCAAGGGTTACCGCCTCAACCACAACCGACGCCTCAACAACACGCCGCCCAGTTACAACATCAAGCCTCTATGCAGCAACAGCAGCTCGCCCAAAATCAAGGACAGAACCACCAGCTTCCCAATGGCACGTCGCCGCAACACCGGCAGCTTCAGCGCGCCCAACAAATGCATGACTCATTGATGGCCGGTAATCATGTTTACGCCCAACAGTACAGACAGCGCTTCCAGCAGCTCTTCAAGCAGCACATGGGGCCGTTGATGCAACAGGTGGGCGGAGATCAGAGCAGAATCCCTCCGCAGCAGATCGAGAACCTGAAGAGGCACGTCAACCATAGGGCTATGTTTGAGGTGCAGGAGCTGATGAGGAGGCAGCAGCAAGCGCGTGCGCAGATGGGTGCTGGCGGACCAGTGGGCGGAGCACCAAAACCCGGCGATGATGCAGCAGATGCTAGCACAGCAACAAGCGCATAACATGCTCCAGTATCAGCAACATTTACAGCAGATGCAACAACAGGGACATCAAGGGCCTATGATGTCTGGAGTGCCTGGGGCCGGTGTGATCCCGAAATGAGAGTTAGGGGTGGTTATGAAAGGCCTGGATGGATTTTGACATCATGGCGTTCGATTGGAGATCAAGGGTTTTCGGGAATTCAATCCTCGCTATCTCTGCAACGCAAACCTGGATTCGGAGTTTGCCTGCTGATCACGTTCCCAAGGGTGGAGAAAATCCGGGATGTCTAATGTCTTTACGAGGACGAATGGCTGAGGACTTGGCCTCGCTGAGGAATTTTGTAATTCGGCCGTGCCTTTGTTTAGATCACCATTCGCAAGAAGCAAGAACGAAGTGTCGTACATGGACAGACGCCTTGTTGCAGGAGATCATACTCAAAGCCAACAGTGTCAAGACCGGCGGCGACCAGACAGCACGGACCATGAGAAGCTCTCTGGTGGAAGAGGTCTCCAGAATCTGCAAATCCTTGGATGCGGCCGTTTCGGATGATATCCAACCTGAAATATATCAGAAATTTAGACGCAGCGCCTCGCCTAGATCGCAGCTAATAGATGCTTACCCGCTTAAATCGCGCTTTATTCGCAGCTATGTCGGGAACGACCTGGGTAAGGACGTTGTTAGAGAGGTCTTCTTTGCATAATATGGCTTACTCTAAGTAGTTTAATGGGGCTGAAAATAAACGTTAGGCAGCGGCGTTACGTCGGTGCCCTGGGGCAACACCCTGGGTGAGACACAAGTGAGGGGATCACCCCAGCTCACCTCGGCTCACCTCTGCCGCAC